>OJRZ01002387.1_pt1 | contig 12001 bp, 10 predicted proteins | sample 1599291 | NCBI WGS metagenome assembly OJRZ01 (sample SAMN04168657, study PRJEB22393) | human gut metagenome | biome: human gut microbiome; feature: stool | host: Homo sapiens | collected 2014-03-20
GGACCAGTATCTGGGCGAACAGCGAGTCGCTGCCCGACCATCCGGCCCGCTCGAAAATCGACGGCCCGTAGTAAAGTACGGCATTGACGCCCATGAACTGTCCGAGAATGGCGATCGCCGTGCCGACAAGCACCGCCGTCCGGATGCCTTTCGACAGCAGGAGCCGCCACTGCGGGGCCTGCCCGCCGCCGACGGCCGTTTCGATGGCCGCAAGTTCCGCGGCGGCTTCCGCCCGGTCGCCGTTGATGCGGCCGAGCACACGCAGAGCGCGGTCCGTCCGTCCGCGAAGCGCCAGCCAGCGCGGGCTTTCGGGAATGAAGAAGATGATGACGAAAAAAAGCAGCGCCGAAAGGGTTTCGGCTCCCAACATGCCCCGCCACACTTCATCGACGAAGATCCACTGCACCCACGCCGTTCCGAAACCGGCGGTCTGTCCCATGCGGAGCAGCAGGTAATTGACCGTATAGGCCGCCAGAAATCCCATCGTGACTGCCAGCTGGTAAAACGAGACCAGCATGCCCCGGCGGCGCGCCGCCGACACCTCGGAGATGTAAAGCGGCGAGACGATCGAAACGACGCCGATGCCCAGCCCGCCCACGATCCGGTAGACGACCAGCTGCGTGAAATCGGCGCAAAGGGCGCATCCCACGGCCGACACCGTGAACAGCACGGCCGAGACGAGCATCGTCCGCCGGCGTCCCAGCCGGTCGCTCAGCACGCCCGCACAGAGTACGCCGGCGACCGAGCCGGCCAGCGCACACCCCACATACCACCCCTGTTGCAGGCTGTCCAGCCCGAAGCGGGCCGTCACCAGCTCGACGGTGCCGGAAATCACGGCAGTGTCGTACCCGAACAGGAGTCCGCCCACGGCCGCCGTGACCGCAAGAAAAAGCATGTAAGATATGTTGCCGCGCCGTTTCATGGAGTATATTTACCGTTTCCGGTAAGGGTTGTCGATTTTAAAATAATCGCAGTAGCGATCGTAAAGATGTCCCGCCTGCGGATAGGCCGAATTGGGACTCATAAAGTGCGAGAATTCGAACGTGATGACGTTCCGCATCCCGGCCCGCCGTGCGGCGTCCAGCTTCAGCAGCAGTTTCTCCCATTTGATCGGCAGGAAGCGGATCGGCATGTCGCGGTCGAACGACTCGATGTTGGTCCAGCACTCCATGCCGTATTTGTCGGCCAGCGCCTTGTTCACCACCAGATAATCGTACAACTCGCGGTAATCGACCTGCCCGTCCTGAAACGCGAGGATGTCCACCGCTCCGGCGACATTGCCCAGTATCTCGTTCCACTCGCGGCGGTGCTCTTCGACCGAAAGGGCCTTGTCGCCCGCCATCACCTGATCGGTCTTGATGCCGTGGATGTAGGGCGAAATCATCGTTTTCAGGCCGCCCGAAACCGCCTTGGCATGGCGGCCCACTTCCGCATAGATGCGCGACATGTTCTTGGTCCGGCGGCTGAGGATCTGGATGACGCGGCTGATTTCCTTTTCCCTGCCGATGACCGGGTCGATTTTCCCCTGTTTGGCCCATTCATTAAGGTCGCGGCCGAACTGGGACAAGTCGCTGCCATTCTTGGACGGTACGGCATCGCCGCCTTCGACGGCCGGATCGTTCATAAGCTCGCTCAGGCGCTGGGAGACCAGGTCCGAGTCGATGTCCATATCTTCCAGGATCTGGACGGCCATGCCGCTCCCTTCTTCGAGGATGCCGGCCAGCATATGTTCTGTGCCGACATAGTTCTGTTCCAGCCGGTTGGCTTCACGGACGGCCAGTTCCATAGCCCGCTTCGTCCGCGGCGTCAGGCGCAGCTTCGTCGGCGAATCCTGGCCCCAGCCGACATGCTGTTCGATGGCACGGGTAACGTTTTCCGGCGTCAGGCCCAGCTGGTTGAGGAGCAGGCCGGCGATGCCGTCTGTATTGAGAACGAGACCGAGCAGGATATGTTCGGTCCCTACGTAATCATGGTGGAATTTCTGTGCCACTTCCTGCGCATACTGCAGGACGGCTTTAGCGTCATTGGTGAGACGATTGTTCATCATGGGAAATCACTTCCTCCGGTAAGCAATGAGTACTTGCTGCACGGCTTCAGCCCGCTGGTGTTCCAGCTCTTCCCCGTTCAGTTCGGTCCCGGCCTTGAGCTGCAGATAAGCCGGTTCGACGACGGTCATGATGGCTTCATAAGCCAGAGGGCCTTCGGGGATGACCCCCATGTCGATGCCGAAACGCAGGTCGCTGGCCAGGGCCAGGGATTCCTGGTCGGCCAGGAGCCATGCCCGGCTGAGGGTGCCGTAAGTACGCAGCCATTTATCTTTTAATGTATTTTCATTGTGGTCCCAGACCAGGCTGCGGCAATTCTGTTCTTCCTGGACAATCTGGGTGACGATTTTGCGCAGCTGGTCGAGGATATCTGTTTCGGTCACTCCCAGGGTAATCTGATTGGTGATCTGGAAGATGTTGCCGATACATTCATTGCGTTCGCCGTACATCCCGGATACGGTGAAGCCGAATTTAGTAATGCCCTGGACGATGCGGTTGAACCGCTTCATGAGGATCAGGGCCGGGACGTGGATGGTCACGCCGACGGTCAGGCCCGTACCGGTCAGGGACGGACTGGCCGTGAGGTAACCGAAATCGTCGCGGAAGGCGAAATCCAGGTGGCTTTCCAGGGCATCGTCGACCTGGGCCGCCTGGTCCCAGACGCGCTGGAGGTCGAAACCAGGTGCTGCCGTCTGGATGCAGAAATGGTCTTCTTCATTGATCATGATCGACACGGCCCCGTCTTCACGGAGCAGGAGGCCCCGGTGCTTGGGCTGTTCGATATGACTGGCCGAGGAAAAATGTTTCACTGCCAGCATTTCCCGTTCCAGCGGCGACAATTCGTCGAGGCCGATGAAGGTATAGCGCCCATGGCCCAAGGTATCGAGGGTACCAATCTGGCGTTTGCCCTCTTCGAGGACGGCGGCCAGTTCCGTATCCGACGCCTTATCGGGAAAGACGTATTTCTTCAGGTTCCGGTCCAGGCGGACGCGGCTGTCGATGACGATATCGTTGAAGTTTCCCGTGCCGTCCTGCCAGGGGCAGAGCGGCTGCTGGAGCATATCGTGGACCATGGCTTATTCCCCCTTTCCGCCATCCGGCAGCTGACGCTGGAGGGCGCGGATCTCATCGCGGACTTTCGCCGCTTCTTCATAGCGTTCTTCCTGGACCAGTTTCTGCAGGTGCTGGTGCAGGCGTTTGACGTGTGTCGCCGTCCGGAAGACGCCGGTACCGCGGTTGGGCACCTTGCCGACGTGCTTGCTGTGGCCGTGGATGCGGCGCAGGAGCGGCGGAATTTCTTCCTTGAAGGCTTCGTAGCAGTCGGGGCAGCCGAACTTCCCGAGGCGGTTGAATTCGCTGTAGGTCATACCGCAGCTGGCACAGCGCGGTTCGTCGCCGCTGCGTCCCTGGTAGTCCGGGTAGGCCATCTTGCGGAAAAAGTCGTTATCAATGATATTCAAATCTCTGAAATTAGAAAAATTGGTCTGTTTCTTGGCACAGGCTGCACACAGGTGCAAATCCGTGCGCCGCCCGTTCTCGATCTTGACGATATGGACAACAGCCTCTCTTTTCTTACAGGCATCACATAACATAGCCCTCACGTCCTTTCTATCACTCAATGGAGATTGAGGTTCTTCAAAATGTCGCTGATGACCAGCAGGCGCGTCCCTTCATCGTCGATGCGGCGATAGAGGGATTCAAAAGTCAAGTGTAGGATGACCGCTTCGTTGTTGGTCAGGCTGCGCCGCTTGAGGAGCTGGTACAGCAGGGCATCCAGGTCTTCCATGGAAATGCTGACGGCCGGCAGCCGTTCGTGCAGGAGGACCGGCGTGCGGTCCTGCTTCTTCGGCGTCAGCTTGATGATGCGGACGAATCCACCGGACCCGCGCCGCGATTCGACCAGATAGCCCTTGTCGTTGGAAAAACGCGTGCTCAGGACGTAGCTGATCTGGGACGGAGCGCATTGCAGTTCGTCGGCCAGCTCATTACGGCGCAATACAATGTCTGAATTGTCTTCTTCTAACAATTTATGTAAAATGAATTGTTCAATCTTATCCGCTAATACACTCATCATAATCACCCCGTAAAAATATATTTTCCTTTTTGACTTTCATACAACTCTATTATATTCGTCTTTTTGACTTTACGCAAGAGGCCTGTCCCCATTTCCCATCATATAGGCAATAGTCTCATTCGAAAAAAAGGCGCTGTTACATGAAAACAACGCCTTTTTGAGCTTTAAGTTTGCAGTTTGTAGTTTTTAGTGAGTGGTTTTCTACAAACTCCATGCTACAAACTATAAATTGAAAGGTACCTTGCATGATGGCAGAAATCTTCATGCGATAGTCCTACGACGAACGATGAACGGCACCCTGCCTGCGTCCTGTTGTACAAAGGCCCATAATAGTGTATGATATATGAACTATGATCATCAAATGTGAGGTGTTCCCATTGAAACGATTCGGCCCGGGTTCGGTCCGTTATTATTTTTACCATGAAAAGAAATTGCTGCTCATCGTCACGCTGAGCGGTATCTTATACAATGTCGGCATGATTGCCGGCCCCTGGTTCGACGGGCAGCTGGCCCAATACCTCTATGATATTTTCGGCGGTACCCGGACGGCAGCGGATATGTACGCCCTCTGTCTCTGTTACGCCCTGGTCATCCTCGGCGTCCAGGGCGCCCGCTATGTCAAGCGCCTGTACGTCCGGAAGTTCGCCAACAACATCAGCCTTTCCATGAAAGACCGGCTTTACCAGCACCTGGTCCAGACGCCGAAGCGGGACATGGAGCAGGCCGATACGGGTGCCTTGATGACCAAAGTCATTTCCGACATCGACACCTGCGTCGAAGGGATGCGCAAGTTCACGACGGAAATCTTCGATACCGGCGTCGTCATGGCGGCCTATGTGGTCATGCTCGTCTGGTACGACTGGCGCCTGACGCTGTGCGTCCTCGTCTTCCCGCCCATCGCCTATGCCCTGGCCAACAGCCTGCGCCGCCTGGTCGCCGTGACGGCGGCCCGCAGCAAAGAAAGCAGCGGCGCCCTGTCGGGCATGACCCTGGACCGCATCAGCAACGCCCTGACGTACCGCGTCTACGGCGAAGAAGCCATACAGGACCAGCGGTATGAAGGCTACCTGGCTGACTATGAAAAGAAGATGATCCTGGCCAATCTCTGGGAAAATACACTCCAGCCGATTTACAAAGTCATCGCCATGATCGGCACGATGCTGGTCATCTGGTTCGGCGGCCGCAACGTCCTGGGAACGGGTTGGGAAAGCTGGGATATCGCCGCTTTCTCGACGTACCTGGCCTGTTTCATCAAGCTGGCGACGAAATCATCCCATGCGGCAAAATTGTTCAACGCCATCCAGAAAGCCCAGGTTTCGTGGCAGCGCATCCAGCCCCATCTCCAGGCGGCAACGGAACTGCCCGATCCCGTACCGCCGGCAGCCCCGGCAGCCCTGACGGTCCGCCACCTGTCCTTCACCTATCCCGGCAGTGACGGCCCTATTTTCCAGGACCTCTCCTTCTCGGCCCGTCCCGGTACTATCATCGGCATCACCGGGCCTGTCGCCTGCGGCAAATCGACGCTGGGCCAGGCCTTCCTCTGTGAAAACCCGCACGGCGGCCAGATTTTCTTTGGCGCCAAGGAACTGGGCAACGGCCACACGGCGCCAGACGGCATCGTCGGCTACTGCGGCCACGACGCGGAACTCTTTGCGGCTACCGTCGAAGAGAACATCCGCCTCGGCCTGTCCGGTGACATCGCCCCGGTCCTGAAAAAGGTCTGCATGGATGAGGACTGCGCTACCTTTCCGATGGGGATAGAGACGCCCATCGGCGAAAGCGGCCAGCGCTTGTCCGGCGGCCAGCAGGCCCGTATCGCCCTGGCCCGGTCCCTGTTCCATCCGCGGCCGCTCCTCATCCTCGACGACCCTTTTGCCGCCGTCGACATGGCGACAGAACGGAAGATTTTCACCAGCCTGCGCCAGGATTACAGCGACCGCATCATCCTCCTCATCTCGCACCGCCTGAGCCTCTTCCCCAATCTGGACCAGGTCATCTGGCTCAACGGGGACGGGACCAGCGTCGTCGCCACGCACGAAGCTCTATATGCATCCTGTCCGGCCTACCGGAATCTCTATGACCTGCAGCATGCCCAGGGAGGTGCCCACCATGCGTAATATTTTCTGGCAGACCCTGAAAAAGAACGGCCTGCTCCTGGTGATCCTCATCGCAGCCATCATCGCGTCCATCGCCGTGGGCGTCACGCCGCCCCTCATCCTGCAATACATCGTCGACAGCCTGGTCAGCGGCTCGTTCAGCGCCTATCCCCTGCTGACGGCAGGCATCCTCTACTTTGCCCTCAATGCCGGCAGCGGCCTCGTCGATGCCCTCAAGGAGACGCTGATCACCGTCTTCGGCCAGAAAATCACCCACGGCCTGCGCTCAGCCATGTGCCAGCGCCTCGACGAATTGCCGGCGGCGTACTTCGTCAGCCATGAAGCCGGCGCTGTCACATCGCTCTTCGTCAACGACGTCGATACCCTGGAAAACCTCTTCGATTCCGGCGTCGTCAGCATGATTGCCGATGCCTTCACGATTCTCAGCATCCTCGTCGTCGTCTTCCACCTGAGTCTGGGCCTGGGCATATTGCTCTGTATCTGCCTGCCCCTCTTGTTTATCCTGACCCGCTATTTCCAGAAGCGCATGCTCCAGGCCCAGCGGGACAACCGCATCGCCGTAGGCCGGACGAACGAACTCATTCCGGAAACGGTCCATAATATCCGCACGATTCACACGTGCCAGCAGGAACGCTACCTGCGACAGCGCTATGGCCGGACGATCCGGGCCAGTTTCGACGCCATGGAACGGAGCAATTTCTGTGACTCCATCTATTCGCCGATCATCATCACCAGCTGCACGGTCATCATCTGCCTGATGATGGCCCTGTCCGTCAGCAGTCCGTCCCTGCAGGAAATCTTCGGCATGACCGTCGGCAGCGTCGTCGCCCTCATCGCCTATGTGCGCCGCATCTTCTCGCCCTTAGAAAGCATCGGCATGGAAATCCAGAACATCCAGTCTGCCGTCGCCGGTATCGGCCGCCTGAAGGACTTCTTTGCCGAACCCATCCAGGAACGAAAAGAACCGGAAGTCCCTGACGCAGCAGCGGCACCACTGGTCATCGACGATGCCGCCTTTGGCTATGGCCGGGAAAAAGATATTTTCCGCCACTTTTCGCTCACCGTCGCCGCCGGGGAAATGGTCACCATCACCGGCCGTACCGGCGCCGGCAAGAGCACCCTCTTCAAACTCATCCTCGGCCTCTACCAGCCCCGGGAAGGCCAGGTCCGCATCTTTGGCTGCGACCCGTCCCGGCTGGCCCCTGCTGTCCGGCGCCAGGTCTTCGGCTACGTCGAGCAGCAGTTCCACGCCATCAGCGGTACCGTCGCCGACCAAATCAGCCTCAAGGACCCGCGGGTCACAGCAGGCGCCATGGAAAAAGCCCTGCACCTCGTCGGTCTGTGGGATACGTGCTGTGCCCTGCCCCAGGGACTGGACACGCCCTTCCGGCCGGAACTCTTTTCCCGCGGCCAGAGCCAGCTCCTGTCCATCGCCCGGGCCGTCGTCATGAACCCGCAGATTCTCTTGTTCGATGAAATCACGGCCAATCTCGATTCCCTGACAGAAAGCCAGGTCCTGCAGGCCCTGCAGGCCGCCGCCAAAGACCGGACGGTCCTCTCCATCTCCCATCGCCTCTACGAAGCCCAGGGCGGCCGCCGCGTCGTCATCGGAGAAACAGAAGCGTAGGTCGTTCGTCGTTTGTCGCAATCCGCAGACCGCTGATTGCAAAAAAAAGAAAGCGCTGTCGCATGAAGACAGCGCTTTTTAAGTGGCTAGTGGCTAGTTGTTAGTGGTTAGCGGATGGGTTTAAATTTAAAGGTTTTCTCTGCAAACTACAAACTCTGTACTACAAACTATAAAGTAAACGGGGCCGCGCATGATGGTAGAAGCCTTCGTGCGACAGCCTCCCACGGATCACCATTCACTATTTCGCCGGTGCTTCGATAGGGTCGTAATCAGCCGGTTTGTCCGTAATGGATGCTTCGTCGATGGCCGACGGTACCGGGTCGAAGCCCTGGCGGAACAGGGCCTTGATGGCAGCGATGTACGGCGGGATGATGGTGTCCATGAGGAGATAGCGCTTGCGGAAAAGGTTGCGCTTCTGCGACTTGATTTCGCCGTATTTGCGCCGTCTTTCTTCGATAGGCAGGTGGTAATACCACGGTTCCTTGCCATCCGGTGCGGCTCCTTCGCCGATCCAGAATTCATTGAAATTGGTCTTCTTCGAGCGGTTGCCGCGCAGCATATGGCTGTTGGTATAGAAGCCTTCGTCCGTGATGACATATATGTCATGGATGCCCAAGGTCTGGACGAAGATGCGCATGAGATAGAGGATGAAATTCTTCGGCCGATAGCCAAAGAGCTTCTTGGTCAGGACCTTGGTCGTTTCCAGGCCGTGCTTTGAGCCCTGGATGGTGCCGATGTACACGGACGGCGTCCCGTCAACATTGTAATCGAAACGAAAATTGAAATGATAGATCATCTGGCCTTCATGATAGAGGTAGAGCGACAAGAAGCCTTCCTTGCGCTGGCCCGTATCGAAGATGAGCCGCGCTTCCAGGGGCAGCGATTCGTCCGGCGAAGTCCACAGGGTATAGCCGTTCCCCCAGTAGAGTTCGTGGATGACCTCGTCAGAAAAGAAAGTCCGCAAGATAGTGAAATGATGTTTCAAGGCATCGAGACGCTGGCGCATGGTCGAATTCTTGAACAAGAAGACGCGGGTCATGACTTCCTGGAAATCCGGGTCATGCTGCTCCAAGAAGCCCTTCATCGGTTCATAATGGTCAAAGAAATCGTAGAGCTCTTCAAATAAAGCCCGGTTGGACACGGCACGGGCAAAAAAAACGACAGCCCGCTTGTTTTCCTGGAAATTCCGGGGCCCGTATATAAGGCGCGATAAGTGCCAGAAATAGGAAATGCTGTGCATGGAATACCTCCTATCAAGTACAAAGCTAATAGTACTATTATACGGGCAAGACAAGCAGGCTGTCAATGTGGGATGCGTGGCCAGTGGCTAGCTTCTATCTAATCCAGCTTCCGCACGATATTCGCCGGGACATGGGACAAATCGCGGACGCCGGTGATCATCATGGCATCCATGAGCTGGCGTTTGAGCGTATCCAGGAGGAGTTTGACCCCTTCGGCCCCACCTCCGACAGCAGCGACGGCAGCCGGTCTGCCGATGAGGACGGCGTCGGCGCCGAGGGCCAGCATCTTGAGGATGTCTTCGCCGTGACGGATACCGCCATCGACGAAAATGGTGATCCGCCCTTTGACGGCTGCGGCGATATCAGGCAGGACATCGGCCGTACCGGCCATGCCGTCGAGGACGCGGCCGCCGTGGTTGCTGACGACGATGCCTTGGGCACCGGCTTCGGCACAGGAGACGGCTTCTTCGGCCGACATGACGCCTTTGACGATGAAGGGCAGTTTGATAGCCTGGACGACTTCGGCAATGTCACGGGCACTCTTGGGCCCTACGGGCTGACCGAAAATCCGCATGTTAATCAGCGTCGCCGCATCGATGTCGCTGGCAACGGCAAAAGCGCCGGCTTCTTCGGCCTGATGGGCTTTCTCGATGATCTGGTCGTTGCTGCGGGGCTTGATAGTCGGGATGACGATGCCCGGCCGTTTCTTACAAGATGCAATGCCGGATGAATACATATACGGAGCACCGCTGTCACCGGTAAAGCACAGCGTACCCACATCCAGGGCTGCCTGAGTGACGGCTTCGTCATACTCTTGTTCTACTTCCGCCGGGTCGCCGTCTACCTGGGCATTGAGGACGATGCCGCCGACCGGCGCCAGGAGTACCGGCATACTGAGCCGTTTTCCCATAAGGGTCACAGCCGTATCCGGGTCGTCGACGCCAGACATGCTGCGCATGACCAGGCCGTATTCCTGGAGCGCTTCGACGTTACGCATGAAAGACCGTCCCGTGCGCAGGCCGCCGAAACCGGGAATCATGCCGACGCAGGCTTTGCCGTTGCACAGGGGACAGACATGGCAGCCTTTCATTTTTTCGCGTGCTTTGTTCCTTACTTCTTGTAAATCCATGATAATCACTTCCTAAATAAATATTTTATTGTCAGCCCGGCCCTGATAGGTCGTCTCTAACATCTTGACATGGGATAAAAAGGCAGGGTCGTCGAAATACTTGGCGCCATGCGGGCAGTTGCGCACGCAGCGCTGGCACTTGATGCAGATGCCATTGACGACGGACGGCTGGTCCGGGTCGATGGAGCCCATGGGACACTGGCGGGCGCAGAGGCCGCAGGATACGCATTTTTCCAGGTCTGTCTTGGGCTTGGCTTTAAGGAACTTGGCCGGCTGGCCGTCGACGCCTTTGGGGACGTAATACGGAGCCCTGGCATCACCATCGACGACGAGACGCGGTACCATGCCATCGGTCTGACGGATTTTCGATACGGCCATGTCCGTCAGGCGGACCATGAGGGCCAGGTCGTCCTTATCAGGCCGGTCAGGGGCCAGGACATCAGAAAAAGCATGGGTCCCGACGAAAGCCCCGGCTGCGACGGTACGGAAGCCGTTGCCGTCGAGTGTCGCACAGAGCTCGGCCAGGGAATTATCGAAAGACCGGTTGCCATAGGTCACGACAGCCAGGGCCAGGGCGCCCTTGCCGATGAGTTTTTCCTGATATGTCGGCAAAATCTTATTGGGCAGTTTCCCGGCATACGTTGGACCACCGACGATGACCAGGTCACCAGCTGAAAAAGTATGCACCATTTCCCGGTCCTTCGGCAGGTTCAGGGAAATAGCCCGGCACGGTACCTGGAAGAGCCGCGCCGCTTCGGAAGCACCTTGACAGACGATGCGCCTGGTATTCCCAGTGGGGCTGAAATAAACGGCATACACGTGTTGGATATGCATAAAGACCACCTCGATTATAAAAAATCCGGCCGCATCTTTTGCTTATATTATATACCAAACAGGCGCGAAAGTCATAGTTCGCGTCTGTTTTCTTTTTCCCTTTTGTGTTAGAATACAGTATGATTTTACTATAAAAACGAGGTGTCCTATGCAAAAGAAAATATATGCCGTACGGCGCGGCCGCACGACCGGTCTGTTCCTGTCCTGGGCAGACTGCAAAAAACAAGTGGACGGCTTCCCGGGAGCCCGCTTCAAGAGCTTCACCGATGCGACGGAAGCCTGGAAATGGCTCAATGGCGAAGAAACGACGGCGCCGAAAAGGACAGGAGCTCCTAAAAAGTCCCGCCAGACGGCAAAGACCGCGGCGCCGTCCCAGCCCTTGCGGCCTGACGAAGAACAGGATTTCGTCATCTATACCGATGGCTCATGCCTGCGCAACCCCGATGGCCCCGGTGGCTGGGCCGTCGTCGCCTGCAACGTCGCTACTGGCGAAGTGACGGAACTATGCGACGGCAATCCGTCGACGACGAACAACCGCATGGAGCTCCTGGCAGCCATCATGGCCCTGCGCTTTGCACCGGAAGGCACGAAAGTCGCCTTGTACACAGACAGCCAGTACCTCAAGAACGGCATCACCAAATGGGTCGCCGGCTGGAAGCGCCGGGGCTGGAAGAAAGCCGACGGCCAGCCCGTCCTCAACCAGGCTTACTGGGTCGAACTGGACAAGCTCTACGCCGCCCACGACGTCACCTTCCACTGGGTCAAAGGCCACGTCGGCGTCGAACTCAACGAGCGCTGCGACCAGCTGGCCAAAGCCCAGGCCGTAAAGTATAAATAAAAACGAATCACTAGCTATGAGTGGCTAGTGATTCGTTTTTACTGTAGGGGCGCCACGTGTGTCAAGAATAACATCGTTTACATTTTGTGCAAGGAC
>OJRZ01002401.1_pt1 | contig 11950 bp, 6 predicted proteins | sample 1599291 | NCBI WGS metagenome assembly OJRZ01 (sample SAMN04168657, study PRJEB22393) | human gut metagenome | biome: human gut microbiome; feature: stool | host: Homo sapiens | collected 2014-03-20
ATGCAGAAGGATGTTATTTTCCTGAGCGATCGTCTGGCTGCAAAAATCTTTGGTGGAGAGAATCCTGTCGGTAAAGTACTCAGTTATAATAAATCCATAGAAATGACGGTAAAAGGCATCTATGCCGCTTTACCCGAAAACACGACCTTGCGCCCCGAAGCTGTGATATCTATGCCCAGCATGTGGAGTCGTGATATAGGCAACTATTCCTGGGATGGCGGCGACAGTTATTTTGAATACATCCGTTTCCGCCCCGGGGCAGATAAGGAAGCTGTCATTGCACGTCTGGACGGTATGATACAAAAATATCTTCCCAAAGAAGGTGAGGGAATGTATGGCTATACAGCTGTGGTGAAACCCATCCGTGACGTATACCGTAATTATGACGAGGTAAAACGGATGAAGAGTATAATGAGTATTTTAGGATTTGCGATTCTTTTCATTGCCGGATTGAACTATGTGCTTATTTCTATTTCTTCATTGGCTTACCGTGCCAAGTCCGTGGGTGTACATAAGAGTAGTGGCGCGAGCGGTGGTAAGGTTTTTGGAATGTTCCTGCTGGAGACCGGTATCATTATTCTGCTGGCACTGTTGCTGATGTTACTGATATTAGTGAACTTCCGCGAGTTTTTTGAAGATACAACCGCTGCCAAACTGGAGTCATTGTTTGCTTTTGACAGGCTTTGGGTACCGTTATTTACTGTGTTCCTATTGTTTCTGGTAGGTGGCATATTGCCGGGACGAATGTTTGCGCGGATACCTGTGTCGCAAGTATTCCATCGCTATACGGAGGGAAAAAAGGGTTGGAAACGTCCGTTGCTGTTCATTCAGTTTGCTGGAGTAACTTTTATATGCGGATTGATGTGTGTAGTGATGGTTCAATACAAATATGTATTGAACAAAGATACGGGCTATAATCCGAAACAGGTTGTTTATAGTTATTCCACCTTTGGCGGTACATCAGAAGACAGTAATTATGCCCGTCAGTTCTTCAAAGGATTGCCCTATGTGGAGAGTGTTTCATCAGCTTCATACCCTCCGTGCATTGGTTTTAGCGGTATGATGATACAGAATGAGGGTGGACAGGCACTTTTCTCTTCCCGTTTTTGTGAGGAAGAAGAAAACTATCCCGCTATGATGGGAATGAAGATGAAACAGGGACGTATGGCCCGCGAAAAGGATGAAGTGGTGGTGAATGAGAACTTTGCAGAACGGATGCGTTGGGGAAATGAGATAGTAGGTCGTATCGTTCATGCTGAAGGCAGTACTTACAAAGTTGTGGGAGTATTGAAAGACTTTCGTACCAATAGTTTTTATAACGAACAGGAACCGCTCATTGTCCATTGTTACAAAAACTTTGGTAATTGTATCCACGTTCGTTTGAAAGAACCTTTTGCCGAGAATTTACGTAAGCTGAATGAGGAATCCTCTGAAGCTTTCCCCGATAAAACAGTCAGTTTCCGTAGTCTGGAGCAGAGTATGGCAGAGAATTATAACGCATTACGCGTGTTTCGCAATGCCACACTGATGGCAACTATAGCCATGTTCTTTGTGATGCTGATGGGATTGATAGGTTACACGGCAGATGAGGTACGCCGACGTAGTAAAGAGATTGCCATCCGCAAAGTGAATGGAGCCGAAGCATCCGGTATTCTGGAACTTCTGTCCAAAGATGTTCTCTATGTGGCATTGCCGGCAACAGTTATCGGCAGCGTAGCATCGTGGTACGTCAATACGATGTGGATGGATATGTTTGCCGAACACGTACCGCTTAACTGGATGGTGTATGTATGGGTGGTTATAGGTGTCCTCGTTGTTATTGTTGCCTGTGTTATCTGGAAGGCATGGCGCATAGCCAATGAAAATCCGGTGAATAGTATAAAGAGTGAATAAACAGAAGATAAATCAATAAAATAAATAGCAGTATGATACAGATTGAAAACATTAGTAAGGTATTTCGCACTTCAGAAGTAGAAACCGTAGCATTGAATCATGTTAACCTAAATGTTAAGGAAGGAGAGTTTGTTGCCATAATGGGACCTTCGGGTTGTGGCAAGTCTACACTATTGAATATTCTTGGGCTATTGGATAACCCTACTGAAGGCTCCTATAAATTGCTGGGAGAAGAAGTAGCCGGACTGAAAGAAAAAGAACGTACCCGCGTGCGTAAAGGCAAACTGGGATTTGTATTCCAGAGTTTTAACCTGATAGACGAACTGAACGTCTATGAGAATGTGGAACTCCCCCTGACGTACCTCGGTATAAAGGCATCCGAACGTCGCCGCATGGTAGAAGACATCCTGAAACGAATGAATATCAGCCATCGTGCCAAACACTTTCCTCAGCAACTCTCGGGTGGACAGCAACAGCGTGTAGCCATTGCCCGTGCGGTAGTTACTAACCCCAAACTGATTCTTGCCGATGAGCCTACCGGTAATCTGGACTCAAAAAACGGTGCCGAAGTGATGGCTTTACTTACCGAACTTAATAAGGAAGGAACTACTATCATTATGGTAACTCACTCTCAGCACGATGCTTCGTTTGCACATCGTACGGTACACCTCTTCGATGGTAGTGTTGTGGCAAGTGTAACGGCATAAAATAAGAAAAACAATGAGACAAATCTATTATAGTATACGAACTTTATTGCGCGAACGCGGCTCTAATATCATAAGGATTATCTCCCTTTCTCTGGGACTTACCATTGGTATTCTGCTCTTTTCGCAAATAGCTTTCGAACTGAGTTATGAGAAGTGCTACCCGGAGGCAGAGCGTCTGGCAATGGTACGTTGCCAGATGACCAATCTCAGTACAGGTGAGGTAATGGGAGACGATGGAACCAATTACGATTACACCGTTTTTGATCCGGTAGCAGCTGTATTGGCACAAGATATGCCGAAAGAGATTGAGAGCGCCAGTTGTGTTTATCCTGCCAAAGAGTACCATATATATAATGAAGATAAACTGCTGCCTGATGTGAATTATATATTTGTGGATACCTGCTTCTTTCAGACTTTTGGTATACCGGTATTGAAAGGTAACCCCAAAGACCTGATTATGCCCGGAAGTGTTTTTGTATCCGAGCACTTTGCCCGTGAAACTTTTGGAGACACAGATCCTATCGGAAGAATTCTCTCTGCAGACAAACAGCATGATTTTACCATTCGTGGTATCTATAAGGATGTTCCCGAAAATACAATGCTTACTCATGACTTTGTAGTCTCTGTCCATAAGGATGGAGGATATCAGGGTGGATACGGCTGGAAAGGGAATGACGTCTTTTATGCATTCTTACGCTTGCGTCATGCTTCGGATGTGGATGAGGTGAATAATAATATCCAACGGGTAATAGAGAAATATACGGAGAGCCAGTTTGATGATTGGAAGATAGACTTTAGCGTTATTCCACTTGTAAAGCGCCACTTGGATTCTTCCGAAGTACAAAAGCGGCTGATTATTTATGGTTTCTTGGGCTTTGCCATTTTCTTTGTGGCTATTATGAACTACATGCTGATCTCAATTGCTACACTGAGCCGTCGTGCCAAAGGCGTAGGAGTGCATAAATGTAGCGGTGCCAGTTCAGCCAACATATTTGGTATGTTTCTGGCAGAGACAGGAATTCTTGTCTTGATTTCGGTTTTGATTAGCATGTTGCTGATAGTCAATGCACGCGAGGTTATTGAAGATCTGCTTTCAGTTCGTCTTTCTTCTCTTTTTGTATGGGATACGCTTTGGGTTCCGCTACTGACTATTGGGATACTTTTTGTACTGGCTGGATGTATACCGGGACGTTTGTTTTCACGTATTCCCGTTACGCAGGTGTTTCGCCGGCATACTGACGGTAAAAAGAGCTGGAAACGTTCCTTGCTGTTTATACAGTTTATAGGAGTATCTTTTGTACTCGGTTTGTTATTGGTCACTTTGTTGCAATATAGTCATCTGATGAATCGTGATATGGGAATCAAGACCTTGGGATTGACAGAAGCCGAAAGTTGGGTTTACAGCGAAACGGTAGAACACATTAAAGATGAATTACGCCGTCAGCCAATGGTAGAGGATGTGACAGCTGCAACGCATAGTGTGCTGGGACAATACTGGACGCGGGGATTGATGAGTAACGAAGGTAAACGCATTGCCACACTCAATTTTAATATCTGTCACTACAACTATCCCGAAGTAATGGGAATGGAAATACTGCAAGGTTCCACCTTGAAGAAAAAGGGAGATTTGTTGGTAAATGAAGAGTTAGTGCACTTAATGAAGTGGACAGATGGAGGAGTAGGAAAAAATCTGAATAATGTGGAAGGAACGATTGTAGGAGTCTTTCGTGATGTACGCAACGAAAGTTTCTATTCTGCCCAGTCGCCTATTGTTCTGATAGGAAATGAAGAACAGAATTTCCATGCATTCAATGTCCGCTTGAAAGAGCCTTATGATGAGAACCTGAAACGCCTGAACGAGTTTATGGGAAAGACTTTCCCTAATATATCTCTCCATTTTGTTCCGGTGGACCGTATGGTGAAGGATGGATATAAAGATGTATACCGTTTCCGCAATTCTGTATGGATTACTTCCGGCTTTATACTGCTTATTGTTATCATGGGACTGATTGGTTACGTGAATGATGAAACGCAACGTCGCAGTAAGGAGATAGCCATCCGGAAAGTAAACGGTGCTGAGGCTTCACAAATACTGCGGTTGCTGGCAGGTGATATTCTGTATGTATCGGTGTTGGCTGTAGTACTTGGTACGGTTATTTCTTACTTTATAGGGCGAGCCTGGCTTGATCAGTTTGCCGAGCAGATTGATCTGAATCCATTGCTTTTCGTGGGTATTGCATTCGTAACGTTGCTACTCATCGTTACCTGTGTGGTACTCAAGGCATGGCACATTGCTAATGAGAATCCGGTAAAGAGTATTAAAAACGAGTGATAAGTGAGTAGTGATGAGTGATTAGTGGCTGCGCTATTATGGCGGATGGTACTTATCACTCATCACTTATCATTCATCACTTATCACTAATTTGTGTGATCATGCGACAACTTTATTACACGATACAGACCCTTATTCGTGGGAGAGGTTCCAATCTTATTAAGATAATCTCTCTTACTCTGGGGCTATTTGTTGGTATTCTGCTCTTTGCCAGTGTTGCTTTTCAGTTGAGCTTCCACAACTTCTTTCGCCAACCGGAACAGTTGTATCTTACTTATATGACCAATATCCAGAATGGAGTAGAAGGGAAAGCATTCTCTTATACTTTTGGTCCGCTTTCTGCTGCGTTGAAAGAGAATTTCCCAAAAGAAGTAGAGAATGCTACGATCTTGCGTGACTGGGGGGACGTAGTATTGTATAATGGAGATACCAGGTTGCAGGAATATATGGCATATGGAGATGAAAACCTGTTTGCTACATTGGGCTTGAAGGTATTGGCAGGTAAACCGGAGGACCTGGTGTCTCCGGATGTTATTTTCATCTCGCATACTTTGGCAAAGAAGATAGGAGCGATGGATGGTGAATTATCTTCCGTCATAGGCAAGAATCTGTATCAGGATCGTGAACAACCCATGATGGTTCGCGGAGTGTTTGAAGACTTGAAGGAGAATACAGATATTTCTTTTGATGTAGTAATGCCTATGGCTTCTCTGTGGAGAGACAACCGTGCTGGCTGGGGATATGATATTAGTTATATGGCTATTATCCGTTTTCGTGATGAGACCGGTATGAAGACAGTAGAAGCCCGTCTGCCTGATATGTTGAAGAAGTATATGCCGAACTTTAACAAGAGGGAAAATAATCGTTGGGAATGTTCTTTCCGGCCTTTGTCCGATCTCCACTCTACCAATCCTACGGTGAGGACAATGGTGCTTGTTATGTCTGTTCTTGCCATTGTGATTTTGCTGATAGCAGCATTCAATTATGTATTAATATCGGTTGCCTCTCTGGCGAGGCGTGCCAAAGCTGTAGGAGTACATAAGTGTAGTGGGGCTACTGGAGGTGCCGTATTTCGGATGTTTTTCACAGAGACTGTTCTGATTGTTTTGCTTGCTATCCTGTTAACAGTATTGCTCATGTTCCAGTTCCGGGATTTTGTTGAAGAAACTACAGCTGCCCGTTTGGTATCACTCTTTACATGGCGTACGTTATGGGTACCGGTTCTGGTGGTGATTGCTGTACTTTTGCTGGCTGGTATTATGCCCGCAGGATTGTTCTCTTCTATTCCTGTGACACAGGTATTCCATCGTTATACCGAACGGAGAACCGCATGGAAGCGCCCGTTGCTTTTCATTCAGTTTATGGGAATGACGTTTATCTTTGGTTTCCTTATTATAGTACTTGGACAGTATCAAACGGTAATGAATAAAGATTTGGGCTATAACCCTGACAGGGTAGTCATGTGTTGGCATCAGTTTGGTAATGAAGAGGGGAATACAAAAAGCTTCTTTAAGAACCTCCCGATGGTAGAAGACTATGCAGCAGCTGCACAAATGATTTGTTACGGTTATAGTGGCGATACTTTTGATGTGGGTGAAAGCAGAGGAGTTGATGCCCGTGTTGACTGGATCAATACGGATTTTGTACCTATGATGGGCATTCCTGTGCTGGAGGGAAAGAATATTGCGGTTGAAGGTGAAATACTGGTGAATGAAGAATTTGTGCGGCAGGCACGCTGGACGGATAGTCCTATAGGGAAGAGGATTCAGTACGGACGGAGAGACTACATTGTGGTAGGTGTTGTAGGAGATTATGCCATAAGAAGTGCTTATCATCCGCAAGAACCTATATTATTAATGACCAGCCAGAATCCCGGCTTTAATTACCTTCGTCTGAAAGAGCCTTTCGAGCAAAATCTTGTAGATCTCAACCAACAGATGGCAGAAGCCTTTCCTACCGATGATGTTGTGTTCTTGTCATTACCCCAGATGTTGGAGGAGCAATATACGGATGTCCGTCGTTTTCGGAATGCAGTTGTCTTGGCTTCCATCTCTATTTTCCTGATAGCATTAATGGGATTGATTGGCTATACCAATGACGAAGTTCGTTACCGCAGTAAAGAGATTGCCATTCGTAAAGTGAATGGGGCCGAAGCTTCGGGGATTTTACGATTACTTTCAGAAAATATCCTATGGACTGCATTGCCGGCTGTAATCATCGGTGCACTGCTTGCTCATCTTATCAGTAACAAATGGTTGGAGCAGTTCAGTGACTCCGTACAATTGGGTATTTGTGCACATATCGGGGTAGCACTCTTTGTATTGGCACTGATTATATGCACCGTTGTCTTTCGTGCATGGAATGTGGCGAATGAGAATCCGGTGAAGAGTATTAAAAATGAGTGATAAGTGAGTAGTGATGAGTGATTAGTGCCATGCGGCATATTAGCGCAGCCACTAATCACTTATCACTACTCACTATTTTTAAACTTTTTCTTCCTTTTGTTTGTTATTCTTCATATAAAACGTACTTTAGCGTTTGCTATCATTAACTACGTGTTTTGTTTATGAAGAATACACTCCTGAATATCTGGAACTTCTATCTTGAGGGCTTTCGTAGCATGACCTTAGGTCGTACTTTGTGGCTTATCATTCTCGTGAAGTTGTTTATCATGTTTTTTATTCTTAAAATATTTTTCTTTCCAAACTTCCTGGGACATCTGTCTTCGGATAAAGAAAAAAGTGAATACGTGGGCGCAGAACTTATTCGGCGGGCTATTCCGCCGGAAGACTGATTACGTTCTCTTTCTCATCACCTTTACTACTTCGAGCTAATAACAACTAACTACAAAATAATATGATTGAAAGTATTGACACCTCATTGATTGATTGGTCGAGAGCCCAATTTGCGATGACAGCCATGTACCATTGGATCTTTGTTCCGCTCACCCTTGGGCTTGCGGTTGTAATGGCTATCATGGAAACACTGTATTACAAGACAGGTAATGAATTCTGGAAGCACACAGCTAAGTTTTGGATGAAACTATTCGGTATTAACTTTGCCGTCGGCGTTGCTACCGGATTAATTCTCGAATTTGAGTTTGGAACCAACTGGAGTAATTATTCCTGGTTTGTAGGGGATATCTTTGGAGCACCGCTTGCCATTGAAGGTATTCTGGCCTTTTTTATGGAAGCCACGTTTATTGCTGTAATGTTCTTTGGATGGGATAAAGTAAGCAAACGATTCCATCTTGCCTCTACCTGGCTTACCGGATTGGGAGCGACAATCTCTGCCTGGTGGATTTTAGTTGCCAATGCTTGGATGCAGCATCCGGTAGGGATGGAATTCAATCCGGAAAGTGTTCGTAATGAGATGGTGGACTTTTGGGCAGTGGCCCTTTCGCCTGTGGCAGTCAATAAATTCTTTCATACGGTGCTGAGTGGATGGGTGCTGGGTGCTATCTTTGTGGTAGGTGTCAGTTGCTGGTATCTTTTAAAGAAGCGGAATACGAAGTTTGCCATGTCGAGTATCAAGATCGGAGCAATCTTTGGTTTGACGGCTTCTTTGCTTGCTTTGTGGACGGGCGATGGTTCCGGCTATCAGATTGCACAAACGCAACCCATGAAACTGGCTGCTGTAGAAGGCTATTATGAAGGACAGGATGGTGCCGGACTGGTAGCTATCGGTATGCTGAACCCTGAGAAGAAGACCTATGATGATGGGGTGAAACCTTTTCTCTTCCGCATTGAAGTACCCAAACTGCTTTCTTTGCTGGCAGAACGCGAGATGAATGCTTTTGTTCCCGGTATCAATAATATTATTGAAGGAGGATATATGCAGAAGGATGGTACGATAGCCCTTTCTGCTGCCGAAAAAATGGAACGTGGACGAACGGCGATTGCTGCACTGGAGGCCTATAAAGCGGCAAAAGCGGCAGGTAATGAAGCTGATGCACAGATTGCCTATTCGGTATTAAAAGAGAATGTTCCGTATTTTGGTTATGGATATATCAAGGATGTGAACGAGTTAGTGCCCAATGTTCCGTTAAACTTCTATGCATTCCGCGTGATGGTAATGCTTGGAGGGTATTTTATCCTGTTCTTTATGCTGGTTCTCTTCTTTGTTTATAAGAAAGACTTGTCGAAGATGCGCTGGATGCAATACATCGCTTTGTGGACTATTCCGTTAGGCTATATTGCCGGACAAGCGGGATGGGTAGTAGCAGAATGTGGTCGTCAGCCTTGGGCGATACGCGATATGATGCCTACCTCAGTGGCTATTTCCAAACTGGATGTTGGTTCTGTTCAAGCCACGTTCTTTATCTTTGTGGTGTTGTTCACCGTCATGCTGATTGCAGAGATCGGTATCATGTTGCGTGAGATAAAGAAAGGACCTCAGGTTTCTGAAAAGGATTCTGGCTACTAATTACTAACTTCTAACTCCTTTAAATTATGAGTACATATATATTCCTACAACATTATTGGTGGCTGATAGTCTCTTTATTAGGGGCTATACTCGTATTCCTGTTGTTTGTGCAGGGTGGAAATTCGTTGCTTTTCTGTCTGGGAAAGACAGAAGAACATCGTAAAATGATGGTTAATTCTACCGGGCGTAAGTGGGAGTTCACTTTTACTACCCTGGTAACGTTTGGTGGAGCTTTCTTTGCCTCTTTTCCTTTGTTTTATAGCACAAGCTTTGGTGGTGCATACTGGCTGTGGATGATTATTTTATTCAGCTTTGTACTGCAAGCTGTCAGTTATGAGTTTCAGAGTAAAGCAGGCAACCTGTTGGGCAAAAAGACGTATCAGACGTTTTTGGTGATCAATGGGGTAGTAGGTCCGTTGCTGCTTGGTGGCGCTGTGGCTACTTTCTTTACCGGTTCTGATTTTTATATCAATAAAGCGAATATGGGCAATATAATGATGCCCGTTATCAGTCAGTGGGGCAACGGTTGGCACGGATTGGATGCTTTACTTAATCCGTGGAATGTCGTTCTGGGGTTGGCAGTGTTCTTTTTGGCGCGTGTTTTAGGATTGCTTTATTTTATTAATAATATTGCAGATGATGCATTGATTACTAAATGTCGCCGGGCGCTTTACGCCAATGCAGGGCTTTTCCTTGTTTTTTTCCTGGCTTTCGTTATTCGTACACTATTGGCTGATGGATATGCTGTAAATCCGGATACTAAAGAGATTTATATGGAGCCGTATAAGTATCTCAACAACTTCCTGGCGATGCCTGCTGTATTGGCTACTTTCCTGATAGGTGTGGTGCTGGTATTATTCGGTATTCTGCGTACCCTTCTGAAAAAGACATTTGATAAAGGAATCTGGTTTGCCGGTGGTGGTACGATACTGACAGTGCTTGCCCTGCTGCTTATAGCCGGGTATAACAATACTGCTTACTATCCGTCATTCACTGATATCCAGAGTTCACTAACGTTGAGCAACAGTTGCTCCAGCCAGTTTACCCTAAAGACAATGGCGTATGTATCTATTCTCGTGCCTTTCGTTATTGCTTATATTTTCTATGCATGGCGTAGCATTGATAAGAAGAAAATAGATGCAGAGGAGATGGATGAAGGGGGGCACGCTTATTGAGTGGACAGTTAGTCAATTGACAGTGGACAATTGACAATTGACAGTGTGCTGCGCTATGGGGCAATGCACTTTCCCCGTCTTAAAGGGTATTCCCTCTCAGAGGGGATGGGCTATGTACTCCCGCTACATAATTAATCAAATTGTTAATTGAATAACTGTCAATTGTCAACTGTCCACTGTCAATTAAATAACTGTCAATTAAGCAACTGTCAAATTGTATTTTTTATAAGCCAAGGAGTGCTCTATTTCCTGCCCATTGTATGCTGGATAAAAAGAATGGACTGTAGAGTGTTAAACTTTTTGCAGTTTGATAATAAAACAACAGGATGGATGACTAATGGAACGTCATTCATCCTGTTTTATTTTCCAAAGGTTCTTTCTTCTTGTTTTTCGGCTTTATTTTGCTATCAGGAGATATTCTCTCAGCGAGAGAGAAATAGAATCGGATAATCCTTTTTTTTCTTCCCCGGAGCCGAACCTATTGCTCCCCGGAGCCGAGCCGTTCCCTCCTCGGAGCCGAGGAAGTGCCTCCTCGGAGCCGAGGAAGTGCCTCCCCGAAGCCGAGGAAGTGCCTCCCCGGAGCCGAGGAACTTTTTGCACACAAGAAAACTGAACTTTCCATGGCATGAAACGGTGATTATTCCGGTATTATATCCACCTTTTCCAGGTGTATAACGCCCCTTTTTCTATTTTTTATGATGCAATGTTCTCTGTTTTCTCTCTACTTCGTCTCTTTTTTTAAAAGAGTGTGTCAGTAAAAAGAACAGTTCTCTGTTATTTTGCTACGTTATTTACTGGTTTACCTGCCATATAGGCTTTCAGGTTTTCCAGCATAATTCCCATTAACCGTTCGCGGGCAGCGGTGGTAGCCCAGGCAATGTGTGGGGTAATATAGCAATTGCGTGCCGTCAATAACGGATTATCTGCACGAGGCGGTTCAGTAGAAAGTACATCTACGCCGGCTGCATAAATCTTTTTCTGATTGAGGGCGTCGGCAAGGTCTTGTTCGTTTACCAACGGGCCACGTCCGGTATTAATAAGTATAGCTGTGGGTTTCATCAACGCCAGTCTACATGCATTTACCAATTCACGTGTCTGTTCAGTTAGCGGGCAGTGCAGGCTCACTATATCGCACTCACGGAAAATCTGGTCAAGTTCCATCTTCTTGATTTCCGGCGGCAGTTGCAGACGCGACTTAGAAGTGTATGCCCATACCTTCATACCGAAACCGATGGCAATACGGGCTGTATTGTATCCTGTTTGTCCCAGACCGATAAGGCCGATTTTCTTTCCAAGCAATTCAATGAGCGGAGTATCCCAGAAACAGAAGTCAGGGCTGTTGGTCCAGCGTCCTTTATGAACCTCTTCGGAGTGGTGTTGCACTTGTTGAGTGATGTTCAGGATATGCGAAAATACCA
>OJRZ01002417.1_pt1 | contig 11865 bp, 7 predicted proteins | sample 1599291 | NCBI WGS metagenome assembly OJRZ01 (sample SAMN04168657, study PRJEB22393) | human gut metagenome | biome: human gut microbiome; feature: stool | host: Homo sapiens | collected 2014-03-20
CACCTTTGTGTTGCAGCAGGACAAACGTATGTAGCCAAATTATTGGATATTTAATTTTCAAAGAACATTTGCCTCAGTAGCCGGGGTCAGCTTCTGACGCCACTTTCAGAGTAAAGTCACGAAGGATGCTTTCCATAATTTCACGATCTTCGCCAGACAATGTTTTTGAAAGCCGCTTCAATAAATGTTGTTGCTTTGGATTCAGATACTTTCGATCCAAGCGGTATCCGTCTGCAATTTTTACGCCGCCCTTATATTTGCCGCGTGTTGTCACAATCGGATAATTGCGGGCCAATTCATCAATGTCATAGCAAATCGTGCGAAGCGAAACGTGGAACTCATTCGCAAGGTTTTTCATCGTGTCCTTTTTTCTTTGACAAAGTATTTCGAGGATTGCCCTGCGTCGTTCATCCGCTCCCACTATGGGGCCAACCTCCCTCCTTCGCTCTGTCCGTATCATAAAGGTTAAATATGCAAGTCCTTTGCACAATTAAAAAAAGTTCAAAAAAAATTAATTTTTGTCGCACTTCTTTAGCAACGAATTGTACAATAAAATAGGGCAAGAAAAAGATTCCAGATCTTTTCTCGCCCTATATTTTTGTGGTATAATCCACAACTCTTATGCAGAACCCACAAGCTCTTTACAAGTTTCACAGAATAATGGATTGACACACCAATCGCTATCACGTTGCGAGTATGAGTACAAACAATGTGCTAAACAACCACACAATTCACTCCATACTGTTTCGAACTAGTCCGAAATATTTAATAATCCATTGTTGAGCCTCTTACGCTACTGTCCTCTCTATTAGTAAGTTTGGGGGTTAAATCAGCGTATCCCTAATTTAGATCAAATGGAATATCACTTCATGCAACAGCCCGATTCTCACTTATCTTTCCTCTATATCATTGCGTGCTTTTGAACACCTTGGTTCATACAATGCTCTATCTGCTCTCTCGACGGCATAGCTGGTATTGCCCCCTTGGCGGTTGTGGTCAAGCTGCCTGCCGCATTTGCAAATTTCATCATATATACCCACTCTGATTGGGATAGGGCCTTCAGTTCCTCTAAACTTTTACTCGCCAAGTGTGAAAGCAGTGCGCCCCAAAATGCATCTCCCGCGCCTGTCGTGTCTATCGTATGGACATCATAGGCCGACAGCTGGCCACAACTGGCGGCCGTATGATAATAGGCTCCGGCCTCTCCAAGCGTCACCACTACTAAAACCGCCCCATTTTCCATCAATTTCGTTGCCCCCGCAGTAAGATCCGTCTCTCCTGTCAGAAGTTCCATTTCTCCGTGTGACACCTTTATTATATCGGCCATGGGCAACGCCGCCATTAATTCTGCTTTCGCCTGGATAACGCTTTCCCACAAAAATGGGCGATAGTTTGGATCATAACTAATAATCGCTCCTGCCTCTTTCGCTTCACGAGCCGCCAGCAGCGTTGCTGTCCTACAGGGCTCTTTCGTCAATGAAACAGAGCCAAAATGAAATATATGACAATCCTTCAGTAGCGTTTTATCTACATCCGCCGGTGTGAGCATTACATCCGCCCCCGGGTCGCGATAAAAGCTAAAGTCTCGCTCCCCCTCCGGTGCCAATTGCACAAATGCAAGCGTTGTCGGATATTTCCGAGTCATCCTCAGACCGCGTGTATCCACTCTCGCTTCTTCCATTGCCTTTTTTAAAAACATTCCAAATGCGTCATCGCCCACCATGCCGATAAACGCAGTTTTTCCGCCCAATTTTGCATTCATTGCTAACACATTAGCGGGAGCACCGCCCGGATTGCGTGCAAATAAAGCTATGCCTTCTTCCGTTTCTCCGTTAGGCGTAAAGTCAATCAAGCTTTCCCCCAAGGCTACAACATCAAACATATTGCCCTCCTTATTCTACCACCTGGGCAATCGCTATAGATTTTTTGTCTCCAACTTAATTTTACAATCAACCAAATTTTCCTTCTCTAATAGCCGTTGTATAACAGTCAGCCCCCCCACATACTTTATTACCTGATTTCACAATTACTGCGGCTGCTTGCCGATGTAGGCGAGGATGCCGCCGTCCACATACAGCACATGGCCGTTGACGAAGTTGGAAGCGTCGCTGGCAAGGAACACCGCCGGACCCACAAGGTCCTCCGTGGTGCCCCACCGCGCCGCCGGCGTCTTTGCGATGATGAACTGGTCGAACGGGTGGCGGCTTCCGTCCGCCTGGCGCTCCCGCAGCGGCGCCGTCTGCGGCGTCTCGATGTATCCCGGCCCGATGCCGTTGCACTGGATGTTGTATTCGCCGTACTCGCTGGCAATGTTCTTCGTCAGCATCTTCAGGCCGCCCTTTGCAGCCGCATACGCGCTCACCGTCTCGCGCCCCAGCTCGCTCATCATGCTGCAGATGTTGATGATCTTTCCGTGCCCCTTTTCGATCATCCCCGGGATCACCGCCTTGCTCACGATGAACGGCGCGTTCAGGTCCACGTCCACCACCTGCCGGAACTGCGCCGCCGTCATCTCGCACATCGGGATGCGCTTGATGATGCCCGCGTTGTTCACCAGAATGTCGACGACGCCCACTTCCTGGGCGATCTGCTTCACCATCGCCTGCACCGCGTCCTCGTCCGTTACGTCGCACACATAGCCGTGGGCTTCCACGCCCGCTTCCCTGTATGCCGCAAGGCCCTTGTCCACCAGCTCCTGCCTGATGTCATTGAATACGATGGTCGCGCCCGCCTTCGCCATGCCTTCCGCGATGGCAAAACCGATGCCGTAGCTCGCGCCTGTCACAAGCGCTACCTTGCCTTCCAGAGAAAAATCCTTCATTTCCATTTTTTGCCCTCCTGCCCGCGCGCGCTTTCCGCCCGCGGCTGTTTTCTGTGCTTTTACCGAAGCTCTGTGGTCGGGATCACGTCCATGTCGTCGAACGCCTGGTTTTCGCCGCCCATCGCCCAGATGAACGTGTAGTTGCTCGTGCCCGCGCCCGCGTGGATGCTCCAGCTCGGGCTGATCACCGCCTGCTCGTTCTGCATCACGATGTGCCGCGTCTCCCTGCCCTCGCCCATCATGTGGAACACCACGTTGTCCTCCGGCACTTCAAAATACATATACACTTCCATCCGACGCTCGTGGGTGTGCGCCGGCATCGTGTTCCATACGCTGCCCGGTTTCAATTCCGTCATACCCATCTGCAACTGGCAGGTAGGCAACACCTGATTCACCAGCATCTTATTGATGTTGCGGTGATTGGAACCTTCCAAAGAACCCATTTCAGCTACTACGGCATCGGCTTTCGTCACCTTACGGTCGGGATAGTTGCGATGTGCAGTCAGTGAGTTGAAGTAGAATTTAGCAGGATGAGCAGCGTCTTTGCTTTCGAAAGTCACTACGCGGTCGCCCGAACCCAGATAAAGAGCTTCTTTATAGTCCAGTTCGAACTCTGCGTCGCCTGCTTTCACAATACCGGGACCGCCAACATTGTAGATACCCATTTCGCGACGGGTGAGGAAGAACGGAGCTTTCAGCGGATCGATTGCTTCGAGCGTCAGCACCTCTCCTACCGGCAGCGCACCACCTACCACCATACGGTCGTACATGGAATATACCATATTTACTTCATTGGGGACAAATATCTTTTCAATTAAGAAATCTCTGCGGATTCTTGTAGTATCATAACTTTTTGCATCTTCAGGATGCGCAGCATAGCGAATTTCATAGTTCGTTTTCATACCTTATTTATTTATAGTTATTGAATAAGTTCTCTTTCTACGTGCACTTCGTTTACGTACACGATGCAAAAATAGCAAAAGAAAACGGGTTTACCTTGCAATTTTGTTCCAATTATCCACCAAAAATGTCCAGAATCCGTGCAATGTATACTTTTTTAACGAACTATAATACGTTTTGGGAGAGATTTCTACTTAATGCAATGAAAAAAAGAAAGAAGCCTCTATCTCTCGAGTCGCAAGAGCAAATAATATAAAATATGGAACAAGAAAAAGCATCTAATTTGCCAATTCAGCTAATAATTAGCAGTCTACACCGTTAAAATTGCATAAATAGGAGGCAATGTATTATAACACTAATTATAATATATTAGTTTTGTAAATGTTTAAATAAGCAAGCAAAATCAACAAATACGTCAAGATATACAACTTATGACAATTATTAAAGGACGGACAGAAGATACTTTAATAAAGATAGGAGTGATATGCATTTACATGCTTCTATCCATTAACCTAACTTATGCCCAAATAAAAAATATAACAGGAATCATCATTGATGAGGAAAGCCGGGAACCATTGACAGGTGCTTCTGTCACAGTGAAAGGCAGTCGGCAAGGCTGTATTTCAGATCTGGATGGAAAGTTTAGTCTTCAACCAACCCTCCCCGGACAGCAAATGCTGGTTATTTCTTACATAGGATACCAAACTATCGAAGTGCCTGCCCGGCATAATATGATGGAAATCCGGTTGCGTCCGAACGTGAACGAACTGGATGAAGTAGTAGTGCAGGTAGCGTATGGCACTGTCCTCAAAAGATCAATTACCGGGGCTGTTTCCGTAGTGGACAGTAAGCAAATCGAAATGCGTCCGGTCAGTTCTGTTATCTCCGTGCTCAACGGAGCAGTACCGGGGCTACAGATAATTGACGGAGTGGGGCAGCCTGGCATCGAAGCGGAAGTCCGGATCCGGGGATACAGTTCGGTGAACGGAAGCAATAAGCCGCTTTACGTGGTAGACGGTATGCCCTATACGGGATGGATCACCGATCTTAATCCAGCAGACATAGAAAGCGTCAGCGTACTGAAAGATGCTGCTTCATGCGCATTGTACGGTAGCCGGGCTTCGAATGGTGTGATTTTAATTACCACCAAAAAGGCGAAGAAACAAGGAGTTTCCCTTCAACTGGACATTCGCCACGGCTTCAGCGCGCGTGGACAGGGTGATTACGAACGTATGAATGCCAATCAATTCATGGAAACGATGTGGCAGGGGTATCGCAACCAGCTTATCAGCAACGGCAGTAGTCCCGAAGAAGCGACCATCGCCACCAACAATGACATTATCAGCAAAGTAGGAATCAACATCTATAACAAAGCCGATAATGCCCTTTTCGATGCAAACGGTCATCTGGCATCCGACGCCCGGATACTGGACGGATATAAGGACGATCTCGACTGGTATTCTCCCTACACACGTAACGGTCACCGCCAGGAATACAACCTAAGCGGAGAATCCGGCAATGAAAAGAGCCGGATCCGTTTCTCGCTAGGCTATCTTAATGAAGACGGATATACCAGGAAAAGTGATTTCAATCGTCTTAGCGGCTCACTCAACGCTGACTTCACCCCACGCCCATGGCTAAAAACGGGCTTGTCGCTCGGAGGCACTCACCAGAAAACGAACTGGGATATAGGAGCCGCCGGAAGTGCGCAATCCAATAACCTGTCGAATGCATTTTACTTTGCACGGAGAATAGCACCTATCTATCCGGTGCACCTCCACTATACAGAGGATGTATTTGCCAGCGACGGCTCATTGCTTCATTCCAAAGGAGATTATATCCTGAACGAAGAAGGCGGAAAACAATATGATGACGGTTCGGAAAGCCGTTCGGAATCGGATGCCGCCAGCAATGGACGCCATCTACTGTGGGAAAGCGAAAAGAACAAGTTGTGGAACGCTGCCAATACCTTGCAAGGAAATGCCTATGTGGACGTTTCTTTCCTACGCGATTTTACATTCTCATTGAAAGGCAATATCAGCCTGCGCAATATCGAGGACAGCCAATACGGAAATGCGGAAATAGGCGCTTACAAGGACACTGGTTTTATCAGCAAGATCGATCAGGAATATAAGGAATACACCCTGCAACAGCTACTGGCATGGAAACACCAGTTCGGCAGGCATTTCGTAGAATGGATGGTGGGGCACGAGAACTATGATTACAAGCTTAATTTCGACGCCATACAGAAAAAGAATGAGAGCTTTCCCGGAATAGACGAACTTTCAAATTTCACCACCACAACTTACAGTGAGGGATATAAAGACACCTATCGTACAGAGGGTCACTTCACACGGGCCCGGTATGACTACAACGAAACTTATTTTGCCGAAGCTTCTTTCCGGCGCGACGGTTCCTCCATCTTCCATACAGACCATCGCTGGGGTAACTTTTGGAGCGTAGGTATCGGCTGGATGCTTTCCAACGAAGCGTTCCTGAAAAACGTGTCGTGGCTGAACCGCCTCAAGTTACGGGTTTCTTACGGGCAAGTGGGAAACGATAACTTCGGAAGCAGCAACGGCCTGTACCAGTGGATGTCTCTCTACGGCTCTGCCGTCAACGGTGGAGAAGCCGCTTACTACAAAGTGCAGAACGAAAACCCGGAACTGAAATGGGAAACGAATTCTTCGCTGAATATCGGTCTGGAAACTCGTCTTTTCAACCGTGTGAACCTAAGTTTCGAATACTATAACAAGCATTCGGACGACTTGCTGTTCAAGTTTATCCAACCACTATCTGCCGGTGCCACTGACTCATCGACAGGCCTTTCCACCGTCTGGCGAAACATTGGAGACGTTTCCAATAAAGGATGGGAATTCTCTGCCGACGGGGATATCATCCGCAACCGGGAATGGGAATGGAATGTAGGTTTGAACCTTTCCAAAGTGAAAAACAAGATCGGAAAACTGCCGGATAAAGATCGGGAAGAGGGAATTACGAACGGAGATTTCCAGAAGTTCAAAGAGGGACACAGCATTTATGAATTCTGGCTGTACCAGTATGCTGGCGTAGACCAGATGACAGGTCGCAGTGTATATCTGCCGGACTTCAACGCTTATTACATTGCCGGAGAGGATGGAAAAACACCCGTAAACGGAGAAGAGAGCACCGAAGGCAAAAATCCGATTCCGACAGACAGTTGGGTAGACATCAACGGACAATATTATACAGGCGACCCGAGATATGCACGCAAAGACTGGTCGGGCAGTTCATTACCGAAGATAAACGGCTCGGTCACCACCTCTCTCCGCTGGAAAGACCTGGCTCTGTCCGCCCTAATGATTTTCAGTTGCGGTTCCAAAGTCTTCGACCAGCCTTATCAGACTCTGACATCGGTAGGCGTACATTCATTGACTCCCGATTTACTGAATGCATGGACAGCAATCCCCGAAGGCATGACGCCCACATCGCCCAACCGTCTCGATCCATCGGGTATTCCGCAAGTGAATCTGGATGCAACGATCAATGGATATAACAGCCAGAAAGCATCTACACGCTATATTGTAAGCGGTGACTATCTAAGCATCAAGAACATCACCCTCTCCTATCGCCTGCCCGCCACATGGAGCAAACGATTGACACTCGGCGGCATCCGTTTGCATGCTGCCATAGAGAATGTCGCCCTGTTCAGCAAACGCAAAGGGCTGAACCCGGTACAGACTTTTGACGGAATCGTCAACAATTATACGAGTATCGCCCGTGTTTTCTCGTTCGGAGTCAACATTAACTTATAGCCTTATGAAGAAAAAAGCCATACACATGAAATTCCTGAATCACTCCATAGGATTCTGCCTGCTCCTGACGCTGTTGTGTTACTCCTGCGCCAGCGACTATCTGGATACCGCCCCTACCAATCAGGTATCTCCTGCCGATTTATTCAAGGATGAAGCGTACGCTGCCTATGCTGTCAGCGGATTGGAGAAGTTGATGAAAACCACTTACCCCACTAATAAACTCGATGGCGTGTCATTCAACGGTGAAGGATCTGTCAAACTGATGTATGCCGAGTATCAGGGGGCTGACATGTATTGTCCCCGCAACAATTTCTATACGATATTCAACGGGGCTTCTCATGCCATACCTACCAGTGGTTACACGGAGTATATGTGGCATTATTACTACAAAGTAATCAGTAATGCCAACGCTATTATAAATTATGTCGACCCCGAAGGTAGTCATAAATTCAAATATATTTATGCGCAGGCACTAACCTACCGTGCCTATTGTTACCTGCAACTGCTGCAGTTCTACTCGCCACGCTGGTGCGATTCGCAAAACGGCAGTGCTGAAGGGGTGGTTCTCCGGCTCAATACATCTTCTACCGGCGACTGTCCTCTTTCTTCTATGCTGGCCTGTTACGAACAGATTTACAACGACCTTAACCAGGCCATCACCTATTATCAGGCATCCGGAATTGCCCGCAAAGAAGACGAGAATCACAAAATCAATGTGAATGCCGCTTACGCCACCTATGCCCGTGCCGCACTCACCCGTGAGGATTGGAGTACTGCCGCCCATTACGCTGCACTAGCACGTGCCGGTTATCCGCTTATGAATGCCGATGAATATTTCGACGGATTCAGTACCGTCAACCGCGAATGGATATGGAGTATCTATGACAGTGAAGAAGAATCGCTGGGAAACTCATCCCTTGCCGCACGCCTTGCATACAACTCCTCCTCTACTCTTGTATGCACTTATCCGGCCTGTATCAACCGTGAACAGTACGATGCATTACCGGAAAGTGATATCCGCAGGGGACTTTTTCTCGATCCGCTCGAATATACTTATAACACGGGTGGTATAACAAACAATGGTCTGGGCGGAAGTGCACTCACCAGTTACGCCCAAGGGGTGTATCCCGACTTGAATACTTCGGCAAAAATATACGCTTATATGTCGTTCAAATTTAAGTGTATCGACAAAGTAGGTGCCATGCCTTTCAATCTTTTCCGCAGTTCGGAGATGTATCTCATCGAAGCAGAAGCCAACTGCCACCTGACGCCTCCAAAAGAAGCGGAAGCAAGGCAATTACTGAAAGAACTGATCCGCGACAGCGGACGCGACCCTCAATATACTTGCGACAAGAGCGGTCAGGCACTGCTCGACGAAATAAAGTTCTACCGCCGCATCGAACTATGGGGCGAAGGATTCAGCTGGTTTGACTTCAAACGGCGCAAAGACACCATCGTACGCCACACCTTCGAAGATGGAGGAAACTACATGACCAACGCAGCCGTAACTATCAACCCGGAAGACGCCAACAACTGGATGTGGGTGATTCCCGCCAAAGAATACGAATATAACAATGCCATAAATAAACAATAAGAACACTGTAAATCCATAGTTATCAAGATGAAAATAGTCAGGTACATCAGTATATGTTTGTTGTTCACCTTTATCGGATCTCTCCTTCCAACCAAGGCGCAGGACAATCCGTACAAGATAGACCACTCTCTTTATCTACTTTATGAGGAGGCAACTAAACACCGTAACAACGCAACCGGACTGGAAATAGCTGATACTATCTATACCAAAGCCATCCGGATCAACGATAAAAAGGCACAATGCCTCGCTCTTACCATTCCGGTAATCTACTATTTCAATAATGGGAAAACGGAATTACTGGAGAAAGCAATCAGCAGGCTTCAGGAGATATCCCGAAAGAACAACTACCTGCAATATTACTACTTTGGCAGCATCTACAAAGTTAATTACCTGATGAACACAGGTAATACCCTGCGTGCGCTCCAGGAGGCTGAATTGACTAAAGAACAGGCATTTGCCGACGACTATCCCTACGGTATCTCCACTTGCCTGCGAATGATGGGAAACATTTACTTTGCGCGCAGAGAATACCGGACGGCACTGGATTACTACCAACAATCACTGGTATACACACAGGAGAAGCTCCCTGAACAGGATTTGTCTTATATATACTGGAACATATCCATGCTCCAACAAAACCTGAAGCAATATGAAGCAGCCTACGAGAATGCTGAGAAAGGGATCAAATGTGCCAAGACTTCAACCAACAAATACGCCTGTATGCTGCGCAAATGCACACTTTTATACGCGCTCGACAGGGAGGAAGAGTTCAAAAGCTATTATCAGGAATGTTTAAAAGCGACCGAAAAACATGGTGAAACCAGAAGGAATGAACTGAATAAGTTGAAGATATACAATTATATACTCAACCAACAATATGATAAAGCGCATGCTCTTGCCGATTCCACTTCCAGCTTACATGAACGAATAGCTTATCAGGCAAATATCTACGCAAAAGAGCAGAAATACAAAGACGCTTACGAGTCACTACAGAAGCTCCATAGCCTACAGGACTCTCTGAATCAGCTTATACAGACTGCCGACCTGTCGGAACTGAATGTGCGTATCGGCAACGAACAACTGAAAAGAAAAGCGCAAGCCTTGCAGCTGGAAAACACACAATTAAACCTGCAAAAGACAACGCTCGAACTGCAGCAAACGAAATCGCAAGTGGAAATCGAGAAGATGAACGCCGAAAATAACGAGCTACTACTAAAAAACCGTAACCTGGAGCTCGCACAATTCAAAGCGGAAACTGAACGTACACAGAGTCTTATGGTAGCTAAACAGGCAGAATCCGAACGCCAGCTGATGATATTGAAATTCATCCTGATATTCTTCTGTTTCTTTGCCATAGCCCTCACGCTCTACCTTTATCTACGCAGAAAATCAATCAGACAACTGCAAGAGAAGAACGAAGAACTGACGATTGCCCGCGACCGTGCCGAACAGGCAGACAAGATGAAGACTCATTTCATGCAGAACATGAGCCACGAAATCCGTACCCCGCTCAATGCCATCGTAGGATTCTCACAATTATTATCCAACCCGGATCTGCCATTGGAAGATGAGGAAAAGCTAGAATTCAGCTCGCTCGTCCAACACAACTCCGAACTGCTCACCACGCTTGTCAACGATATTCTTGACCTTTCCGCACTGGAAAGCGGCAAATACACCATGAACCTGACTTCCTGCCATTGCAACGAAATGTGCAGGCTCATACTCTCTACCGTAATGGATCGAAAAGCGGAAGGAGTGAAGCTTTATTATACCTCCGAAGTGGCAGACGATTTCCAGATCACCACAGATGAACAACGCCTGCAACAAGTGCTTATCAACTTCCTTACCAACGCAGAGAAGCACACAGAAAAAGGGGAAATCCATCTGCATTGTTCAGTGACCGAGTATCCCGACAGAATCACGTTCTCTGTCAGCGACACCGGGCCGGGCATCCCTGCCGATAAGATGGATAGTGTATTCGAACGCTTCAAGAAGTTGGATGAGTTCAAACAGGGATCAGGACTGGGACTGAATATATGCCGCACCATAGCCGAACGATTACATGGAGAAGTCAAAGTAGACAAGAGCTACACCAATGGTGCACGTTTTCTGCTTATACTTCCATTAAAATAAGATTAGCTATTGACTTTCCTCTTTTTATTTTGTATCTTTGAGGAACAGAAAAAGAAAAAAGCAATATGAGTTATATAAAAATCAAGACATAATAACACATTATCAAAACATATATTTCCATATATGGAAGAACCGAATGGGAGAAAATCAGTATTGATTTTCTCCCATTTTGTATATATAAATCCCACATATTCCAATAATTCTCTGAAAATAGTTTCTAATAAACTCAGATACCGTTCTTAATAAACTCTCTCACTATTTATTAAAAACGGTATTCGGATTTATTATAGAAATGTAAATATATTGTTGCTAACAATATAGAAGTCTATTCAAAGATGAGTAAGGCAAACATCGAAACAGTCAATATTACGTACAAATAAGCTATAACAAATTTCTTACATCCTAATAGAGAGATACTTCTTCAAGGCATCTTCCTCCGCTTTTGCAACCAAACTATAGAAATCATCATGTTGTTGTTCCGTATGTGAACGTTCTAATGACTTAAGAAGTGACTTTGCATCCACAAAAAAAGAAAAAGCCCCGAAAGATATCTCTTTCAGGGCTTTTCTTCGTTGGACTACCAAGATTCGAACTTGGACAAACAGAACCAAAACCTGTTGTGC
>OJRZ01002445.1_pt1 | contig 11713 bp, 14 predicted proteins | sample 1599291 | NCBI WGS metagenome assembly OJRZ01 (sample SAMN04168657, study PRJEB22393) | human gut metagenome | biome: human gut microbiome; feature: stool | host: Homo sapiens | collected 2014-03-20
GCAAGACAGGCAGGAAGCATATCCCCACCCGTCTGTTCAAGCAGGCGGTCAATCTATCCAAACAGGCAAGAGCCATTGAAGCCACGCTGGACGGCATTAACCCGCTGAATGCCGGAAAGAAAAAAGAGGAAGCCCTCTCCATGCTGAAAAAGTGGTTCCCACAGATGGAGAATTTCTCCGGGCAGTTGAAAAAATACAAGGTCACAATCGATGACCTGTTAGCGGAAAATGAAAAGCTGGAAGCAAGGGCCAAAGCCAGTGAAAAAGGCAAGATGAAAGATACGATGGAACGGGCAAAGCTGGAAAGCGAGCTGAAAGACATTCAGCGGCTGGTAGACCGTATCCCGCCGGAGGTGCTGGCAGAGCTGAAACGGCAGCAGCGACACACAAGGGAACGGTGATTGATGGCAGAAAACATTTCACGCCGCAGCATGGCGGCACTGCACTTTGAAAATTAAATACGGAGGTACTATGGAGCATATCAGATACAAGAAAGAAACCGAAGTCGTGACTTTTCAGGGAAAGGAAATCACGCTGGAAAATCTCTCCCCGGTGTTCACGCCGGAGCAGGAAGCGGCAAAACGCCGGGAGCTGGAACAGCAGCTTTATGAGGTGTTCCGCAAGTATGCCGACAAGCGGCAGAGTGAGGAAGCCGGGGCATAAGATTTTCCGAAGCCATCGTTGATTTGCGGGGCTGCTGGCGGTATAATAAAACTGTCAGCAGCTCCGTTTCTTTTTTAAGAAAAGGAGCGACAATATGAATAATCGAATAGACGCAATCTATGCAAGACAATCGGTAGACAAAAAGGACAGCATTTCCATTGAAAGCCAGATTGAATTTTGCAAATACGAGTTGAAAGGCGGTAACTGCAAGGAATACACAGACAAAGGGTACAGCGGCAAGAACACAGACCGTCCGAAGTTTCAAGAACTGGTGCGGGACATCAAGCAGGGCTTAATTGCAAAGGTCGTGGTTTACAAGCTCGACCGTATCAGCCGTTCCATTCTGGACTTTGCCAACATGATGGAGCTGTTCCAACAGTACAATGTGGAGTTTGTGTCCTCTACGGAAAAGTTTGATACCTCCACCCCGATGGGGCGGGCGATGCTGAATATCTGTATCGTGTTCGCCCAGCTTGAGAGGGAAACCATACAGAAGCGGGTAACGGACGCTTACTATTCCCGCAGCCAGCGAGGCTTCAAGATGGGTGGGAAAGCCCCTTACGGCTTTCATACAGAGCCGATTAAGATGGACGGTATCAACACAAAAAAGCTGGTGGTAAATCCAGACGAAGCGGCAAATATCCGGCTGATGTTTGAGATGTACGCCCAGCCCACAACCTCCTACGGGGACATTACCCGGTACTTTGCCGAACAGGGGATTTTATTCAACGGCAAAGAGCTGATACGCCCCACGCTGGCGCAGATGTTACGCAATCCTGTCTATGTGCAGGCAGACCTTGATGTGTACGAATTTTTCAAAAGTCAAGGGACGGTCATTGTCAATGACGCTGCCGATTTTACAGGCATGAACGGCTGCTATCTGTATCAAGGGCGGGATGTGAAGCCCAGCAAAAAGAACGACTTGAAAGACCAAATGCTGGTACTGGCTCCCCATGAGGGCATTGTTCCCTCCGACATCTGGCTGACCTGCCGCAAGAAGCTGATGAACAACATGAAAATCCAGTCTGCCCGGAAAGCCACCCACACATGGCTGGCGGGAAAAATCAAGTGCGGGAACTGCGGGTATGCCCTTATGAGTATCTTCAATCCCTCCGGGAAGCAATACCTTCGCTGTACGAAACGGCTGGATAACAAGAGTTGTCCGGGGTGCGGGAAAATCATCACTTCGGAACTGGAAGCGGTTGTTTATCAGCAGATGGTAAAGAAACTGGCAAGCTACAAGACGCTGACAGGCAGAAAAAAAGCGGCAAATGCAAACCCGAAAATCGCCGCCCTGCAAGTGGAGCTTGCCCATGTGGACGGCGAGATTGAAAAACTGGTGGACAGTCTGACGGGCGCAAACAATGTGCTGCTCTCCTATGTGAATGTGAAGATAGCAGAACTGGACGGGCGCAAGCAGAACCTTCTGGCGAGGATAGCGGAACTAACGGTGGAAGCCATTAGCCCGGAACAGGTCAGCCAGATTTCCGGCTACCTCGACACTTGGGAGAATGTATCCTTTGACGACAAACGGCGGGTGGTGGACTTGATGATTACCACCATAGCCGCCACAAGCGACAGCTTGAATATCACATGGAAAATCTGACGGGCGGAACCCCTCCCGTCAGATACCTACCCTGTGTAGTCCCTTGTAAACTGTACTTTACTGCCTGCTCAATATCCACATGAAAAAGTTGTTCCTTTCCAATATCAAATTGTATATGAACAGGACCTCTAAGCACAGATTTTTCTTCCTCGTATTCAGCTGTTAAACACTTGCAGATAAATGGACGTTCCATTATTTGTCTCACACTCCATCAGATTACTATCAAAAAATATTATATCAGAGAAAACGGTTATTTTCTACTACACAACCAAAGCAAAGGGGTAGCTGGCTTTAGCTAGCGCAGGGGAAGTTCAGCTTCCTCTGGATGAATGGAGCAAGGGACTTTTGCGGAAATCATCAGCTCCATGCAATGGTGCGGGTCTCCGGTGGAGACCTCTGCGAAGCAGAAGCACCGACCGAGCCGACAGGCGAGACCTTTCGGCAGAACGCAATGCACCACCTTTAGGTGGTGTATAATTGCGCCCTTGTTAAAACAAGGGGTTCTCGCTGCCGTCCGTTGTCAGCGTTTCTCTTCGGCTCTCAATCAGTAGATTCAGCTTCTTTTGAACCGTTTCGCTCTGGAAGATGAAGGTCAGCAGCTCCATCACATCCTCATCGGTCAGGACGGTCGGCTCTTTCAAAAAGGTCTCCAACATTCCGGCACGGGTGCAAAGCCGATGGGTTCTCTCGCTTCTGGTCAGCCGTTTCAGCTCGTTCTGCAATCGCTTCTCCTTGTGCTTGGCTGCGGTCAGCTTGCGCTCCGCAATACACTGTTTGTGTCTCAGCTTTTCCAATTCTTCGCTCATGGGCAACTTCTCCTTTCTGATAATAGGCAAAACAAAAGCGACCAACTTTTTACGGTTGATCGCCTTTTGTCTGCTTACTCTTTTTTCAAATCATCATATGCGTCACAGAATTGTTTTTTGCCTGTCATCTTCGATTGAATACTTTATAAAATCGAATTTTTCTTTGTTGTTCTTGTAATAGTCCTCTGCTGCCGTGGATAGAATGTAGCACAAGTGGGATATATGTACTTTCAGTCCTCTCTGAACTATATTCATATCTTTATCGTAGGCGACCTCGCTTAAATCACCGTTGGTGCCATCTTCTCCGGTTATGACAAGCTCGAATTTATCAACCCTGCACCGAGATTCGTGAATTGTGGATTTCTCTATATTTGGTGTACTTTGGTGGAGCAGACTATTACGCAAATTATAAATAATTTCCTCGCTCAGATAGGGCATATCATATCCATATGGAGAATCATGTCTATCTGAGATAACATATTGGCTGCACCATTTTTTATAGCGTGCGCCACTATACTTCTCGTTTGGATATTCAGCTTTGCCACAGGTATCTGGCAATGTCAGCGCAAGTGCTAACGCTGACAAATACAGTTCATGGGACAAAGCCATACGAATCTCATGTACAATTCGGTTAATCAGGCAAATCACCTCATTTCAACCGTTCACACAGCGGCAGTAGTTCTTCAATTTTTGCAACAATACGCTTTTGCTCGGCAAGGGGCGGGATGGGAAATGCCATACCAAGCACCGTTGCACGGTCAATACCAGGAATAACGCCTTGCCCCTTTGACTTAATAAATTGAATATTTGCTTGTAAAAAATATCGAATATAGGCCATACTCATATTTTCTGTTTTTTTAACTGCCATGATTTGCCGGGCAATGTGTGCTTCGTCAACATCACAAATCACAGTTTTTCCATATCCAGAACCCTTACAAACTAATAAAACATCACCACGATTAGCTATATTTCGAGGTGTTTCGGTCCATCTGGAAACAATGACGCCCTCCTCTGACAAATTACTTGCACCTGTAATATAGACTGTACCCTCGCCTTGATTGTTGTAGTCCTCCGGCTTAAAATCAGTTCCAGAGAGCAAGGACACAACACTCCCAAATCGAACCATTGCCCAACTCTCCGGAATATCAAACGGCACTTCATCCTCTGTGATTTCCGGCAGAGGTTTTTCTTTTTTGATTTTACCCTCTTTGACAAGCCGCTGTTTCTTAGCCTGTATTTGCTGATAGAGTTCCTCGCCGGTGCCTTCTTCCGGTCTCTGCTCCACCAGCTTACCCTGTATGGCATATTGCAGAATGGACCTCTTCATGTCCTCCGGGAACTTGGTGTTAAACTGCTCCAGCTTCTCATAGGCGACAGCATAGCGGTCAACCAGAGGGAGGAGTTCTTCAATCTTGGCAACAATGCGCTTTTGCTCGTAAAGAGGAGGCAAAGGAATTAAAAATTGCTCTAAACTTTTGGCAGCTAAATTTGGTTGAGCAGTTCCGTTATCATATTTTTTGATTTCTGAAAAAAATAGCGGTGAATCCAAATATAGTAACAAAAATTCATCATCACATATATTAAAAAAGTAATTTCTCAAAATTACCAGTGACGATGCGATGGCGCCTTGGTCAAATGGGTATACACCATGCTTTCCCAGTGAACCTCTAATACAAACTACAACATCGTTTTTTTGTAGTTTACCATTGACTAATTTATCATACTGTATTTGGGATAAGCATAATAAATTTTCATCTTCGACAACCGTTTTTCCATTCAAGTTTATTGCACTAATAAACGGAATACCTGTTTTTGAAAGTGTTGATTTTGCAGGATAATTTTTCCCTCTATCACCGTTTAAGATTGACCAAATTTGAGATAATCTTACCCATATCCAACTTTCCGGAATATCAAACGGCTTTTCGTCCTCCGTGATTTCGGGCAGCGGCTTTTCCTTTTTGATTTTCTTTTCTGCAATCAGCCGCTTTTTTTCTTCCTGTATCTGTGCAAAGAGCTCCTCGCCAGTGCCTTCTTCCGATCTCTGCTCCACCAGCTTGCCTTGAATGGCATACTGCAAAATGCTCGATTTTAACTGTTCCGGTGTCATTCGCTCACACCTCCCGGCAGCAGAGCTTCCAGCTCTGCCAGCACTTTGTCGATTTCCGCATTGAGGGTGGTTCGTCTCTCCTGATACTCCCGGATAGTGTCTATCGGGTCAAGGATTTCTTCTTCCTCATGGGGATAGCCGCATAGGTCGATGTTGCAGCCCTGTTCATTCAGCAGATACTCGGCGGTAAACTTCTTCGCCTTGAAGTTTTCGCCGTCCGGAATTTCCTTTCGATCATTCCACCAGGCAATGCAATCATCAAAGTGCTTCAGCTCCATGGGCTTCGTCTTGGAAAAGTGCTTTCTGTCAGACGGAATATCCACCCGATAAAACCATGTCTCTGTGGTCGGCTTGGTGTTGTCAAAAAACAGCAGATTGGTGGTAATTGAGGTATAAGGGCTGAACACAGAGCCAGGCAGCCGGACAACAGTGTGCAGGTTGAACTGGGAAATGAGCTTCTTCTTAATGTTCACCTTGGCGTTATCCAGACCGAACAGGAAGCCGTCCGGCACGACAACGGCAGCCCTGCCGTTCTTCTTCAAGCGATACATGATAACCGAAAGAAAGAGGTCTGCGGTTTCGGAGCTTGCCAAATCATCAGGGAAGAAACCCTGAATGGACTTGTCCTCATGCCCACCGTAGGGCGGATTCATCAGGATCACATCGAACTTATCATCGTCCGTGTAGTCCAGCAGATTGTGTTTCAGCGAGTTCATGTGGTAGATATTCGGAACTTCAATATCATGCAGCAGCATATTGGTTACGCACAGCAGATAGGGAAAAGGCTTTTTCTCAATGCCGTAAATGCTGTCGTCAAGCTGCTTCTGAGCGGTGGTGTCCGTTACCTGCTTGGAGAGCTGTCCCAGCCAAGAAGTGATAAATCCGCCGGTGCCACAGGCGAAGTCTGCCATTTTTTCGCCCAGCTGCGGCTTTATCATCAATGCCATAAACTCGGTGACTGCTCTCGGCGTATAAAACTCACCGGAAGAACCGGCAGATTGCAGCTCCCGCAAAATCTCCTCATAGACAAAACCGAAAGCATGGCTTTCCTTCACATCGTCAAACTCAATCTCGTCAATGACATCAATGACCTGACGAAGATAAACGCCGTCCTTCATATAGTTGTTGGCGTCCTCGAAGGTGGACTTGACAATGGCTTTCTTAATTGGAGTATCGGGTGTCACCTTGATACCCTCATAGAGAACCGCATCACCATCTTTCACATCATTGCCTTTCAGCACCGGGAACAGAATGTTGTTGACGAAGTTCAGCAGTTTGTCCCCAGTCATAGCATGACCATTGCTATCGGCTTTCGCCCAATTTCTCCATCTCAATTCTTCAGGAATGATGGATTCGTAGGCGTCCTCGTTCAGCTCCCAATCATCTTCTTTTGCATCATAGACTTTCAGAAAGAGCATCCATACCATCTGCTCAATTCTCTGGGCGTCGCCGTTGATACCTGCGTCCATACGCATTATATCTCTAATTCTTTTGATAAAACCTGACTGCATCGCCATATTTATCCTACCTCTACTTCTTCATAGATACTTGCTTCAAGCTCTCTAACAGCGGCTTCATATTGAGCCTTGCCGCCAAACAGCTTGACAATTTTTGCAGGCTTACCGTAATTGGCAAAATCTGCAAGGGAGAGAACCTTAATATCCTCAACTTCTGTGATACCTTGGTTCATGTACTTATCCAGCAATATATCAAGAACGGCCTGTGCGTCGGCAGAATACTTGCTGAAAAAGTCTTTCTTCTTAACATTTTTAGCCCGTTCTTTTCGGGTCAGCGGCTTCTTACCGTATGCCACATAGCAGATGAAGTCAAAATCGTCCACATCTTTCATGCCTTGGTCTACTTTTAATGCTTTCAAGTCGATACCCATTGTCATAAAGGATTCTTCAATGGTTTTCTTCTTGTCCGACGCTTTCCACTTGCGGATAAAATCAGACAGAGAAGCGTATTCGCCCTTGATGTTGGTTCTGGTGTAGTCGATAATATCTTCCTGTCTCAGCAGCTTGCCGTTGGCATCATAGACCGAAACAGTTTTATTGATAATCTTTACTCGGCAGCCATCCTTATCGACAATCGGGGTTTCTACGGGGTCAACAGGAGGTTCTTTTCCTCCGCCACCTTGTCCACCACCGCCACCTTTCGGCTTGCTGCCACCATGCTGGAAGCCCTCGTCCTGCTCAACCGGGCCGTCCCAATCCGGGTCGGAAAATAGCCTTGTCACATTCCGAAAATCCATGACAACAAAATGTGTCTTGCCTTCTTTTTCTCTAATACGGGTTCCTCGCCCAATAATCTGCTTGAATGTGGTCATGCTTTCAACAGTCTTATCAAGAACAATCAGCTTTGTCATCTTGCAGTCCGCTCCGGTGGAGAGAAGCTCCGAAGTCGTTGCGATAACAGGATACGGGCTGGACACAGAGATGAAATAATCAAGTTTAGATTTTCCGTACACATCCGAACCAGTGATTCTTACGCAGTAATCGGGGTTCTCCTTAACCATATCAGAGTTATAGTTGATAAGGGCAATCCTCATGCGTTCTGCATGGTCTTCGGAAGCACAGAACACAATGGTCTTTTGCATCCTGTCTGTGCTTTTCAGATACTCCGTAATCTCCCTTGCAACCTCATCAATGCGGTCTTGGAGAATGATGGTGTAATCGTAATCCCTGTTGTTATAGATGCGGTCTTCAATCAAATTGCCGTAGATGTCGGTCTGTCCATGGTAGGGTCTCCATCCATCTCCGATGTTGGTCGTGATATTGATAACCTTGAACGGAGCGAGGAAACCATCCTCAATACCTTGTTTCAGACTATATGTGTAGACAGGCTCTCCAAAATAATCTATGTTCGATACTTTTTCGCTTTCCTTCGGTGTGGCAGTCATACCGATTTGGGTAGCAGAAGAAAAATACTCCAAAACCTTACGCCAGTTACTGTCCTCCTTGGCGCTGCCACGGTGACACTCGTCTACTATAATAAGGTCGAAATATTCTGCGGGTATCTGCCTGAAATGTTCTTCGTCATTCTGACCTACCATCTGATGGTAGAGGGCGAAGTTCACTTCATGAGAAGCAATCTTGTTCAAGCATTCTTTATCGGAGAAATCCACCTTATAGATGGTCTTTTCGAGAGGGGCGAAGTCCTGCAAAATGCTTTGGTCAACCAGAATGTTTCGGTCTGCCAGATATAAAATTCTCTTTTTTAGGTCAGAACGGAGCAGACGATATACAATCTGGAAAGCAGTATATGTTTTACCCGTTCCTGTTGCCATAACAAGCAACAATCTCTGCTGTCCTCTGGCGATTGCTTCAACAGTTCTATTTACAGCGTTTCGTTGGTAATATCGTGGAGGATATGTGCTTTGAGAGGAATAGTAGGGCTGGGCTACAATTTTCTTTTCCTGCTCGGAAATGCCCTTGCCACCATTCAGCTCCGCATAATAGCGTGCAATCAGCTCATCCTGTGTCGGGAATTTTTCCAATTCGATCTGTTGTTCCTGTCCGGTCAGGAAATCATGCTCATAGAAAGCGTCGCCGTTTGACGAATATGCAAACGGCAAGTCCATCATCTGAGCATATGTCATCGCTTGTTGCAATCCATGAGATACAGAGTGGTTGTTATCCTTCGCTTCCACAACAGCAATCGGCTTGCCATCGTTTAAGTACAGCAAATAATCGGCAAACTTGGGTTTGCTGCGAGCCACGATATTGCCTCTGATGTTGATGCGGCCATCTGTGATTCTGGTCTCCATCGTGATATGACCTTTCCAACCTCTCTGAATGACCGGAGTTATGAAGTTTAATTTGATGTCTTCTTCGGACATCTGTTTTTTGCCCAATATCGTCATAGTAACACCTCCCCATTCATTCTTTGTGTTGGCTATTCTCTGATCGTTTCAAGAATATCTTCTATGCGGCAGTCCATAACCTCGCAGATACGAAGCAGAACATCTGTGGTAATGTTTTCCCCCTTGCCCAGCTTAGCAAGGGAAGCAGAACTAATACCGGATTTTTCCCTCAAATCGCTTTTTTTCATCCCTTTATCTATAAGCATCTTCCAGAGCTTATTGTAACTGATACGCATCATCGGAAGCCCTCCTTGCTGATTTCGTTAATTTTCTATATTGTATCACGCATCGACAGATCTTTCAATTTGTTTTGCGAATACCGTATTTGCAATAGCGAATTTAGTTTCGCATTTATAAATCTATTATCTGTTTCCTTTCTGATAAAAGCTCACATCCTTGCAACGCTATTTTACACCTGTATTGTTGTAGCAGCGTAATTTGTATTCTTATGTATTTTTGCAGTCAGAACATCGGATACAAACCCGACATTCTGACCGCAAATCGCCCCTTAACTGTTACATTATTCCGTCCTGCTCTTGAACCCGGTTTGCTTTGCGCTCTCGCTTGCTTTCCGTCTGCGTTCTTCGCTATACGGTGCTTGCAGCCGGATAGACAATCTGGACTTGTCCAGCACATAGATCACGCCGCCCTGGGCGAAGGATTTTTCCAGTCGGCAAAGGTCGGGGTGCTTCTTGCTGAACTCTGCCAGCCGCTTTCTCAGTCCGGCATTGTAGGTCTGGATGTGGGCGGTGTCCTCGCCCTCGTTGAACAGGATAATGGTCTCTTTCTCATACTTCGTCAAGGTCATATTCGTCATCCTCCCATTCCTTGTTGTATTCCACGCCATCCTCGCAATCTTCCATCGGACAGCCGCTCACGATGCAATCAAAAGCCTTTTCGTAGCGCAGATATGCTTCCATCTCTAAGCGGAGATTGAAGAACATACAGCGATACCAGCTGTCGGCGGTCGGGGCGTTCATTTCCCTTGCGATTGCAAGGAAGAATCGCTTTACGGCAGGATCGGGGGCAAGCTCTGCCAGCGTACAGAAACGGTTGACCGTTGCTTCACGGTCGGGGCAGCCAAAGGCGTACAGTGCTTTCTTCTGGTTCATTGTCATCGTTTTGTTCTCCTTTGATTTGATAAAATAAAAGCGGCAGGGACTTCACAAGGAAATACCTGTCGCTTTGCTGACGATATAAAATTGTTGGGTCAGGACTTGATAAAATCACGCAGTCCGTAGTTAATCACGGCGATTCTGATAATCAGCCATTCCGCAATGTGAGGGATGATAAAGACCACAAAGGCAACTGCCAGCAGTCGAAGCGTTTCTGCTCCTGCGCTGATGCCGAACATCCATCCGGCAATCGTTATCAGGAACATCAGCCCGGCAAGCAGATTGAAGATAACGGTCGAGAACTGCGTGAAGAAGATACCGACCCATTGTATCAAGGTGACTGCCACAATCAGCGGCAGCACCAGCAGCTTAAAGATTCGCTTTATCAGTCCCATGGTTTCCTCCTTGCTTAGCTGTAAATCAGCTCGTCCTTAATGACTTCCTCTGCCTGTGCCACACAAGCGTTCATCTGGCGAACCCATTCAAGCTGATTTGCGGCTTTGAGCTGTTCGGTCACGCCGTAGTGTTTCATCAGTTGAGGAAGGATGATGTTCATACGGCTCTTGGCGGCGGCTTCAATCTCCGCACAATGGGGATATAGCGTTTCGCTCAGCACCATCTCCGAAAAGAGAAACGGCTGTGCTATCCGCAGATACGCCTTTCGCATCAGTCCCCACTTTCCAAGATGGATATTCGGGTTTTGCAGTTGAATGTCGGGGATGTAGTAATCTCCGCTCTTAATGAAGTTCAGTTCCATAGTGTCCTCCTTAATGTTTGTCGTTGATGATTTCAATGCGCTCATACAGCCCGGAATCATCGTCCAGAAACAGGTTCTTGTGATACTCTGCTTCGGCAAGGGAACGATAGTAATATTCCTCATCCGGCTTGCCGTCCTTGCGGACAAATCTGACTATCCATAACTCATTCATGCTGGAATATCCTCCTTTTCTGCTTTCTTTTTGTGGTAGTCCTCTCTGCGCTTGGCAAGGTGGGCTTCGTATCGTTTGATGGCTTCGGGGTCTCCGGCTTCCGCATCGGCTTTCAATTTCTGATAGCACTTAACGGTGGCTTCACTCTGATATTTCCGCTTCTCAGCCAGCTTCCTTGCGGCTTCTTCATCGGTCTTGGCAAGCTCCACAAGGGCTTCGTGTTCCGCTTTGCGCTTGGCAGTCCTTGTGCGGATATACTCCTTTTTTCGGGCTTCCATCATGGCAGCATACTCTGGATCAGCTGCCATTCTTGCTTCTTCACGCTCCTTTTTGCGCTGTCTGGCTTCGGCTTCCTTGGCTCTCATTGCTTCCAGCTGCTTGGCTGCTTCGGGGTCAGTATTTGCCTTTTCTTTCAATTCAGCCCGTGTCAGTTTGTTTTTCTTTTTGGCTCGCTCCACTCGCATACGCTCAGTTTCGAGCATCTTTTCACGCTTGATGCGCTCTTTTTCCTCTAACTGACTGATATATTCCGGGCTGGCTTCTCTGGCTTCCTTTAGCTTCTGGCGGTGTTTCTGATTCCGTTCACGCTGATATGCCAGATGTTCTTCATACTGTGCTATAG
>OJRZ01002453.1_pt1 | contig 11672 bp, 7 predicted proteins | sample 1599291 | NCBI WGS metagenome assembly OJRZ01 (sample SAMN04168657, study PRJEB22393) | human gut metagenome | biome: human gut microbiome; feature: stool | host: Homo sapiens | collected 2014-03-20
GGGGGGGGGGGGGTGAACGCCGAAACCCTTTCATATAATGACAACGACTCAGGCAAATTTGGCATTACTAGTGATCGTTCTGGCAATGGGGACTCCCTTGTTATCAATGGCAATTATAAATATGGGATTGTTGGTCAAAATAACGATGTAACAGTCAAGGACTGGTCATCGATATCAATCTCTTTGACTAATGAGACCATTGGTCAAGCCGATGTCGTAGGGGTTATTGCAAGAAAAGGTAAAACAACGGTTGTTAACACATCCGGAGACCTAAGCATTACTGCTTCTGGGACAGCTAAGGAAGGTACAGATCCGATTCCTGTCCATGCTTATGGCGGAACAATTGAGATTTATGCTGGCGGAAATATAAAACTTCTTTCGTCAGACGGTAATGCCATCATGAGCCAGCCGACCGTGAATGATGGCGGAAAATTTAGTAGCTCCGTTTCATTAACTGCCGGAGGAGATATTGTTATTGAGTCTGATGGTGCGGCCATTTTGGCTGGTCTCATTCAAGAAGGACTGAGCGATAAGTCTTCCTCTGTTACGATTAATGCTGCAAATGTTTCTATTACTTCGAAGAAGGGCGTAGCAGTAAAAATTTATGATCAGGACCAAACGTGGAATCCTAATGATCCGAGATCTGGGAACGCCTTCGTTGAACTTCATGCTGACAAGAAGCTCGCTTTAAATGGTGCTACATATGGCATTGATCAGGTGCGTAATGGAGCTGAGTCGACTATAGGTTCGACTTCCAAGTTTTCAGCTGGAGAAGAAATTGTCATCAATGGCGACTCTGCTGGTATCCGGGCAACAAACAAAGAAGGCATACATTCTCCCAATAATTTAAATATTTATGCCCCTAAAATTAACGTAACGGGAGCTTCCTCAGCTGCGGTGATTGCTGATTCAGGAGCAAATATCCAATTTGCCGGAGATGAAAAGGGTACAACAAAAACCAATGTAACCCTTAGTGGTAACCAGGATGCCGTTCAAACTGTTGAAACAAGCACTGTAGGTTTTACTAATGCTGCTGTTGATGTAACAAAAGGAAATATTAATTCCAATGGCAAGTCTGAATCTAATGGCAAATTGGAATTAAATAATTCCAATGTAATAATGCATGGCGGCAATTTCAAGGCCAACACTTTGACCGGCACTGGAACCTCTTCAATTACTCTCAATGATGCTAAATCAACGGTTTCCGTTTCAGATAATCAAAGTAAAAATTTGTCTGTAACTGCAGGTTCTACACTGAACGATACGTTTAATTCTGTTGAAGAAGCTGCAGCAGCACTGAAAAACGTAACTAACATCACTAATAATAACCAGAAGGGCGGTTCCTATAGTTTTGCTGGTCAAAGCGGTGCTCTTTCCGACACCTGGACTGCTGACAACGATGGCAATATCACCTCCCGCACGACAAACCAGTCCTTGGATGCTTTCGGCAACTACAACGCTATGACGCTTGTCCAGTGGCGTAACGAAGTGAACCACATCAGCCAGCGCCTTGGCGACGTTCGTGATTCCTCGACGACGATTGGTGCATGGGCCCGCGTCTACGGCTACGACAGCTCCTACGACGACAATGTGTCGATTGACTTCAAAGCCAATTCGATTCAGGCGGGCGGTGACTACCGCATCAACAACACCTGGCTTGTGGGCGGCGCTTTCAGTTACACGGACGGTGAAGGCAAATTCTCGAACGGTTCCGCTGATTCTGACGGCTATTCGCTCGCGGCGTACCTTTCCGGGTTCTTTGACTGCGGAGCGTACGTTGACTTTGTGGGTCGTATTGGCCGTCTCTCAACGGATATCACTGCCTACAGCGATGCGAGCGAATTTAAGGGGTCCTACAACAACACGACGTTCGGACTTTCTGCTGAAGTGGGCTACCACTGGAAGCTCAACGACACGTTCTATGTTGAACCTCAGGCCGAACTCGCTTACGGTTTCGTAAAGGGTGATGATTTTACCGGCGCCAATGACGTGAGAGTTGAGCAGGATGACTTCCAGACGCTGGTTGGTCGTCTCGGTGCTCGTATCGGTGCGTCCTTCGCTGATGGTGCCGGTACGGTCTACGCTCATGCATCCGTCAATCACGATTTCCTGGGTGATGCAGACTACACGGCGTCGCTTGGCAGCGTCTCCCGTGATCTCAGCGTTGACATCGGCGGAACTTGGGTTTCCTACGGTATCGGCGCTCAGTTCAACACGTCGAAGAACCTCAATTTCTACGGCACGCTTGAACGCGCGAACGGTTCGGAATATCAGGAAGACTACCGTTATTCGGTCGGCATGAGCTATCGCTTCTAAGCCGCTCGAGTTTCAATAATCAATCTCTGCCATGCTGCATTGGAAAGATGCGGCATCGCTTTCGCCCTCGGATCTTCGGGTTCGGGGGTTTTCTTTAGATCGAATGCGTGAAGTTGTGGGTAGTCAGGTTATCTTCCAAGCAGTTCTGCGGGATCGTGATAGTGAAGTACGTAATAGATAGGCTTTCATGCTATAGTATTGTATACTATATCTCTTCATCATATGGTGATGGTTGATGGCAATTTTGGCTTTAAAAGGAGTTGCGAGGGCAATGCGTAAACTTCATTGCTCGGATGAAATGATGGCAGCAGCCTGTGCCGAAATTGCAGCAGGGTTGACAGATGCTGATTTAGGTTCAAATTTATATAAAAAACGTATCCCTATTGAAGGACGAGGTAAATCGGGCGGTTTGCGAACAATTATTGCTAGTCGTTTCAATGGGAGATGGTTTATTCTTGCAATTTGGGTAAAGAGCGATCTTGTCAATATTCCTAGTGATCAATTACGATGTTTGAAACAGCAAACTGTACTTCTTTTAGAACTAGAAGATGCGGCTATCGAAAAATTGATTGCAAATGGTTCTTTAGTTCAGATTTTAGATGAACCTTCGACAACTCAAGGAGTTTAAGATGTCTGTCAAAATGTCAGATGCGTTGAGAGAGAGTATTAATGATATTAATGAAATTCTCTATGCTCAGAAATTGATTGATAAAAAAGAATATGAACGTGTTAGTGCGCAGTTTTCAATGGCGGCAGTGTCAACAGAAATGGATGGACGTCAGTTTGCTCAGATTCGCCGAAAATTAAATTTATCTCAGGCGGCGCTGGGGCAGATCCTGGGTACATCAGTTTCCACTATTTCAAAATGGGAATGCGGGAAAAATCCAATAATTCCATCGGTTATCGTTTTAATGAATGTATTAGACAAGCATGGTCTAGCTGTTTTGATGTGAATTTAACTTTAGAGAACTTGGAAGCTAATCGACTGAAAATACCTTTCGTTATCCTGCTGAGGGCTTGGGACATCCTGAAGAGCCTTAATAGCGATTTGCAAGGTGTTTGGAATCGTCGAATTATGCAAGAGTATTGCCTAGACTATTCATCCGCAGAATCGAGGACCGCCATTCATTCAATGTGTTACTCACTCGAGAAGCCTATAACAGCAATCTCCCCGCCGGCGTTGGTTTCTTCTCCTGCAGGACGGGTGACTGTCTACGAAGAGAAATAATCTGGCTTGTTTTCAAGCCGCGTGACAGGAAGAAGCGCACGGTCTACTGCTCTGAGCCAGAATGCCTGACTGGCGAGGTCAGCGTGCAAATGTTTCGCTGCAAAGTCGTTGGCGGGAAGCGTGGCGCTGTCAATCCATACCGATTTGAGGTTGGCTCCGGAGGCGCTGGATCCGTGCTGCTCGAACTGATCAGCCAGCACTTGTGAGAGCAGAAAACCAAAGGTGTATTGCCAATCGTAGAAGACGGGCTGTGTGCGATAGAAGTGCGTTTTATAGGCCCAGACATAGCGGTCTTCGCCCACTGCAGCGTCCCCAAAATAGTGATGCCATGACTCGACGGACAGTTTGTTTACCGTTTCGAGCGACAGCAGACCTTTCTGACGTTCAAGGAGAATGTGCTTCAAAAGACGGTGGCGCGCAGGGATCGTGAGCAGGCAGTTGGTGAGACGTTTGAGCATCTGCCAGCGGTGAAGTTTTTCCTCCGGCGTATTCTCCGCGGCACGCAGCAGCGACCGGGAAAGAATGGTTTCGCTAAAGTTTCCGGCGAGTTCCGTCATTGCAAGCATCGGCACTCGCGCGGGAGCAGGGGCCTGGTGAAGCACCTGCATATGCCAGGCCGCGCCAAGGAGATGTGACAATGCCGCTTCGCCCGAGAGCGTGGGAAGATAGTTTGCAAGAATCCTGACGGCGTCGAGAGCCGGCAGATCATCGCACCAAGTGCCGCCGGTTTTCATCGACTGACCATGTGCGTCAATCCAGCCCGAATGCGCAGCAGTGTCGAGGAATTTGGTGAATTCTGGGTCGAGCTGGGCAAAAGCCCGTTTCAGATCCTCAATGGCATCCCAAAAAAATCGGCCTTTTGTATATAGCGCGTCTGGCGACGGCGAGAGGAGATTCCAAACTCTCATTGGACCATCGCCGAAAGCGCGCTGCCGAAGCGAAACAGCCAGCCGAATGCGCGGCAGCCGGGCCTCCAAGGCGTTAAAGAGTGCTCGGTAGACGCGCAGATCCATGCGTTCAGAACGCATGACATAGGGAAAGAGCTCTTCTCCGGCAAGTTTTAGGAGCGCAAGGTGAAATCCTGTGTGAGCGTTGAGAACATCCAGAAAGCTCGGAGAGTGCGATGCGAACCAAGCATTCATCGCCTCAAAAGTCGTGCGCCGCAATACAGGATCATCTGCATTTTTGAGAACAGCAATGCTTGCGCCGAACCCCTGGATACGCGAATGGCCGTCAGAGTCCTTGACATTTAGCGCCATAGTGCTCGTGAGGTGGGTGTGCAATGCGCGGACCGGTTCGAGCACCGATGCGGAAACATCATTTGCAAAAGCGACTTTGTCGGGCGGCAGGTCGTCGAGAATGGTGCCGCGCAGGCGTCTAGCCTCTTTCCAAAGACGCAGTTCGGGGTGAGCGCTAAAAATGGGGTCATTGGACGCACGCTCAGCCAGATCGCGAAAAATGGGCTCAACGAGTTTGTTGAGCTCTGCGGCTTTGTGTCCGATATCCCCCCTGGCTTTGACCGCTGCCGTATCCGCTGCAGAAAGACCAAGATGTGCGCGGCAGATCGTCCGCAGCGTCTTCACGAGGTCTTGGCCTCGCGCAAAGAGCTGGAGGACTTCTGGATAGGTTCCAGGTCTCTCGGCCGCGGCTGCCGTAGCTCCAGCCAAAGCGCCGAGCGTCACGTCAAGACTGAAGGAGAGTTCCTGAAACTTGGCGCTGCGGACATTGGCCGCACCGTCGTCAGCCCAGGAGGGCAGGGCGTTGGTCTGTTTCATAGAAAAAACGGTGGTAGTAGAACCACCTATCGGACAAGGGTTAACGTCAGTGTGACAGAAATTGGATGGTGCTGGAAGGGGGCAGATCACCGCATTTTGCTCTGGCTCTAAGCAATGGGAGGTACGGGAGTACCCCCGGAAGCAGTCTGACCATCCCGACAAACCCTAGGCAGGGTGCAGGCGGCTGAGCAGAATGGAATGCATTGAAAGAGTGCAGCGGGCGTAAATACCCGGAAAAACACGACCCGGATCCTGGCTGCAGTCTGATCTCAGGAGACTTTCATGGCCGGAATTATCTTCGGTTGCATCATACTCGTCCTCGTCGGATGGGCGATCGTAAAAGGGAAGTACGCGCCCTTTATTCTCATTGCAAGCGGCGTTGCCATGCTTGCTTTCTCTGTTTTCTTTGATACGGGCACATTCATGCCCAAAAAAGCGCTTCCGACTGGAAACGACTACCTGAACATTATCGAGTTCATCCGCTACATGTTCTCAACTCGTCTCGCCGGCCTGGGTCTCCTCATTATGACGATGGTGGGTTTTGCCTCCTATATGACCCATATCGGTGCGAATGATGCTTTTGTGAATATTGCGATCAAGCCGCTTTCAATCATCAAGAGCCCTTATGCGCTGGTGTTTCTGGCCTTCCTTCTCGGCAAGGCGGTCTCCATGGTGATTACCTCCGCAGTGGGTCTCGGCGTGCTCTGCCTGGCATTGATGGGCCCGGCGCTTGCAGCCCTCGGCATGAACAAGAAGGCAATCGGTGCGGTTTTTGTCACCTCCGGTGCAGCTTCACTCGTTCTCATCGGCGGCTCAACTGCGGCTGCGGCGAAGGCTTGCTCGCTCTCGATTCTTGATTACGTTTTTGTATTCAAAATTCCCGCCGCGCTTCCAACCGTTCTGGTTATGGGTCTTGCCCATGTTTTCTGGCAGAAGTATCTCGACCGCCGCGAGGGCTGGAATCCCCAAGAACATATGGGCGAGCAGCTTGTCTTTGAAGGCGAGGATGTGAAGAAGCCGAGCACTGCGGCGCCGAAGTTCTACGCCATCCTGCCGTTCCTGCCGATGATTTTTGTGGTGGTTTTCTCCCGCTACTGCATCGACTCCATCAAACTCGACATCACAACCCTGATGTTCTTCTGCGTTGCGATTGCGATGATTTGTGAAGCTGTGCGCTGGCGCGGCAGCATCGAGAAATTAGGGGCCGGACTAAAGGCGTTTCTCATGTCCATGGGTAAGGCCATGTCCGGTGTGGTGGCTCTCGTTATTGCAGCCGGTATTTTTGCAGAAGGCGTCAAGGCACTCGGCATGGTGGATGCGATCGTTAACCTCTCGAGCTCAGTCGGTGCCGGTGCGATCGGCATGTCCATCCTTTTCGTAGTGATCACGACGCTCGTCACCATCATTACGGGGTCGAACGGCGCGTCCTTTTACCCGCTGATCGAAATGGTGCCGAAGATCGCCAAGGACATGGGCGTCAACCCGGTGATGCTCGTTTTGCCGATGCATCAGGCTTCAACCATTGCCAGACCGCTTTCGCCAGTTGCCGGCGTTGTGGTCGCCATTGCTGCAATGCTCAAAATGTCGCCGCTTGAACTCGTCAAGCGTGCAAGCGTGCCTTCGATCGCAGGCCTGATTGCTCACCACATCTTCGCTTTCTGGCTCTCTCTTTAATTGATGACTTCGACGAATAGGAAATAACAAAAATGACGAAGGATCTGCAGAGCATTCTTCAGGCTCCTGAATGGTCGATGGATGACGCCTACGGCTCGGTCGGTTCAGAGAAGTGGAATCAAAGCATTGAACGCGCGGCGGCACTTCTTAATGCGCTCCATTCCATGGAACGGCCCGTTGCCCGTGAGGCGCTGGCTGATCATTTCAAAGAGTTCGATGAAGCTAATACATTAATTTCGTCGCTCGCCGCTTTTGCGAAGTGTCAGGGGGCAAAGGACGCGGGTGATGAAGAAGCTTCTGCAGCAGCAGGTGCTGTGGGTACGCTCCAAGTCAAACTTGAAGCCGCGGCACTGCCGCTCTTTGAAGCGGCTGAAGCCCTGCCGGCAGACGATGCGCTTTGGCAGTCATCGCCGCTCGCTGATTGGCGCTTTGTGATTTGCGAGCGAAAAAATGAGTGGCACCGAAAGCTCTCGCCGAGCGACCGTGAGTGGCTCTCTGACTTTGAAGAAAAGTGTTTTCTGCCGCTTGGGGCTGTTTTTAAGACGCTCCAAAAAGGGGTTGACTTCGAGGCTGAGAACAGTCAAGGCGAATCTGAACGTATCCGTGCAGCCAAGCTCGTCTCCGTCATTAAGGGGGCGCCTGACCGGACATTGCGCCGAAACGTAAATATTGGTCTTGCGAAGTCCTATGGCGAACGGGCGGAACTTTACGCAGCGCTTCTCAATGAACTTCATGGCTTCAGGCTCGCCGCTTTCGGGCGGGCAGGCGTTGATGCCGTGGATGTATCGCTCGCGCAGAACCGCATGAGCCGAGGAGCGCTTTTTGCCATGCGGGAGGCGATTGTGCGCCATCTCGATGAGATTCGGGAGGCGGTACGTCTCAGAGCGCCATATTTTGAAAAGGGTGCGCGCAGGCTCGCCGTGTACGACCTGATGGCGCCGGCCCCCCAGCAGGGCAAAAACGCGGTCCCAGCGCTGATTCCTTATGCCGAAGGCATTGACATTGTGAAGAAGGCTTTGGGCGCCGTACATCCGGAAATGTCGGATTTCATCGAATTGATGCTTCGCAACCGCTGGGTCGATGCGGCGCCATCGGACAAGAAAATCGGCGGAGCCTTTTATTCGCGCTTCAATGAGTTTCGGATCCCGCGCGTCTTCTCAAGCTATATGGGCACGATTACAACCGTGCTGCAGCAGGGACACGAACTCGGGCATGCCTTCCATTACTGGATCATGCGCGATCTTCCCGTGGTACAGACAGAATTCCCCATGACGCTCACCGAAACGGCAAGCACCTTTAACGAGGCTTTGGTTCGGCGCTACCTTCTTGAGCATGCCGCGAGCGACGCCGAGCGTTTCTCCATGCTCTGGCAGGAGCTGCGCAGCGCCGCGAATTTCCTGCTCAATACGATGGTGCGTTTTGACTTTGAATGCGCCTTTATTGAGCAGCGAAAGGCGGGAGTGGTCCCCGCCAAGCGCTGTGTCGAACTGATGCGGGAAGCTTGGGGAAACTGGTACGGCGATTCGACCGAGGGGGCCGATGACTATCTGTGGGCCTATAAGCTCCACTTCTATAAGACTGACCAACTTCTCTACAACTATCCGTACACCGTGGGCTATCTGCTTTCCTCGGGGCTCCTTGCCGAACTCGATAAGCGCGGTCCTGATTTCATGCCTTTTTACCGCGCAATGCTGCGTGATACCGGACGCGACACGGTCGACGGCATCGTGCGGCGTCACTGCGGTGCGGATGCTGCGAATCCCGCTTTTTGGGAAACCGCCATGCAGGCGCCGCTCGCCGCCGTGAAAGCGTTCGCGGCGCTCAGCAGCAAATGACCGATATGAAGCACTCTCAATTCCAAAACTTCAACCGTTTCCAAAGGAGGAAAACCATGAAGCATACTGCACTCCACCTTGCAGTCTTTGGTGTTCTGGCCGGCGCAGCGCTTGCTGCGCAAGCAGCCGATGTTCAGATCTACGGCCGCGTCGATGCAGGCTTTCTTTACGAACATAAGAAGGGTGAAGACACCTTTACTCAGAAGGCTGGCGGCCGTGCACATAACCGAATCGGCTTCAACGTGGTTGAAGATCTCGGCAACGGTGTGAAGGTGAAAGCTTATTTGGAGAACGGCTTTTACATCGACAACGGCCAATTTGATGACAGCAAAGTGCTCTTCAATCGCCGCTCGATTCTCGCTCTGCAAGGTTCATTGGGTGAAATCGGCTTCGGCCGCATGGGCACGGTTCAGTCCACTGTGGCGCCTTATACCATGGGCCTTATCAAATATGATCCGTTCGGGACGTCATACGGCAATGCTTCAATTGGATCAACTTTCTCCAATACGAGCCGGACGAACAACACCGTAACTTGGGTCTCACCTACGCTGAATGGGTTCCGTGTGGGGGCTTCCTATTCTTTAGGCGATAAGTCTGACGACCTTTATGCAAATCTCGCCGACCGCAGACATACGGGTGCGCTTGCTGTGGACTACACCGGCAAGGATGTGTACTTCAGCCTGAACTACGGCAATGTGGATTACGGCAACCAAGAAGCGAAGTCCAAGAATTCAAACGGGCAGGCGATTTCTTTTGGCGGCTGGTACCGCTTCATTCCGGAAGCAAGAGTCTTCTTTGGTGCTCAGTATTCAACCCATTGGGAAAAGGGTGCCGGCCTCTCGAGCGCAAAAGTGACAGTGGCAACGGCTGCTGAACAAAACGATGGGTGGGAGGGCTACAGCCTTCTGCTGGGTACGGATTACGTGATCGGGAGCCACAAACTGATTGGCGGCGTTCAGTACTACGACGGCGAACTCAGCGGCAATTCCGACTACAACTTCCGCCGCACCGTTTTTTCCGCTGCTTATGAGTACAAATTGGCGAAGAAGGTCTGGCTCTATTTTGCGGCGACACATTCCGTGGGCGGCGGGGATCTGAAAGCGGCTGCAGATAAGGAGGGCCTCACCAAGACTACACAAGTCTTTACGGGTCTCAACTTCAATTTCTGATGAGGTTTATTCGGCGCGCTTGACCGGCCAGCATAGAAACGCTTCCTTTTTGGAGTCTCCCCCTTCTTGAGGGCAGTGAAAGTGTGCCATTTAATTTTGTCAACGCTAAATTGACATAACTAATAATTTATTAAAAGCACGCGAGGGAGGTGAAGAGCTCTCTCTTGCAAGGCAATCAGTGCGTTCTCTTCAATCTTGATGAACTTCGTGTTTCCAGTCTTTGGCTGGGATCACGAAGTTTTTTATTGTCTACATTATTGTAATTGAGAATGTTTTTCATGAATAATGTATTTTTATTAAATATTGGTATTTATCATTTTGTTTGTTGGAATATGTTTTTACGTTATAATGGGCGAACCGATCTCAATCCTCGCCTTACCGGGCTCGCCGTGCGAGTGGCGCTGCCGCTTGTCAGCACATCACAATCCGGCAGAACCGAAACGGATGTTTCCATTCCTGTGCCTCATGAGCCGGCCGCAGAGTCGGCACAGTCTCTTCCAAAGGATCCAAAGGACCCCAGCAAATGACCGCCGCTTCTATTATCCGCATCGTCGACGACGATCCCAATATTCACGATGCATTGGCCTACGTCCTTGAAAACGAAGGCTTTATCGTGCGCCACTATGAGAGTGCAGAGTCCTTTCTCATCAACGATCGTCCGGAAGATCCCGGATGCGCGATTCTCGACGTTCGCATGGGGGAAATGTCCGGCATTGTTTTGCATGACCGGATGAAAAAGCTCGGTTCAAAGCTGCCCTGTATTTTTCTTTCAGCGCATGGCGACGTTGACATGGCGGTGGATGCCATTGAAGCCGGTGCCGTCACTTTTCTCTCTAAGCCCGTGCGGACGGAAAAACTGCTCGCTGCAATTGAGCGGGCCCTGACGATTGCTCAGTCCCTTGCTTCTGGGGATCCCGGGCAGACGCTTGACGGCACGCCGGCGAGCGAAACCGCGCTGACCGATGAAGCCGCTCGACAGGCGGCGCTTCTTGCCGTCTCGGGACTCACCAACCGGCAAATTGCTGAACGCCTTGAAATCGCTGTGCGGACCGTTGAATTTCATCGGGCCGGTTCGATGCGCAAACTCGGATGCCATTCCGCCGCTGAGCTCAAGGCCAAGCTCTCGCTGGTGCCTGAAGCAAGAGAGGCCTTTGAATAAATACTTGGGGTTTGTCCCAAAGGCTGAAACGAATTTTCACAAATTTGAGTTGCCTAGAAATTCTGCAGTAGACAATAAATTCTTATTCATATGGGTTTGTTAAATCGATTTTTTTATTCATGATGAGTGATGCAAAGCTTGACTTTTCAATAGTCAGGATTAAACTTTCAGCATCATTTTTATAGGAGACGAGCGGTGGACGAACACCCGAGTCCTTTGTTGATTATTTAGTCAGGCCGCTACAGAGAAACACTTTCTCTGCGCTGCCTGCCGACACTATCAACGATCAATACGGCGGGCAGCGATCTTCAATTTGACGATTGCTACCCAAAATCAATTCAAAGTTGGAGCAGATCGTCATGTTCACCTATATCCAACAGCTCTTTCCCCCTTCGCGGATCTGATCTGCGCGAGGCGGCTTCCCTTTGCTGTGCTGCGTCTATTTGACCAGAGCAGGAGGACAGGGCTGATTTTGCCCGGAAATTTCGAAATAGATGCGCTCACCGCATGCTGTAC
>OJRZ01002473.1_pt1 | contig 11544 bp, 7 predicted proteins | sample 1599291 | NCBI WGS metagenome assembly OJRZ01 (sample SAMN04168657, study PRJEB22393) | human gut metagenome | biome: human gut microbiome; feature: stool | host: Homo sapiens | collected 2014-03-20
GTTTTGTCCAGGCGGGACGGGGAGCTGGCCTGCGACGAGGGGGCCCTCCAGGGGGCGGACGACCGGGAGCGGGCGGCCTACGGCCGTACTCTGATCCGGCTGGTGACGGCCCGGCCGTCGGTGGGCGAGCTGCTGTGCTGCGCCACCACTATGACCGCCGGAACATCGAGCTTAAAGGAGCGGATTGCCATGATTGCAAGGAAGCCCAGAACCCTGGCCGCCGTCCTGGCGGCGGTGGCCCTCCTGGCGGGGCTGGCGGTGGGGTGCACCTTCACCGGCGGGCGGAGCGACGCCTGGGAGCCGCTCTCAGAGGAGGAGCTGGCCTACTTCAACGGGGATGCGTTCTTCAATGGAACGGACGGCATCAACATCCGCAACCAGTTCCTCAGCTCCACCTATGCCGCGCCGGAGGAGATCGACCTGTTCCAGCTCTTCTACTGCGGCGACGGGGACGCCGACTACGCCGCCCCGCCGGACGGCGTCGACCCGGTGGCCCTGGAGGCGGCCATGCTGGCCGCCGAGGGCGGCGATGACCCCGACTGCCCGGCCACCATCCTGACCACCGCCCAGATGGACGCGGTGCTGGAGGAGTATCTGGGCCTCACCCTGGCGGAGACCGGCCAGGTGGGGCTGGAGCACTTTACCTATCTGCCCGACTTCGATGTGTATTTCTTTTACCATGGCGACACCAATTACCGCAGCTCCGTCGCCTTCACCGGCGGGGAGCGGCGCGGCGAGCTGGTGCGCCTCACCTACGACGACACCTTCCTGGGCGGCGGATATAAGCAGGTCACCCTGCGGGAGCGCGGGGAGGGCTGGCAGTTCGTGTCCAACCTGGCCGTTCAGACCGAGGAGCGGGTTCCCATGGAGAGCGGGCTGACCGCCCTGCCGGCGGAGCTGGCGGACAAGGTCGTGGTGGTGGAGGAACACGACCTCAAGTCCTATAGCTCCGGCGTGCTGGCCACCTATTATTACGCGCCGGACTACAACACCGAATGGGGCGGACTGCTCCTCCAGGTGGGGCGCTACAGCCAGGTGGGCTTTGAGCAGTCCTATTACAGCTGGGAGCTGACCGGCAACTGGGCCTACCTGGGCTGGAACGGGGACTGGTACTACGCCTGCCACGCCCCCACCGATGTGAACTTCAATCTCGACCACTACGACGACTACCATGCTACAGGGACAGCCCTAATGGCGTGGCTGGAGGAACTGGCCGCCGGGGCCGGACTCACCCCTATGGAGGAGGATCCCTTCTACCAGCGGGTCACCGGCCCCCTCTCCTATCCCGGCGGGGAGCATGTGACGGTGCTCTACTATCCCTATTACGGCCTGTCCGGCTATGAAGAAGTGGCGGACACGGTCTACACCTTGGTGCTCTCCCAGCCCGCGACCCAGGGGGAGAGGGGCATCTGGTGCGTGGATCGCTGGATGGATCAGAATGGCACGCGCTATCTGGTGGTGCCGGAGACCGATCAGCCCATGGACGACTATTACGCCGCCCTCCAGGATGCCTGCGATGCCGGAGAACGGCCCGATCTGCTGGATCCGGTGGCGGTGGCTCTGGACTTTGAGGAGGACTGGAGCGGCCGGGATCTGTCCCCCGACGCCTTTGTGCTGGAGGGTGCAAGCGATCTCTCGGAGCTCTTCGACCTGCCTCTGGCCACGGTGGAGCTGGAGAACGGAGTCGGCGGTTAAGAGGCCAGGGCAGCAGCTGCCCGCAAAAAATCCAGGCGCACGCCCAGAATGAGGGCGTGCGCCTGTTTCCTTTTTAGGAGCCGGATGGGGCGGCAAAGGTTACGCCAGTGTAATACCAGTCGATGATGACCGAAACGCGGGCGCCTGCCGCCGAGGCAAAGGTAGTGATCTGGCACATGGACCAGAGCTTGGTGGCGGGGTCCTGCTGGCGGAGCCGCATCCAGTGAGTTTCCTGGGAGTTGTCGTAGAGAATATCGTCGATTATCTGGGCAGTGGAAAAGGATACGCTGTTCCAGGTCTGAGATTCAATGGTGCTCCCGTCGTAGATTGTGGTTCGCCGGAGGTCCACCAGTACGGGGGCCGCAGTGTCCGCTGCCCGGAGGCTCAGACGAATGGCGCTGGTACCGGCGTTCTGCACATTGAGAATCAGCTTGCCCAGGGTGATTTCCCTGGCGCTCCCCGTAGATGACAAATTCATGTTATAGACTTCGGGGCTCGCGCGGAGGTTGGGGGAAACCACGTCGGCCCCGCTGCCGTGGAAGCGCACACGGTAAGCGGTGGGGGAACTCTCCTCCACCGTGATGGTGGGCGCGGGGCCGGTAGCGCCGATGTCACCCTTGACGCCGGTACTTCCCGTCGGTCCGGTTGGCCCCTGGGGCAGCACAAAGTCCAGCGCCACGCCGGTGTCGGAGGGGGTGGCGGTGACAGCGGCGGTAGAGCCCGAGGTTACATTCCGCACCGTGACGGATGGGGTGGCTCCGGTCAGCCCAGTCGGCCCGGTGACGCCCTGGATGCCCTGGGGGCCAGTCGGTCCAGTCGGCCCGGTGACACCCTGGCTGCCCGGAGGTCCAGTCGGTCCGGTGACGCCCTGGATGCCCTGAGGTCCGGTCGGCCCGGTGACACCCTGGATGCCTTTAGGTCCAGTCGGCCCGGTCGGCCCGGTAAGACCGGTCAACCCTTGGGGGCCGGTGGGGCCGACTTCTCCGGCAGGGCCGGTTGGTCCCATTGGTCCCTGCTCCCCCATAGGACCGGGGCAGCCGCGCTCTCCCTGAGGACCCTGTGGGCCGGTTTCACCCTGTAGACCCTGTTCTCCCATAGGACCTTGTTCACCAACCGGACCGCGGGCTCCGGGATCACCCTGTTCCCCTTTCGGACCCATGGGGCCGGCCGGACCGGGATCACCCTTCGGACCAACCGGACCGCGGTCGCCTTGCGGGCCCATAGGGCCTGGAACTCCACGGATTCCCTGGGGACCCATGGGCCCCGGATCTCCTTTCGGCCCGGCATCGCCCCGCACGCCCTGCGGTCCGCGGGCGCCGGGCAGCCCGGCCATACCGCGGGGCCCGACAGGCCCAGGACAGCCTGGATCGCCCTTTGGACCACGTGGGCCCTGCGGACCCCGCTCACCGGGGATCCCTTGGGGGCCCTGCGGCCCGCGCTGAAACAGTTCGTCATCTGAGGTATCACAGGAGCAGGGGCAGCCCCTTCCTGTGTAATAACATCCATAATAGTTCATAAGGGTACACTCCATACTGGATTGGGCGCAATGGCCCTGCCTTAGACTATGACGCAGAGGCGCAGAGAGCAACACAGGGGGGAAACGCCAACCGGCGTTTCCCCCCTGATCGTCTGTTTGAATGATCCGGGAAGCAGCGCTGTGTCCAGCCCTGGTCTGCAAAAATACATCGTACTGCGCTCCTTTCAGGGCGAAAGACCCCGCTTTTCCGACTGCTGGTACTGCCTCGGTGTCATACCGGTATATCTGCGAAATACCTTAACAAAATAACTCTGCTCACAAAATCCCACCAGGTAGCCCACATCCCCTACCGTGAGGGCAGGGTTGAGGAGAAGCGGCTTGCTCTGTTCTACCCGGATCTGGTTCAGACAGTAAGTAAACGTGCAGGAGCGTTCGGCCTGAAATTTCCTGCTCAAGTAGGCGGGAGAGCAGCCCACGTGCCTTGCAACCTTTGTCAGTTTGAGTGGTCTGGCGAAATGGAGCCTCATGTAGGCGACCGCCTCTGCCACCAGGTCACTTTCCGTCTGCTTTTTCATTCGGATTCCCCCAGTTCACCCTGCAAAAATGGACAGCCATACCTGTTAGGAAAACCGCACTGACTGCGCCGAACACCGGGTAGATCAGACTGATGAGTTCACCGAAGCCCAGCAGAGACGCGCCCCAGGCCACCAGGGAGACAGCGAAAAACCGGAGGACCCTCTCCCGGCCGTGCAGCTCTGTTCCGGCGGAGAGCCGCTCCATACCAGCCAGAAAGCAGGAAAAGGCGGTGACCACCATGGCGATCAGCAGGAGCAAAAGATAGGGAATGCCGAGTCCTGGGGAGATGGCTGTGACCACCGTCAGCATGGGAAATTCCGTCTCGGCCGCCCCGGGATAGTGGTTCAGGACAAGCAGAATCGGCGCGGCCACCATGAAAAGCATGGTACAGCCCAGGCCAATTCCCCTTGGAGTGCACCTTGGTGGGACCTGCCGCCCCAGGGGGGCCAGGATTGCCACAGCGCTGAACATGTTATAGGCCGAAAATGCCATAGCGGAGGGAAGCCACCCAACACCGCCCTGGAACGCAGGCGGCGGACAGGCAGGCAGCAGGAGCAGGGCCCCCGCCCCTAACCCCACCGTACAGAGAACCAGCGCGGGGGCCGCAAAGGAAAAGATAGAGATCATCCCCCGCAGCCCCGACAGAGAGAGGGCTGCGATCAACAGAGCAAAGAGCAATCCGCATAGCCAGGGGGGCAGTCCAAAGGCCTGATGAAGCGCCGCCCCCGTCCCCGCTGTCATGATGGTTACCACCCCGAACAGGAGCAGGACAGAGAAAAGAGCCAGGAGATGTCTGAGCGCCGGGCATTGCCAGGGGACCATCAGGAAGGACAACTCATGCCGGCCGGTCCGCCGGACCATGGTAAGCAGAAGCAGCCCCGCCCCACCCAGCAGCGCGATGCTCAGGCACAGCCCCAGCCAGCCCACCGGGCCAAACCGGCCGAAAAACTGCCACATCTCCCTGCCGGAGACATAGCCGGCCCCCAGAAAACACCCCGAAAAGGCAGCCCCAAGCTGGCGTGCGGAAATGGTCTGTTCCAAAGGTTCCTCCACAGGTCTCCCTCCGTGCTCAATATACGCTTTTTCCCAGAGCCGACTGGATCAGCTCAGAGGCAAGAATGCCGCTCTTATTGGCGGTATCCAGGAAGGGATTGACCTCCACCATGTCCATGGAGATCAGCTTCCTGCTCTCCGCAATGGCCTCTGCCGCCAGAAAGGCTTCACGGGGGGTCAGGCCGTTGTAAACAATCACTCCCGTGCCCGGCACAGCCTCCGGAGTGATGGCATCCACATCAAAGCTGAGGTGGATGCCATCGGTGCCCTCTCCGGCGATCTGGATGGCCCGCTCAATTACCGCGCCCATCCCGAGCTTGTCGATCATATTGATCGGAAACACAGTGACCCCCGCTTGCGCCATACGCTGCCGCTCCAAATCGTCAATGTCCCGTCCGCCGACCTGCACGCAGTGAGCCACGTTAACCGGCGCCGCTCCCTGGCCGAACTCCACCATACAGTCAGGTCCGTAACCACAGACAGCGGAAAAGGGCATCCCGTGCATATTGCCGGTGCATGTGCTCTCCTCGCTGTTCCAGTCGCCGTGGGCATCGATCCAGATGACGCCGATGTTGCCGCTGTGCCTCTTCGAGACCGCCGCGATGCTGCCGGCGGCGATACTGTGGTCGCCGCCCAGGATAACGGGGAAACGCCCCTCCTCCAGGGTTTCCGTAACGGAGAGGTACACCCGCCGGTTCACCTCTGACACCTGTTCATAGTGCAGCAGCTTTTCCCGGCTGGCCCCTGTCCGGGGAGCGAGGATATCTCCCCTGTCCCGTACGTGGTGGCCCTGCCGCTCCAGACCCTCCACAAGCCCTCCAAACCGGATGGCGGCTGGTCCCATGCTGGCCCCCCGCTGCGAGGCACCCCAATCCGACTGAACGCCGATCAGGTCGAGTTTCCGTAACATATCCGCCACTCCCTCTCCGCAGAGATCTGCGGCTCAGATGACTTTTTCCACATAGGGGCTGGTAAATGCCTTGAGCATGCTGCCGTAACCAAGGGTAAACTGTATCCGGTCCCCCACTTGGTATACAGTGGTGCAGTGGGTCAGATCCAGCAGCAGGTGATCCGAGCTTCCGCCCAGGATTTCTATCTGCGGATCCCTGGGCTGCAGGCTGTCTGTGTCCACATCCTGCCGGCCCACCGCCACGATGGCCCGGCGCATGATCCCCTTATCCTCATAGGTGGGCCGGTGTCCGAAAGCATCCACGCCGATCTCGCCTACCGGGAGGGAGGGCTTTTCCTTGATTTCAATGACTTCCGCCTCCAGCTCCAGTGCGTCCCCCACGGTTCCCGGGATTCTTGTGCCATAAGCAGTGTCATTGCCCAGCAGGAAGGACTCGCCCAGGCGCAGATTATTGATGCCCTCCGGCAGATTCCCCTGTTCAATCAGATAAATGGAGCTGGAATTCCCGCCGGAGACCATGGGGAGCCGGATGTGGAAGCGCTGCTCCAGCTTTCGCGCAAGCCCCACCAGCAGGGAGAGATTCTCATTCTTCGGAATGATGGCCCCGTAGCAGGTGAGGTTGGTGCCAAGCCCATACAGGCGTATGTGCTTGAGCAAAAGGAGCTCTGCCACCGTGGAAAAGATCTCCTCTTCCTTTTCGTAAAAGATTCCCTCTCGGAGATCGCCCAGGTCGATCATCAGCACCACATTATGGCGCTTGCCCGCCCGCCCGGCGGCTTCGTCCAGCAGCCGGATGGTGGACAGCTCCGACTGGAAGCTGACATCCGCATACTCCACCACTTCGGATACCTCGCTGGGCATGGACAGGCGGAGCAGAACCGTCTGCTTACCGGCCTGACGCGCCTGTGCGGCATAGGATTTCAGGTTCTGGATGCGGGAGTCGGCCAGAAAATCAACCCCCGGATGCTCCGTGAGCATGCGGACGATGGGGGGATAGGCGCACACGCCCTTGGTCACGATCATAAGGGTGCAGCCGGGAACCTTTTGGATTATGCCGGCGCAGGCGTCCAGGTTCCGGCGCAGTCTGTCCATGTGAATACGCACTCTGGGGTACATGGCTTACGAACTCGCTCCTTCCTGTGTAGTGCGGTTGGGGCAGTGGAGGCGGGTACAGCGGCTGCACTCATGGCTGCAATCCCCTGCTTTCGGCTTGTTCTCCCGGTAGGCGCTCATATCATAGCCCATGGCCTCGCACTCCTCAATGTGCCGCTGTAGCTCCTCTTCCCGCTGCTGCCGCTGGGTCCCAAGCCGGGAGAGCTCCTTGTTGCAGACGGGTACCGGCTCCTCCGCTTTCCGCTCCGGAAAGGTGATGCCCAGGCTCTGCTCCAGCAGCCGGGCGGCCGCCTGGGGGTACCGCTTGGACAGCACGCCCAGCGAGGCCATAATGTAGTCGTGATCCACCAGGATCTGGGCGTGCTCCCCGGGAAGCAGCAGCATGCCCGACTCATTACAGCGGGTGATCTCCCGCATGATCTCCTCACGGTGGGGCAGCCGGGTGAGGGCGCCTCCGGTGCCCACGATGTATTTGACCTGCGTCAAATCCTTGCCCTCGGCCACCGTGCTGCGTCCGGAGGGGCCGTAGATATACCGCAGCCTGCCGGCGTGCCGCTCCGCCGCCTTTACCACGGCCTCTCGGGTAAGCAGCTCCACCAGCTTCACTTCTTCCTCCGTTTTGGGGATGGCCCGATAGGTCTCCAGGGCATGCTCCATGGAAAAGCCCTGCTCCCGGCACTGCTCCCGGAGCTTCTCCTCGCCGATGGACTCCACCACCTTCCAGCGGTTGACATACACGCCCAGATCCCCTTCAACTGTGCGCTTGGCCTTCGGCTCGGGTGAAATCATGAGGCGGGCCACCTGGTCGGACTCCACCGTGACGGAATGCAGATCTGTTGTCGCTCCGCCCACGTCCAAAACAATGAGGTCGCCCAGGTATTCATACAACAGCTTGGTACATTCCATCACCGCGCCCGGCGTGGGGATGATGGGGCCTGTCACCATCTCCCGGACGTGCTCCATGCCTGGAGCATGGGTGATGTTTTGTTCAAACGCATCCTGAATGACCTTCCGGCAGGGCTCTACGTTCAGCGCGTCGATCTTGGGGTAGACATTCTCCACAATGTAGAGCTGCTCCCCCTCCTCCTCCGGGAAAATCAGGCGCATCTCCTCCTGATTCTCCACATTTCCGGCGTAGACGACGGGGATTTTCAGGTTCATGGAGCGGATCATCTCCGCATTGGCGATCGCCGTGTCCCGTTCGCCGTAGTCCACGCCGCCTGCGATCAGAATGAGGTTGGGGCGTATTTCCTTGATCTTGGCCAAATCAGTCCGGCGCAGCCGTCCCGCCGTAACGTAGTGGAGAATCCCTCCCGCGCCCAGGGCCGCCTCCCTGGCGGCCTTGGCCGTCATGTCGTATACCAGGCCGTGTACCGTCATCTTGAGGCCGCCGGCGGCAGAGGATGTGGCCAGCATCTCGCGGTACTCCAGGGACTCCGTTCCCAGCTTGCCGCACAGGTCGGAGACTGCGCTCTGCAGGCCGATACGTACATCTCCGTCCAGTACAGAAGTGGGGGCCTGGCCTTGGCCGAGATAGACCGGACGACCGCCGTCCAGGCCGTGGAAAGCGTTTACCACTGTTGTGGTGGAGCCGATCTCCGCTACAAGGACATCTACTTTCATTACTGTCACCGCCTTTCTGCTGCATTGGAAGGCAGCAAACATACTACAGATTTGCTTTGCAAACAGGCAAACCAGGGCAGAAGGCCGCAGCGCCTCTGCCCCTCGGTTTGCCTGTTTGCCCGACTCGTTTCGTTCGGCGCGCTGTTGCGCGGGACAGGACGACATTCAGCCGAATCAGCCGAGCGGATTGATCCTGCCGGTGCCCACAAAGTAGATACAAATAACCAGAAGTGCCAGAAGGGCGACAAAAACGGCCTTATCAACCTTTGTCTCGAATACTTTTAGTCCCTTTTCCTTTTGTCCCTTGGCATAGACAAAGATACCGGGCACATAAAGCAGGACGGTTGCCAGCATGACGCTGATGCCGGCGGCAAAGACCATCCAGACCGCGTAAACAGCGTTGAAAATACCAATTCCTTTGATCAGCCCGTTCTCCTGCTTCAGCGCCACCTTGCAGAAATACATTGCGCTGAGGAAGTACGGCACCATGATCATGCCGGTGGCAAAGAAGTAAAATACCTGATAGGTCGATTCATTGAAATAGAGCAGAACCAGGAATACCTGCGCAATGATGCTGGTGAGGACAATGGCGAAGACAGGCGCGCCATTTTTATTGGTTCGGGTAAACGCCTTGCAGAACGCACCGCTCTTGGCCGCCTCATATGGGCACTCCGTGCACATGATGGTGTGGCCCAGCGTGGCCCCCAGCAGGGAGATAATAACGGCGATATTCACCAGGGCAGCGCCCCAGGGGCCCACCACGTGCTCCAGGATACCGGCCATGGGGGGATTGCCCAGGGCGGCCAGCTCCTCATTGGTCATCACGCCGGCGCTCAGGAAGGAAATGATAATATAGAGAATCAGTACGGAAAGGAAGCCGATCACCGTGGCGCGGCCCACGTCGCTGGAACGCTTGGCGCGGCCGGAGATTACCACGGCTCCTTCAATGCCGGTAAACGCCCACACTGTGGTGGTGGTGGTCGCCATGACCTGCTTGCCAAAGCTCATTCCGCCCTCGCTGCCCGAGAAGTTCTGCATAAAGGTCTCGAAGGAGAAGGCGCGGGCAAAAATAATGACGACGATCAGCACCAGAATGGGGATAATTTTTGCGATGGTGGAAACCAGGTTGACCGCAGTGGACTCCTTTGTGCCGCGGAGCACCAGGATAATGGCAATCCACCATACCACGGACATGCCAATGACCGACGGGATGTTGTTTCCTACACCGAACAGGGGCAGAAATTGTCCTACCGAGGCGAACAGAAGTGTCAAAAACGAGATGTTTGAGAGCAGCTCACTTAACCAATAACCCCATGCGGAGTTAAATCCCACATAAGAACCAAAGCCGGCGCGGGCATAGCTGTAAACGCCGCCCTTCAGCTCGGGCTTCAGTTTGTTTAAGTAATAAAAGGCCAGGCAGAGCCCCAGCATACCGATGCCGGTTATCAGCCAGCCCACCAGAACAGCGCCGGAACCGGCCCCGGCCGCAGCAAAGTCGCCCGGGAATGCAAATACCGCACTTGCGATTGTTGCGCCGATGACCAGGCCAAGCAATCCGATAAAGGAAACGCCGCCTGCTTTGTTCGTCGTTTCTTGACTCATGAAGGCTCCTCCTAAATCCAAAATCAGGTTGGGGAATGGGGTTGGGGTCCGTTCATTTCATTTGACTGCATTTTAGACGAACCTGAAACCTATCCTGCCCCGGCTCCCCTTCAGGCCTTCGCCGGGGCATGGATAGATATGGAGCAATCCAGCCGTTCGGGGATTGCTTTGAGCTTACAGCTCACCTCTCCGGCGCATGGCCTCCTCTGCCAGGAAGGTGGCCACGTCGATCCCATGGGAATCCCGGCCGAAGCCCTGGTCAATGCCGGTCTTGACGGCCTCATCCGGGATGACCTGGGTGCCGCCGGCGGCGATGATCACCCGGTCACGGATGCCCTTTTCCACCGCCAGCTCGTTGATGCGCTTCATATTCTTGTAGTGGACGTTATCGTGGGAGATGATGGTGGAGGCCAGAATGGCGTTGGCGTTCAGCTCCACCGCCGCGTCCACCAGCTTTTCCACCGGGACGGAGGTGCCCAGGTAGTGAACCTTGACCCCCCACTTTTCAATGCCGCCGTGCTTGATATTGATAATCTCCCGCAGGCCCACAGAGTGCTCATCCTCGCCTACCGTGCCGCAGACCACCACCATGGGGTGCTCCTCGAACTCTTTGTAAAGCACGGCGTCACTCAGATGGTGGGGCTCGGGGGGGACCTCCAGCTTGGTGGGATCCACGTCGAAGGTCAGCTTGCCCTTCATCTCGATGCGGGTACCCTCCGCCTCCTGAAGAACCTCCTTGCTGATCACCTCAGGGTGATCCAGACCCAGCCGCTTGCCGATCTCCAGGGCCGCCGCCTCAGCCACACGCTTCTCAGCGGGGATACACATGGTCAGCAGGATGGTGCCGTCGGCGCACCACTCCACCTCGGGCTTGAGGGCCTCTCCGTCCAGATACTTCCTCACCTTGTCCATACGGACGTTCACGTTGTCTTCCTCATCCAGCTCGTCGATGTAGACGATCTTGCTGCGGTCCTCAAACGTGCAGCCGCCAATCAGGGCGGAGGGGTTGGCCGGATCGCCGCCGTACTGCTCCACGTTGTTGTAGCCGTAGTGGGCAGTGACGGGGGCCATGTAGTCCTCGGCCCGCTCAAAGATGTAGCCGTAGCCCACGCCGCCCTCAATCTTGCGGGCGATGCCGTCGCCGTTGCGCTCGGGGTACTTGGCGGAGTCCACGAAGAAGCCCTCCTGAACGGCGTTGAAGTAGCCGCCGACCTCCACGATCTCCTCCATGAACAGACAGGCGCGCTCCTTGAGCTCACGGGCCATCTCGCGCAGAGGGCCATCCTTTTTGAGCTCCACCATCTCCATCAGGCCGTCCAGACCGATGAGGGTCTGCTTGGCGTTGTCGATGGCCTCGATATTGTAGATGTGCCAGGGGACGTTGCGGCCCTCGTCAGGGGTGATGGTGGACTGGATGTCCGCGCTGGTCAGCTTTGAAATGAGCATGTTCAGCACGTGGGTCACCGTCGCCTCGCGGGTGGAGGAGCAGATGTAC
>OJRZ01002480.1_pt1 | contig 11517 bp, 8 predicted proteins | sample 1599291 | NCBI WGS metagenome assembly OJRZ01 (sample SAMN04168657, study PRJEB22393) | human gut metagenome | biome: human gut microbiome; feature: stool | host: Homo sapiens | collected 2014-03-20
GTTGCCGCCCGGCCCCTCGTCAAACGAACGCTGGCGCAGAAGGATGGAAAGGTATTCTGCCTGCAGCTCCGGCGTGGCCCAAGCGCAGCCCAGCTCGCGCTGGCGCTGGAACAGCAGCGAGGCTTCCTCTGCCACCATGTCCCGCCCGACGGTGGAAAGGTAATCGTCAGCCTTATTGCGCTTGTGAAGCGCGAAAGCCTCGTGCCGGTACAGCATTTCGCCCACGGTGCGCCAGCCGCCCTGGGCCATGCGCCGGCGGTTTTCGTTCACAGCGGCCAGAAGCCGCCCATCCTCGCCGTCCGAGGCGGTTCGGCGGTTGCTTTTAAACCCGCGGCGCTGGGCAAGGTGCAGCAAAATGCGCGAAAATTCGGCCTTGCCGACGGGCTCGTCCAACGCGCGCGTGCGCAGCGCATAGATGTCTTCCAGGCCGCCCGCTTCAAACATTTGCGCGAGCGCTTCCCGGGTGGAAAGGCCGCTGCGTTCCAGCAGGGCGTAAACGTCCGCACGGCGCAGCGCCTTGCGGCGCAGACGGCGGCGCATCCCGCGCGCCATGCGCCGCGGCGCGGCAAGGCTTTCGCCCGTCTTGGGCTGCTCGGCCTTGTCGAAAATGCGTACACCCAGACGGTGCAGTCCAACAGGTTCGCCCGTGCCGTTCAAACCGACGACGGCCCAGCCGACAGACGCCACGCCAATGTCCAGCCCGATGCCATACAATGTGTTTTTCATATTACCGCCTCTTTCACCAGCATTTGCATGAAAAGGTCCTGCTTTTTACGCTTCCATTTATATCATGACCGAATTACGTTGCAGCCGTCAATCAGCACAGTGGATAAAAATATCCGTGTTTTTTGGGCAAAAAAGATGACGCCCCGCTGAAAGCGAGGCGTCAGAGCTTTACGGTGCTAAGACCTTATCATAGCAACCATAACAGTTCTTGGTATGGTATAAGAACTGGTTTCAGTATAGCAGTTGTTTGCGGGAATGTAAAGCCTTCGACACGAAAATTTTTTGCCGGTTGTGCTTACAAGGAGGCGCCGCGCGCCAAGGCGCGCCTTGGAAAAGCCGGGCCGCCTTGGCGGATGAAAAAACAAGAAGGCGGCGCAGCGGGCGTATGAGCCGCCAATGCCAAAAGACCGCAAAGAATCAACGTTCTTTGCGGTCTTTTGGCTGGTTGGGCCAGCTGGATTCGAACCAGCGGAATGCGGGAGTCAAAGTCCCGTGCCTTACCACTTGGCTACACCCCAATCTGGCTGGTTCTAAAAGCAAAGGACCGGAGCGGACGCTCCGGCCCTTCCGCCTTAAGGGCTTATGGGGTGGGTGACGGGACTCGAACCCGCGACACTCGGAACCACAATCCGATGCTCTACCAACTGAACTACACCCACCATATCGGATGGCTTTAGAAAACGATGGCACGCCTGAAGGGACTCGAACCCCTGACCCACTGCTTAGAAGGCAGTTGCTCTATCCACCTGAGCTACAGGCGCTTATGGAGCGGGTGATGGGAATCGAACCCACGCGACCAGCTTGGAAGGCTGGGATTCTACCATTGAACTACACCCGCATGGGCGCTGATCTCTTTGGCATGTCAGCCAGAAAATAATAGCATATCTCCGCATTCTTGTCAATGCTTTTTTCGAAAGATCTCGCACTTTTTCCACCGCCATCGGCCTACTCCCGTCGCAGCCGGGGATACATGGCCCCGCTGCCGCAGACACGGAAAAAATGCCGCCTTTGGGCGGCATTTTTCTAGTCGTTGGAGAGCAAAATGCGGTCGTTGTCCAGGTTCTTCCCCGCGCCGGCACGGAAGCGCTCCAGCAGATCGTCCACGGTGAGGCCCTTACGCTCCTCTCCGCCGATGTCCAGCACCACCCGTCCGGCATCCATCATGAAGGTTCGGCTGCCCAGCTCCAGGGCGTTTTTCATGTTGTGGGTGATCATGAGGCAGGTAATGCGCTCCCCCTCCACGATTTCCCGGGTGAGGCGGAGCACCTTCTCCGCCGTGGCAGGGTCCAGTGCGGCGGTGTGCTCGTCCAGCAGGAGCAGCTTGGGGGGCACCATGGTGGCCATGAGCAATGTCAGGGCCTGCCGCTGACCGCCGGAGAGGAGGCCCACCGGCTGGCGCATCCGGTCCTCCAGGCCCATGTCCAGCCGGGCGAGCTGCTCCCGGAAGAACGCCTTGTCGGCCTTGGAGACCCGGCTGAAGAAGGCACGCTGGTGCTTGGCGGTGCGGAGATAGGCCAGGGCCAGGTTCTCCTCGATGGTCATGTGGGGGGCGGTGCCCCGCATGGGGTCCTGGAACAGACGGCCGATCTGGCGGCTGCGGCGGTAGGCGGGCAGATAGGTGATGTCCGCCCCGTCCAGGCGGATGGAGCCCTCGTCCACAAAGAAGTCCCCCGCCACGGCGTTGAAGAAGGTGGACTTGCCCGCGCCGTTGGAGCCCACGATGGTCACGAAGTCTCCCTCGGCCAGCGTCACGGACAAGCCGTCCAGGGCCTTCTTCTCGTTGACGGTGCCGGGGTTGAAGGTCTTGGAGACCTTGTTCAGTTCCAGCATTTACTTCTCCCCCTTTCGCCCGGCCAGGGCGCGGCGCTTTCTGGTCTGGAAAGCCCACCACTGCCGGATGGAGGGGGCCGCGATGGCCAGGGCCACCACCAAGGCGGTCACCAGCTTGAGGCAGTCCACTGGCACCACCTTGGTGTAAAGCACCAGAGCGTAAACGAGACGGTAGAGGATGCTGCCCGCCACTACCGCAATGGCTCCCCGGAACATGGCGCCCCGGCCCACGATGGTCTCACCGATAATCAGGCAGGCCAGGCCGATGACCACGATTCCGGTGCCGCTGTTGATGTCAGCTGTCTTCTGGGCCTGGCCCACTACTGCGCCGGACAGGCCGGTGAGGGCGTTGGCCACGCACAGGCCGATGGTGATGGTGAAATTGGGGTTGATGGAGGAGGAGCGCACCATGTCCCGGTTGTCGCCGGTGGCGCGGATGCTGAGGCCCAGCCGGGTGCCCAGGAAGGCCACCAGCAGCACACCCGCCAGCACGGTGATCCCCCCGGAGAGGAGGATGGGGTTCCAGTCGCCGCCGATGCCGGTGGCGCGGAAGAGGGTGAAGATGGTATCCTGCTTGAGCAGGGACTGGTTGGCCTTCCAGCCCATGGCCATGAGGTTTACGGTATACAGCCCCGTGTTGGTGACGATGCCCGCCAGGATGGAGGGCACTCCCAGCTTGGTCTGGAGGAAGGCGGTGACAAACCCGGCGCAGGCCCCGGCCAGCATGGCGGCGGGGATGGCCAGGAAGGGGTGTCCCGCGGCGGTGAGGGTCACCGACACGGCGCAGCCCAGGACGAAACAGCCGTCGGTGGTCAGGTCGGCGATGTCCAGCACCCGGTAGCTTAGGAACAGGGCCATGGCCACCAGAGCGTACTGGAAGCCCAGCTCCAGGGCGGTTTGGGCGACGTAGAGCACGGAAAAACGCTCCTTTCACAGGCCAGCGCCCCCGGCGGGAGCCGGGGGGCTGGCTTTGGTTTGATCTCAGTCCTCAGTGGTGGTGACGGTGGTGACCTGTCCCAGGCTTTCAAAGACGGCGGGGTCGATGGCCAGGGCGGCGGCGGTCTCGGAGTTGACGGTGATCAGGCCGCCCGCCACCTGGTAATAGTCCTCCAGGCCGTCCATGCCCCCGGTCATGGCCTGGTAGGCCAGATCGGCCGTTTCGGCACCCAGGTCGGTGTAGTTGACGCCGCAGGTGGCAAAGGCGCCGTTGCGCACGAAGGAGTCGGCCCCGGTGTAGTGGGGGATGCCGGCGGCGATGAAGTCCTCATAGATGGCCAGCTCGGCGGCCATGATGATGTTGTCGGTGGGGGTGAAGACGGCGTCCACTCCGTCGGCAATCAGGGAGCTGGCGGCGGCGATGACCTCGTCGTTGGTGTTAGCGGTGGCCTCGGTGTAGGCCACGCCCTTGGCGTCCAGATAAGCCTTGGCATCCGCGATGGGCACCTCGGAATTGGGCTCGGACAGGGAGTAGAGCAGGCCCACAGACCCAATGTCCGGATTCTGGGTAAACATCATGTCCAGAATCTGATTGGTGTCCAGGGCGTCGCTGGTGCCGGTGACGTAGTCCATGCCGGTGAGCTCCACGGTCTCCGGATAGGAGATGGCGGCGAAGATCACCGGGGTCTTGCTCTCCTCAGCGGAGACGGCGGCCACCTGGGCGGCGGTGGTGGCGATGGGGATAATGGCGTCCACACCGTCGGCAATGGCCTGGTCGGACAATTGGCGCAGGACAGTCTGATCCCCCTGGCCGGAGGTCACCTCATACTCGATCGTGATGCCGTTTTCCTCCGCGATGGCGTCCAGCCGGGCGGTAATCGCGTTGGCGATCTCGTCCAGGGAGGCGTGGTCCATCTGCTTGATCACGGCCACCTTACAGGTTTCACCGGCGGCAGGGGTGTTGGAGCTGCCGCCCGCCGGGGTGTCGGCGGTGCCGGAGGGGCCGCCGGAACAGGCCGTGAGGGACAGGGCCAGCGCGGCCGCGGCGGAGAGAGACAGGATTCGATTCAGCTTTTTCATGTTTGGTTCCTCCCAATCAAAAATTGGGGCGGCAGATGGTGCAGGATGTAAAAAAACGCTTCTGCCCCATTGCTGGGACAAAAGCGTTTCAACACTTCTGCGATACCACCCAAATTGACGTCAATGACGTCCACTCGCTTCACGCACCATCATGCGTGCCCGATGGATAACGGGTGGGATCCCGTCGGCATCTACTAGGTTGCCCGTTCAAGCCGCCCTCGGAAGGCCATTCGCCGGTCTCCTCTGATCCCGATTCCACCCTCCGGGACTCTCTTTGCATCGGAAACGCCGGGTACTTCTCTTCCTCACTGGTTTACCATGTGTGGTTGTTGTACCGTATTATACGCACCTGTTCCGGCTTTGTCAACTCTTTTTTTTGCGCAGGAAGGAGAATTTGGTCTCGGAGCACACCACGGCGATGAAGATCAGCGCAAAGCCCACGAACATGAGGGGGGTGGGCCGCTCATTGGCGAAGAGGATGGAGAAGAACACGCCGAAGGGGGCCTCCAGGGAGAGGAGCACGGCGGCGGTGGAGGGGGCGGTGTACTTCTGGCCGATGTTCTGGAACAGGAGGGCGCCGCAGGAGGCGCAGATGACCAGGTACGCCAGGCCCATGATCAGGCTGCTGTCAAATACGCCGGGCGTCAGCGCCGGGCGGGTGATCAGTACCCCCAGCCAGGAAAAGAGGGCGAAGGAGGCAAACTGGAGGGTGGTGAGGATGAAGATGTCCCGTCCCTCGGAGTACCTGGACACGGCCACGATGTGGGCGGCGAAGAAGAAGCCGCCGATGAGGGTGAGCACATCGCCCATGTTGAAGGCGGAGGCGTTGTCCCCGGTGATGGACACCAGGGCGATCCCCCCGATGCACAGGAAGGCGGCAATCAGGTTGAACCGGTCGGGGCGGCGCTTGGCGATGAACCAGTACAGGAAGGGGACGATGACGCAGTAGACGGCGGTAAAGAAGGCGTTCTTGCCGGAGGTGGTCTGCTCCAGGCCGAAGGTCTGGAAGGTGTAGGCCAGAAACAGGCAGAAGCCCATCACCGTGCCGCCGATCAGGTACTGCTTATCCAGCACCTTCCACCGCCGGATGAACACCACCGCCAGCACCAGGGCCGCAAAAGAAAAGCGGATGGCCAGCAGCCAGAAGGTGGGCAGCACGTCCACGCTGGACTTCATCACCACGAAGGAGCTGCCCCAGATGATGGTGGCCAGGATCAGCAGCGGGCTGGCGAAGCGGGCCAGGACGCTGCTCTCTTTGTGTTCGGTCATGGTTGTACCTCTCCTTTGACTATGATAAAATCAGGTTTACACACATTCACCGGGAAACGAGGGTTCGAGCATGTACTTATTCGACTTTGACGGCACGCTGGTGGACTCCAACGGCGTATGGGTGGAGATTGACAACGGCTTTCTGGCCCGCCGGGGGCTCACCCCCACCCGCGAATACAGCGACACCGTGGGCCACTCCATCTTCCCCATCGCCGCCCAGTTCACCAAGGACTACTACTGCCTGGACATGACGCCGGAGGCCATCATGGCCGAGTGGCTGGACATGGCCCGGGACGCCTACGCCCGCCAGGTGCCCATGAAGCCGGGTGCGGAGGCGTTCCTGGCCCGGTGCGCCGCGGCCGGGGAGCCCATGGCCCTTCTCACCGCCTGCGTACCCGAGCTGTGCCGGGCCGCCCTGGCCCGCCACAGGCTGGAGGGGTACTTTCGGCAAATCATCTTTGTGCAGGAGCTGGGCCTGGAGAAGCGCAACCCGGAGGCCTTCACCCGCTCCCTGGCCCTGCTGGGGGCCGAGGCCGGGGACTGCACCCTCTTCGAGGACTCCCCCGGCGCCTGCCGGGCGGCCCAGGCCGTGGGCATCCGGGCCGTGGGGGTGTTTGACCCCTTCTACGCCTCCTACGAGGCGGAAATGCGGGGGTTCTGCGACCGGTATATCACCAGCTTCACCGAGCTGCTGTAGGGGGCGGGCGGCCGCAAGGGCCGCCCTTATAGGTCTGGGGCTGCGGCTCAGACCTTCTTCATGTACTGGGAGGCGGACTTGAGCATCAGCTTCTTGGTGCCCACGCTGTCGAAGGCGATCTCCACCAGGGCATCGCCCCCCATGGGGGTGACTTTGGTGATGAGGCCCCGGCCGAAGGCCTTGTGCTGGACGCTGTCGCCCATGCGGAACCCGGGCAGGGCACCACCGGCGGGGGCCCGCCCAGCCGCAGGGCTCTTCCAGTCGGGGGCGGGCGCGCCGGCAGAGGCCGGGGCGGCGGCGGAGCCCATGGAGAAGCCCCGGTCGAAGGTGCGGCGCACCGGCGCGCGGCGGGCAGGGCGCTCGGCCTCCCGCTCGGCCCGCTCGGCGTAGGGCAGGCGGCCCGACTTCTCCACATACTCCGGCGGGATCTCCCCCAAAAAGCGGGAGGGCCGGTTGGAGTTGGTGCGGCCGAAGAGCATGCGCTGGGAGGCGCAGGTCATATAGAGCTTCTCCTTGGCCCGGGTCATGGCCACGTAGCACAGGCGGCGCTCCTCCTCCATCTCCTCGGCCTCGCCGATGGCGCGGATGCCGGGGAAGATGCCCTCCTCCACGCCCACCACAAAGACCACCGGGAACTCCAGGCCCTTGGCCGAGTGCATGGTCATCATCACCACGCAGTCCTCGCTGGGATCGTGGCTGTCCAGGTCGGTATAGAGGGCGATCTCGTCCAGGAAGCCCGCCAGGGAGGGCTCATCCACCGCATTCTCCAGGTAGTTCTGGATGGAGGAGAGCACCTCGTGGACGTTCTCCAGCCGGGTGCGGTCCTCCACGGTGTTCTTCTGCTCCAGCATGACGGCGTAGCCGGTGCGCTGCACCAGCTCCTCGTAAAAGTCGGGCAGCTCCATCTCGCCGGAGAGCTTCCGCAGCTCCGCCATCAGCTCGGCGAACTGGGACAGGCGGGGGGCGGCCTTCTGAAGCTCCGGCCAGTCCCTGGCGTGGCTCACCACGTCCCACAGGGAGCGGCCCTCCGCCTGGGCGATGGCCTGGGCCCGCTCCACGGTGGTGGCCCCGATGCCCCGGGGAGGGTTGTTGATGATGCGGGACAGGCGCAGATCGTCGTTGGGGTTGTTGACGGCGCAGAGGTAGGCCATCATGTCCTTGACCTCCGCCCGGTCGAAGAAGCGGATGCCCCCGATGATGCGGTAGGGGATGCCGTTGCGCTTGAAGGCCTGCTCAAGCTGGTTGGACTGGGCGTTCATGCGGTAGAGCACCGCGTGATCCCGCCAGCCCCGGCCCGCGGAGAAGCCGGCCAGGATCTGGGCGGCCACGAACTGGGCCTCGTCGTGCTCGTTCATGGCGGTGTAGCAGTGAACCTTGTCCCCCGCCTCGTGCTCCGTCCACAGCTCCTTGCCCTTGCGGCCCTCATTGTTGCGGATGACCGCGTTGGACGCCTCCAGGATGTTTTTGGTGGAGCGGTAGTTCTGCTCCAGCCGGATCACCCGCGCCCCCTTGTACTGGGACTCGAAGGAGAGGATGTTCTCGATGGTGGCCCCCCGGAAGCGGTAGATGGACTGGTCGTCGTCGCCCACCACGCAGATGTTCTCGTACCCCCCCGCCAGGGTGGAGGCCAGCAGATACTGGAGGTTGTTGGTGTCCTGGTACTCGTCAATAAGTACATAGCGGAATTTTTTCTGGTAATACTCCCGAACGTCATCAAAATTCTGGAGCAGGCGGACGGTGTCCAGGATGATGTCGTCGAAATCCAGGGCGTTGGCCTCCCGGAGGCGGCGCTCATACTCGGCGTAGACCTTGGCGATTTTCACCAGCCGGTAGTCCCCCGCCTTCTCGCACTCCTGGAGGTAGTCCTTCCCCAGCTTCATGGCGTCCTTGGCCCGGGAAATATAGCCCAGGATGGAGCGGGGGGCGAAGGCCTTCTCGTCCAGGTTGAAGTCCTTCACAATGTCCTTGATCACCCGCTCGGAGTCGGCGGTGTCGTAGATGGTGAAGGAACTGGTGAAACCCAGCCGGTCGATGTCCCGCCGCAGGATGCGCACGCAGGCGGAGTGGAAGGTGGAGGCCCAGATGTCGTTGGCCGACGGCCCCAGCATCCGCTCAAGCCGCTCCTTCAGCTCGCCGGCGGCCTTGTTGGTGAAGGTGATGGCGATGATGGACCAGGGGACCGCCGGGTCTACCCGGCACAGCCGCTCCTGCTCCGCCTTTTGGGCGGGATCGGGGTTCTGGACGTAGCCCTCCAGAAAGGCCAGGTCTGCGGGGGCGGCCCAGGCGGGCGCCTCATCGCAGTCCGACCCGCGGCCATACTTCATCAGGTTGGCGATGCGGTGAATGAGCACGGTGGTCTTGCCGCTGCCCGCCCCCGCCAGCAGCAGCAGCGGCCCATCGGTGGCCAGTGCGGCCCTCCTCTGCTCCGGGTTCAGGTTCTGGTAGTCCAGGGCGATAGCCGCCCTCCGCGCCTTGCAGAAGCGCAGTTCCTCTTCTCTGTTCAGCATGGTTTTCTCCTTGGCAATGGCGGAGCCGCCCCTGGGTGGACGGCTCTTGTCTCAATACCTCTATTGTAACGAAAACTGTCCCCCAGGTCAACCTTCCGAAATGGAATCTTTTGCATGTGAAAACCGCATTGCCCCCGGTCAAAATCTTTTTGACTTTATAGTGCAAAAGCGTCTCCGGTATGGTATAATACCTCTCCAGGCAGATTGGAAGGAGGTATCCCATGCGCCGCTTTGTGTTCCGCTCCCCCCGGCTGGGCTTTCTGGCGGTGGGCCCCGCCCTGGCCCGGCCGGCCGCCGCCTTTTACCGCCGCAACCGGGCGGCCTTCGCCCCCTTTGACCCGGTGCAGCCGGAGGACTTCTTTACCGAGGAGGGGCAGGCCGAGCGCCTGGCGGAGGAGCTGGGCTGGGCGGAGGTGGGGCGGAGCTTCCGCTTCCTGCTGGTACAGCCCCGGCACCCGGGCAAAATCATCGGGGCGCTGGGCTTCAACGAGATCGTCCGGGGAGCCTTCCAGTCCTGCTTTGTGTCCTACAAAATCGACGCCGCCCTCTGGGGGCGGGGCTACGGCTCCGAGGCCATCCGGTACGGCACCGGCTGGGCCTTCCGGGTGCTGGGGCTCCACCGGGCGGAGGCCAACGTCATGCCCCGCAACGCCGCCTCCCTGCGGGCGGCGGAGAAAGCGGGCTACCGGCCAGAGGGGCTGGCCCGGCGCTATCTCAACATCAACGGCGTGTGGGAGGACCACATCCACATGGTCAAGCTCAATGAGGAGGAATATCATGCATAAATCCGGTTCCGACGGCAAGTTTACCAGCTCCATCGGCTTTGTGCTGGCCGCGGTGGGCTCCGCGGTGGGCATGGCCAACATCTGGCTCTTTCCCTACCGGGTGGGGCAGTACGGCGGCGGCGCCTTCCTGATCCCCTATTTCCTGTTCGTCGCCCTGTTCAGCTATGTGGGCCTGTCGGGGGAGTTCGCCCTGGGCCGCCTCACCGGCACCGGCGCCATGGGCTCGCTGGACTACGTGCTCCGGCAGCGGGGCCGCCGGGGCGGCCGGGTGCTGGGCGCCATCCCCCTGCTGGGGGTGCTGGGCATCGCCATCGGCTACTCGGTGGTGGTGGGCTGGGTGCTGCGGTACGCCGCAGGCTCCCTCACCGGCTCCGTCCTGGCCGGGGACGCTCAGGGCTTCTTCTCCGCCCTGGCGGTGGACTTCGGCTCCATCCCCTGGCACTTCGCGGCGGTGGCGGTGACGGCCGCCATCCTGATCTTCGGCGTGGCCTCCGGCATTGAAAAGCTCAGCAAGGTCATGATGCCCGCCTTCTTCATCCTGTTCCTCATCATCGCCGTCCGGGTGGCCTTCCTGCCCGGCGCCATGGAGGGCTACCTCTACCTGCTCCGGCCCGACTGGAGCTATCTGCTCAACCCGGAGACCTGGGTGATGGCCATGGGACAGGCCTTCTTCTCCCTGTCCATCAACGGCGCGGGCATGCTCATCTACGGCAGCTATATGAAAAAGGGCGAGAACATCCTCCGCCACGCGGGCATGACCGCCGTACTGGACACCCTGGCCGCCCTGCTGGCGGGCTTCGCCATCCTGCCCGCGGTGTTTGCCTTCGGCATCGACCCCACCAGCGGGCCGCAGCTCATGTTCGTCACCCTCCCCCAGATCTTCCAGCAGATGCCCGGCGGGCGCATCTTCGCCCTGCTCTTCTTCGTCTCCGTGTTCTTTGCGGGCATCACCTCCCTGATGAACATGCTGGAGGCCTGCGGCGAGGCCCTCACCTCCACCTTCCGCCTGTCCCGCACCGTTTCCACCCTCCTGGTGGGCGCGGCCGCCTTCCTCCCCGGCCTGTTCCTGGAGTCCCTGGCGGGCATGGGGGGCTGGATGGATCTCATCACCATCTACGTCTCTCCCTTCGGCGCGCTGCTGGTGGCGGTGTGCATCTACTTTGTGCTGGGCATGAAGGGCATCCGGGCCGAGCTGGCCCTGGGCCGGGCCCGGGCCCCCGGCCGCCTTTTCGGCATCACCGCCCGGTTCTATGTATTCCTCACCGTGGCGGTATGGATTCTGGGCATCGCCTACGGCGGCATCGGCTGAATTCCCCCGCAAAAAGCGGCCTGCGCGCTTGCGCAGGCCGCTTTTTATCGCCCTTCCAGCCAGCCCTTGAACTGCTCCAGCAGCTCCACGGCCTTGAACTTCACCACGTAGCCCTCGTCCTCCCCGGTCATCAGGGAGACCTGGTTCTCCGTCAGCCCGGCCTCCAGGGCGGTCTCCTGCGTGGTCTCGCTGACGGAGCCCAGGCAGAGGGGCGGGAACACCACGCACCACCAGTTCTGCCCGCCCCCCGCGCCGATCTCGATGCGCAGGGCGGTGTACGCCCCTGCCGGGAGGGCGAAGTCGGTATAGGTCTTGGTGGGGAACCAGTAGTCGTGCACCAGTGAGGCGGTCACTGGATAGGAATAGCCCGCCTCCCCC
>OJRZ01002511.1_pt1 | contig 11414 bp, 8 predicted proteins | sample 1599291 | NCBI WGS metagenome assembly OJRZ01 (sample SAMN04168657, study PRJEB22393) | human gut metagenome | biome: human gut microbiome; feature: stool | host: Homo sapiens | collected 2014-03-20
CCGCCGATGCTGCGTCAGAAACGGCGCATTTGATTTATCGCTGGCCGATGTTGCTCAAGAGGCCGGCATTTCGAGGAATCTGGTCTATCACTACTTTAAGAACCATGAATCGCTTCTTGAAGCGCTCCTCGTTGCCGAAGGTGAGATTCTGGCCGCGCGCGCCGCTGAAATAAAGCCGCTCACCGGCGAAGCGCCGCGCGAGACACTGCGCAGACTTATTTGTGCATTTCTCGACTTTACGGCTGAACGCGCTGACGGTTTTTCACTGCTTCATAATGCACCAGACATCAAACCGCTTTTGCGGGAACGGTTTAACGCATCTGCCAGCCTTTTTTCGGGTCGGATTCTCGATTTGCTGAAGCTTCCCGACACTCCCGCATCACATGCAGCCGTCGAAGCTGCTACGGGATTTCTGCTGCGATTCGCCTATATTGAACGCAATGCACTGGCGCATAAGCGTGATGCAGCTGCAGACCTCTGCCTGGCGGTGATTGAAGCCGCCGCCAACGGCGTCAAAAAATTCGAAGAAGTATGAGCCTTCATTGCGCAGCAGCTCATGAGCGCAACGGCTGCCAAGTTCATTGAATGGCCTGTCTCAGTGCCCGGGGGCATTGAGATCCTTCGCCCCATGGCGTCGATCGGCACTTCCTAGGTGCTGCATGTGCACTTCCATAATTTGCTCTCGCATCAAGCGCATGTCTTCGCGGCAGAGCTTAGGGTGCTTCACCTGACCGCCGTCGCCGCGGGCATCAAGCGAAAAACGACGGCGAAGCGCCTCTTGATCTCTTGCACTCATATAAGAGCGAAGTTCGTTTCGCTCTTCATTGCTCAGCCCTCGCCAATAAGAAGTCTTTGAAGCTTCGTCCAGATACGGCCAAAGCTTTGCACGCTCCTGAGCAGACATTTCACTCCAGAGCTGCAAACACGGCGTACTGGCGGGTTCACAGCCGTCCGAACCAGCAGTCTTGCTGCCCAAATTGGCCGGATCCGGCCAAGCCGAAGCCGCTCCGCTTGCAGCGAGACAACAAGCCAGCACAAGCGCACTGCAGGAATGATGATGAAGCATAAAATCAACGCCTCTCTACGAGGATTGCGGAGCTTCGCGAAGCAGATGCCTCTATGGGAGGCCTGCTGACGAAGATCACGTATTCAGGGTCTTCTCTTTGATTGGAATATATCAGTGCGCTCTAGTGAGAAGCTGAAGCGAAGCGTTCGAAAGCGTGACAGAACATTGCCTTGGGATCACTGTTGGATCGACTGATTCAATCACGTCAAAGCGACATATATTGTCTCAACATGAACCATTCACCCCGCCGTTTCTACCCTTCTTCATAGTTATCAAGTCCGACTATTCTTCTTGAAGACTAGCTTGTTCCATACCTGCCAACACCAAAAACAGCGCAAAAGTTTGCAATTCGAAAGCACAGGCGCCTATTTGTAACTCTCGATTGCCAGAGGGTGGCGCAAAGCCGTTTCTGATGAAACAATTCATGCATCTGCAAATCATCCGCCACTTCTTGATAGATTTATTAAAGAAGTCGGTCCAAGGAGCCCAAAGTGGTTGAACGCACTCCCAAAATTCTCATTGTCGATGACGACCCCCGTCTACGAGACCTGTTGCGCCGCTATCTCGGCGAAAATGGCTTCAACGTCCTCGTCAGCGAAAACGGCGAAGCTATGAAGCGCCTTTGGGTGCGCGAACACTTCGACGTGCTGATTCTGGACCTGATGATGCCGGGGGAAGACGGTCTGGCCATCCTCAAGCGTCTGCGCGCTGAAAAGGATATGACGCCGGTCATCATGCTGACGGCCCGAGGAGAAGACGTCGACCGTATTCTCGGTCTCGAGCTCGGCGCTGACGATTATCTCGGAAAACCTTTTAATCCTCGCGAACTGCTTGCCCGCATCCACGCCGTATTGCGCCGCCGTCCGCGTCAGGACGCTCCAGGCGCCCCTTCAATGGAAAATGAAGTGGTGAAGTTCGGCGACTTTGAACTGGATCTAGGCACCCGTGTTCTCAAAAAGAACGGCGAAATTGTGCCGCTCACAACCGGTGAATTCGCTGTGCTTAAGGCCTTTGCCCGCCATCCCCGTCAGCCGCTCTCACGCGACAAGCTCATGGAAATGGCTCGCGGCCGTGAATATGAAGCCTTTGACCGTTCCCTTGACGTTCAGGTTTCGCGTCTGCGTAAGCTCCTTGAGCCCGATCCCTCGAAGCCCCGCTATCTGCAGACAGTCTGGGGACTGGGATACGTCTTTATCCCGGACGGTCACGCTTAATTACGCAAGCGAGCGTTCGACAGACCGTCTCTCAAACAGGCCCGCACGGGCCTGTTTGCGCTTAGAGCTCTCTAGTGAAGGCAATCTCATCGCCCGCGGCATCTGCCAAATGGCTAAACTTTTTCCTTCGCCTTCTTTTTTCACCTTCTGACGCGAGGAGTCCGCTTTGGCCTGGATCTCTCAACTCAAAACACGGCGGCCGAGTCTCTTCTGGCGCACGTTTCTCCTGCTCTGCGGCCTGCTCTTCTTTTCTGTCATCGGCTGGCTACAAAGCTTTCGCGTACTTTCTGAACTGCCCTATTCACAAGGGGTTGCGCAGCACATCGTTTCGACTGTCAACCTCACGAAGTACGCCCTCGTCACGGCCGATCCGCTCTACCGCGTCGATCTTTTGAAAACGCTGGCCGTGCGCGAAGGGGTGCTCATTTCTCCTCGCGACCCCACCGATACGATCACCAAGATGCCCTCAGAAAGCTTCAATGGTCTGATTGATCAAATGGTGAAAAGTTCGCTGGGACCCGAGACAATTCTGGCGACCTCCGTGAACGGCAATCCCGGTCTCTGGGTAACCTTCGACATTGACGGCGACCAGTATTGGCTTCAAACCAAGGACGACGTGCTGGATCCCCCGTATGGCACTGCCTGGCTATGGTGGGCTGTGGCCGCTGGGCTGGCTTCGCTCTTTGGCGCCACACTGCTTGCTCGTCATGTGGTGCAGCCCCTTGCCAAATTGTCCGACTTTGCCAATCAAGTGAGTAAAGGCATCAAACCGGAACCGCTCCCAGAAGACGCTTCCACCTCTGAGATTCAGGCAGTCAATGTGAGTTTCAACCGTATGGTGGAAGATCTCGCGCACATGGAGGCCGACCGCGAACTGCTTTTGGCCGGCGTCTCTCACGACTTGCGTACGCCGATCACACGCCTGCGTCTGGAAATTGAATTGGCTTCCCATCTGCCAGAGGACTCCCGTGAGGCCATGGTGAGTGACCTTGAGCAAATGGAAAACATCGTCAACCAATTCCTCGCTTATGCCCGCCGCTCCAACGAAGAACAGGTGATGGTGAACTTCAGCGAAGCGGTTCAAACGGCCATCCACAATGCCCGTATTGATGCCGACCCGACCATGGAAGTGACCACGCAGCTCGCACCTGACGTTTTCGTGATGGCACACCCGCTGGAGCTCTCGCGTGCTGTCCAGAACTTAATCGTCAACGCACAGCGATATGGGCGCAGTGACGACGGGAAGCTTCGTCTCACTATGACGGTGAAAAAGAGCGCCGACAACCAAACCGCAGAACTCGACGTCGCCGACCAGGGTACGGGTTTGCCGGAAAGTCAGCATGCGCGTGTGATGCGCCCCTTTGAGCGCGGCGAATCTGCCCGCAGCGGCGTAACAGGATCGGGTCTTGGTCTGGCCATCGTCGACCGCATCGTCCGTCGTTCCGGCGGCACAGTTGTGCTGGGCGACGCACTGCCGCACGGGCTCCTTGTTAAAGTACAGTTCCCGTTAATCCAGCGCTCAACCTTGAAGAAAGCCTTGAAGGAACAAGACAAAGCTGCGCTCAAACTGGAAAAGGAAGAAGAAAAGAGCCAAGAAGCCCTTCCGCAATCGTCCGAGCAAACCAACGGCCAAACGCCGCAAGAAACGGCGCAGTCTGCCGGCAGCTTGAGTTCCAGCGAGTCCATTGCCGCTCAACATGAGCCGTCAAGCTCCGACAAAAATCAACAGTCCTGAGCTCTGTTCTTTGTCCAGAGACATCGAGAGGCGCTTCCTTAAAAGAAGCGCCTCTCGTTTTTTGATTCCTTTCGGTCAGAACGTTAGCCTGCAGCACTCCGCTTTTGCTGCTGCACTGCTCTCATCCCATTCACTTGGGCAGCCAATCAAATACCGCCAGCGAGCAGTGCCAACACGCCGCAATGTGAAGCTGCGCGGGGAGCGGAAGCGCGGAAGCCGCGCGTTGGCCGCTGCAGACGTGAACGCACGGGCGAAGCCGATGCGGTCTGCACGGACTCCGCAGTCGTGTGCTCTGCTGCTGCGCAGGCCTTACGAACCGTAACGGAACCGTCATCATTGATAGTGAATTCAACGCTCGAGCCGCCTTCCTGCAGACCCAAAAAATCGCGAACAGCCTTGGGAATTGTGACCTGACCCTTGATCGTCAAACGGTTGGACATCATTTCTTCTCCTCTTTAGCCGATGTCTGATCTTTTGCGACCAGAACTCGGCAATCCGGAACAATTCCGCCTGAGGAAAAGCCAACACCGCACTTCTGAACAATACTCTCTGAATTTTGAAGCGCAGGCAGGCCGCATTCCCTGATGTCTCAGGGCGGCTCCCCGCGGGAGCACCACTCTGGCGGAAGTCTCTTCGTCCCTTAGATTGATGATGATGGGGACACTGAGACTGAAGATCTCGCTCTCTTTACCGACTGCTGAAACCTCTCTCAGAGGCTCTCGGCCGCATGGGACTGCAGGGAGGTGGGCTCCGATGCAGCTCCGAACCACCTTGCCCGAGAAGGCAGGTTGGCGGGTAAACCCTTACTGGATTACCTCTCTTCATGCTGTGAAGACAAAGCTTATGCCTCTGAAACCGATTATGCAAGTCTCAAAACGACTTTTGAGCTGGAAACCTCCCAAAATACGCTACGAATATTTCCTTATTCTCGATAGTCCTCATTTTCTATCTTTTTCATAAACATCAATTAATTGATCATCTAACAGATCTCATTTCAGTAGCCTAAGTGAAATAAAGCACGGCTCTTCGCTTGTCAGTTGACAAACTCCTGATAGGATTGTAAAGAAGATTTCCTCCACTTTGACAATAATCAAGGAGCGACACCCATGCCACTCCAATCATCATCCGTCTCGATCGACGCCATGTCGAACCAGACGAAGATCTGGGCCTTTATTCTCGGCCCCATTCTTGCCGTTATTGTTTACTACCTGATGCCCGATCAGTTTGTGAACGCCTCCGGCCAGACCGTCCCTTTCACGCACGCCGGCAAAGCCTGCGCCGCCGTCACAACGCTAATGGCTGTGTGGTGGTTCACTGAAGCAATCCCCATCGCTGTGACAGCGATGATCCCCATCGTCCTTTATCCGCTCCTTGAAGTAGCCACTCCCGTCAATACAATGCGGCACTATGCCTCCGGGACTATCTTCCTCTTTTTAGGTGGCTTTCTGATTGCTGCGGCCATTCATCGCTGGCATCTGGATCGACGCATCGCACTGGCAACCATCTCGATCTTCGGCACTAAACCCAAGCAGATCATCTTCGGGCTGATGATCTCGACAGCATTCCTTTCCGCATGGGTTTCCAATTCGGCTACCGCAGCGATGATGGTGCCAATCGCCATCGCGGTAATGGGTGTCATTCGTTCAACACAAGAAAGTCCGGAAATCACGCCGGACGAAAAAAACTTTGGTGTAGTCGTCCTCCTCTCTATTGCCTACGCGGCCTCAATCGGCGGTATGGCCACGCTGGTCGGATCGCCCCCCAACGGTATCTTCGCGCGCTTTGTTGCCGACCGCTACCATACGGAAGTGTCATTCCTTGACTGGATGCAGGTTGCCCTTCCGGTGACACTCCTGCTTCTCCCCGCAACCTTCCTGCTTCTCAACGTGCTTTTTCCGGTCAAGATGGATGGGATTCCCGGCGGCCGCGAGTGGATTCGCAATGAACTGAGAAAGCTCGGACCCATGAGCCGAGGGGAAAAAATCGTCCTTTGCGTCTTTGCTGGAACCACACTGCTATGGATCTTTGGACCATTTCTGCGCGGCCTGGAAATTGGCGGTGCAACACCGCTCAAACCCCTGACTGAAGAAGTCATCGCCATGCTCGCAGGCGTTTTGCTCTTCATCATTCCCGTTGATCCGAAGCGCGGCATTCATGCGCTCGACTGGAACAGCGCCAAGGATGTCGTAGCCTGGGACGTGCTGCTTTTATTCGGCGGCGGTCTGTCTATGGCCGCAGCCATTCAGTCAACCGGCGTCGCTTCCCTCATCGGTGCTCAAGCTCAGGTCTTTGAAGGGATCGGCGAACTGCCCATGATGTTTGGCGTCTCCACAATCGTCACCTTCGTCTCTGAGGTCACCTCCAATACGGCGTTGGCAGCAACCATGATGCCGGTGATCGACGCGGCAGCGGGAAGCCTGCACTTCAACCCTGAGCCGATTCTCTTTGCCACGGTCTTTGCAGCGTCCTGTGCCTTTATGATGCCTGTGGGCACACCCCCGAACGCCATTGTCTTCGGTACCGGACGCATCCGCATCGGCGACATGGTGAAGGCTGGCATTTGGCTCAATTTCATCGCCGTTATCATTGGTGTTCTGGTGAGCTATTTCTTCGGCCGCGGCATTGTTCCGATGACCTAACCGATCCATTTTCAATCACCATGCTAAAAGCCGGTTGACACAGCTGTCACCGGCTTTTTTTCATTCAATATTCGCAAACAAAAAAGCGGCCGAACATCGCCGTACCGCTTTGTGTTTCCTCTGAAGATAGATGATCCTTAACGACCGCGGCCGCCCAGCAGCGCCGCAACCGGACGACGCTTTTCTTGCCGCTCAAGAAAGACCGGCGCATCGGCCTTCTGCGCCGACGAGGTCGCCCGCGGATTTTCCAGATACGGCATATCGAAAATGGGGTCACGATGACGCTGCGCAGGCGGCATGTACGCACGAGCGCGTTCACGCGCAAGACGTTCATCCTCAGGCGTATCGACACGTTCAGCATAGGACGAGCGGTCGTCACGGCGATAGGGTGCACCTGAGCCTCGGCGCGTACGCGGCATCGGCGAAATCGAAATCGGCTTAAAGGTCTGTTTTGTCAAAGCCTCAATCGCTTCAACGAGACGTTTGTCTTCAGGCGTAGCAAGCATTGTTGCCACACCTTTTGCGCCGGCACGGCCAGTGCGGCCGATGCGGTGAACGTAATCTTCTGCGCTGTAAGGAACGTCGTAATTGATAACGAAAGGAAGTTCCTTAATGTCAAGACCTCGGGCGGCAACATCGGTTGCGACGAGCACATGGATTGCACCGTTCTTGAAGCCCTCGAGCGCCACCTGACGTTCTTCCTGCGTTTTGTCACCGTGAATGGCGTCAGCATTGATGCCGACGCGCTCAAGCGTGCGTGCAAGACGACGACAGGTAATCTTGGCATTGACGAAAACGAGCACCTGCGTGAGCGGCGTCCCTTCCGGACCGCGCGTCTTAAGCATATCGATGAGCACATCTGTCTTTTCGCGGTCATTGACGGCAAAAAGCTCCTGCGTCACCGTCTCAGCAGTGGAATTTTCGCGGGCAACTTCGATTACTGTCGGGTTGTCCTTGAGGAAGCTCTTGGCGAGCTTTTTAATCTCAGGCGAAAAAGTCGCAGAAAAGAGAAGACTCTGTCGATGCTGGGGCAAAAGCTGCAGAATGCGGGAAATATCGGGCAGGAACCCCATGTCAAGCATGCGGTCGGCTTCGTCAAGCACCACAATTTCGACCTGAGACAAATTGACCGAGCGCTGCTGCACATGGTCGAGCAGCCGACCCGGCGTTGCCGTGAGGATCTCCACGCCGCGCCGGAGCATATCGGCCTGCGGCCGAATATCGACGCCCCCATAAACCACGCCGGCGCGCAACGGCGTATCGGCACAGTATTTAACGAGATTGTCGGAAACCTGATCCGCAAGTTCGCGCGTGGGAGCCAGAATGAGTGCCCGAACCGGATGGCGAGCCGGCGACATCGAAGTATTCGCCTTGGGCAGAATGCGCGCAATGAGCGGCAGTCCATAGCCTGCTGTCTTCCCTGTCCCGGTCTGTGCCGCGCCCATCACATCGCCTCCCATGAGCACCACAGGAATAGCTTTTTCCTGAATCGGCGTTGGCTGGGTGTAGCCCATACGCTCAATGGCAGAAAGAATGCGGGGATCGAGACCGAACTGATCGAAAGAAGACATCCGAATATCTTGGGCAGAGAGAACGCGGGGACGGCGAAGCCGCAAAATAGCGGCCACACTCGGAACAGGCTTCAACACAACACGTCGAAGCGTCCGGAGCGGGACGCTGAAGGTCTCCCGCGCTCGGAACAAGAAGCGTCGACGGACGATCGTTGCTGCAGTCGTCGTCCGCGAATGAATTGAATGGTAGGCCCGCTGGGGCTTGAACCCAGGATAGCCGGATTATGAGTCCGGTGCCTTAACCAACTTGGCTACAGGCCCCCATGTCTTAGAAAGATGACGATTGTAGCTGATTATTGAGCAGTTCATCAGCTGCCGCTACAAACGAATGTCTGCAGCATTTGCTGCCATACTTGGTTGATGCAAGATTGGAACCAAGCAAAATTTAAGACCTCCGCAGGCATGCCTGTCGGAGGTCTTCGTATCACCTGATATTTAGCAGAAATAACATCGTATTAGATGAAGTTATCTCAGCTCTGGAGATAGTCACGCAGACGTTCCGTAAAGTCCGGCGTGCGGAGTTTGCGGATGGCAGCAGACTCAATCTGGCGCACTCGTTCGCGTGTGAGACCGAGCGTACGGCCCACTTCCTCGAGCGTGTGATCCTGATTCGTACCGATGCCATAGCGTAAACGCAACACCTGAGCTTCACGCGGATTGAGTTCATTGAGCGACTTTTGAATACAGTCGATCATAGAGCGGTCCTGAAAGGCCACACCCGGATCGTCGCGCTCATTGCCGCGAACGAAGTCGAGCTTAGTCGCATCTTCCTCGTCACCGATCGGGGCGTCAATGGATTCCACTCCGCGCATCGCCTGCGTGAGCAAATTCACTTTCTGAAGCGGCAGATCCGCGAGCTCTGCGAGCTCCTGCTCAGTCGGCTGACGACCGTGCTGCTGCAGGAACTTCTGCTTCTGACGGCGCAGCTTGTTGTAGGACTCCGTCATATGCACAGGAATGCGAATAGTGTTGCCGAAATCCGCCACCGCACGGGTAACCGATTGACGAACCCACCAAGTCGCATAGGTTGAGAACTTGTAGCCGCGGCGGTATTCGAACTTGTCGACCGCCTTCATGAGACCCAAGTTGCCTTCCTGAATCAGGTCCGTCATGGCAAGACCACGATTGACGTAACCCTTGGCAATAGAGATTACGAGGCGCAGATTAGCCTCAATCATCTTTGCCTTGGCCTGCATGAGGTTCGTTTGCGCAAGCTTCATCGCACGGCCGAGCTCACGCTGCTCAGAAAGTTTGAGCAAGCCTTCTCGTTCTGCGCTGATCAGCACCGCCTGCTCTTCCTTGAGCACCGCCATCGAATGACTCACTGCATCCGACCAGGGCTTGCCGGCAGCCGATATTTTTTCAAAGCACTCGGGATCAGTGACGCCGTCGCTCTTGAGAAGCTCTACAACCTGCACTTGCGGCATGCGGCATTGGTTAGCCAAGGTCGCGCGCATCTTCTTGAGCGTATTGTTCACTTCATCCATATGCTGGCTGATGTGATCCGTCATTTGAGTAACGAGCTTCACGGAAAAGCGGATCGGCGACAAAGCTGCCGACATGTCAGCAAGCGCCTTGCGGTATTCCTTCTCTCGCTTTGGATCGCCATAGGTTTCACGCACACGGTCGAGCGATTTGCGGGCGAGCTCAAAAAGTGAAAGCACGCGGGCGCGCATTTCCGCGAGCTGATCCACCGTCATGGCTGCTGCGCCAATGTCGGTAGCAATCTCATCAGCGGATGAGTTGGCATTTTCCTCAGCAGCGGCATCATTAAAGCCGTCCACGACGGTATCTACCGCGGTGTTCTCGTCTTTAAGCGCCTCTCCAAGCCGCAGGATTTCTTCCACTGCGATCGGGTACTCCACGATAGTTGCCACAAGCTTGATCGTGAATTGTTCAATCGACTTGGCAACTTCGATTTCTCCGGCACGTGTGAGCAGCTTATGCGAACCGACGCCGCGCAGATAGGCACGCAACGGATCCTTTGAAAGACCGACAGACTCTTCGGGCGTCAGCATCACAGCGGCGTCATCTTCGTCAATGTCATCGCTGTTGTCGCCGCCCATGCCGTTGATGAGAATGTCATCCTCATCCGGCGGGGCCTCAAAAACCTGAATACCCAGACGGCCGAGCTGTTCGGTTACTTCCTGAAGATTTTCCGAAGTACGAAGTGCGCTTTCGGGCAGATAATCGTTGATGTCTGCAAGCGTCACCCAGCCGCGGGAACGCCCCAGACGCACGAGTTCACGGCATGTCAGCCCTTCCGATGCCGGAAGTTTTTGCGGCAGAAACGCAGCTCTCTGAGCGCGTTCACGCTCTGAAAGCGTAAAGAGGTCGCACCCTTCGAGTTTCGTTGTCCCGGCATCGGGCTTAACCAGTCCGGAAATGATCGAAGCTAAGGTCGATTTTCCCGAACCGTTGTGACCCAAAATGAGTGTGAGCTCATGCGTCGGAATTTCGAGATGGTCGATCGAAAGAATCGTTCGGTCATTGCGAACCATGCGGATGCCGTTTAATTCGTACATGGCGAGGACGTTTGAAAAATGATGCTTGTGAATGCGTTCAACCGTCCGGTGCCGCATAGGCGATGCCGGACGGTTGAATGTGATGGATCGTTTGAATGAATATTCAAACGAGAATCAAGGCGTTACCAAGCGTAAGTCAAAGTCGCGCGAGCAACTCGCCCTTCGCCGTAGTAAGCAGTGCCCCAGTCGGCAGCCTGAACATATTCTTTGTCAGCGATATTGGTGATCGTGCCTTGAATTCTCCAGTGCTTATCAAAGACATAACCCACAGCAGCATCCCAAAGCGTGACATCAGGCACTTGTTCGTTCGCTAAATGACCGACAGAACTGCCAATGTACCGAACACCGGCGCCCAGCGTCAGGCCGGAAAGACCAAGATCGGCAAAGTTATAGGAGACCCACCCCGATGCCATGTGCTTAGGCGTCATGACAGTGCGGACTTCATCATCACCATCCGTCTTATCCAGATACGTGTAGCTCACGTCAAATGTCAGATGTTTGAAAACGGAGGCACGCGCCTGAACCTCGATACCGTTTGCCTTCTGAATGTTCACCGGTACCCAAGCAGGTGCCCCATTCACCAGACTCGGCGTCATGGCGTTGTCCTGCTTGAGATTGAAGAACGCAATGTTCACAAAGCCATCAAGCCAATTCGGTGTCAACT
>OJRZ01002534.1_pt1 | contig 11293 bp, 9 predicted proteins | sample 1599291 | NCBI WGS metagenome assembly OJRZ01 (sample SAMN04168657, study PRJEB22393) | human gut metagenome | biome: human gut microbiome; feature: stool | host: Homo sapiens | collected 2014-03-20
CACCATCCGCCTCATGAAGGTCAAGGACATGTTACTGAAAGAGGCCATCGAGGAGAAGCGGGAGGCCGACGAGCGAGCCATCGAGGCCTTCGGCGGCCGCACAGGGGCGCCGGAGGAGACGTAAAGCAGCAAAAGGACGGACGTGCGCCGGTTCGGCGCCGTCCGTCCTTTTTTGACAGAGGGGAAATTCTGCGGTATAATCACAGACTATACCCTTAGATTCAGGAGAATACCCCATGAAACGAAGCATTTCGATTCCAACCGACACCTTGTGGCAGGCGGGCTTCCTGCTGCTGACCCCGTTCACCGCCGCCTGGCTCATGCAGTTCACCTACGGCGTCCTGCCCTGGGCCATGCTCTTTCCGGCGCTGCTGGCCAACGCCCTGTGCATCGCCCTGCTGTACTGGCCCCTGTGTGGTCTGACCGGGCGCATCGCCCCCTGCTGCATCGGCATCCACATCGCCTCCGGTGCGTGGGGCGCGGCCAACTGCTTTGTCCAGTCCTTCCGGGGCACCCCCATCCTGCCCTGGGATCTCTCCGCCCTGGGCACCGCCGCCGATGTGGCGGGGAGCTACCGCTTTACGCCCACGTGGCAGATGCTGGCGGCCGTCGCCCTGGCGGCGGCCCTGGTTGTGTTCCTCCATCCGGAGAAACACAAGGCCCGCCTGCGCCTCACCGGAACGCGGCGGCCCCTGCGGCTGGTGTGCCTGGGGGCGGGGCTGGCCTGCCTCCTGCTCCTGTTCCCCACCGGGCGGCTGGAGCGTTTCGGTGTTAAGACCGATGTGTGGGACCCCGCCGGCTCCTACCGTGCTGGCGGCTGCCTGGCGGTATTCCTCCGCAACACGGAGTTCCTCGAGGTGGAGGAGCCGGAGGACGTCACGCCGGAGCGGCTGGAACAGATCATGGCCGGCGTGGAGCCGCCGGAGCCGGCGGCGGTTTCCGTGGAGCGGCCCAATATTGTGGCCATCATGAACGAGTCCTGGGCCGACTTTGAGGACTACGGAAACCTGACCCTCAGCGCCAGCGTCACCAACTACATCCGCTCCCTGGACAACGCGGTGTATGGCCACGCCTACACCTCGGTGTTCGGCGCGGGCACCAGCGCCAGCGAGTTCGAGTTCCTCACCGGCAACTCCATGGCCTTCCTGCCCTCGGGCAGCATCCCCTACCAGCAGTATGTGCTGGGGCCCACCGCCTCCCTGGCCTCCATTCTGAAGGCGGAGGGCTATTCCACCCTGGCCTTCCACCCTGGGGAGCGGGCCTCGTGGCAGCGAGATCGGGCCTACCCCCGGCTGGGCTTCGACTCCTACAAGTGCGGCGACGACATGGATGTGCCCCAGACCTTCGAGCACGGCTACGTCAGCGACCAGTCCGACTTTGAACAGATTATCTGGGAGCTTGAGCACAAGGAGGAGGGGAAGCCTCTGTTCCTGTTCAACGTCACCATCCAGAACCACGGCGGCTATACCGTGCCGGACTACCCGGCGCAGATCACCGTAGCCGACGCGCCGGGGGAGTACCCCATGGCGGAGCAGTACCTCACCTTGGCGGGCAAGACCGACGCGGCCTTCCGCGCCCTGGTGGAGTATCTCCGGGCCTTTGACGAGCCCACCATCGTGGTTATGTTCGGGGATCACCAGCCCTCGGTGGAGCAGGGCTTTCTGGATTTGGCCTACGGCGTCACCCAGGAGCAGATGACTATGGAGCAGTATATGGGCAAATACTATGTGCCCTTTGTCATCTGGGCCAACTATCCCCTGCCCGGGACGGGGCCGGAGACGACCAGCCTCAACTTCCTGGGCCAGTACCTCCTGCGGTACGCGGGCATTGCGGGCACCCCCTACGGGGACTTCCTGTGGCAGCTCCAGGAGGAGCTGCCCGCCCTCACCTTCGTGGGCTATACGGACGCGGCGGGCCGGGCCTACAGCCATCTGGAGACCAACGATTTCACCGCCCGGATTGAGGACTACCAGCGCCTCCAGTACAACAACCTGTTCGGCGGGCAAGACCGGCTGGCGGCCTTCTTTGACCCGGAGAGCGGAGGGGCAACCGGCGGTTGACAAAAGGAAACGGCGGCTTGGTTGCCAAAGGGGCTCCTGTTCGGCTATACTGGGAGGCAGAGAGGGGAGGGGGGGCCTGTGACCCTTGGGCAGCGTATTCAGGCGGAGCGGAAGCGGCTGGGCCTGTCCCAGGAGGGCCTGGGGGAGGCGCTGGGCGTCACCCGGCAGGCCATCTCCAAATGGGAGGCCGACGGCGCGGTGCCGGAGGTGGACAAGCTGGTGGCCCTGAGCCGCCTGTTTCACCTCCCGGTAGGGGTGCTGCTGGGGGTAGAGGAGGCGGCGGCCGCCGAACCGCCCCGGCCCGTACCCAGGTGGAAAAGGCGGCTGTGGCCCCTGCTGTCGGCGGCGCTGGGCGCGGTATGCGTCGTGCTGGTCCTAAGGGTGAACACCCTTCAAAGCGGCCAGGCCGACCGGCTTTTGGCCGCCGCCCTGGCGGACGGCCTTGTGAAGCGAGGGATGAAGCTGGTGTCCGGCGGCACCGACAACCACCTGATGCTCCTCGACCTGCGGGACGAGGAATGCACCGGCAAGGAGCTGGAAGCCCGCCTCGACAGCGTCCGCATCACCGCCAACAAGAACACCGTCCCCGGCGAGACCCGCAGCCCCTTCGTGACTTCCGGCGTCCGTCTGGGTACTCCGGCTGTCACCACCCGTGGTATGGGCGAGGCCGAGATGAAGGTCATTGCGGACTGCATCGCGGACTGCATCTGGCACTACGACGAGAAGAAGGACGACATCTCCGCCCGCGTGCTGGCCCTGACCAAGGCTTTCCCCCTGTACCAGTAAAGCCCCCTGCCCCCGGCGGGAGACTGAAAAAAATACTGCACCTGCAGCCCCGGGCTGCCGCCCCAAAAGCGGCCCCGGGGCTGCATTTTTTGCTTTTGGCCCCTCGAATCCTGTTATTTTGTGGAAAATGCACGGTTGATGGGACTGTATTTTGTAAATGTGACGAAAGTGAGAAAACCCTATTGACAGACTAGTAGGGGGGGGGGGGGGTATAATTGGCCCACAGGCCGACAGTCGAAAAATGCTAGCCTGCCTGTATAATTTATCTTTATTTATGGAGGCAAAAATCATGAAAATGGCAAAGAAACTTCTGGCCGTCGTCCTCACTGGTGTTATGGCACTGTCCATGCTGACCGGCTGCGCAAGCATCGCTTCTCGTCAGGCTGCTGACGAGCTGGAGGGCATGCTTCACAGCGTTAAGGGCATGAGCAAGGCTTCTGTGACCGCTGATGATGATACTCTGGCAAAGGACGCTCTCAAGGACACTAAGGATTCCGATGGCAAGGCTATTACTGGCTTTGATGCTAAGGTCAAGGCTAATCTGGACGTTGAGAAGAACAAGGGCAAGTACGTCTGGTACACCACCATCGCAGCTAAGGATGCAAAGAAGGCTGACAAGGCTGCTAAGATTTTCAGTGCAATGACCAAGCAGGGCACTAACCAGCTGGAGCTGGATCTCACCAAGATTGCAAACACTGGTGTCACTGTCAACGGCAAGACTGACGATGAGATCGAGCCCACTGACAACTTCAAGCTGAGCATGAAGGAGTACACTGTCAAGGAGACTAAGGACGGTAAGGACACTAACGTCGATTACATCATGTTCGTTGTCACCTGCAAGGCTCAGGTCAAGGCTGCTGCTTGATCGCACCTGAGCTGATACAAGCCCAGCAATAAAACGATATTATCTATTCCTCGAAATAAAAATGGCACAAGGGCCCGGAGTGGAAACACCCCGGGCCCTTGTGTTTTTTGCTGTCTTCCCACACTCTGACATCCTTTGCCTTTCGTATCTGGTAGGATGGAATAGAGGACAGGCCCCGAGGGCGCTGACTCTGAACGAGGAACAAAAAACTTCTCACCAGCGGAAAGGAAAGGATACTATGAGTAATTATCAGATGCAGATGCCCGCTCAGTATACATCCATCGGGGACGACGAAATGGTGCTGCTCTGCGGCGGCGAGACCACAGCATGGCAGACCTTTCAGGACATTGGCCGGGTGCTGAACTATGTGGCCCGTATCTTCTCGGCAGGCAGCTCCATCGTCAACAATGTGGTCACCATCGTCAATTATTTCAATAAGCTCGAAGACCTGCTCCCGGTCATCGGGGAAGTATAAATGAAAAGGGCCGGTACTAACAGTACCGGCCCTTACTTTATCAGGAGATCAATAATGCAGCTCGTCGGCGGTCAGTGCCTCGAGCACGGGCAGCATGGCGGCAGCCTCAGCCTTTGCGGCGGGCAGGTCCATGTCGCGGTAGTTGCCGCACTCCACCTCGCTTGCGCCGGGGACATCACCCTCGAACGCAGCCATGAAGCGGAAGGACTCCACCGTCAGGCTCAGCGCCTCGGCGGGGGTCAGGCCCCGGGTCAGCAGGTAAAAGCCGGTGCGGCAGCCCATGGGGCCGACGTAAATGACGCCGTCCTTATACTCGCTGTTGCGGGCGTAGGTGGCGAAGAGGTGCTCCAGCGTGTGGGCTGCGCCGGTGGAGAGATAATCGCCGTGGTTCGGCTTCTTCATCCGGATGTCCCAGGTCAGAACATCGCCGTCCTGACGGCTCAGGTACATGCCGCGGTCGAGCCTGGTGTGGTCTACACAGAAACTTGCAATGCGTTCCATGTCACGCCTCCCGAGATCAGGCCTGCAGGCGCTGGACGCTGCCGTGTGCGCAGTCCACAGCGACCATCAGACCGTCGCGGATGTGGGCGGTAGCGCCGACGGCACCCACGATGGTGGGCTTGAGCAGGGCCTTGCCGGCGATGGCGGCGTGGCTGTTCAGACCGGCTTCCTCGACCACCAGAGCGGCGGCGTCACGGACGTAGCTCAGCATCTCGTTGGAGGTGGAGGGGACGACCAGGACCATGCCGGGCTTGAACTTTGCACGGATCTCCTCGATGGTGCGGCAGACGCAGGCCTTGCCGGTGGCGTTGGCCAGAGCAGAGCCCTCGGGGCCGACGCCGACGCCGGTAGCCAGGCAGTTGCCGATCATGTGGATCTTGATCATGTTGGTGGTGCCGGAGACGCCCACGGGGACGCCGGCGGTCACGACAGCCAGCTCACCGTCGTGCAGATAGCCGTGCTCTTTTGCCAGAGCGGTGGACTTCTCGATGAGCTCATCGGTGCTGGTGGCGAGGTCCATCATGAGCGGGGTGATGCCCCAGGAGACGGACAGCTGGCGCTGGACCTGCTCGTCCATGACGCAGGCGATGATGGGCTGAGAGGGGCGGTACTTGCTCAGCAGGCGGGCAGTGTTGCCGGACTCGGACACGGTGACGATGGCAGAAGCGTTGACGTCCTTTGCGGTCAGGCAGGCAGCGTGTGCGGTAGCGTCGCTGACGCTGATCTGGCCGGCGGCATCAGTCAGGCGGTTGTCGCGGTAGTGGACCTCGTTCTCGGTGCGCTCTGCAATGGCGGACATGGTCTTGAGGGCCTCAACAGGGTATGCGCCCGCAGCGGTCTCGCCGGAGAGCATGATAGCGGAAGTGCCGTCGTAGATGGCGTTTGCCACGTCGGAGATCTCGGCGCGGGTGGGGCGGGGGTTGACGATCATGCTGTCCAGCATCTGGGTAGCAGTGACGATGGGCTTGCCGAAGGAGAAGGAGCGGTCGATGACGCTCTTCTGGATGCCGGGCAGCTCGGTGAAGTCGATCTCGACGCCCAGGTCGCCGCGGGCGACCATGACGGCGTCGGCAGCGGACAGGATGCTGTCGATGTTATTGACGCCCTCGCGGTTCTCGATCTTGGCGATGATGCGGATCTTGGAGTCGTACTCGTTCAGCAGGTTGCGGATGTCGTAGACGTCCTGTGCGGTGCGCACGAAGGAAGCAGCGATGAAGTCGAAGCCCTGCTGGACACCGAAGATGATGTCATCCCGGTCGCGCTGGCTCAGGTAGGGCATGGACAGGTGGACGCCGGGGACATTGACGCCCTTCTTGGTCTTGATCTTGCCGCTGTTGAGCACTTCGCAGACGATGTCGGTGTCCGTGACGCTCTTGATGGCCAGCTTGATGAGGCCGTCGTCCAGCATGATGGTGCCGCCCTCGTGGACGTCCTGGGGCAGGTCCTTGTAGGTGATGGAGCAGATCTCCTTGGTGCCCTCCACCTCGCGGGTGGTCAGGGTGAAGGTCTGGCCGGCTTCCAACATCTCAACGCCGTTCTTGAACTCCTTCAGGCGGATCTCGGGGCCTTTGGTGTCCAGCAGGGCAGCAACGGGCTTGTTCAGCTCAGCGCGGACAGCCTTCAGCATGTCCAGACGGCCCTTGTGCTCCTCGTAGGAGCCGTGGGAAAAGTTGAAGCGGGCCACGTTCATGCCGTTGGCGACCAGCTCGCGCAGGACGCCGTCCTTATCGGTAGAAGGGCCAAGGGTGCAGATGATCTTCGTTTTTCTCATAAATATACCTCTAACAGTCTCTTTTTTTCCTCTATGATGGGCGCACAGGTGCCAGATATGCCCTGCGGCCGCTGGCCGGACATCGGCCCGGTCAGGGGTGTTTGAAAACCTTACCATTCTATATTATAACCGCTTGTGTACAAGAGAGCAAGAAAAAATTCGGCAAAGAAAACCTTAAATTTTCGTGATAGATGCCGGAGCGATAAAACGCTTGCGAAAAGTGCGTCCATCGCCTATAATAGGGCTAAGCAAAAGTCTCACTTCTGCCCCGAAGGGACGAAGGTGAGCGCAAAATAATAGAAACGGAGTGAAAGCGTAATGGAAAAGCGCGTTTTTCTGATCGTTCTGGACAGCTTCGGCATCGGCGCAGAGCCGGATGCCGCCGCCTTTGGCGATGAGGGGACCAACACCCTCGGCGCCATCGCCAACCACCCCAATTTCAACTGCCCCAACCTGAAAAAACTCGGACTGTTCAACATCGACGGTGTGACCGTCGGCGAGAAGGATGCCGCCCCCATCGGCTCCTTCGCCCGCCTGCAGGAGCAGAGCATGGGCAAGGATACCACCATCGGCCACTGGGAGATCGCCGGTGTCGTCAGCCCCAAGCCGCTGCCCACCTTCCCGGACGGCTTTCCGGACAGCCTCATCCACGAGTTTGAGGAAAAGACCGGCCACAAAGTCCTCTGCAACAAGCCTTACTCCGGCACGCAGGTGCTGAAGGACTACGGCGAGCAGGCCATGAAGGAGGACGCCCTCATCGTCTACACCAGCGCCGACAGCGTGTTTCAGGTGGCCGCCAACGAGGAGCTTGTGCCGGTGCATGAGCTGTACCGTTACTGCGAGATCGCCCGCGAGATGCTGAAGGGCGAGTACGGCGTGGGCCGCGTCATTGCCCGCCCCTTCCTCGGCCACACCGCCGACACCTTCTACCGCACCACCAACCGCCACGACCTGAGCCTCAAGCCGCCCCGCAAGACCATGCTTGATCTGCTCAAGGACGCCGGTAAGGACGTCATCGCCGTGGGCAAAATTTTCGACATCTTCGACGGCGAGGGCGTGACGGAAAAAATCAAGACCACCGGCAACACCAACGGCATCGCCTTCACCAAGGCTTTGCAGACCCGCGACTTCGAGGGTCTGGCCTTCGTGAACCTCGTCGATTTCGATATGCTCTACGGCCACCGCCGCGACGTGGCGGGCTATGCTGCTGCTGCCACCGAGTTCGACAAGTTCCTTGCCGACTTCATCCCCGGGATGCGGGAGGGTGACATCCTGATGGTCACGGCCGACCACGGCTGTGACCCCTCCTACACCAAGACCACCGACCATACCCGCGAGTATGTGCCGTATCTCATCTGCGGCAAGGGCGTCAAGCCGGGCGTTGACCTCGGCACCAAACTCTGCTTCGGCACCATCGCACACACCATCTGCGACTATCTGGGTGTGGATGCCTCCACGCTGGACGGCCAGAGCGTGCTGAGCGACATTTTAGCTTAAACAGGCAAAAGAAAAAGGACTGCGTGAGCAGTCCTTTTTCTTTTGCAATTCTATTTACGCTGCATCATTTTCAGCGCTGGAAGCATCGCCGCTGCCGGAGCCGAACAGGGCGTCCAGCACGGTGGAAGCGGCCTGATGCAGGGAGGAAGCCGCCTGCTCCACCTGCTCCTGGGTCGGCATACTGAAGGACGGAGACTCAGTGGAGCCTGCCGGGGCTTCTTCGCTGCCGTCTGCAGGGACCTCGGTGGAAGCGCTGGGCTCACCGGAGGCGTCACCCTCGGCGGGCTGGCTGTCAGCGGGGGCCTCTTCCGCCGGGACTTCGCTCTCGGCGGGCTCTTCTGCGATCACGCTGTCGGGAGATTCCTCCGGGATGGATGCACCGGCGTTGGGGTCGGCGGTCGGCGTGAAGACCTCGGTCTTCTCGGGGGTCTGGCTGGTGCTGGTGAGCTTGTCCTCGCCGCCCAGAACTGCGGCGATGAGGGCCTTGGCCTCGTTGACCGAGTTCTCATCCGGCTTCATGACGTAGAGGCTCTGGCCCTTGGCGGAGTAGCACTTGGTGCTCTTCGCGCCCGAGCCGGTGACAGTGTAGCTCTGGATGTCCCAGTTGGCAAGGTCGCCCAGCTGCATCCGGACCAGCGCAGAGATCTGTTCCTGCGAGAGGCTGGTGACGAAGCAGTCGGCGGCGGCGTCCATCAGCTTGGAGAAGCCCATGAGCAGGGCCGGGGATTTGAGCTTGTTGGCCACCGCGTCGATGACTTTCATCTGGTTGATGCCGCGCTGGATGTCGCCGGTCTTGAAGGCGTGGCGCTCACGGGCAAAAGCCAGAGCAGACTTGCCGTCCAGATGGTTCCAGCCCTCGGCGAAGGTGGTGGGGTCGTAGTAGCCGGGGCTGCCCACCGAGGTGAAGGCCTGGTCGGAGTAGACGTCCACGCCGCCGATGGCGTCGATGATGTTGATGAAGCCCGCAAAGTTGATGCGGAGGTAGTGCTCCACATCCACGCCGTAGAGGTTGCCCAGCGTGGCCATGCTGGTCTCGACGCCGTAGAGGCCGGCGTGGGTCAGCTTGTCCTTGCTGTCGGTGCCTGCGAGGTCAACATAGTAGTCGCGCGGGGTGTTGATGAGGGCCGCCTGCTTGGTGGTGGGGTTGACCACGGCAAGGATGTTCACGTCGCTGCGGGCCTTTTCGGTCAGGTCACCGCGGTTGTCCACGCCGCTGAGATAGACAACGAAGGGCTCTTTCGTGATCTTATTCGCTTCTGCACCGGTGAGCAGGCCGGAAGTCATGCTGTCCAGTGCGGTCAGACCCTGCTGCGCCCAGACACAGCCCACGGCCAGCGCGGCGCAGAGCAGGACGGACAGCACCCGGGCCACGACGGCACCGCTGCGGGAGGCGAGGCACTTGCGCACCAGCAGCCAGAGCAGCACCAGAAGCGCGGTGATGATAACGAGGTAGAGCACCGGCAGCATCTGGGTGCGCCAGAGCTGCACCAGCGCGGCAAGGCTCAGGATGGCCTGTAGTACCAGCAAGACCATTCCTCCTTTCGGAAGTTTGTTGTCAGCGGGGGCGGGCTCGCTGGGGTGCAGCGGCTCCCACTGTCTGCGGGGCGGCACCGGAGATTTCGGCGGCTCGGACGGAGGCGTCGGTGCCGGTCTCGTCGGTGCTTTGGGGCGGGGAGGCTCCGGCGAGAAGAAATCGGCGCTGTCTACCTCCACTTCGTCGGGCTCGCTGCGCTTGATGCCCCGGTGGATGTGCCGGGGGCCTTCGTCGTTATTCTGGGGATGGGTATGCTCGTTTTCGTCAAACATAGGCGTTCACTCCTTTGGATGTGTATGCCATCATGTGGTGGGGATGATGCTCAGCACAGCCCGGGCGGGCAGGCAGGTGGCCGTCTGGTCTTCCTCGCTGAGCCAGCCGAAGGACTCGCAGATGTGGTCAGGGCAGGGCGAATCCACAAAGCGGGCCGCGCCGTCCTGGATCCTGATGTGGACGGTGAGGTAGCCGGTGTCCACATCGTAATCGGCATCTTTTTCGAGGGGGAAGGTGAGCCTGGTGTTGCTGTCGCCATAGATGAGCTCTGCGCAGAGAGGCGCACCGGTCTGGTTTGCTTTCCGCACCAGCAGCAGCACGGCGGCTGCGGCCAGAATGACGGCAGCAAAGACCAGATCTATCAGCAGTTTTTTGTGTTGCTTCATAAAAAATTATCCTTTGAGCGGGATCTGCTCCAGCTCGGCCAGCCAGAGCGCGGCGGCTGCGTCGCTGGGCATCCGCCAGTCGCCCCGGGGCGAGAGGGTGACGCTGCCCACCTTGGGGCCGTCGGGCAGGCAGCTGCGCTTGAACTGCTGGGCGAAGAACCGCCAGTAGAAGTTGCGCAGCCACTTGTAGAGCACTTCGTCCGGGTACTCGGCCCGGCCTGCGAAGGCCGCTTTCGCCAGCCGGAATATCTTCGACGGGCCGAAGCCGAAGCGGAGAACATAATAGAGGTAGAAGTCGTGCAGCTCATAGGGACCCACGAGGTCTTCTGTCTTCTGAGAAATCTCGCCGTCCTTGGCAGGCAGCAGCTCCGGGGAGACGGGGGTGTCGAGGATGTCCAGCAGCACCCGGCGCAGCTCGGCGGAGGCGGCAATGTCGGCCTCATACTGGACGAGGTGGCGCACCAGCGTCTTGGGGACACCGGCGTTGACGCCGTACATGCTCATGTGGTCGCCGTTGTAGGTGGCCCAGCCCAGCGCCAGCTCGGAGAGGTCGCCGGTGCCGACGACGAGGCCGCCGGTGCGGTTGGCGGTGTCCATCAGCTCGAGGGTGCGCACACGAGCCTGTCCGTTCTCAAAGGTGACGTCCAGCACGCTCTCGTCCTGACCGATGTCCCTGAAGTGGCTGTGGACGGTGTTGGCGATGTCGATCTCGGTAAAGCTGACGGCCAGCTCGTCGCATAAGATCTCCGCATTGCTGCGGGTGCGGTGGGTGGTGCCGAAGCAGGGCATGGTCACGGCCAGCACATCGCTGGTGGGGCGGCCCAGCTGTTTCATGGCGCGGACGGCCACCAGCAGAGCGAGGCAGCTGTCCAGACCGCCCGAGATGCCGATGACCGCCGTCTTGGCGTGGGCATGCTCGAGGCGCTTGGCGAGGCCGTCGGCCTGCATTTTCAAGATCAGCTCACAGCGCTCGGCCCGGCGGCGCTCGTCGTGGGGGATGAAGGGCGTGGGGTCTACCCAGCGGGAGAGCTTGGTCTCGGTGAGGGCAAGGTCGAAATCGACGGTCAGATACCCCTCGGCGCTGGGCTCGAAGCTGGTGTTGCGCGCCCGCTCCGACTCCATCCGCTGGCAGTCCAGCTCCGTCT
>OJRZ01002541.1_pt1 | contig 11259 bp, 10 predicted proteins | sample 1599291 | NCBI WGS metagenome assembly OJRZ01 (sample SAMN04168657, study PRJEB22393) | human gut metagenome | biome: human gut microbiome; feature: stool | host: Homo sapiens | collected 2014-03-20
CCGTCTGGGAGGTCGAAACAGGCCCCCTGACGGCCCCCTTCCGGCTTCCCCTCGTGCCCTGCATGGCGGTGGCGTCCGTAACCGTGGGCGGCGAGGCGGTGGATGCCGGGCTGTACGGTTTCACGCCGTCCGGCCTGTCGCCGCAGGAATCGCCGTTGCGGGCGGCTTTCATCCCCGGCCCGGATTTTCCGCAGGGGGAAACCGTGCTGACGGTGAGGGCGGGCTATCCCGCCGACAGGTTCCCGGAACCGATCCGCCAGTGGATGCTGGTGCGGATCGGGACGCTGTACGAACAGCGGGAGAGCTTCGCCGTGGGGTCGAACTTCAATGAGTTCGGGCGGTCATTTGTGGACTGCCTGCTTGATCCATATGTTATAGCGGGAGGGTTTTAAGATGGAGAAATTCATAGCGTTCAAGTGGACGCCTTGGAGGGTGTTAAAGCTGATCCTGTTTAGCTTGTTTATGGTTTGCGTCCCGACCTATCTCTTTTGTTCTCTCGCCGCGTGGAGTCTGGACTTTACCGTCTGGCATTGGTCTCTGCGGGGGCTGTTTGGCGTCGCGTTGTTTTTGTTCGTTCCTCTACTGGTATACGCGGTCAAGCAACAGTTGAGAGAGGAACCGCGAAAGTCTGGAAAACTCTGATGCGTGCCGGTTCCCTTCGCCACCGCGTGACCATCCAGCGGCAGGAACTCGTTTTTGGGAAATTTGGAGCCCCGCTACATGACAAGGTCTGGGAAAACGTGGCGACGGTCTGGGCTTCGCTGGAAGCCATGAGCGGGCGGGAGTTTTTCGCCAGCCAACAGGCACAGTCCGAAGTCACGCAGCGCATCCGCATCCGGTATAGGCCGGACGTGACGGCGGACATGCGCGTCATCCACAACGGGAAGGTGTTCAACATCGTTGCCCCGTTGCCGGACAACCGGGGCCGGGAACTGGTGCTGATGTGCCGGGAGGTGAGCTGTGAGCAATGACGTCGTGGTGGACATCCCGATTGAGGAAATCCGCGCAGGGGTGCGGGCGGAAATCGACTCCGATCTTGGGGGGATTGCCGCGCAGGTCTTTGAAAAGGCCAAGGCTTCAACGGCGTTCAGGGACAAGACGGGGAGGCTGCGGCAATCCATCTGGATTTACCGCTCGAAGTATAAGGACGGCGGCTATGTGGTCTATGTGAAGGCCCCGCACAGCCATCTTGTGGAGTTCGGGCATGAGCAGATAGCCAAGGACGGAAAAACCGTACTGAAGCACGTTCCCGGAAAGCATTTCCTCCGCAAGGCCCGCAACGCCGTCCGCCGAAAGGTTGATGCGATGCTTCAGGACATGATGGGGGATGCCCACTATGGCAAGCGCCGTTGATTTTGAAACTGTCCTGCTGCGGATGTTGCAGGAGGATGCGGGCTTGTCCACATTGGTTGGCAGCAAGGTTTTCCCCTTGTTCATTCCGTCCGGGAATTATCTTCCCTGCGTCACGTTCCAGCGACTCGGCGGGAGGCCCGCCAACACGCTGTCCGGGGTGTCCGGTTTGGAAGAAATCGACCTTCAGATTGACGTGTGGGCACGGGACTATGACGAGGCAAAAGCCATTGCCAAGGCCGTTCGTGCCGCCATGCCGCCAAGCGGCCCGCGGTTCAGCGCGCATCTGATCGAGGATCAGGATTTGTACGAGGACGGGACGAATTACTTCCGCGTGAACATGGAGTTCAAGGTCTGGTTCCTCGAAACCGAATAGGAGATTGAAACATGCCCAACAAACAGATTGCGGTCGGCGCCAGAACCAAAGTCCTGATGGACGTGGAAACGTCCTACGGCGTGGCTCCGACTACGCCGGGGGGTGTCCTCCTCCCCATCAACTCGTTTTCCCTGAAGCCGTCCCGCGCCAAGAACACCCCGGGGACGCTGACGGGCCGCTATGACCCGGCGGAACCCTTTGACGGGAACCTTGAAGTGTCCGGCGGCGTTGTCGTCCCGGTTGACGCACGGGCTTTCGGCCACTGGCTCAGGGCTATGTTCGGCGCTCCGGCCACGACCGGGACGGGTGAACCCGCCGCCGCGCCGTTCACCCACGTCTGGAAGTCCAACAAGGACATGCCGTCCCTCGTCATGCAGGCCACCTATGGGGACATCTACGGCCAGTTTGTAGGTTGCAAGGTGTCGTCTCTGGCTATGCAGGCGGGCGGCGACGGGGAATTGACCGCCACGGTCAACATGCTCGGGCGCGATGCCGATTATGTGGATGCCGACTACAACGCCAGTGCCCCGTCCGTGGCCATGAAGCGGTTCAACAATTTTCAGGGTTCCCTGTTGAGCGGCGGCGCGGAGATCGGCGTGGTTACTGATTGCAGCCTCAATATTGATTTCGGGCTGGATTCGAGCATCCGCAAGCTCGGCGATAAGGGGCGGGTCTATGATCTGCCTCAGGGCGTCATGGCGGTTACCGGCAGCCTCACCGTGTTCATCACGGACAAGGCCCTGCTCATGAAGGCCAAGAACAGCGAGGAACTCAGCCTTGATCTGTCGTTCGCCATCGATGAGGGCAACAAGCTGACGTTCAGCGTCCCGGAAGTGCAGCTCAGTTATAACGGCCCGACCGTGGACGGCCCCACGGGGATCAAGATGGATCAGAGTTTTTCGGCGTACTTCAACGACAACGCGGACAACGCCTCTGTCGTCGTTACTCTCGTCAATGACGTGGAATCCTATTAACCAGCAAACTCAAAAGGAAAACACCATGCGTACCATTACTCTTTCCGGTCAGGACTTCATCGTGAACCCGCTCAAAGGCAAGGACATCAAGGCGCTCAAGGCGCAGGGCTTCGACCTCATGGGCGGCGGGTATTCGATTTCCGAGGGCATGGACGCCGTGTTCACCGTCGCCGGGTTCGACGCGGCCCAGACGGACGAACTGCCCTTCCCCGACATCCTCGCCCTGCACAAGGCCATCGTGAACGAAACCTTCGGCGTGGCGGAAGAAGAAAAAAACTAGCGGCGGTCTGGGAGTGGCTTTCCGGTGAGGGCGCGGAATACTGCGCCACCTGCCGGAAGGCCTCCCGGAACCGCGACGATCTGGATTGTGAAGAGTGCGAGGGGCGTTGCCCGGATCTCATGCCGGAGAACGCCGCCGCATGGGAACTGCTCCAGGCGGGCGCTACCCAACTCCGCATGTCAGGCATGGGCGGCCCTGTGGGGTTCGACTACAGCGCGCTGGCGCTGGTGGCGGAAGCCTTCGGTATCGATCTGACGCCCGGCATGTGGCGGAAGGTGCAGGCCGTGGAAACGGTCATCCGCCGCAACGCCGCGAAACAGGCTGAAAAAACGCAACAGGCTTCCGCATCCACGCGGTGAGCGGTTCATTGACAACGGCATAGCGATTTTTGCGGATGGAAAGGGCCGGGATGTGGGGTCCCGGCCTTGATTGCTCAATGGCGTTTGGGTTCAACACCACTTCCACAGTAAAATCTGGTAGAGCTACTTGGACTCTCCCTCAATTTTATTCCTCGAATTTTCCACTATCGAACTCTGTGATTTCAGACTCGAAATAGCTTGGATAATACCAATTCCAGCTATGCAGATAGCCAAAACAATGAACCATGTTCCTGCATAAACCTGATGCATGGCTGATTGTGCGTTCTGATATGCCAGAAAAGCTTCAAGTGCTGCGAACGCTCCAAAGAGTATCAATATTCCTTGAATGACAGAGACCATTTGTCACTTCCCCCCTGTTAGTTTTTCTTAACATGAGTCTCTACAATAGGTTTTCTTATTTTTTCGAACCATAACCTACAGAGAAAGTCAACTTCCATTCGCAGAAATCGCCATGCCGTATCAGACAGGAAGTGAGGCATGGCAAGAAAAACGCCCGGCATTTATATAGCGATCCGTGGTGATTACTCCGCGTTTGAAACCGATTTGAACCGCGCCAAGCTGGTTGCCAAAGAGCAAGGCGAAGCCATTGCCAAGAGTATAGGTAATGCGGTTTCCAAGGCGGATCTCACCGGGGGCATCAACAAACTGACGCGGGAATTGAAGACGGCACAGACGGCGCTGGCTTCGGGTGCGTTCAAGGGGCAGGTGTCGGGGCTGGATGAAATCGCCAAGGCCGCCGGGGTCAGCTCGAAGCAGCTTGAAGGCCTGACCAATTCCATGCTCAAGTCTCAGGCCGCCGCGACTGCGAACCGGGCTTTTGAGTATCTACAGAAGAACGCCGGGCTATCCACGCTTGAGCTTGCTAAATTGCGGGTGCAGTTGGGCGATACATCCGGGGCTATGTCTACGCTTTGGAGCGGCGCGAAGGCCGCCGCCGTTCCGGTCATGGCCATCGGCGCGGCGGCGATTTATGCCGGAAAAGCTTGTTTTGACGCCTCGCTGCAAATGGACAGGCTAGTTAAATCATACACCACCATTGAAGGCTCCACCTCAGGGGCTGTCTCCCAACTCGATTACATCTATGAGATCAGCAACAAGCTCGGGCTCGAATTCCAGTCGACAGCAGAAGCGGCCAAAGGGTTCTTTGCCGCAGGGAAGGGGAGCGCGCTCCAAAAAGATCTGAACGGCATTTTTGAAGGCGTATCCCAAGCCGGTGCCGCTTTGTCCCTGAGCACAGAACAGATGGACGGCGTATTCCTCGCGCTAGGGCAGATGATCAGCAAGGGGAAGGTGCAGGCGGAAGAGCTGCGCGGGCAGTTGGGTGAACGCCTTCCCGGTGCTTTCAATCTTGCGGCGAAGGCTATGGGCTTCACCACCGCACAGCTCGACGATATGCTCAAGAAAGGGCAGGTCACTGCGGAAGATATGCTTCCCAAGCTAGCCGCCGTTTTGAAGGATGAGTTCGGGCCAGCGGCGGAACAGGCCGTACAAGGTGCACAGGGGGCGGTGAACCGCCTGAGCACGGAATGGAATTTGTTCAAAGCGACGGTGATGGACAACGGCCCTATCATCACGGCTATTAATGCTATTACAGATGCTATGGGTAAGGCCAATGCCGCACAACGAGAACAAGAGCTTGAGAAAAGGATGGAGGCTGCGGGCTGGGAAAAGGCTACGACAATGCCCATGTGGGGTGTCCCATTTGGTGAAACAGTTAAAAAGTATACTGAAGAACAGAAAGAAATATTCAGAGAATACGAAAAAGTTGTTTTAGCAGATGCCCAAAAAATGAAATCAGTACAGGAGGAAGCGAATAAAATTCTTGCAGAAGGGGAGGCTAGGACGGCAGATTTTCTTAAGAATACTACTGAAAGTAAAATCGCCGCATTGAATAAAGATTATGACGAAACGGTGTTAGCTCTTACCAAAAAAATGATTTTGTACCAGCAACAGGGACAGGATTTTTCTGGTCTTCAAAAAGAGCTTTTGAAGGTTGACGCAGAATATGATCGTCAGCTCGAAGCGTTGAACAAGAAAGGCATGGAATCCGCTGAAGATGCCGCAAAAAAAGCGGCATTGTCGGCCACCAATCTTGATGAGCTGCGGAAATCCGTAGAGGCGTTGGAGGCCGCGAATATCCCTGCCGCCAAGTCCTTTGACCAGATGGCGGAGAAAATCCGGGAGCAATCCAAGCAAACTCAAATTGCCATTGAAGCCGATGCCGCCCGCATGGTGGCCACCAAGAAACTCACCGTTGCGCAGGCGGAAGAGTGGAAGGGCCTCAAGTTTCGTGAGGACGCCGCAAAGACGACTCAGAAGCTGGCTGAGGTGGAAGCCAAGCGCGGCGAACAGGATAAAAAATATGCCGATCTCCGTCTCGACTTTGAGAAGCGATATGCCGACATGGTGGGCCTGTCGTCTGAAGCCGTGTCAAAATCCATCTCGAAGCAGGCGGAAGAGTACCGGAAGGCCATAGAAGCCGGAGAGAACGCCGCCGAGGAGCTGGTACGCCTTGAAGAATGGAAGCGTGACCAGATCCAGCGTGCCAGCCGCGAGGCGATGGACGGCGCACAGGTGGCCTTGCGCGACTATCAGGTCGAGGCCTCGAATCAGGCCAAGTCAATGAACGACGCTTTCCGTAGCTTGTTCTCCGGCATGGATTCCGGCTGGAAATCGGCATGGGAGCAGATGATCGAGACGGGCAAGGTGTCCCTGTCTTCGTTCCGCTCCGCGTTCGCATCATTCCTTGCCGATTTGATGCATATGGCCATCACCCGGCCCATCACGGTTCAGATTGCGGGCGTGGTGTCGGGGGTGCTCGGCACGGGCGGGGTGGCGTATGCTGCGGGTGGCTCGGGGAGTAACGGCGGCGGTACTGGCGGACTTCTCGATAACATTCCGTTTTCTAGCATTCTGCCGGACTCGTGGACGTCTGGCGCGACGGGGCTCTTTTCCGGTATAACCGGGGGGATCAATAGTTTTGCCTCAAATTTGACGGGTGGTTTTTTCGCGTCTTCGGCAACTGAGGCTCAATTCAATGCATTGGCGAATAGCATTACAGGGGGTTGGGGGGTAGGAGGTTCCACGCTTCTCGGCACGCTCGGCGCGGCTGGCGCTGGTTTCGGCCTCGGTTCTCTTGCGGGCAGCCTGCTTTTCCCCAACCAGCCAAACATCAGCACAGGCGCGGGGATTGGTGGCGGGCTCGGCGCGGCCATCGGTTCCGTCGTGCCCGGCATCGGTACGCTCCTTGGCGGTACAATCGGCAGCCTGCTCGGTGGGGGGATTGGTTCCCTCTTCGGCGGCGGTCGGCGGACGCACGCCAGCGTGTACGGCAAAATGGAGGACGTGGGGTTTTCCCGGGATCAGCAGACGTACATCGACGCCTTTATGGGCGGGGCTTGGTACGACCGGGCCGGGAAGTCCGAGGCCGAGCCGTTCGCGCAGGGGATTGCCCAAGTCGCCAGCCAGACCGCCGGGAGTCTTTTGGATATTGCCGGGGCGTTGCCTGAGCAGATCCGCCAGAGCGCGCTGTCCGGTCTGGAAACTTCCACATGGTCCGCCGGGCGGGGCGTCTCCGATGCGTCGTGGAACTTCCAGTGGTGGGAAGAGGGCATGGCCGAGGAACGGCTTGAGGAAGCCGCCAAGGACATGCGCAACCAGATGACCGCCGTGGCGCAAAAGGTGTTTGCGGACGCGGGCATTTCCCAGTTCTTCGATACGTTCGACGTCACCACCGACGAGGGGTTGCAGAAGGCGTCCACGGCGCTTTCCGCAATCAGTGCGGTGAAGAGCGCGACCGACGCCATCAAGAGCCCGCTGTCCGAGATGGAACAGCAGGCGCAGTCCGCCAAGGCGCAGCTCGATGCATGGACGCAGAGCATGACGGATTCGGGCGTGAACGCACAGTACGCGGCGGGGCTCATCAATGAGTACCGGAACGCCTTCATCAACGACTACATCAAGACGCTGGACGAGTCCTTGCACCCGCTTTCGGCCTACGAACAGGCGGTGAAGACGGCGAACGAGGCCGTGGATCAGCGCAAAAAGGCACTTGAGATCATCGGGGCCACGGAAGGGCAGCTTGCGCAGGTCGAGGCCATGCGCGCCGAGGTGGTGAAACAGGCCACGGAGGAAATGCTGCGCTCGTTCGACCAGTCCGTCGCGCAGCGGTGGGCGGCGGTGAACGGCAATGCCGATGAGGTGGGACGGGCTATCTCACAGGCCAACGAGTTGCGGGAGACGATCCAACAGTTCGGGGAAGGCTCCGCGCAGGTGGCGGAACTGTTGAAGCTCCACGCGGCGGAGACGGCGAAGGCCGCGCAGGACGCTGCGAAGTCAGAATACGATTCGCTCAAGGCGCAGATGGACGCGCTGGAACAGCAGCGGGTCCAGCTTCAGCAACAGGCGATACAGGAGCAGATCAACGCCATCAACGAGCAGCTTTCCGCCGCGAAGACGCTCAAGAGCACATGGGAAGGGCTGGACAAGAGCCTTGGTCAATCCCGGTACAACCTGTTTGCCGGGAGCGCCAACCTTGATGCTGAAAACCGCCTCGGAACGGTGCAGGCCGAGTTCCGGCGGCTGTCCGGGCTTGCGCTTGGCGGCGACTCCGACGCGGCGGGCCAGCTTGCGGGCGTGGGTAATTCCCTGCTCGACCTCGTGAAACAGACGGCGGGCACGGAAGAGGAATACCTCGACGCTTTCTGGGCGGTGAACGCACAGTTGAAGGCCGCGCAAGAGGCGGCGGGTGCGCAGGTGTCCGCAGCCGACAAGGAACTTGAAGCGTTGCAAGGCCAGCTTGATGTCCAGAACGCGGCGCTTGCGGAGTTGCAGGGCCAGAGCGCCACGCTTGAGGAAATCGAAAAGCAGATTGCGGAATTGAGGCCGCTTCTGGATGCGGCCGGCGACAAGGCCGGAGTGAAGGCGTTCGCCCGTGGCGGGCTCGCCATGCCGGGCTGGTCCCTTGTGGGCGAGGAAGGGCCGGAGCTTGTGAACTTCTTGCAGCCGGGGCGCGTGTACACGGCGGCGGATACGGCGGCGCTGTTCCGCAGCGTGACGCCTCGGGCGGCTGACACCGATTCGGGAAGCGATGCGGAGGTCAAGGCGCTGCGGCAGGAAGTCTACCAGCTTCGCCGGGACATGCTCATTTCCATGTCCGAGATCGCCAGATTTTCCCGCCGCACGTCCGACATGGTGGAAGCGTGGGACGCCGAGGGGATGCCGGGGGTGCGGGCATGAAGCTCATAGAACCGCAGGCTATCCGGTTGCTGTCCAGCACCGTGCCGGAAAACGACGCCCCGGCGTGGAGTGCGGGCACGGCGTATCAGATCGGGGATTCCGTCATCCATGAGCACAAGGTCTACAAGGCCGTGGCCGACAGCACGGGTAAACAGCCGGATCAGCACAGCGAGGGAACCGACGCTTTCTGGCGGCTCATGGGGTCGACGAACCGTTACGCCATGCTCGACCAGTATGTGTCCACGCAGACTGTCGCGGCTGAGGACGTCATGACGTTTGCGGTAACCTTCAACCGCTGCACCGCGTTCGCGCTCTTGAACTTCAAGGCCACCAGCATCCGGGCCGTGGTGAAGGACGGCGACGGCCTCGTCATGTACGACCGCACGGTGAATACGCTGAAAGACGTGGACGGCTACTGGAAATACTACTTCCTGCCCCTTGAGCGCATCGTGGATCAGGCCGTGACCAACATTCCCATGTCGCCCGTGGCCACGCTTGAGGTCACGCTCACGCAGGAAGGGGGCCCGGCGCTCGGGCAGGTCATCGCGGGGCAGGCGTGGCCTATCGGTACGACGCAGTACAATACCCGGCTCGGCATCCGGGACTATTCAAGAAAGGACACCGACGAGTTCGGCAACACGCGGCTGGTCAAGCGGGCCAACGCCAAGCGCACGAGCCTGCCCTTGTACCTGCACCCGTCCCGGCTGGACAGCGTGCGGGAAGTCCTCGCCCGGATGCACGGCCTTCCCGCGCTCTGGCTCGGGGACGACAACGAAGGGATCGGCTCCTATCAGTCACTGACGGTCTGGGGCTGGCTTGAGGATTGGAACGCGGTCTTTGCCGGGCCGAACAAGATCGACATGAACATTGACATACAGGGGTTGAAGTAATGGCAGTAAAGCAGCTTTCCAAGATTTCGGATCTCCCGGAACCGCCGGACAGACTTGTGGGCGATCAGGAACGGTTTGACGTGCTGACGTTCAACAGTCTGAAAGCACAGAAAAAGATGGTCAACGAGGACCTGAACAAGACGCTGATCCCCGCGCTGAACGCCTTTGCCGTGGATGTGAACGCCAGCGTCGACGCGGCGGCTCTGAGCGAACGGAACGCCCACGACTCGGAAGAGGTGGCGAAAAGGAAGGCGGGTGAAGCCTCGGGCTCGGCGGGGGCCGCAAAGGTTTCGGAAGACAACGCGAAAGTCAGCGAGACGAACGCCCTTGCCTCAAAGAACGCGGCGGTCCTTTCCGCCGAATCCGCCGAATCCGCCCGCATAGCGGCGGAAGCGGCCCGCGACGAGGCGCAGGACCTCGCCAATGTCGGGTATGTGTCGGAAGGCCACGCGGGGCTGGCGAAGGTCGACGGAAAGACCACGCAGGCCGACGCGGGCGGCGTGATCACCGCGAAGGACGTGGCGATTGGTGGGGATCTCGGGGATCTGGCGAGCGCGCGGGGGCAGATAGGAGAGCTAAAAGTAGCAACGGCTACTGAATACCCATCAATCCTAACCATACGCAAATCATGCAGATTATATTTTAATGGAACCGAATGGGCGCAGGTGGCGGATCGTCCTTTTGAGGCTGGATACGGTGCCGTTGTTATCGCAGATGTCTCAAGTGGTGCTCTACGCGGTGAGATATGGGCCTTTTCGCTTTCGGGCAATGACGCATGGAAAGCTCAGTTTAATGAAAAGGGAACGTCTCCATTCGCCCGATTCGTCATGAGCAATGCAATCGGTGACGGCATTCGCGTCACCAACGGGATCATCTCCGTCCCCGAATACGACGGCGCGACGGCATCTACCTCCGGGACAAGCGGCCTTGTGCCGCCCGCAACCGCCGGGCAACAGGAAAGCTTTTTGACCGGAGGCGGGGAGTACAAGCCCGCGCTCACCAAGATTTCGGACAGTGTGAGTCTGGAGGATTCGACCACGGCGGCGTCCGCCAAGGCCGTAAAGACAGCCTATGATCTGGCGTCCGCAGCTCTTCCCAAGTCTGGAGGTACTATCTCTGGAAATATATCCGTGGTTGGAGGGATTACAGTAGCTGCACCCGATGGAGAATCGGAGGGGGGGCAGATCCTGTTAAAAAATGGTACGGACGGAAGCTATCCCGTTGTGATCGATACTACCCAAAACCAAATCAGGTTTTTGAGCGGACCGGGCGGACCGGGCGGCTTCGTTTCTGTCGATCTGGAAACTGTAAGGTTTGTAGGAAACCTTACCGGCAAAGCCGATTCGGCGCATTTAGCAGACAATACATACTCTTTGGCCGGAAGGCCATGGTTGGAGGGCTTATATACTGACAGCCCTGGTTGGGTGATTGGTTCGGTTGATGAACAGCTGAGACCTATAAATACGGGTTCGTTAAAAGTACTCGCTGCGGATCGCATTATTAGCGGTAGTTTCGCTTACGGTAGGGCTAGTGATGGCTTTTACCTGCCAAACGGTGGGTCTTGGTTTGTCTTCTGTATATTAGACAACGATGTATCTCACGGTAGTGCGAATGCTATACCAATTATGGCAGCTGGTGGGTCACATATTACATGGAGTTTCAACGGCACGGGATACACATGGATCGGTATAAAAGTTTTGTAAGGAGCATTTATGTATTCCATTGCTGATTTTGATCTTACGAATATCATTCACAGACAAGACGGATCATA
>OJRZ01002556.1_pt1 | contig 11203 bp, 9 predicted proteins | sample 1599291 | NCBI WGS metagenome assembly OJRZ01 (sample SAMN04168657, study PRJEB22393) | human gut metagenome | biome: human gut microbiome; feature: stool | host: Homo sapiens | collected 2014-03-20
AAGGGGGTGCTTGCGGAGATATGGCGGTTACAAAGATTAAGCCTATTAAAAGCACGTTGAGCAAAGCCCTTGACTATATCCAAAACCCGGATAAAACAGACGGGAAAATGCTTGTGTCCTCCTTTGGGTGCAGCTATGAAACGGCAGACATTGAGTTCGGATTTACGCTTGCACAAGCTATTGAGAAAGGGAACAATCTCGCCCACCATTTGATACAGTCCTTTGAGCCGGGAGAAGTGGACTATGAGAAAGCCCACGAAATCGGAAAACAGCTTGCCGACGCAGTAACAAAGGGACAGCATGAATACGTTTTAACTACCCACATAGACAAAGGGCATATCCATAACCATATCATTTTTTGTGCGGTCAATTTTGTTGACTACCATAAGTACAATTCCAATAAGCGCAGCTACTACGGCATACGGAACATGAGCGATAAGCTGTGCCGGGAAAACGGGCTGTCTGTTGTCGTTCCGGGCAAAGGCAGCAAGGGAAAAAGCTATGCAGAATATCAAGCGGAAAAGGTCGGTACAAGTTGGAAAGGCAAGCTGAAAATTGCCGTTGATACGCTTATCCCCCAAGTAGCAAGTTTTGAAGAATTGTTGCAGCGGTTACAGGCAGCGGGTTATGAGATAAAGCCGGGAAAATATATCTCCTGCCGCGCTCCCGGACAGGAACGCTTTACCCGTCTGAAAACTCTCGGTACAGATTATACAGAGGAAGCCATAAGAGAACGGATAGAGGGCAAACGCACAAAGGCAGCGAAAGCTCCCAAAGAGCAGCGCGGCGTATCGCTGCTTATTGACATTGAAAACAGTATCAAGGCACAAGAGAACCGGGGCTATGAACAGTGGGCGAAAATCCATAATCTGAAACTGGCTGCAAAGACTATGAATTTCTTGACAGAACATAAGATTGAGCAGTACGCAGATTTAGTCAGCCGGATTGAGGAAGTAAATGCGGAAAATGAAAAGACAGCAGACGCATTAAAGAGCGTGGAAAAGCGTCTTGCAGATATGGCGGTGCTGATGAAGCACGTTACTACCTACCAAAAGACAAAACCTGTCTATGAAGCATACCGCAGGGCAAAGGATAAGGACGCATACCGGGCAAAGCAGGAAAGCAGTCTGATACTCCATGAAGCGGCAGTAAAGACACTGAAAGCGGCGGGCATTACTAAGCTCCCCAACCTTGCCACTATGCAGGAAGAATACGGGACGCTCCAAGTGCAGAAAGAAGCCCTTTATGCCGATTATGGCAATCTGAAAAAACAGGTCAAGGAATACAACATTATCAAACAGAACCTAGACAGCATTTTGCGGCAGGGCAAAGAACAGGAACGGGAGAAAGGAAAGGAACGGGAATAATTATGAAAATTGTTGAGATTACACCATGTTACAGAATAACATTAGAACATGGCAGTTATGGCGTGGAAACCTATATTGACGCAGACAGCAAAATCCAAATCACTTTTGATAATGGCAATATACTTACTGGAAATATAGAACGTGTGGAATATGGGACTTATCCCGATGAAAATGATACTCTTGTTATAAGGGCAGAAAACGGAGAGTTTTATATCCTGTTAGGAAATCGAATAAAAGATATAGAAGAACTGAATGAGTAAAAAAAGAAAACCGGGAACGGAAGCTATCCAATAGCCACCGTTCCCGATTTTTTCATAGGCGCAAAGATTAAATTGTTACGCAGTAGAACCCCGATTTTAAGGGAAAAGGTATTCTGTATCGCCTATGTAAGTTTCGTGTCTGTTATGCCCTGTAAATCAAGGCTTATTTTGCCCCTACTGCGTAACAAGGGCGCGCCGTTTCCTCATGCGCTCCGCTGCCTGTCTGCGGGTAATACGCTTCCGGCAGTCCGGGCAGTATTTGACGCTGTTAGAGGTGGACGCAAAAGAAGCTCCGCACTCGGTACAACGCTTTTTATCCTCGGTCTTGAAAAGCTCTGCATACAGCAGCTTATCAAGAGGAAGTACGGCAATCTGAAACCATTTGCAAAGAAGCGAATAGGAAATAAGCTGCGGGCAGACACATTCCTCCCCGTCGTCCAGTAAAATACAGTGTCCGTTATCGCAGTTGCAGCACTCCTTTTTTACAAGGCTGTTGACTTTCCGGCTTTGGGGCGGCGTAAGCCGCTTAACCCCGGTCATACTTCATCAGCGGCGAAAATGGCAAGCTCCGCATACTCATTTTCTGTCAGAGGGGCGATTTTCGCAAGGGTACGTTTCGCAAGTTCCCGCATATCCTCGTCCATGAACGGCAGCGCAGCGTTGATGTTTTCTGTAAGCCCACGTTTGCCGTCCTCATTGTAAATGCTCAACAGGTTTGTTTCTTCAACGGTCAGTCTAATCATGCTCATACCTCCAATTCGTGATTTTTTGATTTTGCCGCTTTTTTCTGTGCGGTCTTTTCTTTGTCTGCTCTAAGCTGCGCCCGGATAGAGGGCTTCTTTTCCGTTTTTGCTGCCTTGCCGCGTTCCTTGTCAGCCTTGACAGCTTTCGCAAGGTCAACAAGGGAAATGGTTTCTCCTGCCTTTACTTTTGCTTCCAGTTCTGCGACGGTCGGGGTGTTGTTTATCTGCCCGTCAATCATGTTGTAGTTTTGCTCGGTGGTCTGCTCGGCAGTTTTCAGATAGTTTTCCGGCTGCAAAAATTCCGGCACTTTCTTATAACCGAAGCTGTCTACATAGTGGGCGGTGTCCTGCCCGTTCTGATGAAGCACCACCACGTCGGAAACGGAAAGGCTGTGTCCCTTAAAATCTTTCGGGTGGTCGATATTAAAGCGGGTGTAAATATCTTCAAGGGAAGTCCCCGGCATAAGCTCTGCGGAATAGACAAGCGCATAGTTTTTTTGGTCTACCCTGTGTCCTGTGGCAGTCAGACGGTCGTAAGGTTCAAAACGCAAGTCCCTTGTTTCGTCCCCGCCTTTTATCTGATAAATGGAAAAGGTGTCTTTGTCCTGTGGGGCTTCCTGCTCCGGCTGCTCCTGTGCGGGTTGTTCCTGTGCAGCTACCTTTTGCTGCCGGATATGCGCCCGCTGTATCTCGGTCGGCTTTTCCCCGGTAAGGGGTGCAATGGCTTTCACATAATCAGCCGCATAGTAGGCGTTACTGGTAAGCTGCCGCTGCCATGCCCCTGCTTTTGGCGACCAACGGAAGCCATTACTTTTTAAGGCTTCCCGCGTGGCTTCGTCCGGCTTATCCTCAAAGAAGATTTGCAGTCGGTTCGCTTCGGTGTTTGCTTCCACCTTGCCGCCGTCAAATTCCCAACCCACAAAACCGATTTCTTTTTGCTGTGAAAGGGATTTGATACGGTCTTTCACGCGCCGGATTTCTGCGCTGTTGTTGGATAACGCCCAAGTCGCAAAGGGCTTGTCCTCCAAATGCCAACTGCTCGCCATGTCTGCTTTCAGTTTTTCCAGTTCCTTCGGCGGTAAATGCGGGCAGCCGTCAAGGGTCTTATGCTTGCGGTAGTAGGCGTTTACGGCTTTCATGGTTTCCTGTGATTTTTCAAGGCTTTCCAGTTTCTTTTCTAACTTCTGTACTGCCTGCGGGTCGTCTGCGCTGATACCGCCCATGCCGGTGCTGCGGATTTTATCAAGAAGCCCTTGTATGTCCTGCCATTCCCGATAATTGCTGTCGCGGGCTGCGTTCTGCTTTTCTTTCTTCCTTGTGGGAAAGTTAGAGCCGCCCGCAATCAGGATAGAGGGAACACGCGCGTCAATCTCATAGCCTTTGTTCATGTTCGCCGCCAGTTTCCGGGCGTAGGTGTCAAGCAGGCTGTCGATTTTCTCATGGTACATCGGGTCTACCCGCTGTTTCTGCCTTTCTGCGATTTGTACGGCTTCATCAACATAATGCCTGTATTCAGCCGTCGCGCTGCCTTGCTTATAATCGGAAAAGCTGTTCATATCCTTTGCGCGTTTGGCGGCAGCTTCATTGATAGGATAATAAGGGGCGGCGGGTGCAGCCTGTTCCGGCTGTGCTTCTTTTTCCTGTACCGGGGCTGTTTCTTCGGGAAGCTCCGGCGCGGCTGCTTTTGTTTCGGGCTGTTTGGCGGCTTCCTGTGCGGGCTGTGCCTGTTCGGTGGTCTGTTCCTTATCCTGTGCCTTTTGGATTTCTGCAAAATGTCCGTCTATGGTATCAATCAGACTTGCGGCGGTGCTGCGGATTGTTTCAAGAGAGCCTTTTAGTTCTGCAAGTTCTTTTCCGCTGCTCCACCCGGCGATATACCCAAAAGAATAGTCCGACGTATCAAGCCCGTAATGTTGGCAGACAGCATAGGCGACGCTTTCCGCCTGTACCTCGCGGGTGCGGCGGTCGGGGCGTTCCGGCATGGCAAGGGCAGTATCATGCAGCGTGGCGTGGACGATTTCATGGATTGCGGTCTTGATATTCTGCAATTTGTCCATACCCTCGTTGATGATGATACGCTTTTCCTCATAATTGCAGCGTCCTTTTACGCCGCCGCTTAGTGCTTCAAATCCCATAGCAAACGGGGAAGTCTTTTCAAGGGCAGCGAAAAAATCCTTGTACTGTTCCACGTTGCCCGTCAGCTCATAGGTAAGGGCAGGAAGCTCCTTTCCCTCGGTCTGTGAAATATCAAAGACAGATACTACACGAAAGGCGGGTATCTTGATTTCCTTTTCCTCGGTAACAGGTTTCCCCTCCTTATCGAAAACAGGCTTTTGGGTGTCCGGGTCGATTTTTTCCACCTGTTTCTTAACGGTAAACGGGGACGGCGCAAGTATCTTGATAGCTTTTTCTCCCGGCTTTACATGGCGGTCAAATTCCTTTTCCCATTGTTTATAGCCTTTCACAAGATTGCCGCCTTGCATGGCGATAAGGATTGTATTGTTAAGGCTGTAATCATGGAATTTTGACATAGTACGCAGATAATCGGCGTAACGGTCGCTTTCATACAGTCCTAAAATCCCTTGTTCCAGTCGGTCGGTAATCTCTTTCATTTTGTCAGCGGGCTTTTCAGAAGATAGGATAATCGGGAGAACCGGGGGCTGCTCTGTGGCGGCGGTCGGTATGGCTGCGGAAGCGTCAAGGTCTGCCTGTTCCTTTTCCTGTACTGGCGGCTGCGGCGTTACCCGGTATTCCTCCGGCACGTCGCGCCCGTCGTACCACTGTGTAAAGGTGTTGCGGTTATTGTAGATATAGCCCTGCTCGGTAAATCTACCCCCGTCATTGATAGCAGCGTCCCGCCCGTATTCCTCATACATGAAATATTTTTTTGCTTCTTCGGGCAGCTCCAACTCGTCCAGTTCTTCAATCAGATAATGCCCGTAATCTTCCTCACTCTGTACGGACGGATAAAGCCAGTAACAATCAAGGTTTTGTGCAAGGTTGATAATGTCCTGCAAGTCCCTTGTATGGTCGCCGTATTCCATAGCTGCAACAAATTTTTCCCGGTCGTCGTCAAACTGCATTTTCAAAAGTTCGCTCAAATAGTTCAGCTCGTCAAGGCTTTCAAGCTCGGTCAATTTTCCTGCCAGTCCTGCAATAGAGGACTGGTATTCTGTGATATGCAGCTCCCCGTAGTTTTTGCCGTCTATCCCGATACGGTCAAAGATTTCTTTCAAATGCTCGGCAGTCGTGGGGAATGATACCCATTCGCCCGCAGGTCTGCCCTCGGTGTACTTTCCAAGATTAGAAAGATACCCGCTTAAAATCGTTTCTGCCATGCGTTCGCTCCTTTCGTTTTCAATCATACGGTGCATAAGCGCGTAGTCCTCCATGCTCATGCTCCCGTCAAATAGATAGGGGTCGGGTTCTTCGCCGTCCCGGTAGGCTTTTTCAGAGAAAGGAAGCCCCGCAGCGTGGGCGGCGGCTCTTGCTTCCTCGATAAGCTCCGGCGGCAGCCTGTCGTCGTGGGCTTCGATAAATTCCCCGATATTGCTATATCCGTTTTCGTAGTGGCGGCGCACCCCGGCGGTCAGCTCGTCAAGGCTCATATCCTCGCCAAGATAGCCGGAATAATAGCCGTTTACCACAACGGCGGCAGGGTCAGCCTGTTTGATTTCTTCCATGCGGCTTCTGTCCTCCGGGTAGAGGTAGTCGCCCATTTCAAGGTGGAAATATTCCGCGTTCCAAGAACGTCCCGTTTTCCAAAACGCCACCCAAGCGATACCGTCCCGTAATTCTTCTTGATAGTCCTTTACGGTGTCCCGTAAACTTGCCATGTGTAACCTCCTTTCTTCGGTTTCAGAGGGTAAAACCCTCCATAAAACAGAGGGTTTGGGAAACTTCCCAACAAGCAAAAATCCCCGCCGTTCTCGGTAGAGAAAGCAGGGATTTTACGGAAAAGGGTACTCTTTTCCTATGCTTGCTATTCAGTTATTTCTTCTTCGACAGTTCAATGCGGTAGTTGATGTATTTTCCGCCCGTATCAGCTAATACGATAGTTCCGTCATAGGTTTTGCCCGTCTTTGGGGAATAGAGCTTTTTCACATTTACCTTGCCGGATTGTAAGAGTGCAGCGGCAATCTTCGGGGTAAAGGTTACTTTTCGTTCTTCAAAGAAACGGTCATTTTTCCACATGGTAAAGATACATTCTTTGTTGCTGCAATAGTAGTTTTTCTTTCCCTCATAGACAGGAGAACCGCAGCGGGGGCAGCTTCCCAACGCTTCCCGTTCCGGCTTGAACATCTGCGCTTTATCATCGGAAAGAAACGGATAGGTCTTTACCAGTTCCCGCGCCATATCCTCGATACCCTCCATAAATGCGGCGGGGTCTGCCTTGCCTTTGGCAATCTGCGTCAGATTGTTTTCCCATTCTGCGGTAAGCTGCGGGCTTGTCAAGGTGTCCGGCAGGACGCACACAAGATTGATACCGTCCTTTGTGGGAAGTAGCTGCTTGCCTTTTCGCTCCACAAAGCCGCCCTTTACCAGTTTTTCAATGACGGCAGCGCGGGTGGCGGGCGTTCCAAGCCCTTTGCGTTCTGCGTCCGGGTCGGTGTCCTCACTTCCGGCGCGCTCCATAGCAGAGAGCAGCGACGCTTCGTTGTGAGGTTTTGGCGGTGTTGTGTCATGCTCCGTTACCGTTGCCGCCGGATTTTCAAAGGTCTGTCCCTCGGTAAATGGCGGCAGGGTCTTTTCTGTGTCGCTGTCTACTTCGTCCGTTTCGGGCTTGTTCTTTAAGGCTGCCCTGTATCTTCGGTCAATCTCTTTCCAACCCTCACAAAGAATGGTCTTGCCCCTTGCGGTAAAGGACTGTCCGGCACATTCAAAAACTGCTGTAACCGCTTCAAAGGTATGCGGTGCAGCGGTCGCCATGAGCAGACGCGCTCCGGCAAGGGTAAGGATATTCCTTTCGATTTCCGGCAGCGCGGAAAGGTCGGACTTTGCAAGCTCCATAGTCGGGATAATGGCATGGTGGTCTGATACCTTTTTACTGTTCAGAACCTTTCCAAGCTCCGGCGTGAAGTCTTTTCCCGCCATAAAAGAAAATTTCCCACAAAGCAGCTTGATAATGCCCGCCGCTGTGTCGCCCATGTCGTCAGTAAGATAGCTGCTGTCTGTTCTCGGATAAGTAAGAAGTCTTTTTTCATACAGGGCTTGTGCAAGGTCAAGGGTCTGCTTTGCGGTATAACCGAACAGGCGGTTTGCTTCCCTTTGTAAAGAGGTAAGGTCAAAGAGCTTCGGCGGGGCTGCGGTCTTTTTCTCTTTCACAAGGGAAGTACAGACTACTTTTGACGCTTCGCAAGTCGTTTTTAATGCGTCGGCTTCTGCCTTATCTGAAATTCTTTCACTTGCAGCTTCCGCGCCGGATAAGGTAAGGCGCACATGATAGTATTTTTCTTTCTTAAATGTGGCAATCGCTGCGTCCCGGTCAACAAGCATTTTTAAGGTCGGGGTCTGTACGCGCCCCACGTTCAAGGTATGATTGTAAAGGACAGAGAAAAGGCGGGTGGCATTGATACCGATTAACCAGTCAGCCTTTGCCCTGCACAATGCGGAAGCAAAGAGCGCGTCGTATTCCTCGCCGTTCTTCAGACGGGAAAAGCCCTCTTTGATTGCGCTGTCCTCCATAGAAGAAATCCAAAGGCGGCGCATAGGTTTCTTGCAGCCCGCCATTTCATAGACAAAACGGAAAATGAGTTCTCCCTCGCGCCCTGCGTCGCAGGCATTGACGACTTCGAAAACGTCTGTTCGGTGCATAAGCTCCTTTAAGGTCTTGAATTGCTTTTCCTTGTCAGCCGCAACGGTGTACTTCCATTCCTGCGGCAAAATCGGTAAGCTGTCATAGCTCCACTTTTTATATTGTTCCCCGTAGGCGGCAGCTTCCGCAAGCCCTACCAAATGTCCCACACACCAAGAAACGATATAGCCGCTTCCTGTGAGAAATCCGTCTTTCTTTTCCTTTGCCCCAAGTACGGCAGCGATTGTCTGCGCCACACTGGGCTTTTCTGCGATAACTAAAATCAAATAAAAATCCTCCTTTCGGGTAAAAGAAAAGAGCAACCGATTTTTCGATTGCTCCTAAGTGATTGTATAAAATTGTGCGATATGAAATATAAAAATAATTTGACAAACTGAAAATTACTTAACAATATGTGCTGTAATGATTGTATAGCTATATGAATTGATAGTAATTTTGATATTTTCAACCTCGCAATACCAATTTTTACCCTGTTTGTATATATTGCAATTTTTATCTAATACCTTATTTTTGCAATACTCAACAACATCTGCTGTATCTATTTTTAGGTTTCTTTTAATTCTATCAACTCCCATTTCGGTTGTATGAATTTTATCAATATTATCAAGCAATATCTTTTTATCTTCCATTCTTTCTTTTCCTCAACTTCAAGTTTGTTTGTCTCTGTCATTTCCTATGGTTGGAACAATTATATCATATTCCATATCGCAAGTACATCTTTTTATCGTTCGGTCTGTCGTTTATTTTCCAGTTTTCTCATACAGTACCCCACACAAGGGGACTGCCCCTTGTAAGGGCAGCCCGCGCAACGTGGGGAAGAAAGCTCCGGCGGGGATTTTTCACGTTTGCCATAGTCCGGTTTCTGTATCATCATCTTTTCAAAGGGATTGTCGGTAAACAGGGTCATAGGGTTTCTTCCTCCGTTTCTTCATCTTCGGGAGTTTCCCTGGTATCTGCTTCCGGCTCGTCCTCGTCGCAGTCCTCAAATTCAAAATCTTCAAGGTCGGTATCGCCCTTTACATTCTGCTTCGGTTTTAGAAACTTAAAGTAGTAGAACGCTGCGCCGCCACCAAGCAGCACAAAGAGGACTAAGGCAAGCACTGCGCCGGGATTGCCGCCTTTTTCTTTCGGTTCTTCCGGCTGCTCCGTTGGTGTTGGGGTGGGTTCTTTTCCTGTGCAGCCTGTCATACTGGTAACACATACCGGGCAGGACGTGTTTACCTTTCCGGCTTCGCATTTCTCCGTACAGTTACAGATTTCCGGCTTTTTGGCAGCTTCGCCGTTTTCGGTCAGTGCCATAAGGTCGGCTTCGTCCACTTGATTTAGGAAATGTACGGTCTGTTCGCCCTCGGCGGCGCGGTCAATGAGGATATAGAAATAGTTGCCGCCTTTGGTGGTAACAGTGATAAGCTGCTTATTGCCGCCGAAATCGTCCACCAGTGTTGCGTTGCCCTTTGGGGTAAGAGGTGGGGTTTCCGGTTCTTCCACCACTACATTGCTGTCGTTGGTCGCGTCCTCTGCGGGTGGCTCTGCGGCTGTCCCCTGTGCATAGGCAGGGACAGAAAAACCGCCCATAAGGATAAGGGCGGCACAAAGGGCAGTTATGGTCTTTTTCAGTTTATTCTTCATCTGCATTTTCCTCCTGTTCTTCATAGTCTGTGGCTTCGTCAGAAGCGGGGGCGGCACTCATGCCGGGAATACCGCCGCCGGACAGCATAGCGTTCAGTTCCTGCGGGGTCATACGCATAGCCCGTACAAGCTGCACAATTTCAAGGTTTTCCGCTTCGGTTTTCTGTGCTTCCAAGCCTTTTAACTTGTTCTGATACTCTGTGATTTTCTCGCGGGTCTTTGCGATTTCCTTATTGATACGGTCGATTTTGTTGTTTGCCATAAATGAAATTCTCCTTTCTTTTTGGGCTGCTTTACCAGTTCATCAGCCCGTAGCCTTTGATACATTGATAGTTAAGGTCGTAGCTTTTAATCTTGCAGGCGTCGCCAGAATTACCCTCAACGGTATAGACGCGGCTGCCGTCCCTGCCAAGCACAAGCCCCACATGGTCGGCAACGCCGTCTAAATCCCAGTCGAAAAAGATAGCGTCGCCCGGTGCGATATTCTCATAGCCCCGCGCGCCCCATTGTCCCCTTGACTGAAACCAAGGAACGCCCTGCCATTCGCAGCCTGCAAAGCGGGGTTCGCTTTTTCCGGCTTGATTGTAGCACCAAGACACAAAGCAGGCGCACCATTCCACCCGGCTGTTAAAGCCGTACCAACTCCAATAGGGGTAGCCGCCTACATTTCCGACTTGCTGTTTTGCAAGCTCCATAAGTTCCGGGTTTCCGGGACGTGTGCCGTTTACAAACTCCACACCGCTTAAATCCTCGGACGGGCTGCCGTCGGGAGAGCCGCCGCCAAAAATCAACGGTTTGTTGCCCTGTGTCTGTAAGTACACCTTGAACATTTCAAACTGCTGTGGGTTCAGCAGTTCTTCCGCAAGGGAAGCAATCGGCTTGTTTGTCAGTTTCACATTTAAGATACGGTATTCGTATTCTTCCTCGTTGCCCTCCTCGTCGGTGGTGGTGCGTATCTCGATTTCTTCCGTCAGCGTCAAGGTGTACTGTAAGCCGAACAGCCGCTTTAGCTCTGCCTGCGCGCTCTGCGGGGTGTAGCTTTGCAAAAGGGCGGTCAGATAAGACGCAAGTTCGTGTGGGTTATGCCCGATAGTATCAAGGTCATAGCGGTATTCATCATAGCCGGGGCGGGTGCTTTCGATATTGTCAATTTTCTGTTGCAGCTCATTTTCCATTGCGGCATAGCTCTGTTCCGTTGCCACAAGGTCGCTGTCCTCCGACGTGTAGGAAGTCCCTAACACGCTGTTCATGCTGCCGGAAAACATTGCCCCGCAAGAGGAAAGCCCTACGGATACCATGATGAACAGAAGCAGCGCGGCGATAGCGATTATCACGCCTGCCGGGTGTCGTCCTGCAAAGGCAGCCGCTTTCTTTGCTGCTGTTTGGGAC
>OJRZ01002568.1_pt1 | contig 11163 bp, 10 predicted proteins | sample 1599291 | NCBI WGS metagenome assembly OJRZ01 (sample SAMN04168657, study PRJEB22393) | human gut metagenome | biome: human gut microbiome; feature: stool | host: Homo sapiens | collected 2014-03-20
TGCGCTCCATCGCACGCTGAAGCTTGCGCACGGCACGGTGATCCGTGTCCGCGCTTGGCGCAATCTGCACTTTGGCAATTGTCCCGTCCTCAGTCGCATAGGTGAGCGCCCCGAGTCCCAGATCAATGGCCATGCGCAGATCCTTGCCGGCGTAGGCGTGCTTCAGAGGTCCCTGCTCCGGGAGCAGTGGACGACTGCACAGACGCCATCCTCCGTTGCCTCTTCGGCATGCAGTCATTCGGAAGGGACGCACGAAGAAGGCTGCATGTTGTAAAATCAGCGGACCTCGTGCTATCGGCTCATGTATGTCGATAGCTTTTTTCAGACTTCGTTCATACGGGACGCCCCATGGAATCGCTTTTCGAAAAACTCTTTTACAGCGCGCGCTGGATTCTTGCGCCGCTCTTTCTCGGCCTTTCGCTTGCGCTTCTGGCACTTGCGCTCAAGTTCTTTCAGGAGGTCTGGCACGTGCTGCCGCACGTCTTCGAGCTCTCTGAGTCCGATCTCATCCTCTCGCTTCTCTCGATGGTCGACATGGGCCTTGTGGGCGGCCTGATCGTGATGGTCATGTACTCTTCCTACGAGAACTTCGTCTCCAGGCTCGACCTTGACGAAAAGGATTCGGAGCGCCTCGGCTGGCTCGGCAAGATGGACGCAGGCAGCCTCAAGAACAAGGTGGCGGCGAGCATCGTGGCGATCTCCTCGATCCACCTTCTGAGGATCTTCATGAACATCAGCACGATCGAGAACGACAAGCTGCTCTGGTACGTGATCGTCCATTTGACCTTCGTTCTCTCAGCTCTCGTGATGTGCTGGATCGACCTGCTGACGCGCAAGGCACACCAGCACGACGGGCACTGACGAACCCTGACGCTCGGGGATCGCATTTCAGCTCGAGGAAAACGGCCGCTTCGGATCTTCCGGGCGGCCGTTTTTGTCCGTGTCCTTCCCGGCCTGCCGTCAGGCGATCGGTTCGATGCTGCAGGCCTGGAAAAAGGCGCTGCGAAGCGCGCCTTCGGCGTCCCTGCGCCAGACGGCCCAGATCTTTTGGCTGTCCGCAAGCTCGGTGGAGGCGGGCTTCATGATTTCGACGAGGTCTCCCCTGAGGATCTCCTCGCGCACCGAAAGGTAGGGAAGGAGTGCGACGCCGAGTCCCGTGCCCGCCGCGCGCTTAACGGCGCCCATGGTGTCCATCGTGACGGAGTGGCGGATGCGGATGCCTCTGGCCTCGAGGTGCGCGAGGACGTCGCGCTGCGTGCGCTGCTCGCGCTCGAGCACCCAGGTGGCGTCGGAAAGTTCGCGGGCGGTGACGTAGGCGGACATCAGCGGACTGCCGAGGCCGACCACGAAGGCGAAGCGGTCCTCGAAGCACGGAAAGCCGTCGAGGTCGGGATTCGTGGGGCGTCCGCTGATGAAGCCGACGTCGATCAGGTGGCCAGCGACCGCGTCCTCGACGACGTCGTTGTCCTCGATCATGAGGCTTGTCTCGATGGCGGGCATCCTGCGCTTCATGTGCATGAGGCGCCTCGAGAGCACGTAGATGCCGAAGCGCCTGTTGGCGCCGACGGCTAGCGTGCCCGCACGGCCTTCGCCAGCTTCTGCAAAGAGCGCCTCCACTTCGTCGGCCTTGTCGACGAGAAGCGTGGCGTAGGGCAGGAGCGTGAGTGCGGCGGGCGTGGGCGTGAGGCCCTTGCTCTCGCGAACGAAGAGGCGGGCTCCAAGAGCGCTCTCGAGCTCCTTGAGCGACTGGCTCACGGCCGATGGCGACAGGTGCAGGCGTGCGGCGGAGGCCGAGACGCGGTGCGTCTCGTAAAGACTTCGGAAGACGGAGAGCTGTCGGAGCGTGATTCTCATGGGCTGCTGTCGGTTCGGGATGAAGACGTCGGGTGCGGACGTGCCGCAGGCATTCATCGTACACCTGAAAGGCCGCCGTCGGAGCGCTTCCGGCGGCGGCCTTCGGTTTGTCTGCGACGGGCTTTCAGTGTGACCTTCGCCTCTTTCAGAGGAACGGCCAGAGGATGACGAGGATGAGCTGCCCCATCAGGATCCTCAGGAACATGGCGAGCGGGTAGACGGTCGAGTAGGCAACGGCCGAGGAGTTGCGCTCGGAGAGCGTGCCCGCGTAGGCGAGGGCGGGAGGATCGGTGGTGGCGCCCGCCATCAGGCCCACGATGCTGTGGTAGTTGATGTGCAGGAAGCGCCTTGCGATCACGCCCACGATGAGAAGCGGGATTACGGTGATGAGGACGCCGAGCGCCATGTAGAGCGGCCCGTTGCCGTCGGTCATGGCGGCGACGAAGCCGTCGCCTGCGGCAAGGCCCACGGAGGCGAGGAAGAGACAGATGCCGGTCTCGCGCATCATCATGTTGGCTGACGGCGTCGTGAAGGTGACGAGCCGCATGGTCGGACCGAAGCGGCCGAGCAGGATGGCGACGATGAGCGGACCGCCCGCGAGGCCGAGCTTGAGCGGGACGGGCAGGCCGGGCACGGCAAACGGCACGCTGCCGACGATGACGCCGAGCAGAAGCCCGATGAAGATCGTGATGATGTTCGGATGGTCGAGCTTCTTCACCTGGTTGCCAAGCTTGGCCTCCATGCGCGCGACGGCCGTCTCGGGACCCACGCAGTAGACCTGGTCGCCCACCTGAAGGTGGAGCTTCGCGGACGGAAAGAGCGTCATGCCCGCGCGGAAGACGCGGGTAATGTTGACGCCGTCCAGACGGTTGAGTGCGAGATCCTCGATGCGCATGCCGTTGACGGATTCGCGCGTGACCATGAGCGTGCGCACGACGAGTGGAGACTTCTCCTCGGCGAGGTCGATGTCGGTGCGCTCGCGTCCGAAGAAGGCGACGATCGCCTCCTTGACGTCGGGCTGGCTCACGATGCGCAGGCAGTCGTCCATGTGCAGGACGGTCGAGCCGTTGGGACTCGAGATGCTGCTGCCCGAGAGGATTCGGGAGGCGATGAAGCCGCGGCTGATGAAGTTCCTCACCTGTTCGATCGTGCGGCCTTCGAGCGCCCGGTTGCTGACCTCGACGTGGAAGAAGACGGGTTCCTGATGGTGGGCCCGCTCTTCGGCGTCCCACGCCTTGTCCTCTTCGGCAAGCTTGATCCGGAAGATAAAGCGGATGAGGATCGCGGAGCCGATCGTGCCGATGACGCCGAGCGGATAGGCGCATGCGTAGGCGACGGCGATGTTCTCACCCGTGTACTTGAAGAGCTCGAGCGTTTCCTGAGTGGCGCCGAGACCGGGCGTGTTCGTGACGGCGCCATAGTGGACGCCGAGCATCTGCGGCAACGACAGCGTGTCCTTGAAGAGGATGTAGAGCGCGATCGTCACGGCGACGCCAAGGAGCACCTGCAGGACGGTGAGGAGGTTGAGTACCATGCCGCCGCTCTTGAAGGACGAAAAGAACGAGGGGCCCACCTGAAGGCCGATGAAGTAGATGAAGACGGTGAGCCCGAAGTCGCGCAGGAAGTAGAGCACGGCGGGATTCACGGTGAAGCCGAAGTGCCCCGCAGCAATGGCCGCGAAGAGCACGAAAGTGACGCCAAGTGAGACGCCGAAGAGCCGGATGCGCCCGAGCAGCGCGCCTACGGCGATCACAAGCGAGTAAACGAGAATGATGTGAGGGACGGAGGAGACGTCCGTGAGCAGATGAGCCAGCCAGTCCATTGCAAGAAAACCCGATCGGTGAGGTTCTGTCCTGATGCCTTGGGAAAGGCGCGCATTTTACGCCAACGGAAGCGATACGAGAATCGGGTTTTCCCTTGGGCGGGGGCGCCGTCGGCTCCCGCTGCTAGATCACGACGTCGAAGGAGACGAGTGTGCGCTCGACGCGGCCGCGGTTGATGCAGTACTCGACGGGTTCCTTCGTGATGTCGTAGGAGACGCGGTCCGTGCGCAGCATCTCGAGCCCCTCGGGCAGGTCGAGGCTGCGGGCCGCATCCGCCGCCACGCGCTCGAAGCGGACCTTGCATTTCTGGCGGATGATGACAATGCCGAACTCGCGGTCGTAGAACTTGTAGAGCGTGTCGTCCTCAAGAAATCCCTTCGTGAAGCGCTCGGGCGTGAGGCCCGCAAAGCGCTCCATGAGGATGACGGGCGCCTTTCTCGGCAAACCCGGGGCATCGGCCACGAAGTCGGGCGCGGCGACGGTCGAGATCGAGACGAGCTCCTTGCGCGTGCCGCGCGACCTGCCGTCAAGCCCCGAAATGATGTGGAAGGGATTCCTGTTGCCGGTGCCCTTGTACGTCCCGAGCCCTCGCGCCTGCTGATGACGCCTTCGTCCTCGAGCCCGCCCAGGCGCGCGGACGCGTTCCATCCTGCAACCTCGTGCAAAAGCACTCCGAATTTCCATGTTGTCCATGATTCTGGCCGCCTTCGGCGTCCTTGTTGCCTCTCTGCTTCCCGTTCTCTAGAAACGCTGCGTGCCTCAGTCACTGCTCTCGGCCGAAGGCTTCTCTTCCTTCTCGTCCCGCTGAGCGGTCAGGCGACGGGCAGTCCCCGTCGCCGGCCTCCGGATCTCCGTGCCTCTCTGCGGATGATCCTCTCGAAGCCTGCGCGCGCCTTCGGGTACGCCTCCAATCGCTTGGGCGCGCACAGGCCTCGAAACCCATTCTGAAAATCGTTCCCTGTGCCGGTTGCCCCGGTCTGCAGCCGGCTTTGCTGCCCCGGTCCGCTCGCGGTCTGGGGTTCTTTTTATCTTTGGTGACGACGAAGGCGCCGTCTGCGGACGCACAAGCCGCAGACGGCGCCTTCATTTTCATCCTGCGGGCGTCTCCCTCAGACGCCTGCAGGAAATGCCGTCCTGCCTTTTATGTTGAGGCGGCTGCGCTCACTTCTGTTCGAGCGCGTACTTCGCAGCGTGTTCGCCTGCACGGCGGCCGAAGACCACGGTGTCGGCGACGGCGTTGCCGCCGAGGCGGTTGAAGCCGTGCACGCCGCCCGTCACTTCACCTGCGGCATAGAGGCCGGGCATCGGACGGGACTGGATGTCGAGGACCTCGCTTTCGGTCGTGACGGCCACGCCGCCCATCGTGTGATGGATGCCGGGCGCAACTTCGACGGCGTAGAAGGGCGCCTTCGCGACGGCGAGCGGCATGTCGGGACGCCCGAACGCGTCGTCATGGCCCTTGGCGCGGTACGCGTTGTAGTCGGCGAGCGTCTTTTCAAGGACCTTCGGATCCATGCCGGCAGCCTCGGCAAGCCCTTCGATCGTGTCGGCCTTCTTCAGCATGCCTAGGTGGTCGTAGCCGCGGACCATCTTGGCCTTGGCGTAGAGATCGGCGTCGAAGACGAGCCAGGCGTGGCGGCCGGGCTGCTTGAGGATCGCGTCGGAAGCGCGGTCGCGGGTCGTGAGTTCGTTGACGAAGCGCGCGCCCGTTTCGTTGACCATGACGGCGCCGACGCCGCGGACCGTTTCACTGATGAGAATGCGGCTTCCCTTGCCGACGGTCGGGTGGGCCTGGATCCAGTCGATGTCGGTCATGCTCGCGCCGGCTTCAAGTGCCATGCGCACGCCGTCGCCGGTGCTCGTGACGTTGTTCGAGCTCGTCATGCCCTTGAAGGTCGGACGATAGAAGGCCACCATCTCCTTGTTCTGGCCGTAGCCGCCAGCAGCGAGCACGACCGCTTTGGCGTTGACGCGGTAGAGGCCGCTGTGCTTGCCTTCGACCACGACGCCCCTGACGGTGTGGTTTTCGTCAACAATGAGCCTGACGGCGCGGGAGTTGAGGCGTGCGGGCACGCCGTCCTTCTCGGCCTGAGCGCGCAGAGTCTTGACGATGTGCGGACCGACCGTCTCGCCGCCCGTCGGGCGATGCGTGCGGTCGACGCGGGCGCCGCCCGAGCGCTTCACTTCGGAGAGGTCCGCGCCCATGCCCTCGAGCCATTCGACGCCTGCGGCACTTTCCTTCGCGAGGATTTCAACGAGGGCTCGGTCGTTCTTGCCGCGGCCGCCCTTGAGCGTGTCCTCGACATAGGCTTCGACCGTGTCGTTGATGCCCTTGGCCTTCTGTTGCTTCGTGCCGACGGCGTTGTAGCCGCCCGCGGCGAGCATGGAGTTGCCGCCCGAGAAGCTGTGCTTTTCAAGAAGGAGAACGGAGGCGCCGGCACGCTTGGCGGCGATCGCTGCGTTGAAGCCCGCGCTGCCCGCGCCGATCACCACGACGTCATAGGATTCGCGCGGCTCGGCCTTCATCGCGGCCTCGATGGCGGCCTCGTCGGGTGCGGCCTTCGGCGTGGCTTCGGGCGCATCGGCGAACGGCATCTTGTTGGGGAAGGTGTGGCAGTCGTTGCAGACGAGCTTCGGGCGGGCGTGCGCGGTGTGGCAGCTCGTGCAGTTGATGTCGCCGAGATGCGAGTGGTGCGGATCGATCTCCGTGCCCGTCTTCCTGATGTCCTTGTAGGACCCGTGGCAGGTTTGGCACTGCGCGTTGAGCGCACGCTCGTCGTCGGGGACGGACGCCGCCGTCACGGCGTTCGTGCCGTGGCACGAAGCGCAGCCGCCCATCTTCGAGTGAAAGTCCGCGAGCGTCTGGCCCGCCGCCGCTTCGCCGCCGATGAGGGCGCCGCTCAGAAGCGCGCCGATCATCAGGCCGAGTGCCTTCTTCGTCAACATGATGTCTTCTCCTTTTGAGTGTTGTTGTGACGAGAGGCGGTTCATGCCGCCTTCCGATGAATCGAGTCTAGGCGCGGGGGAGGTCAAAATCTTGATTTGCGTCAAGTCGAAAACCGAAGGCGCCGCAAAGTTCTGCAGGAGTATTAAGAAAAACTGGAAATGCTTGGGTTTTCGAGTATGTCGATTCAGGTTTTTTGCGGGGTGCGGGGCGAAGAGTGCGGCGCAGAGGTGCGTGCGGGAAGAGGGCGGAATGTGAGGGCGAAAGACGAGAGAGGGCCCGCAGACGCGGCCTGCGGACCCTCTCGGGATCCGTCGGGATCAGCCGGCCGCGGGTTCAGGACCGGGCCGGTCTCGGACGTCAGTCGTCCTCACGCACTATTTCGGGCTGCTCCCAGACGCGCATGCGCGGGAGGTGCTGCCGAGCATCATCGCGACGTCGGTGCCGGGACGCGGCGCGATCCCCTGCGCCTTGTCGCCGAAGCATTCGGCCGTGTCAGGCTTGAGCGGGTTGATCGCCACGACCTTGACGCCGCGGGCCTTAAGGGCTCGCAGGCCGCCCGCGTTCTCATGAATCGTCGTGCACCAGTCGATGTCGTTCGTGATCGTCGGATCGGCGCCCCAGAGGACGACGAGTTCGGTCTTCTCGTTGATGAGCTCCCAGGACGTCACCTGTTCGTAGACGCCGTTGGAGCCGATGACGTAGGGCAGCACCACTTGGGCGCAGCCCGTGGAGTAGTCGCCCGTATAGGTCGTGTAGCCGCCGTTGAGGTTGAGGACGCGCTGCAGGAGGTTTCGGGCGTTGCCCACGGAGCTCGTTCTCATCCAGCCGTAGGAACCGCCCCAGATGATCGTAGGTCTCGCGAACGCGCTTGAGTTCGCCCGCGACGAGCTTCGCGGCTTTTTCCCAAGAGACTCGCACGAACGGATCGGACTCGCGGCCTTCGCCGCCTGCGCGGTGGCCCTTTTCAAGCCAGCTCTTGCGAACCATCGGATGGCGGATGCGGGCGTGGTTGTAGGGCTGCTGGGCAAAGGCCTGCAGCCGGAGCGACGGCGCGAGGTCGCGCTTGAAGGGCTCTGATGCGGCCGCCCTTGAGCGTGCGCACGCCGTTCATGCCGGACGGGTGCTTGGGAGAGGCCGCATGAGCGGCGGGGATGAAGGCGGCGCCGGCAAGCGCGCCGGCTGCGCGGAAGAGATTTTGGCGATTGGTCATGTCGCTTTTTCCTTGTTCACGGTTGGTCGGAGTGTGAATGCCTGTTGTCCCGAAGGCTGTTCGGAAGCGGACGGCGGGGACGTGTTACATGGGCTTGGCGTGCGCCTGCAGCCACTTGAACATCAGTTCGTTGGCGCCCGCGCTCGAGTGGCCGGTGCGGCCGCCGCGCTTGGGCAGCTGGCCCGCCCATTCGTTGGCGGTGTGGGCGGAGGCTTTGGGCGCGCCGTGGCAGGTGGAGCAGGCGTCGGCGTGACGCACCTCGGCCTTCTTCCAGAGTCCGTCGAGATCCTGAGTGAGCCCGGCGGGGGGCACCCAGCCTTCTGCGCTCGCGGCCTGCCAGGCGTTGCCCTGAACGGACTTTTCGGCGCCCGAAAGCTTCACGGCGCCGTCCTCGTCGAAGGCGGCGTACTGGATGCGAAGGCCGGCATCGTGCAAATCACTCGCCGCGTGTGCGCTCGGCACAGTCCTCGCCTCCTCCGCGCTTTTGTAACGGTTTTGCGAGCGTTTGGAATGAGAGCGAAGTGGTATCCATCCCGTGAGTGGCGGGTGTTCGGAGGAGGGCGGGAGGGGAAGTCGGCTTGCGGGAGAGGGAAAAGGAGGGGCGTGATGGGGAGATGAGGAAAAAAAGGGGACGGCGCTCTGCTGCAACGCCGTCCCGAAACCCCCGCGGCCTTTGCCGGACCGCATGGGACAGGAAATCAATGTGTGGATGAGGCCTTATCTGATGTCGTCCATGAAGGCCACGTAGGACTCTCGGTCAAGCCGGGGCTTGAAGGCCGTGCAGATTTCGTCGGCCTTCTGCGCGCCGTCTGCGAGCAGGTCGACGATCGTGAGGGCCAGGGCCTGCGGGATGCGGGTGAAGGCGGCCTCGCGGTCGCGAAGCTCGTAGCCGGCGCCGTGGAGAACGCCGTCGACGCAGCCGACCCAGGGGTGGATGACGGGCATGAGGAGCGAGACGTCGCCCATGTCGGTCGAGCCCGAGCTGTGTTCGCCGAGCGTGACCTTCTCCTTGCCGAAGAGTTCGACGGCGTTGTCACGCAGGACTTCGCGGAAGGCGTCGTCGGGGGCGAGCGGGAGGTAGCCCGGCAGGTTCCTGATCTCGCACTTCGCGCCGATGGCGTCGCCGCCCGCCCTGAGGGCGCGGTCGACGGCCTTGTTGTAGCGGGCCATGGCGTCGGTGGCCACGGTGCAGTAGGTGTGGCCGATGTGCAGCTTGTCCGAGGGGTAGTAGATCGGGGTGGTGATATAGAATTTCTCAGGATTCATCGGGCGTTCCCTCCGTTGTATCGTTTTCGGCCCGGGCCAGGAGCTCCGGCCGGCCGGCATTGTACAGAAGCGTCACCGTGGACGAGAGCAAATAGAGGATGGCGAAGCCATAGAGCAGCGTCGTGGCCAGATCGTGCTGGTCGGCCAGGGTGGTCAGGCAGAAGTAGATCCCCAGCAGGGAGAACAGCCCAGCCCAGAACACCCGGCCCCGCTCAAAGGAGAAGCCGGCGTGGAAGTAGAGTCCCAGCAGGGAGGCGATGATGGCGAAAAGCTCATACACATAGTCCAGCTGCACCGGATCTCCGGCCCGCACCTGGTAGGCGGCGATCAGCCACACGCAGCAGGTGTAGGCGGGCATCAGCAGGGTGAAGCTGTACTTGCCCCTGTCCAGGCCCTTAAAGCTGTTCTGCGCCGTCTGCATTACGCAGAAGAAGGAGACCGCCGCCAGGGCGGCCAGCAGCAGGCGGGTGTAGACGGTGTTGGTCCCCTGGACAAAGGAGAGCACCATCAGCACCGCCGCCCCCAAGAGCAGGAAGGCGGAGAGCACCATAGCGGTGGCGTACAGGGTGTTTCCCTTGGCCTGAAAGGCCTCGTCGTAGCCGGTGAAGGAGGGGTATTTGCCCCGGCAGAGCAGGGCCAGAACCGCCGCCATGGCAACCGAAAGGGCGATGAGGGCGAGAGTGGCCGGGGCGCCGGGAATGGGTAAGCCGGTGTCCGCCTCAAAGGCCGTGGCCAGCTCCCAGCGGCGCAGGACAAAGCCGGCCCCGCCGCCAGCCACCGCCACGGCGGGCAGCAGAATTTCTTTTCGCATGAAAACCACCCTTTCCGGATGAAATGAATTCAAATCCATAGTATAGCACACTTTGGCGGAAAGTGCACGATTTTTCTTACAGGCGCAGGCCCTTGATGTCCTTGATGCGGGAGAGGATGATGTTGCAGCTCAGGCTGGCAACGCCGGGCAGACGGTGGATGACCCGGTCCAGAAAGTCCTCCAGTTCCCCCTGGCCAGCCGCCACGGCGTGGACGTGGAGCTTGTTGCGGCCGGACACCTGGTAGATCTGGGTCACGGTATCGCTGGCGCGCAGGGTATCCACCACCGCGCTGAATTGGGCGGGCTCTACCTCAAGCTCAAAGTAGCAGGACACAGCACCGCTGATCTTCTGGGGATTGACAATGGTGGTGTACTCCTCGATCACGCCCCGCTCCTCCAGGGCGCGGACGCGGGCCTTCACCGCCACACGGGACAGCCCAACCGCCTGGCCCAGATCTGAGTAGGACATACGGGCGTTGTGGATGAGCAGCTCCACCAGCCGCCGGTCGATGTCGTCCAGACCACTTAAAAACAACGCCTCCGCCCCCTCTATCTGTCAAGCTGTGTTTGTTATCTTATCCCGGCTGAAGAAAAAAGGCAAGTATAGCCTTGTATTTTTCCTCTGGATTTGCTATGATTCTTACGAAAAGAAAGATAAAACATTCAAAACGAAAGTGCGTGAGCCAATGCAGATGGATTTGACCCGGGGTGGAATCACCCGCCCTATGCTGCTGTTCGCCGGTCCCATGATCGCGGGCAACCTGCTCCAGCAGTGCTACAACATTGCCGACACTCTCATTGTGGGCCGGGCGCTGGGGGCGTCGGCCCTGGCGTCGGTGGGGTTCTCCTTTACCCTGATGACCTTTCTCACCTCGGTGCTGCTGGGCCTGTGCATGGGCAGCGGCGCCCTGTGGTCCATGCTCTACGGCGCGGAGCGGGAGGAGGAGCTGAAGCGGTGCCTCTTCGCCTCCTTTGTGTTTATCGGCGCTGTGGCGGTGCTGCTCAACGTGGGAGTGCTGGCCCTGCTGGAGCCGGTGATGACCCTGCTGCGCATCCCCGCCGGGGCCTGGGACGAGACCCGGGCCTACCTGCGGGTGGTGCTGTTGGGCGTCTGCTTCACCTTCCTCTATAACTACTTCGCCTGCCTGCTGCGCTCGGTGGGCAATTCGGTGGCCCCGCTGGCCTTTCTGGCCGTGTCCACCGTCCTCAACATCGGGCTGGATCTCTGGTTTGTCCTGGGACTGGGCTGGGG
>OJRZ01002616.1_pt1 | contig 10976 bp, 10 predicted proteins | sample 1599291 | NCBI WGS metagenome assembly OJRZ01 (sample SAMN04168657, study PRJEB22393) | human gut metagenome | biome: human gut microbiome; feature: stool | host: Homo sapiens | collected 2014-03-20
CCACATGCACCTCGTCAAGCAGGCTCATCACAAAATCCATCCTGAAGCGGCTCACGCCCACACCAACCAGATCAAGCACAATAGGAATGTTCTTTTTCTCTGCCATCCTCGCAGCAATACGCATCGCCTCAAAGCGTTCCTCAGAAGGAGTGCCTATATTCAGATTCAGCCCATCGCAGATACCCGTGACCTCATCCATCTCCTGCGGTGCCATAGCCATAATAGGCCTAGCCCCACATGCCAGCTCAATATTGGCCACATCATTGATAGTAACCATATTTGTGATGTTGTGAATCAAAGGACTGCGTGACTTAAGCTTTCCTATAAAATTATTCATCTGTATCTCTTTACAACTATTCATAATCACCCACACATTCAAAAAGCGGATATACCGCCAATGAGCATATCCGCCTAAAAATCGTGCGATATTATCCTACGTTGGCATTATCCAAATCAGGTTATGGGTCAAGACACTACCAGTCTACTCTCAGCCGGCTAAATGCCAGCTCCCCTGTTGTGTTTTATAATATTTAATATAATACGCACTCCCCAATAAATCAAGCAAAATCCGCAAGTGTACTCATATTCGTACATTGAGAGAGCTTACGCCCGACCTATCGCCACAATGAAGCAATTCACCTAATCTACTTAGCTGCAATAACATCCGCCATATCGTAGTGACCGGCACCCTTTCCCTTAAGGAACTTGGCAGCCTCAACAGCACCCTTCGCAAAAACAGCCTTAGAGTAAGCAGTATGCTTAAACTCAATCACCTCATCCTGTCCACAGAAAAGTACCTCGTGCTCACCAACGATGCTTCCTCCTCTGACAGCAGAAATACCAATTTCCTTAGGATCACGCTTCTCTCTGCGCTGGCTGCGGTCATAAACATAGTGATACTCGTTATCCATAGCCTCGTTGATGGAATCAGCAAGCGCAAGCGCAGTACCTGAAGGTGCATCAAGCTTTAAATTGTGATGCTTCTCAACTATCTCCATGTCAAAGCCTGCCGGTGCAAAAACCTGTGCAGCCTTTTTGAGAAGAGCCATAAGAGTGTTTATGCCAAGTGACATGTTTGCAGACTTGAGCACTGCCACCTTCTTGTAGCACTCCTCAACCTTTGCAAGCTGCTCATCCAGAAGAACCGAACCGATGGCCTCCAGGACAAGATGGATGTTTACCTGGCCGCCGACCGGCTCACCCCGGAGGAGTACCAAGAGCTGGCCGGGCTGCTTGCCCCGGAAGTGAGACAGTAATCAACGGCGAAACCGCCGGATAAAAGAAAGGAAGCTTATTATGAAAAACATCAACTGGAACGAGCTCACCCCCGCCTGCTACGCGATCGCCAACGCTAACGATGTAGATCTGGGCGTAGGCGGCAGCATGGTGCAGAACAACATTCGACACAGTAAGGCGGTGGACATCGGCGCGGAAAATCTGCCTGTGGCTTTCCGGCCTGACTGGGATGCCCTGGGCGCTGATGCAGATCTGGCCGAGGAGAATGACGCGTTTAACGTCTGGATCAGAAAGCGTCAGGCTAACGTTAAGGCCCTGGCCGCCCTGTGGAACGTAAAGGACTATCAGGGCATGGTTGAGCTGATGGAGAACGCCGCCGACCCCGGCCCCATCAACGGCGAGAAGCCCAGCGACCATGAGTAAGTACATAGCGGTCATCACCAGGGCGGACATCACCCGCGCCGCCCTGGTGGAGGCCGGGGGGCGGTCCATGGAGCAGGTCAAGGCCGCCTGCGGGTGCCAGTACATCATCAATTCCTGGTTTTATGACACGACTACGGGCAAGGCAGTCGGCAATCTCAAAATCAACGGCTCTGTTAAGGCCTCCGCAGGTTGGAACGGCTGGGGGTTGACCTGGGACAAGGGGGCCGACATCCGCCTGGATATCGTACCCGACAACGGTGGGGCGTCCTACCTCAGCGGCGTGGAGCTGCTGACGCCCACCAGGGGGCCAGGTAAGGCACTCAGCTACTCCCCGGAGTACGGGGGCACACGGGGGCGCTCCGCCGTCCTGCTGGCCGGGGCGCGGGTGATCCTGTACTGCTCCGGCGACGGCACGGCGGACGCTAAGACGCCGGAGGGGCTGCGGGACGAGCTGGTGAGCATCGGCTGCCGGTACGACCAGGCGGCCAACCTGCGGGCCTTGGGCCTCGACGCAGGCAGCTCCTCCAACTGCGACTTTGGGGACGGCCAGCGCATCAGCAACGGTAAGCGGGTCAAGGGCTATCTGTGTATCTGGACGACGGAGGGCGGCCAGGAGCCGCCGGACAAGGAGGAGAGTATGGGCAAGTATACCGTGACACCCAGCATCGGCGTCAACATCCGCAGCGGCCCCGGCACCAACTACGGCAAGGTGGGGGCGTACTCCATGGGCACCGTGGTGGACGTGCTGGAGGCCAGGGACGGCTGGGGCAGGACAGATAAGGGCTGGGTGTCCCTGGCCTATCTGAAGGCCGTGGAGGGCCCTCAGAGGGCCACAGACAACGGCATCGCCATCCAGGAGCATATTATTTCCGATGGGCGTAAAAACCGGCCGGGCAGGGACACCAACCCGGACACCTACATCACCATCCATGAGACCGGCAACGCGGCCAAGGGCGCCGACGCCGCGGCCCACGGGGCCTATCTGGACAGCGCCGCCGGGGAGGATGCTCTGGTGAGCTGGCACTACACCGTGGACGACCACGCCATTGTCCAGCATCTGCCCGACTACGAGACGGCCTACCATGCCGGGGACGGCAAGGACGGGCCGGGCAATACCACCAGCATCGGTATCGAGATCTGCGTCAACGCCGGAGGGGACTTTGAGGCGGCCAAAGCCAACGCGGCTGCCCTGGTGCGCCTGCTCATGGAGGAGCACGGCATCCCGCTGGACAATGTAGTCCAGCACAACCGCTGGAACGGCAAGGACTGTCCCAAGACCATCCGGGCCACCGCCGGGGCCTGGGAGGCGTTCCTGGCGCTCTGCCGGGGAGAGACGGCGAATGTGTCCAAGTTGGACACCGACGTGGACACGCTGGCTAATGTCGGCATTATCGACCAGCCCGACTACTGGAAAGCCGGGAACTACTCCAAGGATACTGTGGAGGCCCTGATCGGGAAAACGGCGGATTATGTAAGGGAGGACGATTGATATGGAGCATATCAACGGATTCAAGGCGGCGGTCGCCGCCGTGCTGGGCGGTCTGACGGCCCTGTGGGGCTGGTTTGGCTGGTTGGTGCTTGCCTGGCTGCTCTGTATGGCGCTCGACTACGGCACCGGCACCGCCGCCGCCCTCCGGGCCGGGGAGTGGTCGTCCAAGGTGGCAAGGGACGGCCTGTGGCACAAGCTGGGGGCCGTGGTGGCCGTCCTGGTGGCCGCTATCCTGGACGGAGTAATTGGTTTGATCCTCGCCAACATTCCGGCACTGGAGCTGCCCTTCCAGTATGAGGTATTTGTGAGTGTCCTAGTGCTGGTCTGGTATATCATGACCGAGCTGGGGAGCATTGTGGAGAACATCGGTGCCCTAGGTGCCCCCGTGCCCGCCTGGCTCCGCAAGGCCATCGCCGCCCTGGAGTCCACCGTGGACGGCGCGGGGGACAAGCTGGGGGGACAGAATATGACAAATGACAAACAAGATGTAGTAGACAAATAAAGCTAGGCCCCCGCTCGGTGAGCGGGGGCTTGCTGTGTTACTAACGGCAAATTGTTGGTGATAACGATGAGACTAAAAAAGTTGCAGAATCGGCAGGATGCCATGTCTCAAATGAGCAGAAGAGGGGCCAGATCGGAAGAGAGACGGTGTAAGATTTAAGAAAATTTTAATCTTCTCTTCATGGCGTCTTACATAGGATTCTGGTATGCTGGTAGCCTATCTGGAAAATATGAACGAACTGCGAATTTTTTGCCGGAGGCGTTGACATATGACAACTTGTCGTCTAAGCTTATGACAGCTTGTCAGGCGAGGAGGTGCCCTATGCCCAGCGCGACGTTTTACAATCTGCCGGAGGAGAAGCGGGAGCGCCTGCTTCGGGCTGCCAGGGAGGAGTTCTCCCGCGTTCCCTATGAGAGCGCCTCGGTGAACCGGATCATCCAGTCCGCCGGCATCCCGCGGGGCAGCTTTTACATGTACTTCACCGACAAGGAGGAGCTGTTCGGCCACCTGATGGACTCCTATGGCGCACTGCTGGAGCGCCGGATGGGGGAGCTGCTGGAGCAGCGGGAGGGGGACCTCTTTGCCGCCTTCCTGGACCTGTTTGACCACATTCAGGCCCACTGGGGGGACGGGAAATACCGCGAGATGGCGGACATACTCCGCTGCAACCGGCAGATGCAGCCCGGGGTCCTGCTGAACCGGGAGGGGCCTGAGGCGAGCCTGGCTCGCCTGCGGGACAGGGTGGACCTGTCCCGACTGGATCTGCGCACGGAGACCGACCTTTCCGATATCTTCCACTTGCTGGTCTCCGCCGTAGCCGGTACACTGGTAGCGGCCGGGGCCTCAAGCGATCCGGCGGGCGCGCGGGCCCGTCTGATGCGTGTATTTGGCATCCTTCGGCGGGGCGCGGCCTCCAAGGCGGTCCGCCGCGAAGAAGCATAGCAAAGAAAAGGAGAAACCACTATGGAAGCAACCCAAGTTAAGCCAGAAACGACGGTCGCCCCTCCGGAGGGGCCGGGGAAGAAAAGCCCGCAGCTCACGCCCCCGAAGAAGAAGCGGAAGTGGGTCAAGCGGCTGGTCATCCTCTTGGTGATCGCGGCGCTGCTGGTGCTGGCGCTCTCCCGCTGCATGAGTGCGGGAACTCAGGCGCTCAGCAGCGTCTACCTGCCCTACACCGCCGCGATGCACGACATGACGGTGGCCGTCTCGGGCACCGGCACCATCGAGCCCATCCAGTCCTACAAGGTGACCACGCTGGTCAGCGGCGAGATTCTGGAGGCCCCCTTTGAGGAGGGGCAGACCGTCCACAAGGGCGACGTGCTCTTCCGCATCGACGCCAGCGACGTGGAGAACAACATCGAGCAGCTCCAGCTCAACGTCCAGTCCGCCCAACTGGCCCTCAACGACCTGCTGAAGACCCAGAGCGACAATCAGAAGGACCGCAATGTGAAGGCCGACGACGCCGGCGTGATCACCGAGCTGCACGTGGACCGCGGGGACAGCGTCACCGTCGGCACCGTCATCGCTGACGTGCTGGACCGGGACCACATGAAGCTGAAGGTACCCTTCCACTCCGCCGATGCATCGGGCTTCTATGTGGGTCAGGCCGCGACCGTCACCGTGAACGGCACCGCCGAGACGGTGAGCGGAACGGTGGAGTCCATCGCCGCCACCGACGAGGTGGGACCCGGCGGCACCCTGGTCCGCCAGGTGACCATCCTGGTCAACAACCCCGGCGTCTTGTCTGAAACCAGCCAGGGAACCGCCTCCGTGGGAGGGGCGGCCTGCGCCTCCGGCAGCAGCTTTACTTATGCATCCTCCTCCCAGATCACGGCCAAGGCCGCCGGCGATCTGGACGTGCTCAATGTCAAGGAGGGTGACCGGGTATCCAAGGGCCAGGTGATCGGCGTTATCTCTGAGGCCGACCTGGAGACCCAGATTGAGAATGCCCGCATCGCTCTGGAAAACGCCCAGCTCTCCCTGAAGAACGCCCAGGAGAAGCTGGAGGACTACACCATTACCTCCACCATCGACGGCGAGGTGATCGAGAAGAACCTGGATGTGGGCGACAACATCAGCGGTCTGTCCAATTCCGGCGCTTCCGTCACCTACCCGGCCATCATCTATGACCGCTCCGAGCTCACCTTTGACATGGACGTGGATGAGAAGGACATCAGCAAGATCCAGGTGGGCCAGAAGGTGGAGATCACCGCCGGCGCACTGGACGACCAGAGCTTCACCGGCGTGGTGGATAAGATCAACATCAACGGCACCACCACCAGCGGCCACACCAGCTATCCCGTCACCGTGAAGGTGGAGGGCTCCCCCGAGGCGCTCTACCCCGGCATGAACGTCTCCGCCAAGATTATCGTGGAGGAGGTGGGCAGCGTGCTCGCCCTGCCGGTGGAGGCGGTGGAGCGGGGTAACACTGTGCTGGTGGCCAAGGAGGGCTGCCTGGATGAAAACGGCGTCATCAAGGATCTCTCCGCCGCCGAGGAGCGCCAGGTGACCCTGGGCCGCAACGACGACGAGTACATCGAGATCGTGGACGGCCTGGAGGAGGGCGAAGTGGTGCTGGCGCTGAGCCCCCAGGGCTCCAGCCTCATGAGTGCGATGGGGATGGGTTAAGCCATGGAACACCTCATTGAACTCAAGGACGTCTACAAGATTTACCAGATGGGCGAGGAGACCGTCCACGCCCTGGACGGCATCTCCCTGACGGTGGACCCCGGGGAATTCGTGGCCATTGTGGGCTCCTCCGGCTCCGGTAAGTCCACCGCCATGAACATCATCGGCTGTCTGGACGTGCCCACCTCCGGCACCTACCATCTGGGCGGCGTGGACGTGTCCACCATGGACGACGACCAGCAGGCCGAAATCCGCAACAAGATGCTGGGCTTCATCTTCCAGCAGTACAATCTGATTCCCAAGCTCAACGTGCTGGAGAACGTGGAGCTGCCCCTCCTCTACGCCGGAGTGTCCGCTGCTGAGCGCCATGAGCGGGCCATCCGCTCTCTGGAGCGGGTGGGGCTGGCGGACAAGTGCAAAAACCTGCCCAGTCAGCTCTCCGGCGGCCAGCAGCAGCGGGTGTCCATCGCCCGGGCGCTGGCGGGCAACCCCTCGGTGATCCTGGCCGACGAGCCCACCGGCGCCTTGGACTCCCGCACCGGCCGGGAGGTGCTGGGCTTCCTCCAGAAGCTCAACGCCGAGGGGGATACCGTGGTGCTCATCACCCACGACAACTCCATCGCCGTCAAGGCCAAGCGTATCGTGCGCCTACAGGACGGAAGGATCATCTATGACGGTGATGCCCACGACCCAAAGGCCGTGGTACAGCCGGAGCTGGACGAGGAGGTGGGCGCGCTGTGAATGTGAGCCAATCCTTCCGCCTGGCCCTCAAGAGCCTGATGGTCAGCAAGGTCCGCGCCCTGCTGACCATGCTGGGCATCATTATCGGCGTGGCGGCCGTCATCGTCATCGTCTCCCTGGGCAATGGCATGCAGCAGTATATGAACGCCCAGTTTGAGCAGATTGGTGTCAATCTCATTCAGGTGGCCATCTACTCTTACGGCGGCAACCGGGAGGTGGAGCCGGACGACATGTACGCCCTGGCGGAGAAGTACCCCCAGTACATTGACTCCGTCAGCCCCTACCTCAGCGCCTCCACCACCGTGCGCCGCGGCGCCGACGAATACGATCACACCAGCGTGTACGGCGTCAGTGAGACCTTTTACAACGCCGAAAAGGGCCAGACGGCCAGCGGCGACCAGCTTGAGGAGGGGCGCTTCCTCAGTTATGTGGACGTGGAGCGGGACCAGAAGGTGTGCGTCATCGGCAGCTACCTCAACGAGGATATGTTCGGCGGGGACGGCCTGGGCCAGACCCTGACCGTGGGGGGCATTCCCTACAAGATCATCGGCACCCTGGCACAGAAGGCCGACTCCACCGAGGGCAGCGGGGATGACCTCATTTACCTGCCCTATGGTATGGTGGAGCAGCTCAACGCTGCCAGCGGGGGTATGGGCATGAAGATGTACCTGGTCACCAGCACCACCAAGGAGACCTCTTCCGCCGCCAAGGGCGTGGTGGAGAGCCTGCTGTTCCGCATCTACCAGGATGAGAACGCCTACATGGTCATGACCTCCGCGGAGATGATGGACATGATGGACTCCATGCTGGGGGTGCTCATGACCATTCTGGTGGTCATCGCCGCCATCTCCCTGGTGGTGGGCGGCATCGGCATTATGAACATCATGCTGGTGTCGGTTACCGAGCGCACCCGGGAGATCGGCATCCGCAAGTCCCTGGGCGCCAAGGGCCGGGATATCCGCAGCCAGTTTATCATCGAGGCGGGTACCACCTCCGCCATCGGCGGCGTCATCGGCATTATTCTGGGCGTGGTGCTGGCCAACGTCTTTACCGCCCTGGTGGGCGTTGTGATGGCCGGTGCGGAGGGCTTCTCCGCCGTACCCAGCGCCGGAGGCATTGCGGTGTCCTTTGGCGTCAGCGTGGGCATCGGTATTCTCTTCGGCTACCTGCCCGCCAACAAGGCCGCAAAGCTGAACCCCATTGACGCGCTGCGCTATGATTGACGGTACGCCGGCCCGCCCTTGCCGAACCGGCGCGGATGGTATATGATAATAGGCAGGGGCCGGCGCTCCCGCCGGCCCGCCGTTTCCATTTTCACGAGCATGAGAAGGAGAAAAGCAATGAAACAACGACTGTTAGCCGGCCTGCTGGCCGTGGTGCTGGTGCTGGGGCTGGCTCCGGCGGCCTTGGCCGCCGCGCCGGCCGAGGAGGAGGCCGCCCAGGTGCTGGCCGCCCTGGACATTATGGTGGGCGACGAGAGTGGTAACCTGAACCTGGGCGCCACCGTTACCAGGGCCGAGTTCACCAAGCTGGCGGTGGCCGCCTCCACCAGCCGGGACGCCGTAGGCGACACGGTGTCCGTCAAGCCCTACCCTGACGTGCCTCAGAGCCACTGGGCCGCTCCCTATATCAAGGCGGCGGTGGATCTGGGGCTGGTGCAGGGCGATCTGCACGGCAACTTCAACCCCGGCCGTTCCATTACGCTGGCCGAGGGCGTGACCATCGTCCTGCGCCTGCTGGGCTACCAGGACAGTGACTTCACCGGCGTCTGGCCCTCCGGCCAGATGGCCCAGTACCGGGCCCTCAAGCTCAACGAGGGCGTCACCGCCGGACAGGACAGCGCCATGACCCGCCGGGACGCCCTGTACCTGTTCTACAACCTGATGATCACCAAAAACAAGGAGGGCTCCTACTACCTGAACGTGCTGGAGCCCACCCTCAGCCTGGTGAATGCCGCCGGGGAGCTGGACCGGGTGGCTCTCATCAACTCCGCTATGGAGGGCCCCGTGGTGGCCGCCGCTGGCTGGCAGTCCAGCGTGCCCTTCGACGCCGGCAGCGCCACGGTCTACCGCAACGGCGCCAAGAGCAGCCTGGCCGCGGTGCAGAATCAGGACGTGGTGTACTGGTCGGAGTCCATGCATACCCTGTGGGCCTACTCCGACAAGATCACCGGCACCTATGAGGCGGCTTCTCCCTCGGTCACTAGCCCCACCTCCGTCACCGTGGCGGGCAAGAGCTACACCATTGAGACCACCTCCGCCGCCTATGCCCTCTCCGACCTGGGCGGCTACCAGATTGGCGACAGCGTGACCCTGCTGCTGGGCCGCAGCGGCGGCGTGGCGGCAGTGGGCGAGGCCGTGGCGGCCGACAACCTCATCTACGGCGTCGTCACCAAGGTGGAGAGCACCTCTTACGACGACGGAAAGGGCGGCACCTACAACGCCCGCACCGTCACCGTGGCCGGTACCGACGGCGGCTCCTACCGCTATCAGACCGACAATAAGAGCCTGGACGAGGGCGATCTGGTGCGGGTGAATACCGACGGCGACACCATCGAGGTCAAGCGCCTGACCACCTCCACCCTGACCGGAAAGATGAGCAACGACGGCACCAAGCTGGGCACCTACCCCCTGGCTGACGACGTGCAGATTCTGGACACCTACGAGAGCTGTACCCCCATCCGCATCTATCCCGACCGCCTGAAGGGCGTGAAGTTTGACGGCAATATGGTCCGCTTCTATGCCCTCAACGCCCAGGGGGAGATCAGCCATCTGATCCTCAACGACGTGACCGGCGACCTTCACCAGTACGGCGTCATCACCAGCGTGGAGGAATTGGATCTGGGCACCATGATGGGCATTTCCTCCTCCTATACCTACGACGTGGGCGGCCAGAAGCTCACCTTTGGCTCTACCAACGCCATCTACAATCTGAAAGTAGGTCCCTGCCAGATCAAAATGGAGGGCCCCAACGCCGTCGAGCGGCTGTATAACCTGTCCGAGCGCAAGCTGGACAGCGTTAGCGGCAGCACCGCCGTGGGCACCAACAACCAGAAGTACACTCTCTCAGACAATGTGGCGGTGTACGTCTATGAGGGCGGGGAGTATCAGCTCTCCAGCCTGGCCCGCATCAGCGGAGGGAACTACTCCCTCACCGGCTGGTACGACAAGGACGAGAGCGCCGGCGGGCGCATCCGCGTCATCATCGCCCGCTGACCAGCACAAAAATCAAACGGAACCGCCCCGGAGCCATTTGCTCCGGGGCGGCCTGTTTCTACAGCACCAGGGCCACGCACCAGCATACCGTAGCCCCCAGGGCGCCGGCGGCCACGTAGGCGGGGGCGGGGATATGCCGCCACAGGCGGCTCCAGCGGGAGTTGCGGCGGATATACCCGTCAGCCACCCGGCGGGCTTCCTGAAGCACATCGTCCGCCGTCACGCCTCTGCCGAAGGCGTCCTCCTTCAAAATAAAAATCGCCTGCTCAAAAAAGCGGGGGTCAGGCGCTTTGACCACGATGACCTGTCTGGACACACCTTTCACCAACCGGGACACATCCTTTCCTGTTTTCTTCCAGTATGGCCGCTTTTTAGAATACCTATTCCGGCGGCCGGAAAGAATTGCCGCTCATATCCGCCCGTTTGCCGCCGTACACTATTGCCAGGAATGGAGGCGAAGGCATGACGCAGAAGCGGCGGCTGGCGTGGGCGCTGGCCCTTTTGTTTGTGGTGAATATTGCGGTGATCTCCCTGGCCCAGCAGGCCGAGGCGGCCACCTACCGGCAGGGCTCCAGCGGTGAGCAGGTGCGGATCATCCAGACCAAGCTGAAAAATTGGGGCTACTATGACGGCGCGGTGGATGGCATCTACGGCAGTCAGACGGCCCAGGCGGTCAAATACTTTCAGCGGAAGAACGGCCTGACCGCCGATGGCATCGCCGGGCCGGCCACCCTCAAGGCGC
>OJRZ01002642.1_pt1 | contig 10861 bp, 10 predicted proteins | sample 1599291 | NCBI WGS metagenome assembly OJRZ01 (sample SAMN04168657, study PRJEB22393) | human gut metagenome | biome: human gut microbiome; feature: stool | host: Homo sapiens | collected 2014-03-20
CCTCAATCACGTCGGCCACCCGGCGGTCCCCCCGTGAGAACACCGCCTCCAGGAAACTGGTGTCCGGATCGTGCCAGTTGTAGCGGATGGAACGGCCCCGCATGTTGTCCCGCAGCAGCTTGACCCGCCGCCGGTACTCCTCCATGCTCACCTGGGCCTCCCACTGGAAGGCGGTGTGGGGCTTGGGTACAAAGCAGGCGGTGGACACGGTGATGGTCACCCCCCGCTTGGGGTTGGGGGTGCACTCCTTCCACGCCTTGTATACCTTCTCGGCCAGCTCGGCGATGCCCAGCACATCCTCGTCGGTCTCGGTGGGCAGGCCCAGCATGAAATAGAGCTTCACGCTGCTCCACCCGCCGGAGAAGGCGGTGCGGCAGGAGCGGAGGATCTCCTCCTCCGTCACATTCTTGTTGATGGCGTCCCGCAGGCGCTGGGTGCCTGCCTCCGGGGCAAAGGTCAGCCCCGACTTGCGCACATGCTGCACCCGCTCCATCAGGCCCAGGGAGAAGTTGTCCGCCCGCAGGGAGGGCAGGGACAGGGAGACCTTGTTGGGCTCACACCACTCCAGCAGGCCGTCGCACAGCCCCTCCAATGCCCGGTAGTCGCTGGTGGACAGGCTGGAGAGGGTCATCTCCTGGTAGCCGGAGTCCCGGCACGCCTCGATGCCCTGCTGGACCAGCCGCTGGGGATTGCGGGGGCGCACCGGCCGGTAGGCGTAGCCCGCCTGACAGAAGCGGCAGCCCCGGATGCAGCCGCGGAACACCTCCAGCATCACCCGGTCGTGGACGATCTCGGTGGAGGGTACAATGGTCTTAACCGGGAAATAGCTCTTGTCAAAGTCCTGGACGATGCGCTTGGTCACCCTGGCCGGAGCCCCCTCCAGCGGGGTGACGGCGGCCACCGTGCCGTCGCCGTGATAGCTCACCTCGTAAAGAGAGGGCACATAGACGCCAGGAATCCGGGCCGCGGCGGTGAGGAACTCCTCCTTACCCCAGCCCTCCTCCCGGGCCTGGCGGTAGAGCTGGATAATCTCCACACTCACGTCCTCCCCTTCCCCCAGGACGAACAGATCCACAAAGGGGGCCAGGGGCTCTGGATTAAAGGCGCAGGTTCCCCCCGCCACCACGATGGGAGACAGCTCTGTCCGCTCCCCGCTGCGCAGGGGAAGGCCAGCCAGATCCAGCATGTTGAGCACATTGGTATAGGCCATCTCATAGCCCAGGGAGAAGCCAATCAGGTCGAAATCGGCGATGGAATCGCCGCTCTCCAGGCCGTACAGGGGAATCCCCTCCCGGCGCATCTCCTCCTCCATGTCGCCCCAGGGGGCGAACACGCGCTCACACCACACCCCATCCATCTCGTTCATTAGCCCGTAAAGGATACGCACGCCCAGATTGGACATGCCGATCTCATAGGTGTCCGGGAAGCAGAGCGCGTAGCGCACATCCACCGCGCGCCGGTCCTTGACCACTGCGTTATACTCCCCTCCCGTATACCGGGCGGGCTTCTGAACCCGTGGGAGGATGTGTTCCAAAGTACGATTCATGCCGAACCCTCTCCATGTATCTCGAAATCAATAGAAAATGCAGTAAATTGTATTATACTATGTCTTTTCCCGCCTTGCAACCCCCATTCAAAAGGAATTGCATTCCATCTTTCCATCTACCCGGCCAGAAGGGCAGCGCATAGGCACAGGAGAACCAATGCAGCCCCGTTGGCCGCAGTGAACAGCAGCAGATAGCGCCCCGGCCTGGCCCCCGGCGTACGCAGGTAGACCTTAAGCGAGATGAGGCTGGCCAGCGAGGCAATGGGGGTCCCCAACCCGCCCAGGTTGGAGCCCACCAGAAGGCCGCGCCAGTCCGCTGTAAATCCGGACAGGAGCACTGCTGCCGGAACGTTGCTGATGATCTGGCTGGTCAGGCCGGTGGTCAGCGCCGTGTGGCCTTCCATCAAGGAGGCCAGGGCGGCATGTACCGGGCCGCAGGCCCCGATGTTTCCGGCAAACAGGAAGAAGCAGAAAAAGGTAGCAAGCAGGCCATAGTCCACCCTGCGAAACAATCCCCGGTCAAAGAGCAGCAGACCGCCCGCCACCACGGCCAACAGCGCCGGATAGGGCAGCACCCGGAATACCGACAGCAGGCAGAGCACAAACAGGCCTGCCATCAGCCCCAGACGGCCCGGCCTCCGAAGCTCCGCCTGTTCCTGAAACCGGACCTGAATTCCCTCATCCCGGACACACAGGAGGGATGCGGCCGTCAGCGCAGCCAGGCTGACCAGGGTCAGCGGAAGCATGGTCCCAAAAAACTGTTCCGCCGTCAATTCGTAGTCGGCATAAAGATAGAGATTCTGCGGATTACCCACCGGGGTAGCCATGCTCCCAAGGTTGGCGGCCATGGTCTGGAGCACCACAAGGGGGGCCAGGTATTCCGTCCGTCCGATCAGCCCCAGCACCAGAACCGCAAATGGAACAAAGGTGATGAGCGCCACATCGTTGGTCACCACCATGGACACAAAGAAAGGCAGCAGCACTAGGGCAAGGCTGACCAGGCGCATCCGCCGCTCCCCCGCCAGCAACCGCTGGGCCAGCACTGCAAAAACACCGCACTCCTGCAGTCCCGCCACCACCGCCATCAGGCAGAACAGAAGGGTGAGTACCCGCCAGTCAATATAGTTCAGATAGGCCGGCGAGGGCGGATTGAGAAGCGTGGAAGCTGCCGCGCAAACCGCCGCGATACAGAGTACCGGCTCCTTCCGCAGCAGGGCCAGCCACCTCCCCTTCTTCTCCTGAACCATCCATTCATCCCCTTCCAAGTGCAAAGAAAAAGCCACCCCGGCGGGTGGCCTTTCTCTCATGTTCGACAGCCGAATGCCATACATTAGTTTACTCGCTTCCCGCTCTGTGGTCAAGAGCAAAGCGGCCCGCCGCCCCGCTCTTTCACGAGTGCCGGAAGTCCTCCACCACGTCGGCCAGATGTACCGGTGACAATCCCGCGCTGTTGCAGCATTCGGCCAGCCGGTTTACCTCCTGGAAGTCCGTGGATATCCGTCCCACGCAAATGCCATTCGTCCCCCGAATTCCGTACATCTGCGGGTGGGAGGCCACATCCAGGAATACACAATACGTCTTGTGGTTGTTTCTCATGTAAGCTCTCTCCTCATTCCTAATACTTTTCGGTGATAAACGACTGAATTCGACCAGGTTCTCTCCTTTGCCGTGGTATACTAACCGTTGCCCCTTTCAAGGTCAGTGTTTTTCGACCATCCCCCTATCTTGTATTTCCTTCCGTGCTAATCCCTATATTATGTATTTCGAGAGGAATGTCAATACAATTCGGTTATTTTGACCGGTTCACCGGATTTTTTTACCACATCCGGTTAACTCATGTTCGTACAGGAGGGGTGTTCCATGTCCATGACCGAAAAACTGGCCTACATCAAGAAGCTGCGCCACCTGACCACGGAGGAGATCGCACAGCAGTCAGGCGTTCCGCTGGGGACTCTGAACAAAATCTTTTCCGGTCAAACCAAAAATCCAGCCGTCGGGCCTGTGGACAAGATCACTCAGGTCCTGCGCATTCCCATACACTACCTTTTAGATGACGAGCTTCCGATTGAATACCATGTCAGCACCTCCACGGACGATGGGATTTTACTGCTCTCCTCAGAGGAGATTCAATTTCTCATGAAATACCGGGATCTGGAGCCTCACAGCAAGCGGGCGGTGGATACCATGACCGAACTTCTCAATATGCCGCCTGGCCGGTTGGCAGGAAATCTGCCGGTCAAGCGGACCTTTTGCTATGTAACCGCTCCTCCCGGGGACTCCAACCCATTGGGTGACTCCTTTTTTCTGCGGCCTGTACTGATCCCCGAGACAGATGCCGCCGCCCGTGAGGCAGACTTTGCCGTTCTGCTCACCAACGGCAGTATGGAGCCGCTCTACTCCGCCGGAACCATTCTGCTCTGCAAAAGGGAGCATGCCTCCCGCCAGGAATATGGCCTGTTTCTTCTCAATCAGGAGGCGTTCATTCGCCGCCTGTACTATAAACGGGGCATCACCAAACTGGTCGCCCCTAATCTGAACTTCAAAGACATTATCATCCATGAGAACGACTCTCTGAAGTGTATCGGTACTATCACTGGCATCGCACACGGATGCCGGTGGGAATAGCCGGGTCCACAGCCCGATTCGGGCTGTGGACCCGTTCTGTTTACGCCCATTTTCTGAGCCCGTCTCTCAAAATTTACATTTTAACTCTTGACACTTTCGCTGCGTCGGCTACTATATGGAAGGAGGAAGCTATGGACTTTACATAAGGGGATGTCGTGCGATGAATAAGAAAAAGTGGATCAAACGCCTGCTGATCACCTTGGCCGTTCTGCTCTGCGGCTTTGCCATTTTTGAAATCATCGTCCATGTGCTGATGGACTCTGAGATGAGCAGCCGGGACGATTGGAACATCCAGTTGGGAGAGCGTATGTATGCCAGTGAGGAGCGGGGCGTTTCCCTCTACTCCGCCCCCTGCGAGGCCAGCATTCCCGTCTCCCGGATGGTGCCGGATGAGTATGAGGAGGACGGCTTCACCTACTACGACGAGTCGGTTCAGCACCGGCTGGGGCAGGAGCTGATGGAACTGGTACAGCAACAGGGGAACGCCGCCATCGACGCGCCGCTGGCCCTCCTAAATCCTTTTGGAACCGGGAGCAACGGGCTCCTCCTCGCCTTCCAGACGGACCGGAAAAGCGAAATCCGCTATACCATCCACACCACCAGCGCAGAATTGCCTGACTATACCGCAACAGCGCAGGGCTTGGGGGACAAGCAGTTCAGCAGGAAGCACTGCTTCCTGCTGGTGGGTCTCGTCCCGGGCGAGACCCAGGAGGTGACACTGGAGGCCATAGGCGAGTGGGGCAAGGTACAGGAGCGCGCCACCTTCACCATTGAGATGCCCCCCTCCAGCTCCGGCTATGACAGCCGGCTTACATACACCGACGGGGACAGCGCCGCCGCACTGAGCGACGGCCTCTTCTACGCCACCGGACTGGGCGATTATTACGGCTACACCTTCTTCTTTGATAACTCCGGTGTGCTGCGCTATGAGATGGTACTGGAGGGCTTCCACTCCGACCGTTTCCTCTACACCGACATGGGACTCTACACCTGCGTCAGCAGCCGAAAAATCGCGCTGTTGACCCCCATTGGTCAGGCTATCCGCATCTATGACCTGGGCCAGTATGAGCTGCACCACGACATCAACTGGGGGCCGGACGGCACCATTCTGGCCCTGGTCAACGACACGGAACAAGACACCGTGATGGATGTGGTTGTCGAGTTGGACCCCGAAACCGGCGCTGTTACCGAGCTCGTGGATTTCTCCACACTGATGGACGGCTATTACGGCGCCATGACCCATCCCGTTCCCCTCACCGGCTCCTCCTTCTGGCAGGCCGGCGAGGACGACTGGCTCCACCTCAACTCCGTTCAATACAGGCAGGCGGACGACAGCATCCTGGTCAGCTCCCGGGAGACCTCCACCATTGTGCAGGTATCCGGCGTCCACAGCACACCAACCCTCACCGCCCTGATCGGCGATCCCGCGTTCTGGGCGGGGACGGAGTATGAGTCGCTCTCCTATCAGCCCCAAGGGGATTTTGTCCCCCAGTACGGCCAGCATGACGTGGAGCTGGTTGAGGATGACAGCCTGCCGGAGGGACAATACCTTCTGCGCATGTACGACAACAACTATTGGAGTCTGAGCACCCGGGACGACTACGAGCCTGAGCTGCCCGACAGTGTTGGAACCAGCCTCACCGGTGGGTCTGGAATCCACTCCTATGTGACCTATTATCTGGTGGACTCCAACGCCAAAACCTTCTCTCTGGCCAAGCAGTTTCCCGTCACCTATTCCAGCATCGTTTCAAACGCCCAGTCCTTTGACGGCAATTATGTGGTCAACAGCGGTGTGGCCCATGAATTCGGCGAGTATGACAGCGAAGGCAACCTGATCCGCGCCTTCTCCTACGACTGTATGATGAATGGCTACCGTGTCATGAAGGGTGACTTCGAGGGCTTTTGGTTCCGGGAGGCGTCATAAACAGGCAACAGACAAGGGAGCGCCGCAGATTATTCTGCGGCGCTCCCCGTTTTTTGCTCATCCATCATCTGGTGCAGGCAGGCCAGCGCGTCGGACAGGCCGCCGATTTCGTCAATCAGTCCCAGGCGCACCGCCTCCTCCCCGTAGATCACGCTGCCAACATCCGCGGCCAGCTCCCCGGTTTGGAGCATCAGCCGGGTGAAGTCCTCCCGTTTTACACGGCTGTTCCGGGTGACAAACTGAATAATCCGCTCCTGGATGCGCGCAAAGTAGTTGAAGGTCTGGGATACCGCGATCACCAGGCCGTTCAGCCGCACCGGGTGGATGGTCATGGCCGCCGACGGGGCGATAAAGGACCTCTTGGCCGACACCGCCAGAGGCACGCCGATGGAGTGCCCGCCCCCCAGCACCAGGGAGACGGTGGGCTTGGACATGGAGGCGATCAGCTCGGCGATACCCAGGCCCGCCTCGATGTCGCCCCCCACGGTGTTGAGCAGCACCAGCAGGCCGTCCACCTCGTCGCTCTCCTCAATGGCCGCCAGCAGGGGCATGACGTGCTCATATTTGGTGGTCTTGGCCGAGGAGGGCAGAACCTGGTGGCCCTCGATCTGTCCTACAATGGTCAGGGTGTGGATGGTCCCCCGCTCCGTCCGGATGGTGGAGGAGCCCATATCCACGATCTGCTGCTGGCGCTGGTCGCCGCCCTCCTCGCTTCCGGTCTCCGCAGTCTGCTTCGTCTCATCCATGCCCATACCCTCCCAAAATGTCGTTTGGATTCAGTATGAGCCGGCGGGGGCAATTTTATGCAACCGCCGCAGCGCGCCTTACTCCGGAAGCCGGTCCAGCCAGCACCCCGGCCCAGCGGTGCCGTCCTGGTTCATCGGCAGATAGCGCTGGCCGATCGCGATACCTGTTACCTCCCTCGGATCGATGGCTCTCGGGAAATACCATACGATATCCTCACCCCAGCGGTCCTTGTTTCCAGGAGCGTAATAGGTCAGGGTGTCCTCCTCCGTGAAAAAGACTGTCCTGCGGTCGCAGTTTCCGTTATATGGGATCACCATGGTACTGCCGTCCGTCAAATAGACGGTAAGTGGAAACCCATTGCAGGTGGGGTAGTCCGAATCTTCAAATTGAGCGTGTGTCTTTAGGCTGGTAGCCGTCAGGGTGATCTCCCGTATCACCTGCCTGTTTAGCTTCTCCTCCAGCGCAATCGTGCGCTCCTGCAGCAGCTCCAGCGGGAAGCTCAGGGTCCACTCCCCCTCAATGGGCTGCCCCATGGTCAGCTCGCCCCATATGTGGTCAATGCGGAACTGGCCGAAATGCTCCGCCGTCAGCGTACGGAACCGGATATCGTAGTACGATATTCCTTCCCACTGGAATGTGGTGTGGATCTCCCCAATGGCGCCCACCTCCCACTCCACCTGCGGCATACCCGTCTGCAGGTAGCCGTATTCCCCGCCGACGCCGTCCGCCAGCCGGAGTTGAATGTGAAAGGCCCCGTCCTGGTCAAACCCCATGGAGGACAGGCTGCACAGCTCCGTGCCCAATTCCGCCGGCGTCTGGCCGGGGACCAGCACTGTTCTGGTTTCCTCCCGTCTCTCTCCCGATATGTACTTCTCTGTCGCTACGGTCAGGGTATCCAGCCGCTCTCCAGTCAGAAGTTCCCACGGAAGAGGTGCGAAAAATGGCTCCACTGCGGGGAGAACGCGGGAGAATTCTACTGTATACACATCCCCCGTCTGCATCTGGCACGGAGCGATATCGTCCAGCGCGAGGGCAAACAGTACCGTATCGGCTTCCGCGTCGTAGGCAATACAGGGATCGCGGTAGGATTCCAGGGCAGCACTTTCGTGCAGCCGCTCCCCCACCAGATCCTCCGCCTCCAGGTATGCAGTGCCCCCATTCTTATCCGCCAAAACCCGCACTACCCGCAGCTCGATGCCCTGGTCCGTAGCCGACACCCCCTCTACCTCCTGAGCGTAGGGTTCAAAGCTGCCGAGGAATTGGATCAGCGTTTCCCGTAGAGGGGGTGAGACTGCGACGGCGGTCACGGCCAGAGCGGCGCAGATAGCCGCCGCCATAAGGCCGGTACGCAGCGGACGGCGGCGGTTTTCTCTCTCCGTCATGCGCCCCGCCGCGGCCAAAATTGCCTCCCACCGCTCCGTACTCAGGTGAAGCTCCGAGAGCGCCGTCTCCAGCTCGGCGTGCATGCTCTGCTTATTCCTGCTCATAGTACCACCCCTTCAGACGTTCCTTCAGCAGTCCCCGGGCCCGTGAGAGCCGTACCGTCACGGTGGAGACCGGAACGTGCAGCCTCTGGGCGATCTCCCAGGCCTTCCACTCCTGGTAATAGTAAAGGATGATCACTTCCCGGTATTTTGGCGGGAGGGCCTGTATGGCCCGTACCAGGGTGTCGTCCGGCGGTTCCGGTCCTTCCATGCGCAGGCTGTCCAGGCTCTCCTGCGGCGCCCGCAGAAGCCTCCACGGGCTCCTGAGCTGGCGCTTACACACATTGATAACGATACGCACCAGCCACGTCTCCACGGCACAGTCTCCTCAAAACCCCGGCCAAGCCCTCAGCGCACGCAGAAAGGTGTCCTGCACCGCGTCCTCCGCCTGGCTCCGGTCTCCCAGATAGAGCGTACACAGCCGTAGCAGGTGGTCGCCATGCTCCTCCAGCAGACCGGCCAGATCCATGGTCTCTCCGCACTCTGAGATGAAAGGCTTCTCCACATCCCGTCCCCCCTTTCACTTCCTGTCTATTAGACCATGTTCCTCCCCCCTTTGCTACAAAAACTTTTCCTACTCTTCATCCGTACTAGAACCGGACGGCAACAGGCTGGCATGCAGGATTGCGAGCAGTTGCGCCGTACACGGCTTTTGGGAGAGTTCCCGGCGGGCCAGAGTCTCCAAAAGCGGCCGGTTTGAATTCCAAATCACACGGCCCACAGTGCGGATATTCCGTTCCACTGCCTTCCAGTTCGTTCCGTATTGCTTTGCTACGTCCGGGTAGAGCCATTTTGTCACCAGCAGCAGACGTTCCGGCTCCTCTGCACAAAGCTGGAGCGCCCGTACCAGATAAGAAAATCCGGTATAGTTGGCCGTTGCGCCCAGCCGATACAGCAGATGATATGCGTCCTCCGAATGAATTTTCATACTGTCCCTCCCCCATCAGGCGTGTCGCGCTTCCTCACCATCGCAGAGCGCCCGCGATTCTTCCCGAGATTTCTGTCCTCCTTCGGAGAGCTGCAGAAGTGTGGAGAGCTCCATTCCCAGTATGGCCGCCACCCGATCCAGGGCGCGAAGCGTAGGGTTTGCACGGCCGTGCTCGATCCTGCGCAGATAAGTCACGCTCATCTCCGCCTCCAACGCCAGTTTTTCCTGTGTCAGCCCCTTTCTTTCGCGCATTACAACAACAGTTCTACCGATTTCTATAAAATTCAACATAAAATCCCTCCTTTTTCCATAGCATAGGAGAGATTACTATTTTGGGCCAGATTCTATAGTATCGGTTGCTTCATTTTTACTTATTTTTTACGGCTCATACCCCAGAGGTATAAAGCAAGCGCACCTGCGGTCATCCCGCAGGTGCGCTTGCTTCCTATGCAAATTTACTTCTCGTAGAACGCCTTGATTCCCTTGTAGGTCATATAACAGTCCAGCTTACCCACTGTCTCAAAGGGGGCGTGCATGCTCAGCACGGGCACACCCGCGTCGATGGTGTCGATGTCGCGCTCGGCCATATAGCAGGCCACGGTGCCGCCGCCGCCGGCGTCCACCTTGCCCAGCTCGGCCATCTGCCACACCACGCCGGCCTCGTCCAGCACCCTGCGGATATAGGCCACCACCTCGGCAGAGGCGTCGGAGGCGCCCGACTTACCGCGGGAACCGGTGTACTTGCACAGGCCGATGCCGTAGTTCACCCGGGCGCTGTTGCGCTTCTCATAGACCTCGGCGAAGTTGGGGTCGTAGGCCGCGGTCACGTCAGTGGACAGGCAGAAGGACTTCTCGTAGCAGGCCTTCAGCGGCACCCGCTGGGCGTCGCACAGGTCGCTGACAAAGGTATCAAAGGCTGCGGATTTCATGCCGCTGACGCCGGCCGAGCCGATCTCCTCCTTGTCCGCCAGCATACAGACGGCGGTCTTGCCGGGGGTGCCCAGGGCCAGAAGGGCCGCCAGACAGGCAAAGCCGCACACCCGGTCGTCGTGGCCGTAGGCACCGATCAGGGAGCGGTCGAAGCCGATGTCGGCAGCCTTGAAAGCGGGCACCACCTCCAGCTCGGCGGAGATGAAATCCTCCTCCACGATGTGGTACTTCTGGTTCAGGTAGTCCATGACGGCCAGCTTCACCCGGTCGGAGCCCTCGTCGTCCTTAAAGGGGCGGCTGCCGATGAGCAGGTTCAGGCTTTCGCCGGGGATGGCCTCGCCCAGGGGCTTCTTGGACTGCTCCACGCCCAGGTGGGGCAGCAAATCGTCAATGGTGAACTGGGGGTCCTCCGGCGCGCCGCCGATAGACACGGCCACGGTAGAGCCGTCCTTCAGGGCCACCACGCCGCGGAGCTCCAGGGGGATAGTCACCCACTGGTACTTGCGGATACCGCCGTAATAGTGGGTCTTGAAAAAGGCCAGCTCCGCGTCCTCATAGAGAGGGTTGGGCTTGAGATCCAGCCGGGGGGAGTCGATGTGGGCCGCGCCGATGTTGACGCCCTCGCTGAGGGGCCTGGTACCCACCACGGCCAGCATCAAGGCCTTGCCCCGGTTGAT
>OJRZ01002649.1_pt1 | contig 10845 bp, 8 predicted proteins | sample 1599291 | NCBI WGS metagenome assembly OJRZ01 (sample SAMN04168657, study PRJEB22393) | human gut metagenome | biome: human gut microbiome; feature: stool | host: Homo sapiens | collected 2014-03-20
GCCGGAAACGTCCCGGGATGGGGAAGAAATCTTCCCCTCCCTGCAATTTTTTTCAGCGGCCAGGCTCCCTTTGGAAGCCGGGCGCATAGAATGTCTCAAAGCGAGGTGACAATCATGTGCTTCAACAACGGAAACAACAATTGTTCCTGCCTGTGGCTCATCATCATCGTCGTGCTGATCTGCTGCTGCTGTGGCAGCGGGAACGCCCTCGGCGGCAATAGCTGCGGCTGTGGCTGCGGCTGCGGGTTCGGCAACGACGGCTGCAACAACGGCTGCTGCTGACGGCTGCGGAGAAAATGGGGCGTGTTCGTCCCATTTTCTTTGCTCCCGTCGGGGACAGCCCCTAGTTCAGCAGCGGCTCCACCCGAGAGAGCACCTCCCGGCGGATGTCCTCCACTGTCCGGGGCGCGTCCCCGGCAGCGCAGTCGATCACCGACCAGCCCAGATCCCGCGCAATCTCGCGGGCGCCCTCCCGGCAGCGGCGGAGATAAGCCCCGTCCTGCTCGTGAATGTCCGCAGCGGTGGCGGTCGCCTGCTCCCGATGCCGGAGCATCTTCTCAGACACCTCTGTGGGCAGATCCAGGTACAGCACCAGGTCCGGCGCGGGCAGGCCCATGCGGCCGTATTCCAGGTCGAAGAGCCAGTCCAGAAATGCCTGCCGCTCCCCTTCCGGGAGTTTGGATGCCTGGTGGACGGCGTTGGAGGTGGTGTACCGGTTGGCCACCACGATTCCGCCTTCCTCATAGAACCCGCCCCAGTCCTCCTTGTAGGAGGCGAAGCGGTCCACGGCGTACAGCACCGACGCGGCGTAGGCGTTCACGTCCCCGGGCCTGTTGCCCAGGGCTCCGTGGAGGTAGAGGTTCGCCGGTTCGGCAAAGGGGTTGCCATACCGGGGAAAGTCGATCTCCCGATATGCGATGCCCCGCTGGGCCAGGGTCTCGCACAGGAGCTTTGCCTGGGTGGCCTTGCCGGAGCCGTCCGTGCCCTCGAATACAATCAGTTTTCCGCTCATCTGTGTCTCTTCTCCTGCTTGACATGGATTAAAAACAGCGGCAGCTTCATCATCCGGCCGATGCGGCGGGGCTCCTTGCACAGGCGGTAGAACCACTCCAGCCCGTGGTCGGTCCAGAATTTTGGGGCCCGCTCCACCACGCCGGCGAATACGTCCAGACTGCCCCCCAGGCCGCACAACAGCCGGGCGCCTGTGGCGGCGCCGTTTTTCGCCATCCACTTCTCCTGCTTGGGGGCGCCCAGGCAGACGAACACCACGTCCGCGCCGCTTTGGCGGATGGCCGCTACCACCGGGCTGTCCTCCTTGAAATAGCCGTCGTGGGTGCCGGCGATCCGCAGCCCCGGATGGGCCGCGGCCAGCTTCGCTCCCGCCTGCTCCGCAACACCGGGCTTGGCGCCCAGGAGGTAGAGGGACTTCCCTTCCTCCGCCAGTTTATCCATCAAATGGGTCGCGAATTCAACGCCCGGCGTCCTTTCCTTCAGAGGCGTCCCCAGCATGGCCGCGCCCTTGATGACGCCGATGCCGTCCGGCAGCACCAGATCCGCGCCGTTCACCGCGGCCCTGGCCCCGCTGTCCTCCCGGCAGACCTCCACGATCTCCGGATTGGGGGTCACCACATAGTGGGGGCCCGGACTGCGGACCAGCTCCATCCCCCGCTCCACGGCCTCTGCCATGGTCAGGTTGTCAAAGCCGACGCCCAGCACGTCGATGCGCATGAAATCACCTCGCTACATACTCATACAGGATAGCAGTATACCACAAGCCGCCGCGTTTGTCCAACCAAAAATCAACAGGGACGCCAAAAACCGGCGTCCCTGCTGAACGATTCAGTTTTCCGGCGCCGGTACCGCCTGCTTTTTCCGGAAGTCCGGCAGCTGGGCCAGCACCACCGCCGCCAGCATCAGCACGCAGCCCAGGTACTCCTTCCCACTCATCCGGTCCCCCAGGATCAGCGCCCCGGCGACGGTGGCGAACACGGACTCCAGACTCAGCAGCAGGGACACCACCGTGGGGTTGGAGTCCTTCTGCGCCAGGATCTGGAGGGTGTATCCCACGCCGCTGGAGAAGATGCCCACATACAGGACGGGCCCGATACAGGCCAGCAGCCCCGCCCAGTCAGGCGTCTCCATCACCAGCATCAGCCCGGCAGAGAGCACCGCCATCACCAGGAACTGTACGCAGGACAGGGCCACCCCGTCCACCTTCCGGGTAAAGTGGTCGATCAGCAGGATGTGTCCGGCGAAGCAGAAGGAGCACAGCAGCACGTACCAGTCCCCCTCCGTGATGGAAAAGGACTCCTGCACGCACAGCAGATACAATCCCACCACCGCCAGCGCCACACTGAGCCAGATCGCCCGGGGCGCCTTTTGCCGGAGGAAAATCCCCGCAATGGGCACGATGACAATATAGAGGGCCGTGATGAACCCCGCCTTGCCGGAGGTGGTGGTCTCCAGCCCCATCTGCTGGAGGTTGGTGCCCATTGTCAGGACCACGCCGCAGCAGATACCGCCGATGGCCAGATCCCGCCAGGAACCGGGCCGGGCCTGGGCCTCCTCCTGAAAATCCCGCCGCCGCAGGCAGCGGAACACCAGACACAGCACCAGCAGAAACACAAAGGCCACCGCGCTTCTGGCGGCGGTGAAGGTGAAGGGACCCACATGGTCGGCGGCCACGCTCTGGGCCACGAAGGCGGTGCCCCAGATCAGAGCCGCCAGCACGGGGAATACATTTTGACGGATGTGGTTGACTTTCATCAGACTTGCTCCTCACCAGGATCTATGCTATACTTTTGCAAACTCCCGTAGATTTGATGTCCGGGATCAAAAGCCGCGAACAAATAAAAATTTTAACACAACGGGGCGGAAATGGCAAGACCCGGTTCCTCCCCGAGAAAAGGAGGCGGCCCATGCTGCTGTTTGACATGGACGGGACGCTGATCGACTCCAACGGCGTCTGGAAAAACGTGGACCGGGAATTTCTGGCCCGGCGGGGCATTGCGTACACCCACGCCTATTACGAGGGCGTAGCCCATACCATCCTTCCCCTGGCCGCCAAGTTCACCAAGGAGTACTGCCGCCTCACGGAGTCCTGCGAGGAGATCATTGCCGAGTGGATGGAGATGGCCAGGGACGCCTATGCCCATGTCACGGTGAAGCCCGGCGTCCGGGCGTATTTAAAGCAGTGCCGGGCAGAGGGCCGCCGGATGGCGGTGGTGACCTCCAGCGTGCCGGAGCACTGCCGCACCGCCCTGACCCACCTGGACCTGATGAAGTACTTTGAGGGCGTCACTCTGGCCCACGACCTGGGGTTGGAGAAAAAGGACCCGGCCCTGTGGCGTGCCGCCGCAGAGCACTACGGCGTGGCACCGGAGGACTGCACGGTGTTCGATGACAGCCTCTCCGCCTGCAAGGGCGCCAGGGCTGCAAAGATGCGGGTGGTGGGCGTTTACGACGGTTTCTTCGCCCAGGACGAGGCGGCCATGCGGGGATTTTGCGACGTGTATATCCGGAGCTTTGAGGAGCTGCTGCTCCCGCCCCGGCAGGCACTCCGCCCATGAGCGGCCTGCCTGAGGCCCTGGAGACGGCGCGGGAGGCCGGAGAGGTGCTCTCCGCCGCGGTCCTTTCCCAGGAAAACGCCGAGGGGCTGGACGGCTCCGGCCTGGACTTCCGGGACTGCCGGTTCCAGTCCTGCCGCCTGCGGAACTGCGATTTCACCGGCGCAGCCTTTTACGGCTGCACCTTCACCGGATGTCTCCTGGAGAACTGCCGCCTCTCCGCCACCTATTGGAAGGACTGCCGCCTCTCCGGCTGCAAATGGGACGGCGCGGACCTGCGCCGCTCCCGGTGGAAGGACAGCGTTCTGGAGGAGACTCTGCTTCGTTATGTCAACTTTTCCGGCGGCGTCTGGGAGCGTATTTCCGTGAAGGGATGTGACTTCACAGAGTCTACGCTCTCAGAGATGCGGCTGAAAAAAGCTGCCATGGAGAAGACGGACCTGACCGGGGCGGAGCTGTTTCGCACCAGCCTTGCCGGCATGGACCTGACGGCCTGCACCCTGGACCGGATCGTGCTGTCGGAGACCTGCCGGGAGCTGAAGGGCGCCGTCATCAACGCCGCCCAGGCCGCGGTGGTGGCCCGGATTCTGGGCATCCGGGTGGAGCCGTAGGGGGGGCATCTGTCCAGCCGCAGGCATGGCTGATCCCCGTGCAATGGACCGGATCTCCCACCCCCGATCACACACAAAACACCAGGGCCCGCCGAAAACGGCGGGCCCTCTGCTGTTCAGATTGCTTTCTGCTGGCCGATCACGTCCCGGCACCAGGCAAACAGCCGGTCCGTGAGGGCTGTCAGGTCCTCCCGGCACTCCCCTGCTTTCAGGGCCTGGGCAGTTTGCAGAATCTCCAGGTCCTGCCCGGTCAGGTGCTGTTCCAGGTCTGATCTCCGGCGGCAGTAGAGCCCCTGCTCTGCATACAGCTTGGCCTGCAGCAGGAACACGGCGGCCTTGCAGGCCTCCGCCACCGCCTCCCGGCTTCTGCCGTGGAGAAAGTTGTGGCAGCACAGGTGATACAGTCCGCAGGCCCCCTGATGGAGGGCCCGGCGGGCGTCCCCTGGCTCCTCCGGCGGCAGCAGGTCCGCAAGGCGTCCGCACCAGTCGGTGGTGTCCCGGCGGAACTGGAACAGCTCCCCCCGGTCCCAGGCCGCCAGCTCCGCCGTACCGGAGACGAAGCCGCACAGCTTGTCCCGGTCCGGCAGGTCCTTCACGGCTGCCCGGTAGGTCTCCAGGTCTTGCAGAGAGCAGCTGTCCAGAATGCACACCACGTCGATGTCGCTGTCCGGTCCGGCTTCTCCCCTGCCCCGGCTGCCCTGGAGGCCGATGTACCGCACCCGGTCCCCAAAGGCGGCCCGGACGGCCCCGCAGTATTGCTTCATCCAGTTTTCGATCTCCATCATCACAGTTTCCTCATGTGGGCTCCCGCGGATTTCAGCATCAGCTTCTTTTTGCCCACGGTGTCAAAGGCCACTTCCGCCAGGGCGTCGCCGCCCATGGGCCGGACAGAGAGCACCATGCCCTTCCCGAAGGCGGTATGCTCCACCATGTCCCCCTGCTGTAATTGCAGCAGAGGCGCCGCCGGGGCGGCGTTCTTCCGGGTGGAGGACGCCTGCTGGACAGAGGCCAGGGGCCGCTGGGGCGCCTGGGCCGGGGCCCGGTAGCTGTGGACGCCGCCGCTGCTCCAGGAGCCGCCGGCGCGGGCGGGGGAGCTGCCCCAGCCGTCCTCGTACCGGTCGCCGCCGAAGGTGCCGTCGTGCTCCATACCGCCGAAACGGGGCTCCGGCTTGCTCTCCCAGCGCATGTTCTCCTCCGGGATCTCTTCCAGGAACCGGGAGGCCCGGTTGGCGCTGGTACGGCCGTACAGCATCCGCTGCCGGCAGTTGGTGAGGGTCAGCTTCTCCTTGGCCCGGGTCATGGCCACGTAGCAGAGCCGCCGCTCCTCCTCCAGCTCCTCCTGGTCGTACTGGGCGGAGGCGCCGGGGAAGATCCCCTCCTCCATCCCCACCACGTACACCACCGGGAACTCCAGCCCCTTGGCGGAGTGAATGGTCATCATGGTGACGCAGTCGTCGCTGGCCTCCACGCTGTCCAGATCTGTGTACAGGGCAATCTCGTTCAGGAAGCCGGAGAGGGTGGCGTCCTCCGGCTGCTGCTCCAGGAAGCCCAGGATGTTGGATTTCAGCTCCTGAACGTTCTCGATGCGGCCCCGGCTCTCCATGTCGTTCTTCTCCTCCAGGGCCTTTACATAGCCGGTCTGGTCGCAGACGGCGTCATAGAACTCCGGCAGGGCCAGCTCCGTGCCCGCCCGCCGCAGGCCGTCGATCAGGTCCGCGAACTTCAGCAGCTTGGCGGAAGACGCTTTCAGCTCCGGGAACAGGTCCGCGTTGCGGATGATCTCATACAGCGACGCCCCCTGGCTCTCCGCCAAGGCGCCCACCTTGTCCAATGTAGTGGCGCCGATGCCCCGGGGCGGGTTGTTGATGATCCGCCGCAGCCGCAGGTCGTCCAGGGGGTTGTTCAGCACGCACAGATAGGCCAGCATGTCCTTGACCTCCGCCCGGTCGAAGAACTTCATGCCCCCCACTACTTTATAGGGGATGCCGTTGCGCTTCATGGCGTATTCCAGGGCGTTGGACTGGGCGTTCATCCGGTAGAGGACCGCCGTGTCCCGGAAGTTCCTGCCCCGGTTCACCCCCATCAGGATGTCCCCGGCCACGTAGTTGGCCTCGTCGCTCTCGTTGAAGGTGGTCTTGACCGTCACCACATCGCCCCCGCCGTTGTCGGTCCAGAGGGTCTTGCCCTTGCGGCCCTGGTTGTTCTGGATGACGGCGTTGGCCGCATCCAGAATGTTCTGGGTAGAGCGGTAGTTCTGCTCCAGGCGAATGGTCCGGGCGGTGGGGTACTGCTCCTCGAAGTTCAGGATGTTTTCGATGTTGGCCCCCCGGAAGCGGTAGATAGACTGGTCATCATCGCCCACCACACAGAGGTTTTTGTACCCCCCCGCCAGGAGGCTTGTCAGCAGATACTGTAAGTGGTTGGTGTCCTGGTACTCGTCCACCAGCACGTAGCGGAACTTGCGCTGGTAGTAGTCCAGCACCGACCGCTCCTGCTGCAGTAGTGTTACCGTGTGAAAGATGATGTCGTCAAAGTCCAGGGCATTGGCGGTGCGGAGCTTCTTCGCATAGGCGGCATAGATCTTGGCGATGCGGGTCATCTTCCAGTCCCCCGCCGCCTCGTACCGCTTGGCAAAGTCCTCCGGCGTCTCATACTGGTCCTTGGAGTGGCTGATGGCGGCCAGGACGCTCCGGGGCGGGAAGGTCTTCTCCTCCAGGTTCAGCTCCTTCAGAATGTCCTTGATGACCCGCTTGGAGTCGTCGGTGTCGTAGATGGTGAAGTCCTTGTCGAACCCCAGCCGGTCGATGTCCCGCCGCAGGATGCGCACACAGGCGGAGTGGAAGGTGGAGGCCCAGATGTCGTTGGCCTCCGGCCCCAGCCGGGCGGCCAGCCGGTCCTTCAGCTCCCCTGCCGCCTTGTTGGTGAAGGTGATGGCGATGATCTCCCAGGGCTTGGGCGCGTCCAGGGCGCAGAGCCGCCGGGCCCGGCGGACGTCCTCCTCCGTGGGCCGGGCGGGGAAGCTCTCCAGAAATTGAAGATCCTCTTCCGTGGCCCAGGCCGGCACCTCTTCCGAATCGCTTCCCCGGCCGTAGGTCAGCAGGTTGTACACCCGCTGGATCAGCACCGTGGTCTTGCCGCTGCCGGCGCCCGCCAGCAGCAGCAGCGGACCCTCCGTGGTCATGGCAGCCTGGCGCTGCATGGGGTTCAGCCTGGATAAGTCCTGGGCGATGACCGCCCGGCGGGCGGCAATGTAGCGTTGTTTGAAGTCTTCCATAAGTCCACCGTTCTCCATCCGTCTCAAAAGTCTCGGCCCCTATTTTACGGCAAAATCCCCTTCCGGTCAAGGCGGGAAACGGCTGTTGCCGGTTTGCCGCTTTTGTTACCAATTTGAGGTTGACAAATGTCTACCTATTTGATATGGTCCAATCAGAAGACCAGGTAGACACTCGTATACCATGGAGGTGAGACTATGCAGGTGAACCTGTCCGACAGCGAGTGGAAGCTGATGAACCGGCTGTGGGAGCAGTCCCCCCGGACCATCATGGAGTTGACGGCCTCCCTGAAGGAGGACACAGGCTGGAGCAAGAACACGGTGATCACCATGCTCGCCCGGCTGGAAGCCAAGGGGGCCGTCCGGCACGAGGAGGGCGGCCGGGCCAAGCGGTACTTCCCCGCGGTGGACCGCGAGGACGCCGCGGCGGCGGAGACGGAGAGCTTCCTCTCCCGGGTCTACGGCGGCAGCCTGGGCCTGATGATGAGCGCCATGGTGGAGAGCCGCCAGCTGACGGAGGCGGACATCGCGGAGCTGTCCGCTATTTTGGAACGAGCGGGAGGCGAGGAACATGCGTGAGATCCTGTTGACATCTTCCGTGCTGATCCTGGCGGTCCTGCTGTTGCGGCGGGCCTTCCGGGACCGGATTTCCCGCCGGGCCCAGTATGTCCTGTGGGCGCTGGTGCTGGTGCGGCTGCTGGTGCCGGTGAGCCTGCCGGGAGCGGACTTCTCCGTCCTGTCGGCGGCGGAGCCGGTGGGCCGGACAGTGACGGAACGGCTGGAACAGCGGGAAATTTACAGAGTGCCGCTGGCCCCCTCTCCCATGGGGACAGCGCCCCAGGTCACATCCCCCGCACCTCAGATAGAGGGAGGCGGCTCCCCCTCCGGGGAGGCGGCCGCGCCCTCCGGCGGGGAGGAAGCCTTTTCTTACCCGGTCATCCGGGAGCGGGTGGTGACGGCGGCGGACCTGCTGACGGTCCTCTGGCTGATCGGCATCGCCGCCATGGCGGTGTGGTTTCTGGTGACCAACCTGCGCTTCTGGCAAAAGCTCCGGAGGACGAGGGCGCCCTATGCCGCGGAGAACTGCAGGTATCCCGTCTATCTGGTGGAGGCAGGTCTCCCCTCCCCCTGTCTGTTCGGACCTGTCCGGCCCGCCATCTATCTTACCCCCGCCGTTGTCGCCTCTCCGGAGCGGCTGCGGCATGTGCTGGCCCATGAGACCGCCCACGCCCGCCATCTGGACCCGTTGTGGTCGCTGCTGCGGAGCGTGTGCCTCGCGGTGTACTGGTTCGACCCTCTGGTGTGGATCGCCGCCGCCGTCTCCAAGGCCGACGGGGAGCTGGCCTGCGACGAGGCCGCCATCCAGGCCCTGGGAGAGGGCGAACGCATCCCCTACGGCAAAACGCTGCTGTCCCTGATTCCGGTGCGGACGGGTCCCGGCTCTCCCCTGCTGTCCGCCACCACCATGACGGCAGATAAGCGGCAGCTGAAGGACCGGATCACCCGCATCGCCCAGGGACAACAGACCCGGGCAGCGGCTTTGTTTCTGGTTCTGGCGCTGGCAGCGGGCGTCTGCGCCGTCACCTTCACCGGGGCCAAGGCGGATGGGGAAACCGGCGGTGTCCGCTCCCTCACCGGCGACGAGCTAGCGTATTTTAATGAGGAGTTCTTCAATCAGGAGGGTACTTACAGCATCCGCAACCAATTTTTGAACTCCCTGTACGAGAAGCCGGAGGACATCGACCTCTTTGAGCTGTTCTATTGCGGCACGGGGATCGACGCGCCTATGACCGATGAGGAGCTGCGGCAGGTGGGCAGCTTTGACACCGCAGGGGAGCTGATCTGCCCTGTGGACAAGATGTCCGTGGAGGCCATCAACCAGGTGCTGCTGGAGAACACCGGCCTCACGCTGGAGGAGACGGGGCGGATCGGGATGGACTACTTCCAGTACCTCCCGGAGTATGATGCCTACTATCACAGCCACGGGGACACCAACTACTTCTCGGGCGTCAACATCACTGCCGGGGAGCGGGTGGGCGATACCATCCGGCTCTACTACGACGACACGTTCCATGTTGACGGCTGGAAGTGCGTGACACTGGAAGAACAGGCCGACGGCTCCTACTGGTTTGTCTCCAACCAGCCCAGTGAGCGGCCCGCCATCCCTACCGTGTACCCGGAGGGGGAGCCGGTGCTGACCATTCCGCTGACAGACCTCACACCCTATGAGCCGGAGACCATGGAGGCCATTCGGCACCGGAATGACTGCGCCGAGCGTGGCACTGGCTATATCATGCACACCGAGGACGGCGATGAACTCTCTGTCCGCACCTATCTATCCACCGACGGCAATCTCTACGCCGCCGTGATTTATGACGAGGCGGCGGGCCGGGACGGGATGCGCACATGGGATGTGGGCTGCTTCTTCACCTTCCCGGAGCATAACACGCTGAGTTACAGCGATTCCGGCGGCTACGCCGTCTCCATGGACTCCTTCTCCGATCTGTTCGGCCATGATGGGCTGGTCATCCGTTACTCCGGCGAGCTGGACGAACATACAGGCGCCACCTTCCACGACTATTACTATTTCGACACCGAGGGAAATCCCGTCCTCCTGGCCCGGGTCTACGGTGACACCGCCCAGTTCGACCTGGATGGCAACGGCGCAGACGAGTTGTGTGCCTCTTCGGCAAACACCGCCCAGATCTTTTTCCAGCGGGATGGGCGGATCTATGAGGCGGACATCGACGAGGATTTGAAACAGGCTTGGCCGGACGCGGAGTACTTGAGCTTCAACCGTTGGGACGTGAGCCGCCGGAATCTGGCCCTGTGGGCATTCGTCCCCATTCCCGACAGTCCCCAGGACGGCACCGCCGACCGGTGGCTGTACTTTGATGGAGAAAACCTGCTGGTGTACCGGGACGGCCGTGCCACGGCGGACCACTTGATGGAGGGCGCGGAAGCGCCGGAGGACGTAATGGCGGTCCTGCGGGACTACGTGCAGGAGCAATACACCGGCGACCATGAGGGGTTGCTGTTCGTGGAGGGCGGCGACTTTGTCCCCGCCCCGCTGGAATATGACGACTGGCGGATTGAGTCCATCGAGGGCCCCTCCTATGTATCCGTGGGCGGCCTGGATTTTGCCATCTGGAGCATGAACTATGAACTGCACACCACCACGCCGGAGAGCGTCATTTTGGCCGGCGGAACGTACATGACCGAGGACTGCTGGGTCAGCCCCGGTTACCCCGGGTGTGACTACTTCTACTTCCAACTGGACGAGGGCGGAACCCGCACCTATCTGTATCACCGCATGGAGAACGACTGCGTCCCCGGAACAGAGCTGTTTTTCTCAGACATGGCCTACCAGCTCCGGGAGATGGGGCTGCTGTCCTTC
>OJRZ01002652.1_pt1 | contig 10828 bp, 6 predicted proteins | sample 1599291 | NCBI WGS metagenome assembly OJRZ01 (sample SAMN04168657, study PRJEB22393) | human gut metagenome | biome: human gut microbiome; feature: stool | host: Homo sapiens | collected 2014-03-20
GAGCCAACCTCTGCCTCCAGGGACAGACCCATGGCATGTGCTACCTTAACCAGCTCCTTTGTCTTCTCGATGTTCTCTTCGATTGGATAGTGGGAACCATCAAACATGATGGAGGAAAATCCTGCTTTGATACATTTATAGCAGCCATCGTAAGTACCATGGTCCAGATGCAGGGCAACCGGAACCGTGATGTTCAGTTCTTCCATCATGGCCTCAACCATGGCAGCAACTGTCTTAAATCCTGTCATATACTTTCCTGCGCCCTCGGATACGCCCAGGATAACCGGAGATTTCAGTTCTTCTGCTGTCAGCAGTACGGACTTGGTCCACTCCAGGTTGTTGATGTTAAACTGGCCAACTGCGTACTTGCCTTCCCTTGCTTTTTCAAGCATGTCTTTTGCTGAAACTAACATATTATACCTCCTTATAACTTTGTTATTTTATTAACTATCTCACCCATTATATCGCATACGCGAACAAAAAGGAAGATGTTTTTCATTAAATCAGCTGATGCCCAGGATGTCCTTTACCTCGTTCTTCATATCATCCACGCCGCATTCCCTGTTATGGCGGACGGCTGCATGGCGGATTTCCTCCACAGCCTGGGGAACAGCGACGCCGGACAGGGCGCTTAACGCATCCACAATTTCAAATTCATCCTTGCCCTCCAGTCCTTCCCTGCCTGCAATGGCTTCCATGACACTGTGGGAGAATTTATACGGACTGGCAGTGGACGCTATGACTGTCTTTGTGTCATCCCCGCTTTCCTTCCTGTAATTTCCATATACAGAAGCCGCAACGCCTGTATGGGTGTCAATGAGATAGCCCGTATCATCAAACAGTTTTTTGATGGTGGCAGCGTTCTGCTCCTGGGTGGCAAAACCTCCCACAAAATCAGACATGAAGGCGCGCATTTCAGGCGTAACCTCATATCTTCCCTCCTGGGAAAGCCCCCGCATCAGGTTTCCGCTTGCAAGGGCGTCACATCCTGTACTCATGTAGATGAGGCGCTCCAGGTTGCTGGATATAAGGATATCCATGGACGGTGAATTGGTGAGGATAAACTCTCTTTTCCTGTCATAAATTCCTGTGGTAAAAAAGTCATACAAGACTTTATTGTCATTGGAGGCGCATACCAGAGTCTTTACAGGAAGCCCCATGCGCTTGGCAAAATAGGCTGCCAGGATATTGCCGAAATTACCTGTGGGCACCACCACATTGATATTCTCGCCCTTCTCTATCTCTCCTGCTTCTAACAGTTTGGCATAAGCATATACATAGTATACAATCTGAGGAACCAGACGGCCAATGTTAATGGAATTTGCCGAGGAAAACTGGAACCCCTTTCCCATAAGCTCTGCTTCCAGGTCCTTGTCCCCGAACATTTTCTTCACGCCGGTCTGAGCGTCATCAAAATTGCCGTGGATTGCCACCACAGAGGTGTTGTCCCCTTTCTGGGTGCGCATCTGCAGCTCCTGGACCTTGCTGACTCCGTCCTTGGGATAGAATACAATGATCCGTGTGCCGGGCACATCTGCAAATCCGGCCATGGCCGCCTTGCCCGTATCCCCGGATGTGGCCGTGAGAATGACGATTTCCCGGTCCACATGGTTCTTCCTGGCCGCTGTCGTCATAAGGTGCGGCAGGATGGACAGAGCCATGTCCTTGAATGCTATGGTGCTTCCATGGTACAGTTCAAGATAATATGCCCCGTCAGCCTTTGCCAGAGGCGCTATCTCCTCTGTATCAAACTTGCTGTCATAGGCCCTGGCGATACAGTCCTTAAGTTCCTTTTCCGTATAATCTGTCAGGAACAGCTTCATGACCTCATACGCTGTTTCCTGGTATGTCATGGACGCCAGCTTTTCAAGGGGCACATCCAGCTGCGGAATACAGGACGGCATGAACAGGCCGCCGTCCTTTGCAAGGCCCTGTAAGATGGCCATGGAAGCTGTCACTTCCTTTTCACCGCCTCTTGTACTCTGATAGGTTAATCCCATACTCTTTTTCCTCGCTTTTGAAATTCTCAATTAGTAATGTTACCAAAATATTAACATATTTCCCGGACAGACGCAACTGCAAACACTGATACCTTCCTTTTCCGCCCTTTATCTGGTATACTGATACAGCCTGTCCCCATACCGGCCGGGCCTCATCAGCCGCGGTATCCGTACAGGCCCAATAAGCCCGGGAGGAACATTATCATGACCTATGAACACATAGTTGCCGGAACCTTTGTAAGCCGGCCCAACCGCTTTATCGCCCATGTAAAGACAGGGAACAGAACAGTGGTATGCCATGTAAAAAACACCGGACGCTGCCGGGAGTTGCTGGTGCCGGGAGCAGCGGTCTATCTGGAAAAGGCCGCAAATTCTGCGAGAAAGACAGCGTATGACCTTATCGCCGTGGAGAAAGGGGCCTTGCTGATCAATATGGATGCGCAGGCCCCAAATCGTGTTTTTCAGGAGTGGGCCGCCCAAGGACATTTCCTGCCAGATCTAAAGTCCATTCAACCGGAATATCATTATGGAGAGTCCCGTCTGGACTTTGCGCTGACAACAGAAGCCGGGCTGCACCTGGTGGAAGTCAAGGGTGTTACCCTGGAGGAAAACGGTGTTGTCCGATTTCCGGACGCGCCGACAGAACGGGGCGTGAAGCATATTCACGAGTTACAGCGGGCTGTCCGGGAGGGACTGGGCGCTACCCTGTTTTTTGTGATCCAGATGCACGGCGTGGATCGCTTCTCTCCCAACGACGCCACCCATCCGGCCTTCGGTGCGGCCCTTCGGGAGGCAGCTGCCTGGGGTGTCCAAGTGTACGCCTATGACTGCCTGGTGACGCCGGACAGTTTAACTATCCACCAGCCGGTGCCGGTGGTATTATAAGGGAGCGGCAATATGGGATTTTTGGAATTGCTGTTGATCGGCGTGGGGCTCTCGATGGACGCCTTTGCTGTAGCGGTGTGCCAGGGACTCTGTATGCCAAAACTGAATCTGCGCTATGCGGCTGTGATTGCGCTGTTTTTTGGCGGATTTCAGGCGCTGATGCCCTATGCCGGCTGGCTGCTGGGCGCCCAATTTGCCGGGTACATCCAACATCTGGACCACTGGCTGGCTTTTTTTCTGCTGGCATTCATCGGCGGTAAGATGGTGTGGGAGTCTTTGAAAGGGGAGGCGGAGGAGACGGCCTGTGCGGTGAGTGTGACGCTGGATTATAAGCAGCTGCTGCTGATGGCGGTGGCTACCAGCATCGACGCATTGGCTGTTGGGGTCACGTTTGCATTTTTGAACGTGGACATCCTGCCTGCTGTGACGGTCATCGGCTGCACGACTTTTGTGATCTCCCTGGCGGGTGTGGTGATCGGGACCTTTTTCGGCGCCCGCCTTCAGCGCTGGGCGGAGATCGCCGGCGGTGTGATCCTGATCCTTCTGGGTGGAAAGATTCTTCTGGAGCACCTGGGGATCCTGTAAGCGCCTATAAAAAACAGCGAAGTGGAAAACGCCCCGGGCCATTTGGCCCGGGGCGCTGGTTATCTTATGAAATCTCAGCAGCAGGGATTGGGATTGCAGCCGCAGTTGTTGTTGCAGCCACAGCCGCAGCCGTTGCCGCCCCAGCTGCCGTTGCCGCAGCAGCACCAAATGATGATCAGCAGAATGATGATCCAGCAGCAGTTGCCGCCGCCAAAGCCGTTATTGCACATACCGGAACCTCCTATGAAATCGTAGACCGACCGAACCGGTCTCAATCCATAGTATGCCGGACCGGCAAAGGGGTTCCGGTTTTATTTCCGGCCGCTGGTGACGAGTGCGTCGGCCGCCTGTTTCTCCCGCACGGTGAAGACGCCCTTGTCCATCAGCGTGTCTCCCAGTGTCTGCCTGCTGCCGGACACCGCGGCATCCAGCGCGTAGTAGGAGACGTATGCGAGATCCGCCCGGAGGAACGTGCCGCCCTGCAGGGCGGCCAGCTCGCCCTCCGTGATGACGCCATTGGTCAAGGCATTGGTCAGTGTGCCGGAGAGGTCCTTGTTGTCCGCGGAGCTGTATCCCAGTGCCCGGAGGATGAACTCCATGTATTGGCTGGCTGTCACCGTCTGGCTGGGCCGGAAGGTGGTGGCGGAGTATCCGTTGGTGTAGCCCTTGCTGTATGCGTAGCCCACGTATTTCTCGCTCTGGGTCCCGGAGGTGATGTCCGTGAAGGGAGTGGAGCCGGTGTAGGCCAGCGCATCATTCTCCTCGCCCAGGACGCGGATGAACATGATGAGGGCTTGCAGGCGGGTAGGGGCGACCTCCAGGTCATATCCATCTCCGTAGCCGGTGAAGCTGCCTTGAAACAGGTGCATGGTCTTGAGCGCGGCAGCAATGGCGTTGTAGTCCGTGTTGGTGGAGTAGCTGAAGGCGTAGGGGCCCTGATAATCCACAACCGCCGTCTTGGAGGTGACGGTAAACACGGCGGTGGTTTCCTCAGCCACCAGATACCGGTGGCTGGCTGTAAGGGCACTGCCACTGGTAACGGTGGTCCCTGTGGTGACATCCACCACAGCGCCGGAGTTGAACGTGACCTGCATACCGCCCGCCAGCAACAGGACGCCCGTGCCGGTGGAGCCGGTCAGGGCGTCGCCTGCCTTCAGACGGGTCTCCATCCACGTGGCGGCCCCGCCGTCGGAAGGAGCCGCGTCTCCGTTCAGCAGCGCCAGGTCAGAGGCGTCCAGCTTTTCCTCCACCCGCTGGTCTACCGCATCGGTGAAAGTGCCGGTGAGATAGGAGAGGGAGGCCAGCGGATCGGAGGCCCCGCCGGCCGCGGCCAAGGCGTACACAACGGTGACGGTAAGTAAGAGGCAGACGGTGATGAGGGCAGTCTTGGTCTTCCTTGTCATAGATGATTCCCTTCCACGCTGGAGCGTCAGCGGTTGGCGATGCGGTAACTGAGGGTCAGGAGGCTGTCTGCGAAGTGAATGTTCTCAAACTGCACATCCGGGAGCTGACTGCTGAGCTCAATGTTGGTAAAGTTCCAAAAGCCCTTGACGCCCAGATTGATGAGGTGGCTGGCGGTGTCCTGGGCCACGGACTGGGGAATGGTCAGCACCACCACGTCCACCGGGTGGTCCTGTAGGAAGTGATCTAGCTCGGACATGGCGTATACCGGCACATTATTCACCACAGTCCCGATCACGGCGGGGGAGACATCAAAGGCTGCGTCCACCGTAAACCCACTCTGGGAGAATGGGAAGTTCTGCAGCAGTGCGTGGCCCAGATTGCCAACGCCGATCATGATGAGGTGGTGGTTGTTGTCCACGCCCAGGATATGACCGATCTCGGCCCGCAGTTCTTCTACATTGTAGCCGTAGCCCTGCTGGCCGAACTCACCGAAACAGCTGAAATCCTGGCGGATCTGAGAGGCGGTGATGTTCATCTCCTGCCCCAGGGAGTGTGAGGAGATGCGCACGACGCCGCGGTTGCAGAGGTCTGTGAGCTGGCGGTAATATCTGGGCAGACGCCGTATCACGGCGTCGGAGATGTTTTCCTTTCGCATATAAGTCACTCCTTGCTATTTGTTAAATCATTCTCAATTAAGTTTAGACCAAAATCAGGGACTTGTCAATTTTTTTAACAATCTTTTTAAGAAAAATTTTTTCAAGAAAAGCTTTACAAAGTGGAAAAATGTTGGTATACTAAATAAGCTGTTTGAAGAAGATGTTGATGTATGCGCCTGTAGCGCAGTTGGATAGCGCGTCAGACTCCGACATTTCAGGCTCGTTCAGTTGAGAGATGGCGCAAAGCGTTGGGAGTCTTTGGTTTTAACGGGCAGAGAGAAAAAATTCTGTTTCCGTTGACTACTATTTGACTACCAATTTTGAAAATCCCGTGTTATAATAAAATACAGTTTTTTAGGTATGCGCCCGTGGCGCAGTTGGATAGCGCGTCAGACTCCGACTCTGAAGGCCGCTGGTTCGAATCCAGTCGGGCGTACCAAAATGAATGACCCTACCTGATCTGAACAAAAAGATGTCAATGTTCAGAATAGGTAGGGTCATTTTATGCCAGAAACCATTGTGGCACAATGGTTTCTGGCTCTCCTATTATAGAGACCCTATGTCAGCCAATAAATACAAACAGGGCAAAATCAAAACGTAAAACGTGTAATCGGAGGGATTTGAACCCCTGCTGTGTCACTGGGATACGGATTCATGATTTGTCACTCATGAACGCATCTTCAACCTGGCATGGCGTCAGATTTTTCAAGGTACGATGTGGGCGCTGTGTATTGTAAAAGTCGATGTAGGAGGCAAGGCCACGCTTGAAAGCCACCGCTGAGGTGTAATCCTTCCGATACAGATCTTCCTTCTTTAGGGTAGCGAAGAAAGACTCCGCAACAGCGTTGTCATGAGGTTTCCCCGAATTGGAGAAAGATTGCACCACTGCGCGCTCATGAAGTAGTTGTCGGAACCGATGTGAGGTGTATTGGGCCCCTCGGTCACTGTGGAAAATGAGGCCGGCATCGGGAGCTCTCTGCTCCCATGCGGCCTTAAATGTGGAGGTAATCAACTGGGTGCTATTCTTCCTGGACACTTTATAGGCAACAACCCTGCGTGAAAACAGGTCTAGAATTACGCAGGTATAAAGATAAAGTTCCCCCAGTTTAAAGCAGGTAACATCACTGACCCAGATTTGATTGGGCTTGTCCGCCTGGAACTGTTGACGCAGGACATTCCGTTTCTTTTCTGGCTCATGAAGTTTCATGTAATCCTGCTTCGCAGTACTGCGGATGCTGGTCAGCCCCATCTCCTTCATCAACTTTGCCACATATTCTGGGCTAACCTGATGACCTCGTTGAACAAGAATAGTGCGGATCTTTTCAGCACCCAGCACCTGACGATACTCATCAAATACTTCACGGATCAATCCGCAATATTCCTCTCTGCGTTTTTGGAACCAAGCATTGCTCCGCTTATTTCGGAGAATATGGTTATAGAAGGTTCCGCGGGAGACATTCATAGCTTCACAAAGAGTGTGTACGTCGTATTGGCCGTATAACAACTCCAGTTCTCCTAACCGCTCCTTCAATGGAGCATGGACCGTGCAGCCGACAGTTTGCAAAATAGCGACCATGTTTTCTAATTTGGCAACTCTGCGAAGAAGTGCATCATACTCTTTGACGGTATAGGTGCGTTTTTCGTCCGGAACCACTGGGCAGTATATCTTCGCCCAGCGGTAGATCGTCCGTGCGCAGACGCCGCATTCTGTACATAATTGCTGGATTGGCCTGCCCTGTCTGTACTGTGTGATGATAGCGGTTTTCTCTTGATCTGTGTAGGTCATGGTGTTTGCTCCTTTCATGTGATATGAATTAGCATATCACATGAAAGGAACTACCCTATTTTGGATTATGAATTGTACTACACCGCATATACCATTAACAGAAATCTGATTCATGTCTCTATGAGAGTAGCATTGTAAATCTACCACAATTATGCCATAATGAAATTGTAATAACGTTATATTCGGCACCGCAGGGAGGGCTATACATGACGAATATCCCCGTTGACTGGAAGGTTTTTGAGTCCAAGTTTTCTCAGAATCCCAGGGCTGCCTTTGAGGGCCTTGTCACCACGCTGTTCTGCCACGAGATGGGGCTTTCGCACGGTATTTTCCGGTACTTCAATCAACCATATATCGAAACACAGCCCGTGATGGCTCCGGATGGCCTTTTGACCGGATTTCAAGCGAAATACTATGATGCTTCCACTCGGATTTCATCTAAAGAAGTGGATTTCAAAAATGCTATTGCGGATGCAAAGCAGAAATATGCAGGAATCAGCCGGATTATTTTTTATATTAATAAGGAAATGTCTGTCAGCAAGCGCCCTCATACCCAGAAGCCCATATATCAAGAGAATATCGAAACACACGGCGAAAGCCTTGGCATCACTGTTGAATGGCGGGGGCCAAGCCATATCGAGCAGATACTTTTGGCACTACCCACAGTAAGAGATTTATATTTTAACCCTATGCCGGGTCTTTCCCAGTGGGTTGAGCAGATCCAAAACCGGAGTGACTCCATCCGTTCCAATATTCAGTCGGAGATTCCGTGCCAGGGTGAGCGGATCAAAATCTATTATGATATGCAGAAGCTCGATGTACTATGGGAGTCGGAAAAAGCTGTCTGTATCATATATGGTGACGCAGGGACGGGTAAATCTGGCGTAGTGAAGGATCTCATTTCTCGGCGGCAGGAGCAGGGCGATGAGTTTGCCTGCTTCTTGTTCTCTTCCACCGACTTGGATGTGGAGGAAGAAAGTCTGTTTTTACGCAAGTATGGAAACTACCAACTGGAAGACTTATTTACCCTCTACAGTCAAGAGAAGCGAAAGGTCTGTGTAATTGAATCCGCTGAGAAGTTCTCCGCACTTAATAGCCCACAGGTATTTGCTGCCCTTGTCCATAAATTCATTGACCACGGCTGGAAGATGATCTTCACCATCCGTACCGTATACAAGGACAGCTTTTGCAATATTCTCCTCAAAGACATCGCTTATGACGAGTTTCGGGTGGAGAGCATAGCTGATGAGGTGCTAGAAGCGATCTCAGAGCAGTATCACTTCCCACTTCCCCAAAACCAGAATCTTCGAAGCCTCCTGAAGGATTTCTTCTATTTAAAGCTGTACTTAAAGCTAGATCCGGCTGGCTTGGATTTGGTATCCTCTGAGGAGCTGTTTCTGCAGCAGGTCTGGAAGGAGGTCATCTGTGACAGCCACCGTCGCGCAGAAAACCTCCCCGTCCGACGAGAGGAGATGGTAACGCACATCGTGTTCTCTATGCTGCAACGGGGATCCACCATTTACATAAGCAGTGCCAACGATGACTATATGGCGCTGACCGCGCTGGAGGATAGCGGAATTATCGCCGTTTACGACAACTCTCCACGTCGGTGGATGATGAGTCACGATGTGTATGAGGAGCTGATTATAAAACACATTTTGACCCAGCGGTACCAGGAGGGAATAGAGGCCGAGAAGGTTCTAGAGGGGTTCGGCCTATCTCTACGAGCCAGGAAGCTGTATCGCATCTGGCTGGAATCCGTTTTTGCTAGCGGTGGAGGTCGCTATGCAGATTTTTTGATCTCTATGCTCCAAAGCGGACTGGATCAGGCTTGGAAGGATGAGACGCTGATCGCACTGATGCAGTCTGATCAGGTGGACTGTTTCCGGGCAATCGACCCCATTCTGAGTCAGGAACGATACTCTTTGTTCACCCGCATGGTCTTTCTACTGAACACCGCCTGCCGTGACATCGACCGGGAACTGTTAAAGAAACTGTCCACGCCAACAGGGAACAAGTATCGCTTCACCTGCCCTGTAGGACGGGCTTGGTTTACGGTCTTTCAATATATTTATAATAACCGTGGCCTGATTCCTTGGACAGCCCAAAATCTGGACATCGTCACTAATACATTGAAAACATGGACAGCGAAATATGAAACAGGAGAGACAACGGGACTGGCGGGGAGGATTGCCCTCTATTTGAAAAGTGAGATATGGAAAAGGGAGCGGTATCCCTATACCCTTCGGCGAGACTCGCGATTTATCACCCTTACCGATGTGATTTTGGCTGCCGCAATGGAACTGAAGCAGGAACTGACCGACATCTTCCAATCCTTTACAGATACACAGACGGATGATAGTTACAAGGAAAACTATTTACTCCTGCAAAAGAGCCTGTCCAATGTTTATGAATGCGGAAGAGTTTGCCAGGCAATTCCGGAGCAGGTACTCAGTCTTGCGGAGCGTTATTGGTGCGACTCTTCTCAACGAGAACATAATGACTATTCTCATGACAGCATGGAGTACTATTTCGGCCTGTCCCACAGCTTGGATATGAAATACAAGGCGGAAAGCGCCCTTCAAACTCCGCTGTTTTTCCTATTACAGGAGGCACCAATCCGGGCGTTGAACACGATCCTGCGGATCATGAACTACGCCACAAACTGCTACAGTTCTTCCAAATTGGCAACAGAGTATTCTGAATGTTCTCAGATTGAAATCCATTTCACTGACGGCACGGTACAGCGACAGGTGTGCAGCGACAGACTGTGGAAGATGTACCGAGGTACTCATGTAGCACCCAAGTTGTTGGAGAGCGTGTTGATGGCACTGGAAAAATGGCTACTGGATTTGGCCGAGTTTACCGAGGAGAAAACCATATGCCAGTTCTGTGAGTATCTGCTGAGGAAATCCGCAAGCGCAGCCATTACTGCCGTGGTACTGAGTGTGGTGATTGCCTATCCAGATAAGCTCTTTCCCATCAGCTGTATTCTGTTGAAGACCAAGGAGGTCTTTGTCTTCGACATCGCCCGACTGCAGGCGGAGCACAGTGCCGATTTTCTGAAAGGAACGCTGGCATCTCATCGCTGGTTCGACCATGAGCGGATGGAGACCAATGCACTACCCTTCCGAAAAAAGCAATTTGAACAAGTTTTGGTGGACTACCAGATTGAAAAAGGCATTCTGTCTGAGAATGAGCTGGAAGAGAGAAAGACACAGCTGTATGCCGCATTTGACGAGGCAACCCAGAGCATCGATTCCTGGGAGGAGGTATATCAGTTTGCGTACTATCGGAGCGACCTTCGAAGGCGTCAGATTAGTAGCCAGAAGGTGTCCCAGGACAGAGTGATGATCTCTGTGGTGCCAGATATGCCGGAAAATCTCACAGCCCTCAGCGAACAGGCCCAACGCAATTATGAGGACTTTATGCGGCATGTACCGCTAATGCTTTGGGCAGATGCAAAACTTCGAGGCAATCAGGAAGCTGCCCAACAGTACCCACAGTTTGAG
>OJRZ01002659.1_pt1 | contig 10774 bp, 8 predicted proteins | sample 1599291 | NCBI WGS metagenome assembly OJRZ01 (sample SAMN04168657, study PRJEB22393) | human gut metagenome | biome: human gut microbiome; feature: stool | host: Homo sapiens | collected 2014-03-20
TTCAAACCAGTTATGCATATATTTATATGTTTTATAATGTCTGTATTTTTATTTCAAACCAAGGTACAAATATAACGGCTATTCGGGAATTAAACAACCGGAACGGATTTCTTTGTCAATTATTGGATCGTAGTGAACTTTTTGCCACATGCTCCGGTTATATAAGCGTAGTGTGTTTTTTCATGGTATTAGATTTTTAGATTAGTAATAGGTTGTTTTGTCTGGTTCGAGAGGAATAGGACAAAAGTTCTAAAATATCAGAGCCGGAAGTGTAGGAATTCCCCATACATTCCGGCTCTTTTACGTTTCAAAACCCATCGTTTCTTCAATTTCAAGGCAACATGTGTCTTCCCCCTACTGCTTGTTTATAAGATTCGACGTATCTGTCAAAGGTAAAACAATTATTTTTTATTCTCTAATTTGTAGTATAATATTCAATAAAGATTTTGAAATAAAGGGAGCTAGAAAGGAAATGTGCAACTCGTAATTGGGTGAAAAGGGAAATATTCACTTTATCGGAGGAAAGAATAAAGCATACAAAACCTGCCGCACGCTGTACCACCAGCGTGCAGAGGTATTGGATATTTAGTATGCGGATCATCTTGCCCCGTCGGGCATGCCGTATTGACTGATAATAAATTACCTCAAAAACAATTTATTAAGGTTACATAGATTAACATTCAGACAATTAAGGCCATGAAGGTCCGATTACTTAATATATCTATATTTCCTCCAGTCCGGGAATGTGTTCCGCAGGAAATCACGCAGAGTTTGGCGGTTTACTCCGAATTTTTCGGCGATTTCGTTCATCGAGCATTTCTCATTGATCATTTTCTTGATGACATTTTCTTTTCCGGACAACCTGACCTGCATGGTCTTTTTGCCTTTCGGACGACCGAGTTTCGTGCCTTCCGCTTTTTTACGCGCAAGTGCTTCACGGGTACGTTGTGAAATCAGATTGCGTTCGATTTCTGCACTTAGGCTAAAAGCGAAGGCCAGAATTTTACTATTGATATTATTCCCTAATTCATAGCGTTCTTTGACTGTAAGGACGATAATATCCCGTTCCATACATTGGTGAAGGAAGCTCATGACTTGCATCAAATTACGTCCAAGCCTTGATAGTTCTGTTGTTACAAGCGTGTCTCCTTTACGAATTTGTTTTAATAATCTGCCAAGTTGGCGATCCGATACACTTGTTGTTCCGCTGATTGTTTCGTCTACCCAACGTTCGATACGGAAACCTTTCGCTTTTGAATAGTTTTCAATCTCGAAGCGTTGATTTTCAGTACTTTGTTTATCCGTACTGACTCTTACATAACCGTATATCATACTATCTGAATATTAAATGAATAACTAAAGATACTTCAGAAATAGAAATGAAGGAGGGGATTAGTATTTACCAACTTTTTTTATTGTCGTGTGATTATAAGAGTGCATTCCCTCTACAAAGGTGGATATAATAATTTAAACGAAACAGCCTCTGAAAGTAAAAATTAAATTAAATTTTACGCAGTGAAAGGGGAAAGGAGTACATTTGCCGGAAAGAATAGTAGGATATGAAGAAATTATTGTCGCTGCCGCCTAACTTGGTTGGCAGTTTTCACGAGATAGCTAATGCCGATCCGGCAGACTGGTTTTGTACGTCCGATCCTATAGGTGCCCGTCTGGGATCGGGTGGAGGAACAACTTGGTTACTTGAGGCTTGCCGCCGGGATGACGATACTGCTGGAACGTTGTCGACAGGAGAATGGCTGGCGCGTGAAAAGCGGATTTTATTGCATGCCGGAGGGCAGAGCCGGCGTTTGCCCGGGTATGCACCTTCGGGCAAGATATTGACACCGATTCCGGTGTTCCGGTGGGCGAGGGGACAGAAATTATCTCAGAATCTCCTTTCGCTTCAACTTCCGTTGTATGAGGAGATCATGCGCAAGGCGCCGGATTCGCTGCATACGCTGATTGCCAGTGGCGATGTTTATCTGCGTAACAGCGAGCCGTTGCAAGAGATTCCTGAGGCTGATGTTGTCTGTTATGGTTTGTGGGTGGATCCTGCACTCGCCACTCGCCACGGGGTCTTCGTGTCGGACCGCAAATCTCCTGACCAGCTCGATTTCATGCTTCAAAAGCCCACTCTCGATGAGTTGGGACGGCTGGCGGGGACGCATCTCTTCCTGATGGATATAGGTGTCTGGCTGCTCAGTGACCGGGCGGTGGAACTCCTGATGAAGCATTCCTACGAATCGGATGGAAAACAGATGAAGGAATATGATCTGTATTCTGAGTTTGGTCTTGCTCTTGGGAGGCATCCACGTATAACTGACGAAGAACTGAATGCGTTGACTGTCGCTATCTTACCTTTGCCGGGTGGTGAGTTTTATCATTATGGTACAAGCCGGGAGTTGATTTCCTCGACGCTGTCGGTGCAGAATCTTGTGCGCGATCAGCGGGCGATCATGCAGCGTAAGGTGAAACCACATCCTGCCATGTTTGTTCAGAATGCCGAAGTTTTTTGTTCGCTGACCTCTGATAATTCAGAACTGTGGGTCGAAAACAGTTTTGTCGGGAAACGATGGACGCTTGCCGATCGGCATGTGATTACGGGTGTTCCGGTGAACGATTGGGAGTTACACGTTCCTTCCGGTGTGTGCATTGATGTCGTGCCTGTCGGTGATGAAGGATGGGTGGCACGCCCGTATGGTTTCAATGATACTTTCAAAGGAAATACGGCGAATGAATCTACTCTCTTTATGGGGCGTTCCATAGTGGAATGGTCTGCGGAGCGGGGTATCAATTTGCCGGCCTGTGCCGACATACAGAATGCGGCCTTATTCCCTGTCTGCCGGAGTATGGACGAGTTGGGGGCTGTGTTACGTTGGATGGTATCTGAACCTTATCTGGATGAAGGACGCAAGGTGTGGGAAGTAGCTGAAAAGATGTCTGCAAACAGGCTTTCTGATTGTGCAAATCTCCGCCGCCTGTTTGCCCAGCGCGAAGCGTTCAGGAAGAAAAACTGGTCGATGCTTGCTGCCAATCATGACAAAAGTATTTTCTATCAGTTGGATCTGGCGGATGCTGCCTCCGAATTTGTTGCCGGAGGAATTATGTTGCCTAAGGGTTTACCAGCGGATGCTCCGCTGATGAAACGTGTGCATGACCATATGTTTCGTGCTCGTGTGCTGCAACTTTCAGGAGATGAACGGGGCATGGTGGAACAGCAGCAGGCATTCTCGCTGTTGCGTGAAGGTTGGATCAGTACGATTGCTGATGAGAAACAGATGCCTCGTCTTAATGTCTATCGCGATCAGATTGTTTGGGGGCGCAGTCCCGTGCGTATCGATTTGGCAGGAGGATGGACGGATACACCTCCCTACTGCATGTATGCCGGTGGTAATGTCGTAAATGTGGCGATCGAGTTGAACGGTCAACCTCCTTTGCAGGTCTATGTGAAACCGGCTCGCGAGTCTCGTATCATTCTTCGTTCCATCGATATCGGGGCGATGGAGTGCATTTCGACTTGGGACGAACTGCGTGATTTCAACAAGGTCGGCTCTCCTTTCTCCATCCCGAAAGCGGCGTTGGCTTTGGCCGGGTTTATACCCGAATTCTCAGCAGGCTGCTATGTTTCGTTGGAAGAGCAACTGAAAGCATTCGGATGCGGGTTGGAAGTGACGTTGTTGGCTGCGATTCCTGCCGGTTCTGGCCTGGGAACCAGTTCGATTCTTGCGGCTACGGTATTGGGTGCATTGTCGGATTTTTGTGGCTTGGCGTGGGATAAGAACGAGATTGGTAACCGGACGCTGATCCTTGAGCAGTTGCTCACGACCGGAGGAGGCTGGCAAGATCAGTATGGAGGGGTGTTACATGGATTGAAACTGTTGCAGACGGGTGAGGGTTTCCACCAGAATCCGTCGGTGCGCTGGCTTCCGGAATATCTTTTTACCGAACCGGAGTATCGTGTCTGCCACTTGCTTTACTACACGGGAATTACCCGTACGGCGAAGGATATCCTTGCTGAAATCGTACGTGGAATGTTCTTGAACAGTGGTTCCCATCTTCGTCTGCTTTCTGAAATGAAAGTGCATGCATTGGATATGTACGAGGCAATCCTTAGGGGTGATTTCGCTTCATACGGGCGATTGGTCGGTAAGAGTTGGGAACAAAATAAGGCACTTGATGCCGGGACAAATCCGCCTGCTGTGGAACGGCTCATTTCTCGCATCAAGGATTATGCATTAGGCTATAAACTTCCTGGTGCTGGCGGAGGTGGCTATCTTTATATCGTAGCCAAAGACCCGGAAGCCTCTTTGCAGATCCGCCGCCTTCTCACGGCAGATCCGCAGAATGACAATGCCCGTTTTGTCGAAATGAGCTTGTCGGATAAGGGATTGCAGGTGAGTAGATCGTAATCCGAAAATCGCAATCCAGAATTCGGATTGCGATTTTCGGATTACGTTTCAGATCTCGGCGACGGGGGGGATTGCATATTCCTTGATGATCAGATATCCGCATCCCCCGATGAAAGCGAGGAAGATGAATGCTACCAGAATCAACAATTTTTTGGGAGAGGAAGCTTTGAGAGGAACAGTTGCCGGTTCGATAATGGTGTAGACCGGTGTCTGTTCCTGTACTCGGAGTTTATCCTGTTCGAGCTTTTGCGCTAACGTGTTATATACATTGAACGTAAGAGTCATTTCGTTGCGTAAACGCTCTTGCTCGGTGCGGTAACTGGCGGAGATAATGTTCTTGTTACCGTCTTCAAAAGCTGCATAAGCCTGCTGTGCTTTGTAATAGGCACTGCGGGATTCTTTTAGCACTTTTTCTGTAAATTCCAGATCTTTCTTTGCTTTCTGCGTCCGGTAATGTGTGATATAGGTCTGTAACTTTATCACGATACTGTGCGCCACGTCTGCTGAGATCAGCGGGTCTTGCATGCTGACACCGAGAGTAACGACTTGTGTTTTTTTATCGACATAGACGGTGATGCGCTGGCGTAGGTTTTTCAGTACATCCTCTTGCTTGTGGGTGAGTTGGAAGGGATTGAGATCTCCATCGTTCTCTTCGTTACCGGAGAAGAACGAACGGAGGGCTGCTATTCCTTTTAGGGGCGCTTTCATAAGGATGCTCCACCAAGCGAAGCGCTGATGGCCGGCTATGTAATCATATAGAGTAGTCGTGTACTTTTTCTCCTTGTCGGTTACCTTTTCGGGAAAGAGCTCCAACAGAAAAGGTGTACTGTGCACAATATCAGGATAGAGGTTGGGTGACAAAGCATCCTGGCCGGAGGCTGAACCGAGGTCTATTCCTGCCATGGCTGCCAGTCCGCCGAGGTTGCTCATCTTGCTTGTGGCATCAGTGGTTTCGGGAGCCAGTTTCACCGTTGTGGTGAATTCTTTGGGTATGCTGAAAGCAATGATGAGTCCCGCCACTGTTGCAATTCCGCAGCATTTTATGAAGAAACGTCGTTTTTTCCACAAGTAGCCGGAGAGGGCGATCAAATCGATCTCCGATTGTGGAGACGATGGGGTATGATTGTTCTTGTCCATTTGTTTACTTTAAAAGATTGATCATTGATGTTATCATTGCTGCCATTGAGGTGACGGAACTGCCGACACTCATGATTTCTGCCAGGCTTGCTCGGCGGTCGCGTTGTGTCTTGGCGGGGACTATGATTTCGCAGCCAGGCTCGACTTTGGGGTAACGTTTGAAGAAAATCATTTTACGTTGTGTGGTCGCCACTTTTCCGTTCATGTAGATAACGATGGGATATTTGCGGGCAATGTCGTTGTAGCCGCCAGCCTGTGAGAGACAGTCACGGACGTCCATTCCTTTTGTATAGGTCACACTGTTAGGATAGGTAACGGAACCGCTCACCTTCACCGTACTTTGCTGTTGGGGGATGTAAAGCACATCTCCGTCGCGTAACACTAGGTCGTCGGCACTTCCCGGATGGGCGAGCGCTTTTTGTAGGTCGATGCCTACGGGATACTCCTTCAGGTTGGCAAGCGAAACGGAGATCGAGTCACGGCTTTGCTTGCTATTGTTACTCAATTGTAAGAGAGTTTCGATTTGGCGCAACTCATCTGTCGTCAGTTTACGTTTTAGACTGGCTCCCCGCACATAGGCGTCTGGAGTGATGCCGCCCGATTGTGCAATCAGTTCGCTTAAACGCGTATTCTTTTTCTTTAAAGTATAGTTGCCGGCAAAAGTAATCTCGCCTCCGACTTTCACTACTAGTTGCTTTTGGTAACCAGGTGAGAAACGGACGAATACTTCGTCGAATGGTTCGAGGGTGAAAAGCGTATCGCCGGAGGTTACTGCCAGTCCTTCGTCGAGGGTGAAGTTAAATGTCTCGGCTGTCTGGTTACTGCTCCGGGTGGCGGACGGATCTTTGAGCCGTCGTGCCACTTCTACGTTGATGATTGAGGCTGCTTCGCGCAGGCCGCCGGCGAGGACGATAACATCCTCTACTGTCAGATTCTTGCGGAAGGGCAATACGGTATCGGGAGCGTTGACTGCTCCGCTCACTTTGACGGTATAAGGTTCATGGAGGTCAAACAGGGAAGGGATATATAGTTGGTCCTCCTTCTGTAGTTCGATGTCAGGAACCTTCCCGTTCAAAATGTCTACAATATTGATGGCGATAACCGAACTGGTGAAGTCTGGGTTGAGCCTTGTGATCTGTGCGCGTCCTACAAATTCGTCTCCTTTAAGTCCCGAAGCCTGTTCTATCAATTGTTTGACAGTATGTACGTCCGGACTCAACTCATATTCGCCAGGACGCCAGACTGCACCGGAAATGATGATTCGGTTATCGTAGTAGGGGATGACTGAATCCACCATCAGCGAATCGCCGTCTTGCAGCACAAATGTTTGGAATTGTTCTTCGTTAACTGTGGCAATCTTGTAGCGGTCGCCGGCTTTGCGTTTCACTCGTATACTGCCAGTGTAGGCATCCCCTGTAAAACCACCTGCCATGTCGAGCAGGTCGTCAAGTGTCTCTCCTCGTCGAAGTTCGTATGTACGGTCTCTTTTCACTTTACCACCGGCGGTGACAAGCTGTTCGTAGGGACCGATAATGATCATGTCGTTGTCTTCCAGACGTATATTCGTTTCATATTTACCATTCAGCAGATAGTCGTATACATCGAGGCTGGCGATCTCTTTGCTGTTCCGGTATACTTTTATGTTTCTCAGTGATCCGATATCGTTTACTCCTCCTGCTGCATAAAGGGCGTTGAAAAGCGTGGCGAGAGATGAGAGTGTATAGGTCCCGGGTGCGACGGCTTCGCCGACAATATTGACTTTAATGCTGCGAATTTGCCCCAGTCCGACAGAAACGAATGTGTTAGGTTGACTGCCGTCAAGCGTTGCCATGATTTTACCCAATTCCTGCCGGATGCGATTCTCTGCCGCCTCGATAGTCAGTCCGCTTAGGGATACGGGACCGACATTGGGGATCAAGATCGTTCCGTCGGGAGAAATACTGAGTTTCAAGTTCAGCTCCGAATCTCCCCATACATTGATCAGCAACTCGTCTCCTGCTGATAGAACATAATTTTTAGGCGTCGGCATATTCAGATCCGGTTCGAATGTCAAATTCTTATCGGAAAAGATCTCACGCCCAAAAACAATATTTTCCAAAGGCTGCTTCGGTTTATGTTCGTCGCGTTGCTCCGTCAGTGGGAGAAGTGCTTGCTGGGTAGGATGGGAACGGTCGGATACGGTATTTTCTGTAGCAGGCTTAATGATTTGATTGATACCGGTTTGTTCTGTCCTGTGTTTGGCTATTTCTCTTTGTATTTGTTCCTCTGTCATCCCGGCAGCACGGGCTTTATCAATTAATTCCTGTGGGATTTGTGCCTGTATGGCAATTGATATTAGCAGAAGCAGGAATCCAATGATACATTGTGGCAGATACCGTTGTCTTGTCCGTTGACGACCTAACGGCTTTCGATGGTATAATACAGCTTGTTTTTTGTCAAGATTTTTCATATTACTTTTTCTATTGTTTGAACGATTCGTTGGCTTGCAGTTCCGTCTCCATAGGGGTTTACTGCTTGGCTCATACGGTTATAATAGGTATTGTCATCCAGTAAGTGGGACACTTCAGTTACAATCCGGGCGTAATCTGTTCCTACTAACTTCACTGTCCCTGCGTCAAGCGCTTCTGGCCGTTCTGTTGTGTCACGCATGACAAGCACCGGTTTTCCCAAACCCGGAGCTTCTTCTTGTATGCCTCCGCTGTCGGTTAGGACAAGTGTCGACTTCTCCATTAGATAGACGAAAGGAAGATACTCCAAAGGCTCTATAAAGAACAGGTTAGGGAGATAAGCATTTCCGAATATTTCGTGAATGGGCTTCCTTACATTTGGGTTCAAGTGCATAGGGTAGACAAAGTCTACCTCCGCATACTGCTCTGCCAGAGTCTTTTTGCCCGGCATATTTGGATAAATCCATCGCCGAAGTTTTCCCGGCGATGACCTGTTATTAAAACCAGTTTGCGGCTGTTTTGTTCGGCAAGTGGAGTTGTTTTATAACCTGCAGACATCAGTTCGGTGTCAAGTTGCTTAAGTAGGGTATTCATTTCTTCCGGCCAAGGACTGTAGATGTTGTGCGTGCGTAACCCTGCTTCTACATGACCGACCGGTATTTGTTGGTAGAAGGCCGCGAGTGCTGAAGCTGTCGAAGTTGTGGTATCTCCATGGACCAGAACGATATCTGGCTTCGCTTCCTGCAGAACTCCTCTCATTCCTGTCAGTACCCGGGCTGTTATATCGTATAGGTCCTGTCCTTGCCTCATTATGTTGAGATCGTAATCGGGCCGGATATTGAAAAGCTTTAGGACTTGGTCCAGCATTTTCCTGTGTTGTCCGGTAACACAGACGATGGTTTTAAATTTATTTTTTTCTGTTGGAAAGCTTTTACTAATGGTGCCATTTTAATTGCTTCAGGACGGGTACCGAAGACGAGCATTATTTTCTTCATGTTGTTTCTGTTTAGATTTTTCCAGTCTTGACCAGTATCAAGAATTTGATTAAATGTATTTGTCGTTTGATGCGCGAAGGTTGTTTCAATAGGCGGTATGCAAATTCGAGATTGTGCTTTATCCACCATTCGGGTGCTCGTTTCACGTTCCCTGTATAGACGTCGAAACTTCCTCCTAACCCTTGGTAAATTGCGGGATGTGCCTGATACATTTTTTCCATCAATAACTCTTGTTTGGGTGATCCCATTGCAACGAATATGACATCCGGCTGTTTTGTCTTGATGTCTTCGATCAGTTCTTCCTGTTCTGTCTCTGTTTGTATGTATCCGTTACGGTACCCCGTTATCTGTATTCCGGGAAAGTCTTCTTTCAATCGGGAGATGGTCTTCTCTATTACGGGCTGTTTACTCCCGACCAAGTAGAAGGTTTTTTCTTTTTGATACAGAGCTGTTATAATCTTCAACCACAGTTCGCATCCCGCGATCTTGACGGCATCCACGGCTCCGTGCTGCCGCACTGCCATAACTGCTCCTATGCCATCGCAATATCCAATATTCCTGTTCACAATATCTTGTATTTGCTCGTTCGCATGCAGTATCTTCTCCGCATTTATCGCTACTAATATCCCTTTATGTTCCTCCACATATTCCAGCAAACTGGAATCTGAGGGAAAGGGGTGGACTTTTATTCCGTTTAGTTGTATTCTGTTGTCGTTCATGATTGTTGCATTAATTGTCCGAATTTTTTGGTCTGAATACCTTCTTTGATTATTCTGGCAGGATTACCGGCTACGATGCAGTTGGCAGGTATATCTTTTGTAACGACAGATCCGCTTCCGACAATTACGTTATCGTTAACTTTTACTCCACACATGATGATCGCATTTACGCCAATAAAGCAACGTTTACCAATGTAGGTGTCGGCTTTAGCAGGTTTGGAAAAGTCATGAGCTAAAATAACAGCTCCAGATGCAATGAAGCTTTCTTCTCCAATGTGTACTCCTTTGGGATTACTTTTATCGAGTTTGGCACCAAATGAGAGTTTTGCGCTTTTATCAATATTCATTTGATAGATTCGTGTATAAATAAAATGCATCCCGAAGATGATACAGTCTCTGATTATTTCTCTGATTTTTACTATCATAGTTATTGTTTTAAGCTGGAGATGTCAATCCATTTACTCATTTGATCTGTCAGTTCTGGGGTAATATTACTGATGACGTCTGGAGTAAAAGTCATTTCTCCAAAGATAGGGGATCCGTTGATAAGATATAAATCTACTCTAACGAAAGGAAAGGGTTCAGATAAACGTGAAGCAATTGATATCATTTCTTCTAATGCGCCTGGACGAGGAATTATATCTGATATCGGACAGCGAGAATTTACAAATTCAGGATAGGCATTCCAATCCATGTCATAAACCATAACCGAATAATTATGTGTGTTTTCTTCCCTGTCTGAATAAATAACGACATATTTAGGAACTCCATTAAAGCAAAAAAATTTGTAATCGATGAGTGATTGTTCGCTTTTTTTTGTCTGCTCCATAAATTTTTCTGCAATAATAAGAGGTTCTATCTGTGTATAATGCAATTGTCCGGTTAATTCTCCATATGGAAATTTTAACCATTTATTTAATTTATGATTTGTCTCTTTTATATTTAGGATATTTTTATCCTTTACTATAATATTTGTTGCACAGCTATTTGTCGTTTTTAATACAAAGGATTTAGGCAATAGGCTATAGTCGATTTCTATAGCTGAATTGTATATACCATAAATTTTGTTT
>OJRZ01002668.1_pt1 | contig 10748 bp, 13 predicted proteins | sample 1599291 | NCBI WGS metagenome assembly OJRZ01 (sample SAMN04168657, study PRJEB22393) | human gut metagenome | biome: human gut microbiome; feature: stool | host: Homo sapiens | collected 2014-03-20
CCCTCAAGGTGACCCGCACCCGGGAGCATCTCTCCGCCAGCTTGGGACGGGACCCCACCATCGGGGAACTGGCCAAGGCCCTGGACATCCGGGAGGAGGATGTGGTGGAAGCCCTCAATGTGTCCTCCCCTCCCCTTTCCCTCACCGAAAGCGATGACGAAGGCGGCGGCCAGATCGACCTGCCGGTATCCTCCCCCGAGGAGCGGATCTCCGACCTTCTCTCCCTCAAACAGGTGGTGGGCCAGCTCCCGCCGGAGGACCGGAAGCTGATCGTCCTGCGCTACTTCTCTGGCAAGACCCAAACCCAGACCGCTCAGGTGTTGGGTCTCACCCAGGTGCAGGTCTCCCGCCGGGAGAAGAAAATCCTCACCTCCCTAAGGGAAAAACTCCTGGAATGAGATTGACCCCGCTCCCTTCTTCTGGTACAATCGGTGCAAACGACGACAAAGGAGCCTTTCTATGATCAAACCCTATACCCCTGACTGCCAGGATCGGGTGATGGCCATCTGGCTAGAATCCACTGTCCAGGGCCACCCCTTCCTCCCCCGCGCCTATTGGGAGAAAAACTTCCCGGTGGTGAGGGATCAATATCTCCCCTCGGCAGAAACAACCCTGTATGTGGAAGATGGGAAAATCCTCGGTTTTTTAAGCCTCATCGACGGCACGTTTATTGGGGCGCTTTTTGTAGACCCCGCCCACCAGGGAAAAGGAGTAGGCCGGGCGCTGGTTGAGGATGCCAAAGGCCGCTATCCCCAGCTCACCTTGGCGGTGTATGCCCAGAACACTGGTGCCATCGGCTTTTACCAGCAAATGGGGTTTCAGGTGGTCACAGAGCAGCCCAATGAGGACTCCGGCCTCCCAGAGCTGTTGATGGCCTGGCAAAGAGAGAATTAGTCAAAAGATCCCGCCCCCTAAAATTTGGGGGCGGGATCTTTTTCGGGAAGCGGCTATTTTTTCCCTCTGGAACGGAACCAGTCCATACCGCAGAAAAACAGGAAGGCAAAGACAAAGGATACCCCCAAATAGATGGCGGCCTGGATATGAAAAGGCTGATCGCTGGTGGATGGCCCGGAAAAGACAACCTGGGGCAAGATAAGGCCGCCCAGGGTGATGCCCACCGAAAACCAGATGGCGTTTCTAAAGTGCCGTTTAAATTGAATCATGCTGTTTTCCCTCTTTCTTTCGCATTATTGGGGGCTTTTGCCTTTTGGGCAGACCTCCAGAAAATATTGGCCGTTCACCATCTCCTGCTGGTATATGTGGGAAAAATCCCCATTGGCGGCGGCATAGCCGATGGACTGCCCTTCCCCGCTGTAGATTTCATACTCTTGGCAGCTCTCCCCCCGGATCTCCACCATTTCTCCCCGTTTTAGGGTGATGGAGCCCTCCGGGTACCTGCCCTCTCCCTCAAAGAAGGGGCGCAGATAATCCAGCAGCAGCTGCTCCTGCTCCTCCCGGGGCTGCCCCGAAAAAGACACCGCCTCCAGGCCGTGCCGGGGCATGGACCGCATCTCCTCCCCCTGGGAGAAAAACACCAGCTGGTTCCCATCCCCGCTCAGCTCCACCGGTTGGATCTCGCGCCGGTCCACCTTCACTTCATCCCGCAGCAGGTAGGAAAATTCCTCCCACACGGATTCCCCGTCGGTGTAAAACCAATCCACATAGCAGGGGAGGGGCTCCCCCATCCCAACAAAGGCGATGCTGTCCGGCTTGCCATCCAGGCAGTTTTGGCAGAATTCCGCCACCCGGTCGTAGCGGAACAGCGGGTGATCCAGGCCGTAGGAAGCGATCATCCCATCGCTTCTGTAGTCAAATACCAGGCTGCCTTCCACCCCATCGGTTTCCAGCCACTCCTCCAGCTGGTCTTCTCTCATCCGCTTTGCAGCCTCCCGGGTGACCTCCCCGGTGACCGCAAAGGGCTCCTCCTTACCAGTAGTCGCCATCACAACGGCAAAGTCGTCTGCCCTCCCGCAGCCGGCCAGCAGCAGGACAACTGTCAACAACAATCCGATCCATCGTTTCATCCTCGCTCTCTCCTTTCTTTCAGCCGGGTCTCAGCCTAGCAGTTGATTGATCGCACCCAGCATAGCCTCCCTGCCGTCGGGAAGCTGGCCCTGGATGGTGTATTTCCCCAAAACGGTGGTGTCCATGTAAAAGCAGTCCTTCACCGTCAGGTTTTCCAGCAGGAGCCGCTCCTCCAGCAGCATACCCCGGTAATCGAGGGCGTCAAACTCCCCCCGCTTTTCTGCTTTATACAAGGGGGTGCCTGGCCAGAGTTTCAGCGCCAATGCCCAAATGCATTTGGGGTGGGTCTTATTCAGCATCCGGGCGGTTTCAATGGCGTGGAGGTTGCGGAAGGTCTTCCCCCCCAGCCCCAAAATGATGGTCAGGTAATAGCCAACCCCCAATTTGTCCAGCCGCTGGAGGGCCGTCAACGTATCAAAGGAGGTGATCCCCTTGTTCACCATTTCCAGGATGGAATCGCTGCCCGACTCCACTCCGATGTGCAGGTCGCACAGACCCATGCTCTTGAGCAGGAGGATATCCTCATCGCTTTTGCGCAGCACGTCGTCGATCCGGGCATACATGGCGATCTCCTCCACGTTGGGCATGTGGGCGTGGATCAGGTCAAAAACCTCCACCAGCTGGTCGGTGGAGAGGACAAAGGCGTTCTCCCCCAGCAGGAACACCCGCTTAGCGTCCCGATCCAGGAGGCCGAGCATCCGGGCGTTGAACTCAATTTTGTCCATGGGGTGGATGGAAAAAGCGTCCTTGGCAAAATCACAGAAGGTGCATTTTCCCCAGCTGCACCCCAAGGCTACCTCCAACATGGCGCTGCCCTCCTCCTGGGGCGGGCGGTAGACGGTGTCATGGGAATAAATGGAGGCATACATCTCTTCTCGGGTCATCGCTGCACTTCCTTCCTGCGCGCGGCAGCGGCTGAACAGCTGCCGGCCATCCTTTTTTTCGCCGCATTGGCACAGATTTTCCACGGCCTATCCCTTTGGGACCATTATAGCATGGAAAGGGGAAAAATATCCACCCCAAAGAAAAATGGAAAGTTTACTTGACATTGCAGAATGCGTGTGCTATCCTATGGATGTAAAGTTAACTTTCCACTTCAAATACAAAGAAGGTGACCACTTGAAAAACCGCTTAGAGGAGTTCCGCAAACAGCGGGGTATCCGGCAGGAGGAATTGGCGGAGATTCTGCAGGTCTCCCGCCAGACCATCGGCTCGTTGGAAAACGGCCGGTACAACCCCTCCATCCTGCTGGCTTTTAAAATCGCCCGGTTCTTTGGAACCGCCATTGAAGACATCTTTATCTATGAGGAGGAGGAATCCAAATGATCGACAAACTGCGCAAAGATAGTATCATTCTCATCGCCATCGGCCTTGGCATCCTCGTTGGCGCTTACTTCTATCCTTCCCCCGCGGTGGTCGGAGCGGGGTTTGGGGTCCTCGCCCCCGGGGTGGTGCGGCTGGCCCGGTATTACTACTACCGCACCCCGGCCCACCTGCCGGAGTATGAGGCCCAACAGAGGGCATTTTCCATCAACATGAAGGATGAACGCAAGGTGTTCCTGCGGGCCAGGGCCGGGCAGATCGCCTACCAAATTCTCTTTCTCACCCTGCTGCTGTTGGGGGCTGTGGGCTCCCTGTTCAAAGTGAACCCTTGGTTCTGTTTGACCTTTCTGCTTCTCGCCTTGTTTGCCTATCTGTGCGGCGCCATCGCCTTTTACTTCCTAAGCCGTAAACTGTAAGGAGGATTTTTGTATGAACAATTCCAAACGCTGGGTTTCTTGGACCCTGTTGGGCCTGGCTGGGGGAGGTGCGGTCGCCGCAGCCCTTCTCAATGGGCTGGAACAGAACAACTATCTTTTCAGCCTAGGCTGCGGCTTATTGGGTGCCCTGGCTGGACAGATTATCCGAACCCTGTACTGGGCTATGCCCTCCCGCCGGGAGGAGCGCCAGCGCCGGCTCAAGGAACAGGAGATCAGCCTGGGGGACGAGCGCAAAATCATGCTGCGCCAGCTGTCCGGCTACCGGATGAACCAGATTATGTTCTTCGTCAACTTCCTGCTGTGCCTCTTCTTTGGATTGCTGAAAGCCCCTCTCTATGTGACCGCCACCATGGCTTTTGTACTGGTATTCCAGTACCTGTGCGGAGTAATTCTCTTCCACCGCTACAGCAAGACCATGTAACACACAGCTCTGAAAGCCCCCATAAAAAATCCCCCTTCCCATCTTTGTTTCGGATGGAAAGGGGGATTTTGCCGCTATTGGACGGCGGTTTTCCCGCAAAAACAATCTATCACTGCTGGCCCAGGACCGCCTGAACTTCCGGATCCACCCCGGCCACATAGTCCGCATAAGTTTGGGCCACAGGCTGGTCGGGATAGAGGGAGTCCTTATCATAGCCGGGGATCAATTCGAAGTACTTGGTGGAGTAGTAGACCTGAATGGGGGTGTTCTTCAGCTGGAAGCTCTGCAGCTCCCCATAGCCGTTGACACTGCCGCTGGTCTGTTCGCCCACCAACACGGCGTCCAGCGCCTCCTGGGCCTGGATGGAATTGATGATGGCCGAAGAAAAGGTATTTCTCCCAATGAGGACATAGACCTGGAAGCCCTGCTGCTCCTTGAGCTCCCCCAATTTCTCGATCATCGGCTCAAAAATCCGGGAATCGCCGCCGGTGTTGTACCGCAGGTCGAGGATCACCTTGGTGTACTGCCCGGCGCAAAGGGCATCGGAGGTGAGTTCCACAAACTCGGCCATGGGCAGGTCTTCCGCCTCCTGGCAGGTGTTGTATTGGAGGAAAAAGGCCCCATCCCCTAAATCCAGGGTGCGGTAGTAACCCCTCGCCGCGGTGGCGGGGGTTTCCCTGCGCTCCACCTGGAGGATGGCGGCGGCAAAGATCTCCTCCTCATTCATCCCCTTGAGGGGGAGGGTTTCTTCAGGGCTGCCCTCCCCTTTCTGAATGGTCAAGGTGATGCTGTCTGCATCCTCCCCTACAATGCCCAGGTACTTTAGGGCATCCAGGAAGTTGATGGTGTTGGAGAACTGCTGACGGGCCCAGGATTCATTTTCATAGCTCATAATGGTCTTGGCCTTTGCATATACCTCGTCGATGGGGGTCCCGTCGATGGCCAGAAGCCGGTAACCCAGGTACTGCTGGTTTTGCTCTTCCAGCATCATCAGATGCCAGCCATCCTCAAAATACATCACCGCAAAGGGGAGGGCGGTCAGATGACGGTAGTTGGAATCGGTAAAACCCAGGCTGGTGTGAGCGTCCCCCACCAAGGAGAGAAGGCGCCGCAGGGAATAGTAAAACTGGCCCTCGCTCATGCCCGGCAATTCTGCCCGCACCTGTTCCACCTCTGCCTGGAACTCCTCTTTTGAGATGTTGGCATAGAGGTTTTTGTGGTTTTCCTCCAGGGTGGAGGTGAAGAGATCCAAATCCTCTTCCATGGGGGTTTTTTCCACCCCGGAGGACTGGGTGCTCCCGCTGGAGCCAGAATTCCCAGCGGCGGGGCCGCAGGCGGCCAGCAACACCGCCAAAACGGCGAGAAGGGCCGCAAGTTTTTGTTTCATGGAATGTACCTTCCTTTCCGATTCCGCTCCAGGGGAGATTTCCTCGGGCGGCGTTCCCCGTCTGGGGAAACCCCCATGTGCCCATTATGCCTGCCGCCCCTAGATGGCCTGGGCTACCGCTTCGATGAGGGCGGTGAACTTCTCAGTCACCTTGCCAGCGGTCTCGCTGACCTCTTCATGGCTCAAAGGCTGGTCCAAAATTCCCGCCGCCATGTTGGTGATGCAGGAAATGCCCAACACCCGCATCCCCATGTGACGGGCGACCATCGCCTCCGGCACGGTGGACATGCCCACTGCATCGCCCCCCAAGGTGCGCACCATGCGGATCTCCGCGGGGGTCTCATAGGTGGGGCCAGTCATCCAGGTGTAAACCCCGCTTTGCAGAGAGAAGCCCAGTTCCGCCGCCTTCTGGTGGGCCAAAGCCCGGTATTCTTTGTCATAAGCGGTGGAGAGGTCGGTGAACCGCTGTCCCCAGCCCTCCAGGTTGGGCCCGATGAGGGGGCTCTGCCCGGTCAGGTTGATGTGGTCGTCAATGACCATCAAATCCCCGGGTACAAAGGAGAGGTTGACCCCGCCCGCCGCATTGGTCAGGATGATGGAATCCACCCCCAGGGCGTGGAGCACCCGCACCGGCAGGGTGACTGTCCGCAGGTCATACCCCTCGTAGTAATGGAACCGGCCCTGCATGCAGATCACCGGCTTCTTGCCGATGTAGCCCGCCACAAACCGGCCGGCGTGGCCTGCCACTGTGGAGCGGGGGATCCCGGGGATCTCGGCATATTCCACCGGGATGGGATTTTGGAGCCGGTCCGCCAAACCACCCAGCCCAGAGCCCAAAACAATGGCCAGTTCCGGTTGAAAACCGCCCAAAGTGCGGCGGATATAAGCCGCGGAATCCTCTACCCATTTTATATAACGTTCATTTTCATACTGCATAAGCTGCCTCCCAACGATATTTGTACCCAGTATATCAAATTCTCGCCTCCTTGGGAAGGAGAACCCCACAAGACCCCGAAGGAAGATTTTTCTTCCCCATTCCACGGCCAAGGTGTATAATGAGGGTAACAAATTCGACACCATTTCCGAAAGGAGACACTTATGAAGCGTAAACAACTGGGCCGCACCGACCTGATGGTCACCGAGAACTCCTTTGGCGCCCTGCCCATCCAGCGCATCGACAAACAGAGCGCGGTGGAGCTCCTCCACATGGCCTACGACGGTGGAATCAACTTCTATGACACCGCCCGCGCCTACTCGGACAGTGAGGAAAAACTGGGGGAAGCCTTCCACGACCGGCGGGACAAAATCGTCATCTCCACCAAATCCATGGCCAAGGACAAAGCCGGCCTCCTAAAGGATTTGGACGAGAGCCTTCGCATGCTCCGCACCGATTATGTGGACATCATGCAGCTGCACAACATCCAGTCGGTTCCCGACCCGGAGGATGAAAACGGCCTGTACCAGGGCCTGCTGGAGGCCCAGCGCCAGGGCAAATGCCGGTTCATCGGCATCACTTCCCACCGCCGGGCCATCGCGGAGGAAGCGGCTAAGAGCGGCCTTTACGATACCATCCAGTTCCCGGTGTCCCACATCTCCCCCCAGGAGGACATCGACCTCATCGCCCTGTGCAAAGAGCTGAACTTGGGCTTCATCGCCATGAAGGCCCTCTCCGGCGGGCTGCTCACCTCGGCGGAGGCGGCATATGCCTTCTTCCAGCAGTTTGACAACGCGGTCCCCATCTGGGGGATGCAGAAAAAAGAGGAACTGGCCCAGTTCCTGGACTGCGCCCAGCGGGAAGTCACCCTCACCCCGGAGCTGGAGGCGGTCATCGCCAAGGACCGGGAGGAGCTGGCCGGCAACTTCTGCCGCGGCTGCGGCTACTGCATGCCCTGCCCCCAGGGGATTCAGCTGAACACCATCTGCCGGCTTCCTCAGCTGCTGCGCCGCTCCCCTTGGCAGCAGTACATGAACGAGTATTGGACTGCGGAACTGGCCAAAGTGGAGACCTGCCTCCACTGCGGGCTGTGCGAATCCCGTTGCCCCTACGGCCTCAAATGTTCCCATCTGATCGCCGAGAACCTGGAGGATTGGCGCCAATTCCGCAAGGAAAAAGGCATCGCGGACTAACAGCTGTTCCAGCGGCTTGGGGCCAAAAAATCGTTTTTCCCAAAAAACAAGATCCCGGGGACAGCATCCCCGGGATCTTTCCTTTTATTTGCTGGCGTTGATGTATTTGTCCACATTGCGCTCCACCACGCAAAACGGTGCGGCGCCGCTCTTCAGAATGGCTTCATGGAACGCCTTTTGATTAAAGCTGTCCCCCAGCTCCTTCTCTGCCTTCCGGCGGAGGGCCATAAACTCCTCATACCCCACATAATAGGGCTGGAAAGCACAGGGGGTGGATTGGAGCTGCTTGTACTGGGACTCATACAATGCCTCATCCCCCAATTCCAGGCCCATTTCGGTCAGGAAATCCTGAAACTCCTGGAGGGACCAGCCGTCGTAATGAATGCCGATGTCCGACAGGACGATGGCGCAATAGGTGTAAAGTTCCTGTTGCCGGTAGGCATCCAAAACCCTTGGGTCGATCCCATCCAAGTACTGAAACGCGGAGTATTGGGCATAGACGGCAAAGCCTTCGCTGTACGCCGGCGAGTTTGCCAGCGCCTTGCGATAGGGGGAATCCAAATTTTCATAGGCATAGGCATTCTGGTACATATGGCCTGGGTAGCCCTCATGGGCTACCACGCTGTAGGTGTAGATGTCATCCACGCCCCCGATATCCGGGTTGACCCGCAGCTGTTTATCCCCGGTGTCGTCGATGGGCGGGATGTTAAAGTAGGCGGCCACCCCAGAATTGGCAATCTCCTCGTTGATGTTGACGATGTTGTAGTCCAAATTGCTGACCTCTGGGTAATCCCGGTACATCTTCCCCTGAATGTTGTCCAAAATAGCGGTATAGCTGCCAAACCCAGTGGTGGGGAAGTTGACAAAGGATTCATAGAGATCCGGGTTTTCCAGGATGATTGTCTCAATGCCTTTGTCATACCGGTTGCAGGCATCCTCCATCATCTGGCGAATCTCCTCCACCGACTTGTTGCTTCCCACATTCTGCTTCAGGAGGAGTGTGTAATACTCCTTGCCATATTCAAAATGGGCGAGCCCCTCTTGGTTGTTGTCGCCGGATTTAAGGGCTTCCATGGTGGTGATAATCTCTTCATATGCGGGCAGGAAGGAATTTTCAAACGCCTCTTTCAGCTCCGCTTTGTAGCGGCCGGCTGTCTCTTTGTCCAGCTGCAAAGCGTCAATATTCGCATTCATGGAGTGGAGCACCGCGCTGTTTTCCCCCGCGGCGGTCACCCCCTGGCAGTATTGGATGACACCGTCCAAATCGGTCATCAGCAGGCCCTTTTCCTCCTGCTTCCGGGTGTAGTCCAGCAGGCTGTCCACATACGGCTTGACGTCGCCGACCACCGCGATTAGGTCCTTGACACCCTGTTCACTCCGCAGCTGCCAATCGGACAGCAGTGTCGGGATCTGGGTGTGCAGCCCCGTTGTCGATCCAAACGCCTGCTGGTAATAATCAAATTTGGGGTCACACAGTTTGGAGTCCAAATCAATCTGAAATTGGTAGATGTCGTAGGTGTCCTGCTGTTCCTCTGTCAGCAGTTTGCGGTCGAAGGTCTGGAATTCCTCCCGGGCCGCGGCCACATCCTGGGCTGTCTTCTCGATCGTTTGTTCATCTACCCGAAGGCCGAGGCCCACCTCCACAGCGCTGGGGTCCACCCCAAAATCCTCCGGATGAATGAGAAATATATGCATACTCGGATAGTCGCTCTCCATGGTATCCACAAATTCCTGCTGGATGAATTGGTCAAACCGTTCCTGTTCCCCTGTGGCGTCCTTTTTGCTGCATGCAACAAGGGAAAGGGCCGCCAACGCGCCCAGCAGTAGAGCGCTGCATCGTTTGAACTGTTTCATGGTATTTCCTTTCCGGCACATCTTCAACCTTTTGTCCATTTGTCTCTGCGATTTGGCGGGTATAGAAAAAACTGCGTAAACAAAGACTTGTTTACGCAGAACTTTTTGGAGCGGATGACGGGAATCGAACCCGCAACCTCAGCTTGGGAAGCTAATATTTTACCACTAAACTACATCCGCATTGCTATATTATTATGCATCAAATTTTGGAAAAAGTCAACCCAATTTCATCGACAGAATTTTTACTTTTTCCATGGCCCGCTACCGGTGGGCAGTGAGATAGGCTTCATATTGAGCGTTGAGCCACTCCCCTGCCCCCTGCAAGCCCTGGTCGCTCATCTCCACCCGGGTTTCCGCCAGTTTGGGTGCAACCTCAAAACAGTAGGTCTCGTAGGTGTACACCTGGATACCGTCCCCATCGGGGATCATCATATAGCGGAAATTCCCCAGGCTTCCGCTCAATTTGTTCTTGCTCTGGAAAAAATCCACACCGCGAAAGTCAAACTCAACCTTTCCCATAACAATCTCCCTTTCCACTGTCAGCCCGGCTCAGGCCCGCTACTCAAAGATACCGGCGCAGCAATAAAAAAAGCATAACAGCCACAACGTGACCATTATACCAGCAGGAAGAAAAAAAAGCAATTTTTACTGGTGAATCCTGTCCAGCCGTTTATTCAGCGGCCAGACCCAGTGGTATCCCCACTTTAGTTTTGCAACAAGTCCTTTACATCCACGTTTAAAACATGAGCCAATGCCATCAGTTCAATATCTGTGACGAAGCGCTGACCGCTTTCAATCCGCTGGATCGCATTTTTATCGATGTCCAGCCCTGCCACCTGAAGCATTTCTGCCAGCGCCCGTTGGGAGACTTTAGGAGTCATACGTTTGCGAAGCCGTGCAACCTGTTTTCCGCAGATGTTGTTCTTGCCATCACTGGTCTTATTGATGAACATACTGCACCTCTTGACATTACAATTGCCAACAGTAACAGTATATGTTATACTATATACAATATTGACATTTAGTAAATGTCAAATTATCCGGTCCTTTTTTCCTTTATTTTCTTCCCAAGTCGGATTTTCGAGAAAGCAAGGGAAAATTCCCTTCCCCGCTGGACCTGCCGCAGAAAGTCCCCTCTTCCTGTATCGAGATGTGTTGTAAAGGAGTGCTGCCG
>OJRZ01002682.1_pt1 | contig 10695 bp, 9 predicted proteins | sample 1599291 | NCBI WGS metagenome assembly OJRZ01 (sample SAMN04168657, study PRJEB22393) | human gut metagenome | biome: human gut microbiome; feature: stool | host: Homo sapiens | collected 2014-03-20
CGGCTGGCGGGCCTGTCCCCGGACGGCCGCCTGGTAGAAATCATCGAGCTGCCGGACCACCCCTGGTTCGTGGGTGCCCAGTTTCACCCGGAGTTCAAGAGCCGTCCCGACCGGCCGCATCCGCTGTTCTATGGGTTTATCAAAGCCTCTGTGGAGAAAATGGAAGCTGACACTCAATAAGTCCCGGGCGGGACGGCTATCTGCCATGTGGGCGGTTGCCCCGCAAGGGGCGAGCCCGCCAGCATCTCTCGCGGACTGCCGCTGCGGCCGTCCGTCCCGACCGGCCGCATCCGCTGTTCTACGGATTTGTAAAGGCCTCTGTGAAGAAAATAGAGGCTCAGGAGGTAACACGATGAATCACTTTGCTAAAATCGCCGCCCAGCTGGAATCCCGTGACCTGGACGGTATGCTGCTGACCCATGAGGCCAACCGTTTTTACGCCTCCGGCTTCCACTCCGCCGGAACCGACGGCATGGCCCTGGTCACCCGAGAGAAGTTCTATTACTTCACCGACTCCCGGTACACAGAGGCCGCCCGGCGGCATGTGCAGGATGCGGAGGTCCAGGAGGCAGGCCACGGCCGGGGCTATTCCGCCCTGCTGATGGAGGCCGTCCAGCGCCACAGCATCCAGCGCCTGGGGTTTGAGGACGCCTATATGACCGTCCGGGAGCACGACGCCTATGCCCGGGCTCTGCCCTGTGAGCTGGTGCCCGCGGCGGACCTGCTGGCAGAGCTGCGGGCGGTAAAGGACCCGGAGGAGCTGGAGATCATGATTGCCGCCCAGCGGATCGCGGAGAAGGCCCTGACGGATATCCTGAACGAGATCCGGCCCGGCGTCACGGAGAAGGAGATCGCCGCCCGGCTCCAGTATCTCATGCTCCACTACGGGGCGGAGGACAAGTCCTTCGATCCCATCGTGGTGTCCGGCCCCAACGGAAGCCTGCCCCACGGGGTACCCTCGGAAAAGGTCATCCAGGCCGGGGAGTTCGTCACCATGGACTTCGGCTGCATCTATCACGGCTACTGCTCCGACATGACCCGTACCGTGGCGGTGGGATCCGTGACGGATGAGATGCGCCAGGTCTACGACACGGTGCTGCAGGCCCAACTGGCGGGTATCGCAGCCGCCCGGGCCGGGGCCACTGGAAAGGCCGTGGACGGCGCCGCCCGGGACATCATCCGGCAGGCGGGCTACGGTCCCTGTTTCGGCCACAGCTTCGGCCACGGCGTGGGAGTGGAGATCCACGAGGGGCCCAACGCCACTCCCTCCAACGACAAGCCCCTGCCCGCCGGGGCGGTGATCTCTGCCGAGCCGGGCATCTACCTGCCCGGGAAGCTGGGTGTGCGGATTGAGGACGTGCTGTACCTCACACCGGAGGGCTGTCAAAACCTCACTCTGGCCCCCAAGGAGCTGGTCATTCTCTGACCCCGATTCAATCCCACGCAAGGAGGAAAAATCCCATGGCAAGCTATATCGGCGCGTCCGCCGAGCAGGAGGACGCCGACCCCATTCTCATGGCCTTTGCCGCTGAGGCGGCCAAGGGCGACCCCGCCAGTCCGGAGGCCCGGGAGCTGGTGCTCCGCTGGCAGGCCCATCTGGTGAAGTTCAGCCGCAGCTACGACGAGGAGAAGCTCCGCCGCCTGGCGGACCTGTACAGCTGGGACAACCGCTTTGCAGAGGTTCTGGACAGCTACGGCCCCGGCACGGCCCACTTCATGGGCGAGGCCATCGAGGCCTATTTGGAAACCCTGTGAACGCCGTCGCGCACCGGCGCAAAACCGCCTCCGCCCCCGCTGGCGGAGGCAGTTTTTGCCCTTCCGGCCCCCGGTTTTCCGGCCTGCGGGCTGTTGACAAACCTGCACCGGAGACGCATAATAAAGCTATCAACACGCCAAAAATTGGATGCCCCGCATCCACTTGAGAGGGAGTATTCATGGACACCATCTATATCACCGGACACCGGAACCCGGACACGGACTCCATCGTCTCCGCCATGGCCTACGCGGCGCTGAAGAACGCCCTTGGCCAGCGGCAGTACGAGGCCGCCCGCCTGGGCCAGATCAGTGACGAGACCCAGACCGTGCTGGATCGCTTCGGCTTCCAGCCCCCCAAGCTGCTGAACAACGTGCGTACCCAGGTCCGGGACCTGGATTACGACACGCCCGCCACCCTGTCCGCCGCTGCCACCATCAGCCGGGCCTGGCGGACCATGCAGAAGGACAAGATCTCCGCCATCCCCGTGGCCAATGAGGACGGGACCCTGTTCGGAATGCTCTCCGCCGGGGATGTGGCCAACTATGACATGTCCTCCGTCCGCAACCCTAAGGTGGGCGAGATCCCGGTGTACAACCTGCTGTCCGTGCTGGAGGGCAAAATTCTCAACCAGGGCGGCGAGATGCGGGACGTGATCTCCGGTGAGGTCACCATCGCCCTGCCCGCCAGCCGGGAGAACCTGGTGTTCTCCGACCCGGGCAGCATCGTGGTCTGCGGCGACCAGCCGGACATGATCCGCCGTGCGCTGGAGATCGGCGTCAGCTGCATCATCGTCTGTCAGGCGGAGGTGGACCCGGAGCTGCTGGCCATGCAGACGGACACCTGCATCATCTCCACCGCCTATGACGCCTACCGGGCAGTGCGGCTCATCTACCATGCCATGCCCATCAGCAGCATCTGCAAGAACAAGGATCTGGTGTGCTTCCACCTGGACGACTATATCGACGACGTGCAGAACACCGTGCTGGAAAGCCGCTTCCGGGCCTATCCCATTCTGGATGAGGAGGAGCGGGTGGTGGGCACCCTGTCCCGCTACCATCTGCTGCGGCCCCGCCGCAAGCAGGTGATCCTGATGGACCACAACGAGAAGGCCCAGTCCGTACCGGGCCTGGACCAGGCGGAGATTCTGGAGATCATCGACCACCACCGGCTGGCGGACATCCAGACCAAGAATCCCATCACTGTCCGGAACGAGCCCGTGGGCAGCACCACCACCATCGTGGCGGGGATGTATCAGGACAAGGGCCTGATGCCCACCGCCAAGATGGCGGGATTGATGGCCGCGGCCATCGTCTCTGATACGGTCATGTTCAAGTCTCCCACCTGCACCCAGCGGGACATCGACGTGGCCAACCGCATGGCCCGGATCGCCAACATCTCCCTCCAGGCGCTGGGACAGGTGATCTTCTCCGCCTCCGGCGGCGGTGCGAAGTCTGCAGAGGAGATCTTCCGCACAGACTACAAGGAGTTCCACATCGCAGGCCACAACTTGGCGGTGAGCCAGGTCACCTGCATGGACTCCGACCAGCTGCTCCAGCGCAAGGGAGAGTTTTTGCAGCTCATGAGCTCCCTGCAGAAGAAGCAGGGCTTCGACATGGTAATCCTGATGATTACCGATGTACTGCTGGAGGGCACCCAGCTGCTGTTCGTGGGCGACAGGGACAGCATCCGCCAGGCCTTCAATGTGGAGGATGCGGAGGACGTGGTGTTCCTGCCCAAGGTCATGTCCCGGAAAAAGCAGGTCATTCCCATGCTCTCCGCCCTGTGGGGCTGAGGAGCGCGTGGCCCCGCCGCCCGGCGCTTTCTGCTGAGGAAGCTGCCGGGCGGCTCTGTTTTTTGGGAAATCTCCTGCCTCTGAAACATTTTCCAGAGATTTTGTATAAATTCACCATTGACTTTGCCTGTTTAAAGCAGTATGGTGTAAAAGTACAAAGGCCGGTCGGCAGAAGGGAGCTCTTCCATGGTTTTGTTTGCAGCAGCGTTCCGCACTGTGGCGGGGTTCTCTCGATTTTATGGCTGCCAGGTCCGCTATGCGGGCCGATATTGTCATAGGCAGAGCAGCCAGTGAAGGTCCGGCGGCCGGTGGATCTCACCCCGTATGGAAGGCGGCTCTGCTCTTCGGACAGAGCCGCTTTTTGTAATTTCCCCGCGATCAATCTTGAAAAGGAGATCTCTGCGATGAAAAAGAAGTTTCTTGCCCTTGCGCTGACCGCCGTCATGGCTCTGAGCCTGGCTGCCTGCGGCGGCGACACCCAGTCCACAGATACCGATGCTGATACCAGCGGCGACGAGTCCGCCTCCGGCAGCCAGACCTACACCGTGGGTATTATCCAGCAGGTCCAGCACGAGGCCCTGGACGCCGCCACCCAGGGCTTCCAGGACGCCCTGACGGAACTGCTGGGCGACAGTGTCACCATCGACCCCCAGAACGCCTCCGGCGATACCGCCAACTGCACCACCATTGCCAACAACTTTGTCTCCCAGGGCGTGGACCTGATCATGGCCAACGGCACCACCGCTCTCCAGGCCGCTGCCACCGGCACCAGCACCATTCCCATTCTGGGCACCTCCATCACCGAGTACGGCGTGGCTCTGGGCATTGACGGCTTTACCGGCACCACTGGCTACAACGTCTCCGGCACCTCCGATCTGGCGCCCCTGGACCAGCAGGCTGAGATGCTGCACACCTGGTTCCCCGACGCCCAGACTGTGGGCCTGCTGTACTGCTCCGCCGAGCCCAACAGCCAGTATCAGGTGGACACCGTCCAAGGCTACCTGGAGGATCTGGGCTATACCTGCACCCAATACTCCTTCTCCGACTCCAACGACCTGTCCGCTGTGGCCTCCTCAGCCTGCACGGCCAGCGATGTCCTGTACGTTCCCACCGACAACACCGCTGCCAACAACGCCGAACTGATCGGCAACATCTCCCTGGACACCGGCACTCCCATCATCGCCGGTGAGGAGGGCATCTGCAAGGGCTGCGGCGTGGCCACGCTGACCATCAGCTACTATGACATCGGCTACAAAACCGGTGAGATGGCCTATGATATCCTGGTGAACGGAGCCGATCCCGCCACCATGCCCATCGAGTACGCCCCCCAGTTCACCCCCAAGTACAACCCCACCATGTGCGAGGCTCTGGGCCTGACCCCGCCCGACGGCTATGAGGCCATCGCCGAATAAGGACGAATGGACGGAGAACCGATAAAGAGCCGGCGGATGTTTTCAAATTCTTGTCTGCAAAACTTCCGCCTTCACCGGCGGGGAGCCCTCTCCGGGGCTCTCCGCCGCCCGGTCTCCGTCCTATGGGCGGCGTCTGCGGTATGCCACCCTTCCGCCCCGTCATCCAAATCTTATCAACACACTTTCAGCGGAAAAGGGGCTTCCCCTTTCCGCTGAACTTTGCTAGAATAGAGCAGCAAATTGCCTCCGGAAACAGCCGGGGGATTTTGGAGGGATTTCACTTGAACATCATGCATCTGGTCAACGCCCTGCCGGGTGTGGCCGCCCAGGGACTGATCTGGGGCATCATGGCCATCGGCGTCTACATCACGTTCCGGATCCTGGACGTGGCCGACCTGACGGTGGACGGCACCATGGCTACCGGCGGCGCCGCCTTCATCATGCTGACCATGGCGGGGGCGCCGGTGCCGCTGGCGATGCTGGGGGCGTTTCTGGCGGGTGTGCTGGCAGGACTGGTCACCGGCCTGTTCCACACCGCCTGCGGCATTCCGGCAATCCTCGCCGGTATCCTCACCCAGCTGGCCCTGTACTCCGTCAACCTGCGGATCATGGGACAGGCCAACCGGCCCGTCAGCTCCCGACAGTATGACCTGCTGGTGGACCAGCAGAGCGTCCGCTCCCTGAGCCTGGACAACCCCATCCTGGTGGTAGCCATTTTTGTGGCGGCGGTCATTGCCCTGCTGTACTGGTTCTTCGGCACGGAGCTGGGTGCCTCCCTGCGGGCTACTGGTTCCAACCCCAATATGTCCCGGGCCCAGGGCATCAACACCAACTTCACCAAGGTGCTGGGCCTGATGCTGTCCAACGGACTGGTGGCCCTGTCCTCCGCCCTGCTGGCCCAGTACCAGGGTTTCGCGGACGTGAACATGGGCCGGGGCGCCATCGTCATCGGCCTTGCCGCCGTCATCATCGGCGAGGTGATCTTCGGCAAAGTGTTCCGCAACTTTGCGCTGAAGATGCTGGCTGTGGCCATCGGCGCCATTTTGTACTACCTGGTGTACCAGGTGGTCATCTGGCTGGGCCTGAACACCGATGACATGAAGCTCATCACCGCCCTGATCGTGGCGGCCTTTCTGGCCATCCCCTACTGGAAGGGGAAATACGCCCACGTCAAGGTGCCCGCCGGGAGCGCCAATGCCGGAGCAAAAACAGGAGGGGATCAGGATGCTTGAGATCAAGGAGATCTGGAAGACGTTCAACGCCGGGACGGTCAATGAAAAGCAGGCCCTCCGGGGCGTCAGCCTGACGCTGAAGGACGGTGACTTCTGCACGGTCATCGGCGGCAATGGCGCCGGCAAGTCCACCATGCTCAATGCGGTGGCCGGCACCTTTTCTGTGGACAGCGGCGCCATCGTCATCGACGGGGTGGACGTGACCCGCCTGCCGGAGCACAAGCGGGCCAAATTCATCGGTCGGGTGTTTCAGGACCCTATGATGGGCACCGCCGCCACCATGCAGATCGAGGAAAATCTGGCGCTGGCGGCCCGCCGGGGCCAGCCCCGCGGCCTGGGCTGGGGCATCACCAAGACGGAGCGGGCGGACTACCGGGAGCTGCTGCGGGACCTGGGGCTGGGTCTGGAGGACCGTCTGACCAGCAAGGTGGGGCTCCTCTCCGGCGGCCAGCGCCAGGCGCTGACGCTTCTGATGGCCTCTTTGAAGCGGCCCAAGCTTTTGCTGCTGGACGAGCACACTGCCGCCCTGGACCCCAAGACCGCCGCCAAGGTTCTGGCTCTCTCCGACCGGATCGTGGAGGAAAACGGCCTCACCACCATGATGGTCACTCACAACATGAAGGACGCCATCGTCCACGGCAACCGGCTCATCATGATGTACGACGGCCGTATTGTCATCGACGTGTCCGGCGAGGAGAAGAAGAAGCTCACCGTTCCCGACCTGCTGGCCCTGTTCAGCAAAGTCAGCGGCTCTGACGAAGCCGACGACAAGCTGCTGCTTTCCTGAGCCGCGGAAAACCCGATTCAAACTGCATGTTACTCCCCGGCAGGGCCATCCTGCCGGGGTAGTTCTTGCCCCGGATTTTATCTCTTTAAAGCAGCAAAAAAGATTTGTGCAAAATCACGGTTGACATTTCCGCCGCCGCTTCGTATAATGCAAAGCAATCAAGCAAAACCGATGAGCAAGAGGAGTACCTGGTCAGGTCACCTTTCAGAGAGCCGTGGATGGTGGGATCACGGCAGAGAACTTTCCAGCGAATGGACTTGCGAGGGCAGCGCAAACGGCAAAATGCTCAGTAGCGTCTGACGGGGCCCGCACCCGTTATCCGGGCGGCGCGTATGAATGTACGTGGAACGAGCGGGCGCTTTGCGTCAACTTGGGTGGTACCGCAGGATGGTTTCAAGTCTTGTCCCAAATATGGGGCAGGGCTTTTTTTGATTCCCCTGATCGGTCCGGGAAAGGAGTATGGAGATATGAAACACAATACCAGACGATGGCGCGGCCTGTGCTGCAATATCAATTCCCTGAACGGACCCCTTTCAAATATTCTGTATCAAAGATTGGAGAATCTATTATGATGAATCTGCTGAAGAAGCTGGCCGCCTGCGGCCTGTCCCTGACCATGATCCTGTCCCTGGCCGCCTGCGGCGGCACCGATGACACCTCCTCCGGCGAAAGCGGCGGTGAGCCCGTCAAGTATCTGATCGGCATCAGCCAGTACGGCCAGCACGGCTCCCTGGACAACTGCCGGGAGGGTTTCCTCCAGGGCCTGGAGCAGGCCGGTCTGGTGGAGGGCACGGACTTTGAGGTGGACTACCAGAACGCCAACTTCGACGACAACCAGGCTACCCAAATCGGCCAGATGTTTTCCGCCGAGGACGCGGACCTGATGGTGGGCATCGCCACCAACTCCGCCATCGCCTGCTTCAATGCCGCGGAGGACAAGGACATCCCCGTGATCTTCACCGCCATCACCGACCCGGTGGGCGCCCACCTGGACGCGGGCAACATCACCGGCACTTCCGATGCCCTGCCGGTGGAGGGCCAGCTCCAGCTGATCCGGGCCCTGCAGCCGGATGCCGACACCATCGGCATCGTCTACACCACCAGCGAGGCCAACTCCGTCTACTCCATCAGCGTCTATGAGGAGCTGGCAACGGACTACGGCTTCACCATTGACGCGGTGGGCGTCACCTCCCAGGCAGAGGTCACCCAGGCGGTGGATACCTTGCTGTCCCATGGGGTGGACTGCCTGTCCAACCTGACGGACAACAATGTGGTGGGCGTGCTGGGCGCCATTCTGGAGAAGACGGACGAGGCGGGTATCCCTGTCTACGGTTCCGAGGTGGAGCAGGTAAAGCTGGGCTGCGTGGGCGGCGCGGGCCTGGACTACATCCAGCTGGGCATCCAGACCGGCCTGATGGCCGCCAAAGTCCTCACCGGCGAGGCCGCCTGTGAAGACCTGCCCTACGAGACCATCGAAAACTATGGCCTGTATATCAACTCCGACGCGGCGGCCGAGCTGGGCATCACCATTCCCGACGACATCGCCCAGGAGGCCCAGGAGTGCGCGGAATAACATCTGTAACATCCATTACCAAGGAGAACTCTTCATGAAGCTTGTCACCTATCGTCTCAGCGGCGCCGAGTATGTGGGCGCCCTCACCGCCGATGGAAAGGGCGTGCTGCCCCTCCCCGCCGCCGATATGAACACCTTGATCGAAACCATGACCCCTGCCGACCTCCGTTCTGCCGCCGCGGCGGCAGAGCGGGGCGGTGCGGTCCCGCTGTCAGATGTGGAGCTGCTGGCTCCCATCCCCCGCCCCCGGCAGGATGTGGTCTGCCTGGGCATGAACTACCGGGACCACGCGGAGGAATCCGCCCGGTACAGCGCCGATGCCTTCACCAAGAACAGTACAGCGGCGGTCTACTTCTCCAAGCGGGTCAGCGAGGCCGGGAAGCCCGACGGCGTCATCCCCCGTCACGCGGGCCTTACGGACCGGCTGGACTATGAGGCGGAGCTGGCGGTGGTGCTGGGCAAAGCCGCCCGGGACGTGAAAGCCGCCGATGCGGCAGACTACATCTTCGGCTACACCGTCCTTAACGACGTATCCGCCCGGGACCTGCAGACGGGCCATAAGCAGTGGTATTTCGGCAAGAGTCTGGACGGCTTCACGCCCATGGGCCCCGTGCTGGTCACCGCCGACGAGATCGCCTATCCCCCGGCGCTGGAGATCACCAGCCGGGTCAACGGTGAGCTGCGGCAGAAGTCCAATACCGCTCTGCTGATTACCTCCATCGGGCAGATCCTGGAGGAGCTGACCGGGGGAATGACGCTGCTGCCGGGCACCATCATCGCCACCGGCACCCCGGCGGGAGTGGGCATGGGCTTCGATCCGCCCAGATTCCTCCAGTCCGGCGACACGGTGGAATGCGCCATCGAGGGCATCGGCACCCTCTGCAGCACCGTGATCTGATCTTTTCACAAGGAGGCTTCTCATCTCATGGATGTGATGGAACTGCTGACCAGCACTCTGATCCAGGGGCTGATCTACGCCCTGATCTCCTACGGCGTGTATATCACCTATTCCATTCTGGACTTTCCGGATCTGGGGGTGGATGGCACGTTTCCCCTGGGGGCCGCTGTCACGGCGGTGCTGATGACCAAGGGCGTCGATCCCTGGCTGACCCTGCCCGCCTCCCTGATAGTGGGCGGTCTGGCGGGACTTTTCACCGGTCTGGTCCACGTGAAGCTGAAGGTGCGGAACCTGCTGGCGGGCATCATCACCATGACCGCCCTGTTCTCTGTGAACCTGCAGATCGCCGGGTCCAACCTGACCATCGACCGGGGTACGGACACCATTTTCACCTCTGCCCCGGTGATGGCCCTGTTTGGGGATCTCTCCCTCTCCGGGCGGAAGCTGATTGTGTCCCTGGCGCTGGTCATCGTCATCAAGCTGCTGCTGGACGCCTATTTCCACACGAAGTCCGGCCTGCTGCTGCGGGCTGTGGGCGACAACGCCACCCTGGTGACCACCTTGGCCAAGGACCGAGGCACAGTAAAGATCCTGGGGCTGGTGATCTCCAACGCCCTGGTGGCCTTCGGCGGCTGCATCGTCTGCCACGAAACCCGCAGCTTCTCCGCCACCATGGGTACCGGCCAGCTGGTGTACGGCCTGGCGGCGGTGATTATCGGTGTGTCCATCATACACTTCTACACCGGCACCCGGCTGGCCCGGGGGCTGCGGAAGTCCGGGCCCCTCCGCTTCCTGGGCTCCCCCCAGGGCACCACGGCGGTGGTGCTGGGCAGTGTGCTCTACAAGCTGTGCATCCAGGTAGCCATGAGCCTGGGACTGCCCACCAATATGATGAAGCTGATTACGGCTGCACTGTTCCTGCTGGTGCTGGTGCTGTCCGGCCGGAAGGGGGAGGCGATCATCCATGCTTGAAGTACGGGACATCACGAAGATCTACAACCCCGGCACCCTGACGGAGCAGCGGCTGTTCGAGCACTTCTCCCTGACAGTGGAGGAGGGCCAGTTCGTGGCCATCGTGGGCAGCAATGGCAGCGGCAAGACCTCCCTGGTGCAGATGATCCCAAGGCTTTACGATGCCACGAAGGGCCAGGTCCTTGTGGACGGGGTGGATGTAAGGGAATATTCCCTTAAGAACCTGCGCGAAGGCGTGGGCATGGTGCTGCAGAAGAATGTGCTGTTCTCTGG
>OJRZ01002703.1_pt1 | contig 10599 bp, 10 predicted proteins | sample 1599291 | NCBI WGS metagenome assembly OJRZ01 (sample SAMN04168657, study PRJEB22393) | human gut metagenome | biome: human gut microbiome; feature: stool | host: Homo sapiens | collected 2014-03-20
CCAGGACAGGAGCAGCAATGGCAAAGAGCGTTTTCCCCAATACGGACAGGATTGATTTTAACATGTTGACTCCTCCTTTTTCTTTATCATATGAAAAAAAAGTAGATTCTGCAAGGGCTTTTTATGGATAAACCTTAAATTTTTTCTTATACTTCGACAGATTTTGGCAATTTCCCCAAATCCATATCCCTCTCTTCATAGGTTTCACCAATCCATGAAGTGCGGGCATCCTGTTTATCAGATTTATCAGAACTGAAGGAAAAACAAAACCGGGACGGCAGACTTGCCATCCCGGTTCCTATCATTTCTCCATCAGCGCGGCCAGGTGTTGAAGATCAGCACCCAGGAGAACAAGACGGTGAACCCGGCGCACAGAACCATGTAGGCCCGCCGGCTCCCCTTGCCTTGGTATCCCCGGGAGAATGCGCCGAAAATCATGTTGGCCACCACCAGTGCCGCCACATCAATGGCAATCTGCAAAAAAGCGGAATCGCCGGGGAAGACATCCTCTACCCACACCGACACCGGCGCCCCGATCACATGGGCCAAAGGCACCAGTACCAGGGGGAGGACCGCCATGGCAAGCCGGTTTTTGCCCCGGTGAAGGTACACCCCCACCACCAGCAAGATCACCAAAATCACCGTCCAGCACTCTGCTATCACAACCGATCCCTCCTCTACGGTCTCCGCCTGGGGGCTGCCACCCCCATTGGAATATGTATCCGCTGGGCAAACTCCTTCCCATTGCCGCAAGGGAAGGAGCCTCTCCACTCTATTTTACTGGAAGGCTTTGTCGAAGGCCGCCTCCGCTTGGGAGGGATCTCCCGCACAGACAAAGAGCACATAGTTGCCGTTTTCAGTGATCACCGCGTTCTGAACTTTGGCCATCTCCGCGGGGATATACTGTTCAAACCGCTTGCCTAGGTCTTCCACCCGTTTATCCAGCATGGTTTTAATGGTCTCCACCCCTTTGGCATCCTTTGCCTTAAAGATGGCGAATTCCTCTGCGGTGGCGCCGGATGCGCTGGAGTAGATGAGATAGCTGTCCACAGCGCTGTCGTCGATGTTGTAGAAGTTGCCGACTACTTCCCCCTCCATCTTCTTCATCTCGTCCTCCACTTCGGTGGCATCCATCATGGCTTTCATGGTGGCCTCCATGTCAATATCGGTCTTTTCGCTCTTGCCGCAGCCGGTAAGCAACAATGCCGCCGCCAGCAGGGCCGCCATGGTGATGGTCAACAGTTTTTTCATAGCCGTTATTCCTCCGTTACTGTATGTGTTTTCAGATAATCGAACCATTTGGTATAGCTCTCTGTCCCAAAATGAAGCCCATCGGGGGTGGCGCTGGCGGGCAAGCCGCCGGTTTCATCCTTAAAGGCTTCGGCCACGTTGAGGTAATACACCTGTTTTTCCTGGGCCATCTGTAAAATAGCTGCATTGGTCTCGTCGATTTTGGCGTTGGTCATCGCCCCATTGTACTTCTGGGCGAACTTTGCCTCGTTGATGGGCAGGATCGACTGGACATAGATGATGGCGCCCGGGTGCTGGCTCTTAACCAAGTCGACAAAGTTGGCATAGTAGGACGCTGTCTGCTCCGCCGTCAAACCTCCCACGCCGTTGGCCCCCAGCATAATGTAGATCTTCTTAGGATGGTAATGGGTCATGGCCTCGGGGATTGTCAGCTCCTGCCCCTCTAGCTCAATGACCTTTTTAGTCATGATATTGTCCAGATTGATACCAGTGGCTGCCACTACAGTGGCATTGGACATCACCTCGTATAGCTCGATGCCGGTGGTGATGGAATCCCCCACAAACATGGCATCGTCAAAGTAATCGCTGCGCACCCGGGGGCTCTCCGGCACCGCTCCCATAAGGCCCTGGGGTTCCTCTGGCTCAGACGGAGATTCCTGAGAGGAGGGCGGCTGCTCAGAGGAGGAACTTTCCTCCTGAGAAGAAGAGCGGTCCTCCAAGCGGACCACTAAATTTTGGGGCGGGTCGGTCCCCTGAATCCCCTGCCAAGCCAAGGCGATGAGCGCCGAAGCCGCAGTCAAAACCAACAGCACAATCAATGCGAGAAGCGCCGGGCTTCCCCTGCGCCTCCGATAAATTTTATCCGTATCTCGTTTTGTCATACCTGCTCCTTTTATCCGTCCCCCTGTGGTTTCTATTCCAGACCCGCCCGCCAAATCGGCGCCGTTTAAAAAAGATTCCCCAGGGATTCCTGTATTTGGATGTTCCACTGGACTGCCGCCTGAAACCAGGCCCGGCGTGCCAATGAAAAAAGGGCACGATCTCCCTTCCCGATGAAGGGGGTGGCTCTTTGGCTATTTTACCATATTTCCGGAATTTTTCAAAGGGGCCAAACTATAAACACAAATATTTTACAATTCTTTGGAAATCTGGAGTGAATCCCTCCATTATACAAAAAGTTATAAACACTTTCCACAGAGTTTTCCACATAAAATCCAATTTCCCCGATTTTTATAAGGAAAATCGTTTTCCACAGAAGATATGTTCTCTTTTATTATACCAATAGTGATTGCTCAGTTATCCTCTCCCAGCGGAATTTTGTGGGAACGCCCAGCGTTTCCCCACCACTTTATATTATGGGGCGGGGGCCGAAGAAGGCGCTTGGGAAATGACTGGTGATGCCTTAAAATTTTATGCGCTATCCCTTGACAAGTATTCTCTGCGATGCTATAATAATCCTTGCATTTGCAGGTAGTATCTGTGAATATGCGAGGGTGGCGGAATCGGCAGACGCACCAGCTTGAGGTGCTGGCGGAGTAACTACCGTGAGGGTTCAAGTCCCTTCTCTCGCACCAAAAAGAAAGACACGCTAAAAGCGTGTCTTTCTTTTTGGGTTCCGGTGATTTAAATACTCGGGGCAAATGAATTGCCCCTGCGCCAAGGTTTTGCCTACGGCAAAACGCTTCCACGGCGCAAACGCGCCGCTGGCCCAGAAGGGCCGTTGGGTTGCATTTCTTCGAATAGTCTCAAAGCCGAAAATATCGATTTTAACCGTTCCGCCAAAGAAAACCCGCTTAAACAGTTTGTTTAAGCGGGTTTTTCGTCTCTAAAAGTCGTCTTTTACCTAACCTGTATTTGAAAAAATGTTGATGTTACTGGCCGACCCAGCAATTGGCTACTGGGCAGTAGCCCGTATGGCTTAATCACAGGCTAAAAAGTACAGCCCCTGATCCTCCTTCTTAGGAGAACCAGGGGCTTTTTTTATTTCAGGATGATGTGATAAACCCCGTACTGCCGCAGCATCTCCCCAAGCTCTTGGAGAGAGATGGTCTTGGTGTCGGAGTTGGACTTTCGTTTCTGGAAGAAAATTCCTGGGTATTCCAGCACCGCCGCGGCATGGGCTCTGGTAAAAGCTAGTGGATCCCTCTATCTTCCTTTCATAAAGCTGTCTGCTTTTTTAGGTATAAAAAGTTGAGATATACAGATTCTAATGGGGATACAACTAGCTGAAATGCTGGAACAGGAGAGATATTATGAAGCAAAAAAATTGGTATTGGGCCATTGCCGGTTTGGCGGCCCTTATCCTTGTGGTTTTGATTTGGAGGGCGTGTTCCCCAGCCTCCCCTAACGCCAGCGGCAGCGCCGGGCAGATGGATCACAGCCAGATGGATCATGGGAGCTCCCATTCGGACCCCAGCCTCCAAGCCTACTTGGACGAGCAAAACACTATCATGTCCACCATGATGGATGACATGGGGAACATTCAACATTCGGGGAGTGCTGCTGTCGACTTCCTCGCGGGTATGATCCCTCACCACGCATCTGCCATTTCCATGGCCGAAAGCTATCTGAACAACGGCGGTTCCCATCCGGAATTAAAACCTCTAGCCGAGTCGATCATCACCGCTCAAAAAGCGGAGATCGATGAGATGAAGGCCATGATTCAGGAGCGTGAGACCACCGCGGTCAAAAATGAAGAGCAGGAATCCGCTTACCTGGATGCATACAACAAACTGATGCTGTCCTCTCATGCGGTGCACACAGACGGCGACAGCTTAGACGAAGCTTTTGCCCGGGGGATGATGCTCCACCACCAGATGGCGGTGGACATGTCCAATGCCATCCTGGTTCACACCGAAGATGAAGCAGTCAAAAAGCTGGCCCAAAACATTGTAGACGCCCAAAAAGAAGAGATCACCCAGATGCAGTCCATCCTCGATGATCTTCCCAAACCATAATTCCCAATATCCTGTGGCCGCCCAACAAGGGCGGCCATTTTGCTGTCCTCCTGCTGTTTCCCTTTCCCATTGGCGGCTTTAGCATCAAGCGGATTTGGATCATTCACAGGAAGAAACTCCTCCCCGCCTCTCCAACAGCTCACCAAGTGTGAACTGGGTCTGCTCAAAACACTGCGCCAAAAGAGGGTTCCCACTTTCATCCTCAAATATAGCAACCGGAATTCCGGTGGACTGCTGTAGGAAAGATAGGTGCCCTCCTACGCGGCAGTAGGCCGGTGAGGGGTGTGCTTTCCAGAAAGAGGGACCACATTCCGGGCCCTGCGGGGCTGTTTTTGTCCCGGATTACTGAGGAGGCAGCAGCCTGCAAGGAGGACAAATCCCACCGTGTAGGCAATCCATCTCCCCAGGGAGAAAGCGCCGGTCTCAAACCCGCCTGCGGATCCCAGCGCCAGCAGGAGGCACACCAAAAAAAGGGTATCTTTCCAAAAGTGTATCCAGGTTTTTCTCATTCCAATTCCTCCTCCCGCCAGCGATCCGCCGCGCGTTCGATCATATGTTCGTTTCCTGTGTTCTCAGTATATCAGAACGTGCGTTCGGTTTTCAATGGACGATGTGAACAAAGATTCGTCATTATTTTCAGAAACTATTGTTCGCCTCTCAACAAACCACTTAGGGGATTTCTGTGGGGCTTGGATTGTACTTTCCTCTTCCCCATGCTATAATTGCAGGTACAATCCATTGGGCCGGCCTTTTGAGGAATGCAAATTCCTGGGGCGTTCTGCCCCCTACGGACGGCCCTGCGGCAACACAAAATTGGGAGGAGAACACCCTATGAAAAGACTTGGATTTATCGGCATGGGCAACATGGCTTCCGCTATCCTGCTGGGCGCCCTCAAAGCGGGCTACCTGCATGCGGAGCAGGTCTACGCCTACGACATTGATCAGAAAAAAGTGGAGGCCATGGGTCGAGAGACCGGCATCCACCCCGCTTCCACTGCGGAAGAGCTGGTGGCCCAATCGGATATTGTGCTGATGGCAGTCAAGCCCTACAACATCGAAGAAGTTGTCAAGGAGCATTACGACGCTTTCAAAGGCAAAGCCATCATCTCCATCGCCCTGGGCTGGACCTATGAAAAATACCGGGAAATCCTCCCCCAAGAGACCCGGGTGGCCTTTGTCATGCCCAATACCCCCTGCATGGTGGGCGAGGGGATGGCCCTTTTGGAGGAAACCAACAACCTCGCCCCCGAAGAACTGGAATTCACCAAGGGCCTTTTTGAAAGCATTGGTAAACTTCTTCCAGTGAAAACCAGCCTGATGAATGTGGGCGGCACCTTGAGCGGCTGCGGCCCCGCCTTCCTCTATGTGATTATGGAAGCTCTGGCCGACGGCGCCGTCTTCCACGGCCTGCCCCGGGATATGGCTTACACCCTGGTCAGCCAGATGGTGCTGGGCTCCGGCAAGATGCTGGCGGAGAGCGGCCTACACCCCGGCAAGCTGAAGGACAATGTCTGCTCGCCGGCCGGCAGCACCATCCGCGGCGTCCGCGCCCTGGAGGATGGCAATATCCGCGCCACTCTCATCGACGCCATCGACCGCGCCGTCATGATGAAATAGCCTTTGCTCCATCCCGTTCGGGGGATGATTCCCCCAGGCAGTTTTCCCATTTTGGAAAGGAGGAGACGACCCGCCATGGAACCCTTGCTGGAACAAATTTCCCAGTGGCACGAGGCCGACCAGCACCAGAAGATTGTAGACGCCATCCTGCAGCTCCCCCAGGAGGAGCGCACCTACCAGATCACCGGGTACCTGGCCCGGGCTTACAACAACCTGGCCCGCTATGAAGAGGGCCTTGCCCTGTTAGAGAGCATTGCAGATGAGGGACGGGAGGACTGGGTCTGGTGGTACCGGATGGGGTACTCCTATTTCCGCCTCTCCCGGTTTGCAGAGGCGGAGGAAGCCTTTCAAAGGGCAGTCGCCCTCAACCCAGAGGAGGGGGACTGCTGGTATTTCCTCTGCCGGATCTATCGGGATTCCATCCACAAGCCGGAGGCCCTGGCCGCTGCTCTGGAACAGCTCAAACGGGTAGATCCCCGGGAGTTCTACCGCAGCTTTGACAACATGAAGCCCATTTCCGCCCCTGGTGGGAACAAAACCCACAGGCAATATCCCAATGGGCCGGAGAACAGCCGCTACGAGCCCCTCCCCCGCCCCGGCCTGGGGCCAGAAGACCACCTGGAAGATTGGTAAACCCACCGCCCGAGGGGATTCCCCGGGCGGTTTTTCTTTGGGGTGGGTCCCCGTCGTGTATCTTTATCCACGGCCATCCAGGGAAAGGGCCGTGGTTGCTATATCTACAGCCTTGTCCCATGAAAAAGACCCCGCCTGAGATGCTCAGGCGGGGTCTTCGCTATGTGATCTGTAACCGGTTTACGGGATCGGCAGTTCTTCGGGGATGGGGCAGATATACGGCTTGCCGCCGGTCTCCTTGACAAATTCCGCTTTGGCCTTCTCAACGATGTCGGGGTTCTCTATGACCTTGAGGCCGAACAGGGCAATGACCCGGGAGGCATAGATCATGCCGCGGAGGCCCAAGGAGTGGCCGGAGCAGGCAGAATTCTGCCAGCTGTGGCCGGGGGCGCCGATGGCAAAGCAGGCGGTGGAGAAGGAGCCTCCAGGCACAATGTGCTGCACATCGCCCACATCGCTGGAGCCGTAGCCGTCGACAGGCTCGATGGGGAGCAGCCCCTCATGAAGGTCGGTCCCCTCGGGGGCGTAAGCCTTGGTGCGCAGCTGCTCATACAGCTCGGGCATCGTCTGGTTGAGGGCGTGGGCAAAATCCTTTTCCTCTTGGGTAAACGCCTCTTTGGGGGCCTCAGCCAGGCAGTCGTACAGGACTTTGGAGAGCTCCATGTTGCACAGCCGGTTGTAGCAGCCGCCCAGGAACTCGATTTCCAGTTCAGTCTCGGTCATCATGGCAGCGCCTTTGGCCACCTTGACCAACCGGTCGTACACATCCACCACCGCATCCCGGGTCAGGGCGCGTACAAAGTATTTGGAACTGGCCTTGTCGGGGACGATGTTGGGGGCAGTGCCTCCCTCCAGGATGATGTAGTGAATCCGAACATCACTGGTGACGTGTTCCCGCAAGTAGTTGGCTCCCACGTTCATCAGTTCCACCGCGTCCAAAGCGGAGCGACCGTTGTGGGGGTCGCCGCCGGCGTGGGCGGTTCTGCCTTTAAAGTGGAAGATCGCCGAATTGAGGGCGGTGTTTTTACCGGTGCGCACCGCGTTGGTGGTGCCGGGGTGGAAGTCCACGCACAGGTCCAGACCGTCAAAGGCATGGCCCCGGGCCATAAAGGATTTTCCGGTTAGAACTTCCTCAGCTGGGCAGCCGTAATAAACCACTGTACCAGGAAGTTTGCGCTCCTCCATCTCCGCTTTCAGGCCCAGAGCGCCGCCCAATGCGCCCACACCCAGCAGGTTGTGGCCGCAGCCCTGGCCATAGTCGCCGGGGACCGCCGCTTCCTTGTGGGTGACCAGCTTCTGGCTCATGCCGGGCAGGGCGTCCAATTCACCCAAGATGCCGATGACTGGATGGCCGCTGCCCCAGGTGGCCTTGATGGCAGTGGGGACGCCGCCTGCGCCGATCTCCACGTCAAAGCCCGCCTCTTTGAGGGCGGTGGAAATCCATTGGCAGGCATTGAACTCCCGGTATGGCCCCTCCGGTTTTTCCCACATCTTTTTGGCGATGCCCTCCAGCATGGCCCGGTTCTTTTCAATGGCCTGGTACGCAATTGTCCCGTTCATTTGAGATGCTCTCCTTTCTATGTCGCCGAAGGTGCTTCCCTCGGCATATTCTGTTTTCTGGTAACATCAGTATAACAGAATATATAGACACATTCCATAGAACTATTCCACAATTATAGATCTATTTTCTCTATTATGGAAAAAGCCCCGGAGTAGCTTCTCCGGGGCTGGGGTATTCCTTTTTAATATTGAAGCAAAAACTCCCCGTTTTTGATGATCTGCTGGTCGTCCAGGTAGAGGTCCGGCTTGAGGATAATGCCGTCCATGTGGCAGTCCGCCTTGTTGGTGCCCCCAAAAGAGGTGTTGGTGCCAAAGGCGATGTGGACGGTGCCGTAGACCTTTTCATCCTCCAGGATGATGCCGCAGAGGATGGCTTTCTCGTTGGTGCCGATGCCCAGCTCCCCCAAAGTGGCGTTGCGTTCATTCTTCAGGAGGATATCCAGCTTGCCCTCCTCATCCCCTTCGATCTTGGTCAGCTTGCCGTCTTTGACGGTGACCTTGAGGGGCTTTTTCAGGGTGCCCATACCCACCATGGAGCCGTCGATAATCATCTCGCCGTTGGAGCCGTTCTCCACCGGGGCGATATACCCTTCGCCGGAGGGGAGGTTGCCGCTCTTGCCCGGCTCTTTGTAGACGCCGGGGCTGGGCACGCCGTCGCGGCCCCGCAGGTCCAGGGTCAGTTCGCACCCCTCTTTGACGATGCGGGCGGTGGATGCCTTGGTCAGCAGCTCTGTGACAGCGGCAGTCAGCGCCTCCACCCGGGTGTAGTCGGCGGTCATAGCCCCTTTCTCAAACATCTCCTTGGTGATGTTTGGCATGGTGGCGATGCGGGCGCCCTGTTTCACCGCATTGATGCGGGCGTTGGTGTGGGTCAGGGATTTGGCGGTGGGACAGAGGACGATGTCCGCCGCGGCCATGGCGGCAGCTACCGCCGCCGGGGGCTCCTCACCGGAGACCGATCGCTCCCCCATCACCATGAGCATGGCCTCGCAGCCCAGTTCCTTGGCCGCCAGGTAGATGGCGTTGCCGATTTCCAACTTGCTGTCGTCGGTGACGACCAGTACATTCTCCCCTGGCTTGGCCGCCATGGAGGAGAGAAGGATGGATTTTGCGTTTTCAATCAAATTCATGGGGTTGTCCCTCCGTTGTTAATAATCCAAAAGCTCCATCACCGCCCGGGCCAGGATGGTCCGGGAGAGGATGACGTTTTTGCCGGTGATTTTTGCCACCATCCGCTTCATTTCAGCGGTGTAGCCAATGCAGTCCAAAAGAACCAGGTCGGCATCAGTTTTGGCAATCTCCCGGGCCGCTGCCTCCACCGCCTCCATCTCCCCATAGGGGGAAGCGGCGTAAGACTTGACCTCCAAGCCGTAACCGCCCCACTTCTTCTGGGACTGCTCCAGCTGCTTTTCGGAAGGGGTCACAGCAGCCAGCTTGCCGGCGCAGAGGACCGGCACCAGCCCGAAGAGGATCTGGTTGGGGAAGATCAGCGGAACCTTGTGGCGGAAGTTGTCGGGGAAATCCCCGGTGCAGAAGAAGAGGATGAGCCGGACCCCTTCCTCCTCCAGCCTGTCGATGCACTGCTGCAAGCGGGGCAGCACATACCGCTCCGCAAAGGTGACGCTGCTTCCATCCTTAAGGCGGGAAACCAGCACATAGTCCCCTTCCTCGGGGACAAAGGTTTCAATTTCCTCCCGGCTCAGTCCGTCCAGGCCTCCGGCTTCGATCAGTTCCACATTGGGGCCGAAAATTGGCCACAGGTCAGGGGTCACATCCACCCGGGGGGACTGGCCCACCGTGATGGCCCCGATTTTAACCTTTTCCATGGGGTGTATCCTCCTTTTTTCCAGTAAATGCTTCCCCCCAGGGGAAACGGAAGAAGCCCTCCCCAGGGCGCACCCCGGGGAGGGCAATATGGTTTAGTCCCGGTTGCCCAGGGTCTGGATGTGGCTCATGGAGCCATACAATTTCTGGATGAGGGCGTACTCCTTCTCGTCATAGAAGGCGCACTGGCCCTTGCCGAAGGATTTGGCGACCTCCAGCATAAAGCGGGCGGCCTCCTCGCAGTCGGTGAAGTGGCAAGCGCCGGTAGCACAGCCGGGGACGGCGGTCTCGGCGGTGATGGCCACACCTACAACCGGCGCCTTAGTGGCAGTGGAGGGCTGCAGGATGCTGTTCAGGTGGTACAGGTCATTTCCGTAGGGGGTGATGTCCTGGGTGGTGATGGCAAAAACGGCAGGTAGCTCGCCGGTGGTGATCTGCATGATATCCAACAGGGCCTCACTGGTGCGCAGGATGTAGCCCTCCTTGACGGTGGGGGAAATGGCGAAGCCACGCTTGTTGATGATCCGGTTGCCCTTGGTGGTATCCACCACTAAAACGGCGTCCAGGTCATCGGTAACCTCTTCCTTATTTACCTGCCAGGTCTCAACCGGGGAGTTCATGAACGGAACGGGCTCATGGGGCGTGGTGGGCGCGTCGGGACATACGTGGGTAGAGATAAATACGTCTCCCTCTAAGAAATCACCCTTTTTCTGCATATCCAGAAGCTTTGCAGCCACTGCCAGAGCCGTTAAAGCGC
>OJRZ01002706.1_pt1 | contig 10584 bp, 10 predicted proteins | sample 1599291 | NCBI WGS metagenome assembly OJRZ01 (sample SAMN04168657, study PRJEB22393) | human gut metagenome | biome: human gut microbiome; feature: stool | host: Homo sapiens | collected 2014-03-20
GTGTGCCGGTTCAGAAGGTGGAGCCGATGACCGACAGGGACTATTCCGTTCGCGGCTGCACCGCGCTTCTGGATGCTATCGGCGGAGCGATTCATCACATTGGGAATGTCCATAAGTACGCAAGAAAAGAGGATGTCCCTGAACACACACTGTTCGTCATCACAACGGATGGCATGGAGAATGCAAGCCGCCGTTATGACAGCGAGAAGGTCAAGAAGATGATTGAGCGACAGAAGGAAAAGTACGGCTGGGAGTTTCTTTTCCTCGGTGCAAACATTGATGCAGTTGAGACGGCAAAGCATTTTGGAATTGGAGCAGATCGAGCGGTCAATTACCACTCTGACCGCGAGGGAACGCAACTCAACTATGAAGTTCTGAGCAAAGCGGTTTCCGCTGTCCGATGCAGCGTACCGCTGGGTACGAATTGGAAAAAACGTATTGATGAGGACTTCAATTCCAGAAAGGACGGGAGAAAGTAATGAGAACAATCACCGTAAAAGGGACAGGCAATGTCTCCACAAGACCGGATTACATCATCCTATCACTGAACATTGAAGTCTTATCTGAAACCTATGACCGCGCAATGTCGGAAGCTGCCGAGAGAATCGAAAGACTGCAAGGTGCCGCAGTCCGCGTTGGGTATCGCAAGGAAGACCTGAAAACCACGAGCTTTGATGTCCAGACAAGGTACGAGAATGTCAAGGATCGGCAAGGAAATTACAAGCGAGAGTTTGCCGGATATGCTTGCAGCTATCGCTTGAAACTTGCCTTTGACTTTGACAGCAAGCAGCTTGCAAAGGTCATTTCTGCGATTGCGGATTGTGGGGCGCAACCAGAACTCAGCATTGCGTTCACCGTGAAAAACCCGGCAAGAGTCTGCGAAGAGCTGCTGATCAATGCGACGGAGAACGCCAGGGCAAAGGCGGAGATTCTTTGCAAAGCATCAGGCAGTACGCTTGGGCAGTTGCTCAACATCGACTACAACTGGGGCGAACTCAATGTTTTTTCCAGAACAAGCTACGATGTTGAAGACTGCATTCAGCCTCTCATGGCGATGAGCAAGTGCGCCGCACCTGAGATTGAGCCGGTTGATATTGATGTGACAGACACAGTGGCTTTCACATGGGAAATCCAATGATTTTTTAACTTTTTTGAAATCCGGTACTCAACAAACGCCCTTTTTGTGTCCGTTGTAAAGTGAAGGGACATTTCACGGAGGAATCTTCGGGGAATACGATTTTGGGAGATTAGCAAGCAAATCCGGTGAGTACCCACCGGAGAAAAATCAGTTAAGGAGACCCTGCCCTTAACATCAGATTTTTGCTTGTTGGGATAGTCCCAAACCCTTCTAATCTTTACGACGGAGGGCACAGCATGGTACGAAGAACACGAGACATTCAGAAGAAGATTTGGCTGACACCACAGGAAGAACGGACGATTGCAAAGAAGATGGAGATGATCGGAACGGAGAACTTCGGTGCGTATGCAAGGAAGATGCTGATTGACGGCTACATCATTGTCGTAGACTACACAGAGCAGAAAAAGCTCGCCGCCGAAATCAACAAGATCGGCGTGAACATCAATACCGTCTGCCGCAGGATCAACTCGACGGGACGATTCTATCAGGACGATATTGACGAGCTGAAAGAAAAGATGGACGCGGTATGGCAGTTACTAAAATCAAAGCAATCCGAGGAACTTTGAGCAAGGCAATCGCGTACATTCTGAATCCCGAAAAGACTGACGAGAAGCTGCTGGTCTCGTCCTACGGCTGTGCCAGCGAGACCGCAGCGCGGGAATTTGAATGGACGCGGAAAATAGCCGAGCAAAAAGGGATGAATCCGGTCAGGATCATAGCCCGTCATGTGATCCAGTCCTTTGAAATTGGAGAGGTCACACCGGAGCTTGCCCACGAGATCGGCAAGCAGTTTGCAGACGAAATCCTCGGAGGAAAATATGAGTATGTGCTGACCACTCACATTGACAAAGACCATGTTCATAACCATCTGATTTTCAATGCGGTTGACTTTGTGGACTACCACGCATACAAGAGCTACAAGCGGATTTACTATGATATGCGCGAGGTCAGCGACCGGCTCTGTAAGGAAAACGGTCTCTCTGTTATCCCTCCCTCTCAGAACAAAGGCATGGGCTACAAGGAGTACACCGAAGCCAAACGCGGCACGAGCTGGAAGCAGAAACTCAAGCAGACCATCGACCGGCTTGTCATTACAGCGAAGGATTACGATGATTTTCTGCGGCTCATGCAGGAAGCTGGTTATGAAATCAAGACCGGCAAATATATCTCCTTTCGCGCTGAAGGACAGGAGCGGTTTACCCGGTCTAAAACCATCGGAGAGAACTACACCGAGGAACGCATCAAGGAGCGGATTGCCGGACGGACGCCGCGCAGAAACCGGAGGCAGACCGTGCCGAAGGGCATCTCTCTCATCGGAGATATTCAGGAGCGGATCAGACTTATCGACAGCAAGGGCTATGAGTATAAAGCCAAGCTCACGATCCTCAAGGAAGCGGCACGGACACTCAACTATCTCACGGAAAAAAACTTGCTCCAATACGCCGATCTTGAGAAGAAGGTCGAGGATGTTCACAGCTCCTATGACCGTACCGGCAAGGAACTGAAAGGCGTTGAAGCACGTCTGCGGGAAATCCAGCCGCTTATCAAAAACATCTCCAACTACCAGCGGCTCAAGCCTGTATATGACGCCTTCCAGAAGGCAAAAGACAAGCCGGGGTTCAAGGCAAAGCATGAGGCAGAACTTGTGATCTTTGAGGCGGCGCGGAGTACGCTTCTTGCTATGCAGGGCGATGAAAAACTGCCGAGCATGAAGACACTGCAAGCGGAACAGCAGCGACTTCTTGAAGAGCAGCAGCGGCTCTATGATGAACGTGCGAAGCTCAAAAAAGAAGTAAAGCAAATAGAGACGATCAAGTCTAATGTTGATACGTTTCTCGCTCCTTCTGTTGACCATGACCGTGATCATCTGCGCAGCACACAGCGCGAATAATCTCTTCAAAAGCAGGGCATCTTCTGTTGACCGGAGATGCCCTGCATCCTTGAGAGAAGGTTCGAGAAGTTGAAACTTTTTCTTTAATTTCTGCATCAACGGATTGCTTTTGAGAATGAAATCCGGTATAATATTAGAAACGATGTTGAATGCAAGCAAGCGAAAGGATGGTTGCCGTGCGCATAAGCTATAAGAAACTATGGATGCTTCTTCTGGAACGCGACATAAAGAGGGCTTCTCTACGACATGAGGTAGGGCTGTCTGCCGGAACATGGACAAAACTGAATAAGGGGGAAGAAGTGTCCCTCTCTATTTTGCTGCGCATTTGTGATTACTTGAACTGTGACATCGGAGATATATGTGAGGCTGTGCGAACGGACAAGAACTGAGTCCGGTTTTTCGTACAGCTCTTTTTGTAGAATAGTAAGTGTGAAACTATAACTTTGGAGGTTGCTGAAATGGCTGAGAATAACACAAGCAATATCGGCTTTGAAAAACAAATCTGGGACGCGGCTTGCGTTCTGCGCGGAAACATCGACGCATCCGAATACAAGTCCGTCGTCCTCGGATTGATTTTCTTGAAATACATTTCTGATCGCTTCGAGGCAAAGTACAAGGAACTGGTTGAAGAAGGCGATGGATTTGAAGAAGACCAGGACGAATACACTGCCGAAAACATCTTCTTTGTCCCTGAGAATGCACGATGGAGCGCGATTGCTGCTGCCGCTCACACGCCGGAAATTGGCACGGTGATTGATGACGCAATGCGCAGTATCGAGAAAGAAAACAAGCGCCTCAAAGATATTCTTCCTAAGAACTTCGCCCGTCCAGAGCTGGACAAGCGGCGTCTTGGTGAAGTGGTTGATCTCTTCACCAACATTCAGATGATCGAGCATGGAAACAGTAAGGACATTCTTGGTCGGACATACGAATACTGTCTCTCCAAGTTTGCCGAGCAAGAAGGCAAACTTGCCGGTGAGTTCTATACTCCCTCTTGCGTTGTGCGTACCCTTGTTGAAGTGTTGCAGCCGTTTAATGGGCGTGTTTATGACCCGTGCTGCGGCTCTGGCGGTATGTTCGTTCAGTCCGCAAAGTTTATCGAAAATCACGGCGGCAACATCAACAAGATTTCCGTTTTTGGTCAGGACTCCAACCCGACCACATGGAAGATGGCGCAGATGAATCTTGCCATTCGCGGTATTGAAGCCGACCTCGGCAAGTTCAATGCGGACACGTTCTTTAACGATTGCCACCCTCAGCTCAAGGCAGACTTCATTATGGCGAATCCTCCCTTCAATCTCTCTGGCTGGGGCGCGGACAAGCTCGTTGATGATGTCCGCTGGCAGTATGGTACGCCTCCTGCTGGCAACGCCAACTTTGCATGGTTGCAGCACATGATCTGGCATCTCGCCCCGAATGGGCGTATCGGTATGGTGCTTGCAAATGGTTCGCTTTCCTCGCAGTCCGGCGGTGAAGGTGAAATTCGCAAGAACATCATCAATGCTGACCTTGTGGACTGTATCGTCGCAATGCCGACGCAGCTCTTCTACACGACGCAGATTCCGGTATCGCTCTGGTTCCTTGCAAAGAACAAAAAGCAAAAAGGTAAAACGCTGTTCATCGACGCTCGGAAGCTCGGTACTATGGTCACACGAAAGCTGCGCGAACTGACGGATGAAGACATCAAGAAAATTGCTGACACCTACAACGCCTTCGTTGATGGAACGCTTGAAGATGAAAAAGGGTTCTGCGCGGTTGTTACTACGCAGGACATCGCAAAGCAGGATTACATTCTCACGCCGGGACGCTATGTGGGCATTGAGGAACAGGAAGATGACGGTGAGCCGTTTGAAGAGAAAATGGGGCGTTTGACTTCTGAACTGTCTGAGCTTTTCACTAAGTCTCATGAGCTTGAAGCTCAGATCAAAGAACGACTGGGGGCGATTGGATATGACATCTGAGTGGAAAACTTATTCTGTGCAAGAATTGATTGATGCGGGGATGCTTGATGAGCCACTTGACGGAAATCACGGAAGCATTCATCCTAAAGCGTCGGACTATGTAAGTGCTGGTGTCCCGTTTATCATGGCAAACAATCTTGTCAATGGCAAGGTTGACTATGCTAATTGTGCTTATATCACAGAGGCACAAGCATCGACATTGAGAAAGGGATTCGCAAAGCCTGGGGATGTTCTGCTTACACATAAGGCAACGATAGGGCGTACTGCTATCGTGAGTGATGAATACGATACCATTATTCTCACTCCGCAGGTCACATACTACCGTGTCAAAAAAGGTATATCAAACAGGTACTTAAAATACTATTTTGATTCTTCGACATTCCAACAGCTATTTGCAAATTGGGCTGGCTCTGGTAGCACAAGAGCGTATCTGGGAATAACTGCACAGCGCAAATTACCTATTGTATTGCCTCCCTATGAAGTGCAACTCAAAATCGCAAAATGTTGCGGTGTCCTTGATGACAAAATATATCAAAACCAGAGGATAAACGATAATTTAGCGGCTTAGAGGTGGACAGAAGAGACATCGATCTCGCCGGACATCAACTTGGGTAGTAGTTCATCCCTAAGTGCAGCCAGTTTACGAGACTCAATCCGGTTCGAGATCATCAGCTCAATAATAGGCTGCATGATAGAGCTGAGGCTTGTATAGTCTTCTTCGCAAGGGATTAAGACCTCTGCTTTGGCAAGTTCTTCGCGTTTGATGTGCCCCATTGTTGTTGCCTTATCAGCAGCGATTGCAATAAAACGGGCAAGGTGGTGAGCTGTCCACAAGTAGTAAAACCACTTGTCATAGACATCTGATGTTACCTTGAAAAGGTGCTGATTCAATCCGCAAGTTCCCCCGCACCATATATCAACAAGCAGACTTCCGGACCAAGAAAAGATGACGTCGCCATCGTGAATGATGTATTCAGGCTTGATGCTCAAGGAGCATAGTTCACTGCTGTCATCACATGAACCTTGGCGGAGTTCCTTAATCTTCAATACTGGAAGACCTGTTTCATTTCCTTGAGGACGGAACTTCTGCATGGCAAGTCCATTCAAGTAATTGGCAATGTCTAAGAGATTGCCTTTTCTCCATCCGGCAGGGATGACGTCAATATTGATAAAATGGTCGTCAAAGATCGTTTTGGCTTGAGCGTATAAATTATCGTTTACCGTCTGAATAACTCTCACCAGTGGCGAGAGTTTTACAAAAGGGACTGCCACTGAATGTCGTTCTCTTACCTCGAAAGGAGACACGACAATGACAGAACAACTCATCACGGAGATACAGCGAAAAATGCTGCCGTATCTTAACAACGAACAGCTCATGCACCTTCGGGATGCAATGGCTGAGACATTGGAAGGGGCAACGATCACCTATGATAGTGGCTCAATTCCAGCAGAAGAAACAGATGCAGTCGAAGCATTTATCACGGCAAAACGGATCGAAGGCTGCTCAGAGAAAACTCTGAGCTACTACCGGAAGACGATTGAATCTCTGATTGCCGGAGTCGGAAAGGCTGTGCAACAGGTCACCACAGATGATTTGCGCCGCTATCTAACCAACTATCAGGTTCAGCGCAGGTCGAGTAAAGTGACCATAGACAACATCCGCCGGATCCTGTCCAGTTTCTTCTCTTGGCTTGAGGATGAGGACTTCATCGTGAAAAGTCCGGTACGCCGGATTCACAAAGTTAAAACCGCAAAGGTTGTTAAGGACACCTACACCGATGAAGCGTTGGAGCTGATGCGCGACAACTGTACAACGGCGCGTGATTTGGCTATGGTTGATCTTCTGGCTTCGTCCGGAATGCGTGTTGGAGAGCTGGTCACATTAAACCGCGAAGACATCAACTTCAACGAACGCGAATGCGTGGTTATCGGCAAGGGTAATAAAGAGCGATTGGTCTACTTCGATGCAAGGACGAAGATCCACCTTCAAAACTATCTTGAGGGGCGAACGGATGAAAACCCAGCTTTGTTTGTTTCCCTGAAAGCTCCCTTTGACCGATTGATGATTGGCGGAGTGGAGACACGCCTTCGGGAGCTGGGAAAGCGTCTGAATATCACGAAGGTTCACCCTCACAAGTTCAGACGTACACTGGCTACTACTGCCATAGACAAAGGAATGCCCATAGAGCAAGTCCAGCAGCTCTTAGGGCATCAGAAAATCGACACCACCATGCACTATGCAATGGTGAAACAACAGAATGTGAAGCTGGCACATAGAAAATACATTGGATAGGATGGTGTAAAGATGGGCAAAGAAATTGAATTGTCTACTGCGATTACAGATATAGCCGCAGGACCATTTGGATCAAATCTGAAAGTCGAGTGTTTTGTCCCAAGTGGCTTCCCTATCATTGATGGAGCGAACTTAAAAGGGTACAAGGTCACTGACAACATAACTAAATTCGTTACAGAGGAAAAGGCTCGTTCACTGAGCAGATCGATTGCACATCGCGGAGATGTGATTGTTACAATCAGTGGTACGATTGGGCAAATAGCATATATTCCGGAAGATTCATTGTATGATGAATACCTTTGCTCACAACGACAGTTCCGCGTGTCTTTCGATTCTTCTATGGTCTATGTTCCGTATCTTGTGTTTTACTTTCATACATTTGAAGGTCAAAACAAGATACTATCGTTTGCTAACCAAACGGGAGTACCTGCGTTATCGCAACCACTCAAAAACTTCAAAAAAATTCGTCTTTGTTTGCCGAGCCTTCAAGAGCAAAGGCGAATTGCAAGCATTGTAGAGACGATAAACGACAAGATCGAGAACAACATAAAGATAAACGATAATTTACAGCAGCAAGCAGCCGCATTGTTTTCGAGCCTCTATGATCGGACAAACACCGAGGTTAGATTCACCGATTTGATACAGATACTCGGCGGTGGAACTCCCAAAACAGGCGAAAACACTTATTGGAACGGTAATATTGCCTTCTTCACCCCAAAAGATGTTGGCACACCATATACCCTTATCACAGAAAAGACTATCACCGAAGAGGGGCTTTCACATTGTAACAGCCGACTATATCCTGTGAACACCGTTTTCGTCACTGCAAGAGGCACTGTTGGCAAAGTTGGTATGTCCGGTGTTCCGATGGCTATGAACCAATCCTGCTACGCGCTTGTCGGTAAAGAGACACATCAGCTTCTTGTATATTTTTACACACTCAAAGCCGTTGATAGGCTCAAGCACAAAGCAAGCGGAGCTGTATTTGATGCGATTACCACCAGAGATTTTGAATCAGAGCAAATCATGAAGCTATCTGATGATGATGCCAAGGCGTTTCTCTGTATTGCAGAGCCAATGTTTCAAAAGGTGCTTAATAATTGCATCGAAAATCGGAGGCTTTCAACACTACGGGATTCCTTGCTGCCGAAGCTGATGTCCGGCGAGATCGATGTCTCTGCCGTCCAGCTCTAAGCCGCTAAATTATCGTTTACGTTAGGAGGGATAAGATGGAATACTGCTTTTACTACGATGAGTCTGAGCATAGCAGGGTCATCAATCTCTCAACCGTTGCTGGCGAGACGTATTATGATGGTTTTCTGGCAGCTATTATCGGGTGGCGCAGCGATTATGAAACAGCTTTTGAACAGCGTTATCTTGCTTTTGAAGGAAAATACGCTGACAGAAAGAAAAAAGGGGAGCTGAAAAGTGGAACGATAAAGCCGAAGCAGTTAGTTCATGGATTTGCCTCTCTCAATGAAGCAAATGTAAAGCTGCTTGGAGATTTCTTCTCCATCTTTGATGAGAACAGCTATATCTATCTGTTCTGTGCAAGCAAAATCGAATACGTTATCACCCAGATTTTCAAAGGCTATCGCAATAGCGTCTTCTTTGATATGGACGCTGCACGCTACTCAATAGTCAAAGCGATAGTTACATACCGACCCACAGAGGTAATTGAAAGCCTGTATAAAAGCCCAGCGGAGTTTGTAGCTGCGTTAATGACATTCTTGACGAACCGGATTAGGCGCAACAAAGAAAACCGCGAATTGAAGGCGCAGGAAAACACGGCATTTGAAGCCGTCCTTTATGTCCTGAATAACGTCGATGTTCCGCAGTCCCTCGCTTGGGACTACCATTCGCAGTTTGTCGGGTTTGGAAATTTCCTGAGCAGCAAGGGCATTCTTGATTATTCAGTCTTGCTTGACAAGGAAGGTGAAGCAGGAGCCGAAAGCAAAACTCTCATTGCCGCGAAAGAAGCCAGTTTGAAGAATTGCGAAGAGGCAGACTCGATAGACCACTTTGAAATTAGAATGGCTGATATGCTGGTAGGAATTATCGGCAAACTGATGAAATCGCTATACCATTCCTTGACACCGACGCAGGACAGTCCCCGCATTGCGAAGACACTTCTTAGCAAAGAATGGTTCAGACTAACCGATGGGCAGTTACAGCTATACAAGCAGCTTTATCATATCGTGTTCGAGATTAACAATGATTGGTATAAGGTCTATGCCGGTAATTATTCAGATGACCTTGTTAGCTTTTTGGGACTGCTGGATTTCATGAATCATTTCAATTCAGCTAAAGACATCGAACAAGACTTTGATATGCAACCGGAGTATTGTAATAGCTGCATCTGCCAAAGACTTGAAACCCATTTTGAGCAGATGAAAAACAAGCTGCCTGTTGAGCCGGTGAAAGATCAAGAAAAGGATTTTTTTAGGAATCGACGCGGCGCAAAAGTTTATCACGATGTAGACAGACAACCCATTCTGGAACTCACCAAAGGAAAAAACGCCTTTGTAGTTCTTTCTGTCGGTATTGCAAAGGGCGGCATCCCATTAGTCACTGTTGAGGCATCACCTGAAAATCTATGTTATAGGCTGCCTGTACAGTTGTGGGAATGGGCAATGACATTGGTTTCAATAGCAAATGCGGGAGAAGATTTATTTCCTGCTGAGGTAATTTTTACAAAAGCTGAAAACCGCATCTATGCGGATATTATATAGAGGGAGTTGAGTACAAATGTCGGGCTATTTTACCGAATCAAATTATGAGAATGCCGTCTTGCAGCTTCTCAATGATGAGCTTGGATATACCTATGTCTATGGACCGGAGGTGGAGCGCGATTATCACTCTCCGCTTTATGAGGATGTCCTGCTGCCCTCTTTGCAGCGAATCAATAAGAGCTTGCCAATGGATGCTCTGACGGAGGCAATCTACAAACTCAAAAACTTTGAAACCGGAACGCTCTTGCAGAAGAACATGGTCTTTATGGACTACCTCCAAAACGGAGTCCCGGTAAAATACTATGACAAGGGTGAAGAACGCTCTACCCTTGTTTACCTTGTAGACTTCAAAAATCCTGCCAGTAACGAGTTCACAGTTGCGAATCAATGGACTTTCATTGAGAACTCCGAAAAAAGACCAGATGTGATTCTCTTTGTCAATGGTCTCCCACTCGTCATTGTGGAGTTGAAGTCTCCGTCCCGCGAAGAAACCGATGCTTCCGCAGCATACCGCCAGCTCCGGAACTATATGTATGAGATCCCCTCTATGTTCATTTATAATGCGGTAT
>OJRZ01002707.1_pt1 | contig 10574 bp, 4 predicted proteins | sample 1599291 | NCBI WGS metagenome assembly OJRZ01 (sample SAMN04168657, study PRJEB22393) | human gut metagenome | biome: human gut microbiome; feature: stool | host: Homo sapiens | collected 2014-03-20
ATTCCGAGAATGCGCGGCGCGATCGCTGTTCCTGCCACGCGCCAACCCCGGCAGACGCGTCCCCTTATGGCAGCAGCGGCTGCGCGCGGCGCAACTGCTCAACGCCGCCCGAACTCGGAAGAACTTCCCGTTGCTGTTGGAAACCGCACGCGAATGCCTACAGGACGTGTACGATCTGCCCGCGCTGAAACATGTGATGTCCGGATTACGCTCCGGCGTCATCTCTTTGAGCGAGACCGTCACGGAAACGCCGTCGCCGTTCGCGGAAAACATGCTGTTCGGATACGTGGGCGCGGTCATGTACCAATACGACGTGCCGCAAGCCGAACGCAGCACGCAACTGCTGTCCATGGACCCGGAAGTGCTGGAACGTCTTCTGGGAGCCACGGACATGGCTTCGCTGTTGGATGCCGACGTCATCGCGCAGGTTGGGAAGGAGCTTGCCGGACGGACGTTCTGGAACGATTTGGACGAGACCGACATTGCCGGCCGTGTGGCGCGATATGTCAAAACGCATGGCCCATTCACCGCGGATCAGATGATCGCCGAACTGGGATTGGACGCTGTCCAAGGCGTACGCATGTTGGATGAATTACATGCCAAAGGCGAACTGCTGAAAGGCCATTTCGTCGATGATGCGGCCGGAGCGGACGCCAATGGTTCCGATGATTCAGCATCGGAACGGTCACCTCGGCAAACGCCCCAGCAATGGCTCCACAAAGACGTGTTTCGGCGTATCCGCGCGCTTTCGCTTGCCAAGGCACGCAAAGCCATCAAGCCGGTGGAACCGGCCGTCTATCAGGCGTTCCTGTTGGACAGACAAGGTGTCGGACCTGTGGGTGGCGCCCGATATGAAAGCGTCGACGGGCTGATGCGTGTGATCGAACAGCTTGAAGGCATATACCTCAACGCCTCCGTTTGGGAATCCTCGGTCTTCCCCGCACGCGTTCGCGACTACCAACCGAGTATGTTGGACGAATTGCTCGCATCCGGAGACGTGGTATGGGTCGGCTCCAAAATCAATGGTTCCAACGCCAAGGAAGCCGGCGGCATCGCATTCCATCCAGCTGATTCACGGCTGCTGACGAAACCCGGCGAACAATCGCAGAACAATGCCTATAGTGCCGGAACCATGACCGTGCCGGAGACGATACTTGCCGTATTATCGAATGGGGGAGCCTTCCATGCGCGGCAGCTTTCCACAGCCGCCAAAGCCATCTGGCAGGAACATGCGGAAGTCAACGTGAATCCTGAAACAGGGGAAATCATCCTTCCCGCATGGGGCGAAAGCCAGTTCGAGGAAGCCTTGTGGTCCTTGGTATGGCAAGGCAAAGTGACGAACAGTTCATTCGCTCCCGTTCGGGCCTTGACTCAAGGCACGGTTTCAGTGCGCGCGCCACGCACTGCCGCACGCAGACGCGTACGGATCCACGCCTCGACACCGGCGACGCTCGGTGGATTATGGTCCGCGGTCGACTCGTCCCGGACCAGTCCAATGGCGATACCGGATCAAGCGGACGATACCGCCGGCAAACCAACAGCCGGCATCGAGGAATACGACATCGCATTGATCGAATCGCTGCTCGACCGATATGGCGTGATCGCCGCTCCGCTAATCGACAAGGAGCAGGTCGCAGGCGGATTCTCCGGACTATACCCGGTACTCAAACGTATGGAGGAACACGGCAATCTGGTCAGAGGCATGTTCGTCAAAGGATTCGGAGCGGTCCAATTCGCCGGACGTGACACAGTGGACGCCTTGCGCGGCGACGACGAGGCGCGCAGCCAATCCTGCGTGGCGCTCGACGTGACCGACCCGGCCAACCTGACAGGCTCCGCGATCACATGGCCCGAACAACACCATATGAAACCGGCGCGCAGAGCGGAATCGGTCATCGTGCTCGACCACGGCATGCCGGTGCTGTTTGCCGTGCCGAAAAGCCACAGAATCGTCAGCTTCACCGATGACGAGCGAATATTGCAGCCGGCATGTACGGAACTTGCCTATGCATTGCAGCATCAGTCCAAGGGCAGCGTCAGCTTCGCCGAAATGAACGGTGAATCATTGAAGGAACGCAACGAATACAGACGTTTGCTGCATGCTGCCGGGTTCGTGGACAGCCCACAAGGCATGAAGCTATATGGCTGAACCAAGCCGGAGGCACTTTCACCCAGCCTGCTCATTCAACCTGGCGGCCCAAGTGCGCAAAACGGGAAGGCCCTGAACCGGAAGAAGAACCAGTCCAGAGCCCCGCCAATCGATTTCGTCGAATCAGCCGACCACCGCAATCGGCGCCGACAGATCCGTACCGGAACCATCGCGTCGCATATCAGGCTTCGGCAATTCCACAGGAGCGCCACTTTGCGTGGAAGCATGCAACGGATACGCGCCCACGAACGCGAGAATCAACGTATCCTGCCCCTTGAGGAATCGCTGCGAACGCACGCCACCCGTACCACGGCCCTTCGTCGGATACATCTCCAACGGCGTGACCTTCGCGGCACCGTTTTCAGTGCCAGGCAACGCTTCGGAATCGCCGGCAACCGTCAACACCACGGCTCCGGAAGCAGAGAACAGTCCATTCTCGCCTTCTTCGTAATTCCATGTCACCTTGCCATCAGGCACCACCGCGAACGCGGCCACCGAACACCCCTCAGCCAGACGAATGCCCGCCATGCCGCCAGCGGTACGGCCCTGCGGACGCACATTCTTCGCTTCGAACGTCAACAACGAGGAATCGGTGGACACAAACACCAGACGATCCTCATCACGGGCTTCGGCAGCGGCAAGCACTTCGTCATCATCCTTCAAATCGATGACGCTCCACGAATCCATTGTGGTCGGAGATTCACGGTTCCAACGCTTGACCACGCCGTTGCGGGTGCCCAACGCCAAAGGAACAAGCTGACCGCTGTCATCCGTGGAAGGCATATCAATCGCAGCAATCACCCGTTCGCCGCGGATCGGATCGGTGTTCTCCGTCATGCCCAGCAGTTCCTCGGCCTTCACACCACCCGTGACACTGAGCGGCCCATCCGCGGAAACCTTCGGCAATTCGACCACATGGGCCAGCACCAGACGACCCGCTGAAGTAACCAAGCCGTATGAGGAACGTGTGGACGTGCGGAACATCGAAACGATCTGATCATCCTTGGCACGTCCGTCGGAAGCCGAACGATTCTCCCAACGTTCCACCGCATCCTCGGAAGTGCGTGCGATCAGGCCCGTGGCGGACAGCATCACCGCGCACGGCTCGTCATCAATCTGCAGAGCCGATGCGGTGGCATTCTCATCGCCGGCCTTCTTTGCGGCCTTTGCGGCTGCGGCGACATCGGCTGCTGCGGAGGATACGGTCGCGGCGGCGCGCGCGGCAGCCATCGCGTTTGCAGAGACGCCATCATCGCCATGCGCCACAACAGGCGTCAAATTGCCTTCCTCATCCTCATCCAGCAGCACCGTGCGCCGGGGAGTGCCGTATTTGGCCACGGCGTCATCCATTTCGTCAATGACCACGCCGTCAAGCGCCTCATCGGAAGCAAGAATGCGTTCAAGCTCTTCGATACGCCGCTTCAGATCGTCGCGTTCCGCCTCAAGCTCGATACGACTCATCTTGGTCAGACGGCGCAGCCGCAAGTCAAGAATGTACTGTGCCTGAATCTCGTCCAGATCGAATACGGCGATAAGCTTTGTTTTCGCGGCCTCGGCATCATCAGAAGAGCGAATCACCTGAATGACTTCATCGATGTCCACCATGGCGAGCAGCAAGCCCTCCACCAAGTGCAGCCGCTCAAGCGCCTTCTTCCTGCGGAATTCACTGCGTCGGCGGATCACCACACGACGATGGTCCACCCACACCTGAAGCATTTCCTTCAATCCCATGGTGTGCGGACGGCCATTGACCAACGCCACATTGTTGATGGTGAAATTGTCCTGCAACGGCGTGTGCTTGAACAGCTGCGCCAACACCGCGTTCGGATCGAACCCGGTTTTGATTTCGATGACGAGGCGCGTGCCGTTATGCCGGTCAGTCAAATCGATGGCACCGGAAATGCCGTCCAGCTTACGGTTCTTCACACCTTCGGAAATACGTTCCAACACACGTTCCGGACCCACCATGAACGGCAGTTCCGTCACGACGATGGCCTTTTTGCGAGCCGTCACGTTTTCGATATGCGTCACGGAACGCGTGGTCAACGCGCCACGACCCGTCTCGTACGCCTCGCGGATGCCCTTGCGGCCCACAATCACGCCGCCGCCCGGCCAATCCGGACCCGGCACGTAGCGCATCAACTCCTCTAACGTCGCGTCGGGATGGCGCATAAGATGCTTGGCCGCAGCCACCACCTCGCCAAGATTGTGCGTGGCCATATTCGTGGCCATGCCGACGGCAATGCCGGAACCACCATTGACCAGCAGGTTCGGAATCGCGGCAGGCAGCACAGTCGGCTCCTGAAGCTTGTTATCGTAATTCGGCGTGAAATCGACGGTATTTTCGGCGATATCGGCATTCATGCCCAACGCGGCCGGCGCCATACGAGCCTCGGTATAACGAGAAGCAGCAGGACCGTCATCGAGAGAACCGAAATTGCCGTGACCGTCCACCAATGGCAGCCGCATCGCGAACGGCTGCGCCAAACGTACCATCGCCTCGTAAATCGCGGAATCGCCATGCGGATGGAGCTTGCCCATCACTTCGCCAACCACACGCGCCGACTTCATATACGGCCGGTCCGGATTGAGGTTCATCTGACCCATCTGATAGATGATGCGTCGTTGCACCGGCTTGAGACCGTCCCTGGCATCAGGCAGCGCTAGGGCGTAAATCACCGAATACGCGTATTCGAGGAACGACTTGCTCATTTCCTCGTTCAACGGCGTTTCGACGATGTTCTCCTTGACCGTACGCGGGTCAAAGGCTGGTTTTGCCGGTTTGCGGTGCGACACCATGCGGTGGTTCTCCTCACGGAAAGGTTATGGTAATCAACCTAGCAATATTACCAGCTGGTACTGCCGCGGTGCTTGAATGGGAACCATGAGTGTTGAAGTGCCCGAAATCGACCAGCTGCTAGCCATGACCAGTCCGGCACGATATGGCGACGAACTGCCGGATGAGGGCGGCCGCGGCGGTGCTCTCCACCTATCCTCGGTACTTCCCGCCATTTCCAGCGCCATCGGGCATCCGATTCCAACGGCCATCCATGCCGATCCGAAACGACTCCAAGAGGCACTTGGCCTGCCGGACGCGCGTTCGGCAGTCGTGGTCCTGGTGGACGGTCTCGGATATTGGAACATCAATATGAGATTGGGGCATTCACCCTATCTACGGTCGCTGATGGCGGATGGCGTTAACCAGCGGCCAATCGCCACATGCATGCCCAGCACCACCGTGGCCGCAATGTCCACGTTCGGCACCGGCACATGCCCCGGATTAACCGGCATGACGGGATATACGCAGCTCAATCCCGACAATGGCGAAATCTGCCAGCTCATCTCTTTCAAAAACGCGCCCGCACCGCTGAAACTGCAACAGCAGCCGACCATATTCGAACGATTGGCGGAACAGGACGTTCGCGTCACCAGTTCGGGACTGCCGAAATTCGCGTTCTCCGCGTTGACTCAGGCGGCGTTACGTGGCAGCGACTACATCTCCAATGACGATCCACGCCGACGTATCATGACCGCGGCGAAAGCGGCGAACACGCCCGGACTGACATACGTGTACCTGCGCGACGCGGACAAGATCGGACACAATTACGGCTGGGACTCCGACAAGTGGATCGGCACATATGAGCGTATCGACGCCCAGTTGTCTTTGCTGCGTCGAAGTGTGCCGAAGAACACGCTGATCGTCATCGTGGCGGATCATGGCATGATAACCGCCGACCCGGAAGCCTGCATCGACATAGCGTCCGAACCCCAGCTGATGTGGGGCGTCGCGAATGTCGGCGGCGAACCACGCTGTGTCATGCTTTATGGCGAGGATGGCGAGAATCCGGAGGACATCGCCGCTCGTTGGCGTGACGTGCTGGGGGAGCGCGCCCAGGTGCGCACCCGCCGGCAGGCAATCGAGGAAGGCGTCTACGGACCAGTCGATGAACGCGTCAAGTCGATGATCGGCGATGTGGTCGTCTCCGCTGCGGGCTCTACCACCATTGTCGATTCCCGCACACAGGCGGAGAAGGCGATGCATCTGCCCAGCGTGCACGGGTCGCTGACCTACATGGAATCTGATATTCCATGCCTGATTGACGTGGCTTGATCGAATGATCCGAACGTCTGAACGGATGTTGCCGTGGGATGTTAGGGAACGTTAATCAGTCACCGAACAGAATTTCATCCCAACTCGGCACTGCGGAGCGTCCTGCACGGCGCTTCGATTTGGTGGTGCTCTGACTATGAGGATCGGATGATGCCGTCTTGGACTTATCGGACTGCTGCTCGCCGGCGGATTGCGTGTTTTGCGAGTTTTGGGCAGGTTCCGTCGTTGAAGGGGCGGGGGACTGCGTCGTCGCGATTTCCGGACGGTTCGGCAGCGGAACGGTCGCCGATGACTGAGTCTCAACGGTGGTCTTGATATTCGTGGCTTGTGGTGCAACCGGTTCCGGAGCATTCCAAGCGGACACCGTCTGTTCGATACGTGCGGAACGTGCGGAATCGCCCGGCAAATTCAATGATGCGAGAAAATTCTGGTCGACCTGCTTCTCGGCGTGTCCTTCCGTAGGCGTGTCTTGCTCGCCGATGAGCTTGCGTGCCGTTGCGTTCAGACAGTTGACCGCGTTGTCATGCATGTTCCAAGACCATTCCGCACGGGCGGCATGACCTGCGGAATCGAACTCCGCGGTAATCTTCCACGGTTCCAAACCGCGTCTGGTGGCCTTCCACCGCACATCCTCCAACCGTACGTGGGCTGCGGCGAAAGTGCGTTCGATCAGTTCGGAAAGCGTGCGCACACGGCTTTCCTTCGGCGCGGGAACCGCCAGGAACTGTTCGATCGCATATTGCTTTTCGGTTTCCACCGCCGCCGAGAAACGCCGAACAAGCGCTTCGCTCAACGAATATCGCTCCGCCACGCGGGTCGGATTGGCTCCGGCTCGAATCAAGGATTGGATTTGGGAGATCGGCAGCGTGGAAGGCGCTTGCTGCTGACGCTCCTCTTGGGTTTCGGTGCGAATCTGTTTTGCCTCCAAAATGGCTCTTTCAAGCGCTTCATCGACCTTGACGGCGAATTTGCCGGCACCTGAAACAAAGACGAGCTCACCGGTTTCACTCACATGATCGAACCGTGCATCTTCGAGCGCATTCTCAGGCACAACACACCACTTTCCCTTAGATTTTTCTATTAATTCTATTGTGCCCCACGTGTCGGATTTTACGAGTATTTCAATTCGTGTATCCTAGCGGGGGAAAAGTCATGTATTCTATGGCGCATAAGCACCATAGATGACGAAAGGAATCTCGATGGCACAGGATTATGATTCCCCGCGCAACAAAGACGAGGACGAGGAGTCGCTCCAGGCTTTGAGCAAGGGTTCTCAGAACAATTCCAACGATATGGACGATGACGAGAACGCCATTGCCGAAGACTACGAGCTGCCGGGCGCCGATTTGAGCAATGAGGACGCTTCGGTGACCGTCATTCCGATGCAGGGCGACGAGTTCATCTGCTCCGAATGCTTCCTGGTGAAGCATCGCAGCCAGCTTGCCTACACTACCGACGACGGACAGCCGGTATGCAAGGAGTGTGCGGCCTGATGGCGTTCGACGAGGCATACAACGAGCCGGAAAACGTCGAGGTTCTGGTAAAGTCGCTGGATCCCGGGCAGCCGGCTCAGCTGCATTACGCCCATGCCGGAGATGCCGGTGCCGATCTGCGCACCACCGAAGAAGTGACGTTGAAGCCGTTCCAGCGGGCGCTGGTGCCCACGGGAGTGGCAATCGCATTGCCTGCCGGCTATGTGGCGCTGGTGCATCCGCGTTCGGGACTCGCCGTCAAGCAGGGCGTCACGGTGCTTAACGCGCCGGGAACCATCGACGCTGGGTACCGTGGCGAAATCTAGGTGCCGTTGATCAACCTCGATCCGGAACGCGCCGTGACGTTCCATCCGGGCGACCGCATCGCACAGCTGGTCATCCAACGCTACGTCGAGGCAAAATTCATCGAGGCGCAGACCCTGCCCGGATCCGACCGCGCGGAACGTGGCTTCGGATCAACCGGCGTTGCGTCCTGACGGGACTGCAATACACAAAGACCGAGGATGTATCCGGCCGTGCAACACGCGGCCGGATACATCCGTCATATGGTGATGCGCGGGTACTATAGGGTACATTCCAAGCGAGGAGGAGCGAAATGAGCGACATGGATCATGAGGTTCGTTCGGCCAGAATGTTGGGCTGCGAGATCAGCACGAATCCGCTTGACCCGCTTGAACCAATCCTCAAGATGTGCGAATACCACCATCCCGACGAGGACATGAGCATTCTCGCGAGAGCCTACCGGCGCGCCGTCAACCAGCATTCGTCGCAACGGCGTAAATCCGGCGAGCCGTACATCATCCATCCGCTTGCAGTGGCGCAGATCCTCGCCGATCTTGGCATGGGGCCGCTGGTTGTGGCAGCGGGCCTTCTGCACGACACGGTGGAGGACACCGACTACACGCTCGACGAATGCCGCGCCGAATTCGGCGACACGGTGACCGGCCTGGTGGACGGCGTCACGAAGCTTTCCAAAATGGAATACGGCGATTCCGCCCAGGCCGAGACCATCCGCAAAATGGTGGTGGCGATGAGCCGCGACGTGCGCGTGCTGGTGGTCAAGCTCGCCGACCGTGTGCACAACGCCCGTACATGGCGTTACGTCAAGCAGTCGAATGCGCAGAAAAAGGCACGTGAAACGCTGGATGTGTATGCGCCGCTCGCCAACCGTCTTGGCATGAACGCCATCAAAACCGAGTTGGAAGAACTCAGCTTCAAGGTTCTGTATCCGAAGATCTACAACGAGATTGTGGTATTGGTGGCCCGTCGCGCCGGACAACGCGACGTGTACCTGAAGCAGATTCTCGCCGAAATCAATGAGGATCTCGACGAACAGCACATCAAAGCCTATGTGACGGGCCGTCCGAAGGACTACTTCTCCATTTACCAGAAGATGATCGTGCGCGGGCACGATTTCGCCAACATTTATGATTTGGTGGGCGTGCGTATCATCGTCGACACGATTCAGGACTGCTATGCGGCGTTGGGTGCCGTGCATGCGCGGTGGAACCCTGTTCCCGGCCGTTTCAAAGACTATATCGCCATGCCGAAGCTCAACATGTACCAGAGCCTGCACACCACGGTGGTCGGTCCCGGCGGCAAGCCGGTGGAGATTCAGATCCGCACGTGGGACATGCACCGCCGCGCGGAATTCGGCATCGCTGCGCATTGGAAGTACAAGGAGAACGGCCAAGCCGGACGCGCGTTGAGCTCGCCTGACAAGTCCGACCGCAAGCGTGGCGAAAACCAGGAGCTGAGCGAGGCCGACAACCTCAAATGGATTCAGCAACTTGCCGACTGGACGAGCGAAACGCCGGATTCCGACGAATTCCTTGGCTCCCTCAAAGAGGATTTGGGCGCGGCAGAGGTCTACGTGTTCACGCCGAAAGGCAAGATCGTCTCGCTTCCCGCCGAAGCCACTCCGATTGATTTCGCTTATGCGGTGCACACCGAAGTCGGTCACCGTACCATGGGTGCGCGCGTGAACGGACGATTGGTGCCGCTTGATACCAAGCTCGAGAATGGCGATACCGTTGAAATATTGACATCCAAATCCGAATCCGCAGGTCCGTCGCGTGATTGGCTGAGCTTCGCCAAGAGCCCGAAGGCACGCAACAAGATTCGTCAATGGTTCAGCAAGGAACGCCGTACCGAAGCCGTCGAGGAAGGCCGTGACGAGCTGACGCGCGCCATGCGCAAGCGCAACCTGCCAATCACCACGCTGCTGACTCCGGAAGCATTGGTGGGTGTCGCCGACGAGTTGAACCTTGCCAACGCGGAAGCCGTGTTCGTGGCGATTGGTGATGGCCAGATCTCCACGCAGAACGTCATCTCGCATCTGGTCAAGGATGCGGGTGCCGACGAGGTCGATGAGGAAGTCGAGCAGGAAGTCCTGCCGCTGAAGCCCATGGAACGCAAGGCCTCCAGCAGCTCCACCGGCGTGTCCGTCAAGGGCGTGGGCGATGTGTGGATCAAGCTGGCCCGTTGCTGCATGCCGGTGCCCGGTGACAATATCATCGGCTTCATCACCCGTAATCAGGGCGTATCCGTGCACCGCACCGACTGCCAGAACATGATCGATCTGAAAAACAAGCAGCCTGAGCGTGTGGTCGAAGTCGAATGGACCAGCACCAAGGGCCTGTTCATGGTCAAGATTCAGGTCGAGGCGCTGGATCGACGAAACCTGCTTTCGGACGTGACACGTGTGCTTTCCGACCATGGCGTGAACATCATTTCCGGTACGATCGCCACCGGTTCCGATCGCGTGGCCACCAGCCAGTTCAGCTTCGAAATGGCCGATCCGCAGCATCTCAACTCGTTG
>OJRZ01002750.1_pt1 | contig 10369 bp, 6 predicted proteins | sample 1599291 | NCBI WGS metagenome assembly OJRZ01 (sample SAMN04168657, study PRJEB22393) | human gut metagenome | biome: human gut microbiome; feature: stool | host: Homo sapiens | collected 2014-03-20
CTGCCGGAAGATGGATGGAGCACCAAATACCATTGTGGCATTACGACAGACGGGCTGGGCCGGGTCTACTTTTCCAACGAGTGGTACAAGGGACAGATCTACCGCTGGGAAAACGGCAAGGTAACAAAACACACCTTCTCTCTGGATGGATACGACCATCTCTCCGAGGCCGTTCCCGTTCCCGGCACCAACTGTATCTATATGATACACTCTGTCAGTGGCAAGTGGCGGATGGAAGAATGCCTGCTGGAACTGGACATGGACACCGGGCGGTGCCGCATCGCCCCTCTGCCCGGCCTGGGCGAGGAGCTGAAACTTCGCTGGTTTACCGGGGACTGGTTGCTGGTGCAGGGAAACGGCGAAATCCTCTCCGATGACTTTGCCCAGCTCATCAACATGAACACCCGTGAAGTGCTGCGTATCCGTCCGGGAATGTTCGGCGGGGAGAAAATGCAGCACATTGGAATACTCACCGATGGCACAGTGGTCATCGTCACCCGGCGGGATAGGGTCGGGCCGGTGTTTCGTTATCCCATCGACTTCTGGGGTTTTCTTCGGACGGCAAACAAGCCCCAAAAGCTGGAGCCTTGGCGAGAGTACAAAGAAGTGTACCCGAATCTGCCCATCTTTCTTGCGGGCGAAGAACCAGAGCCGCCGAAGGATGGCGCAAACAGCATTTCCGATACCGAAAGCCTCCTGCTTCGCCCTCAGTTTGACCGACTCTCCCCGGAGGAAAAGCGGCCCATAATGGAGCGGCTGGCAGCACAGTATCGCCTGGATTTTGTGCGGATGGAGCACTTTGGCCGCTGGGGACAGCACTGCACCACCGGAATCTTCAAAAAAGATGGCCGGGAGTTCGTCTTTGTCCCCGGCGATACCGTCATACTGGGCTGGGAACAGTTTGCCGCAGGACTGAATCAGGAAAGCCGCGAGGAATTGGAGTACCTGTTCCGGGAATGGGAAATGGAGCGAGACCCGACAGAACTCATTGGAGAGAGCATGGCCCCTGTCCGGCGGGCGGCCATCGGCCCCATGCTGGTGGGCCGGGAGCTGGAGGAGATCAACTGGGAGCCGGTCAAGCTGGATGACCCACGGCTGCGCCCGGAATGGTTGGAAGATTTTCGCCAATTCGCTTTGACTGACAGGAACAGTCTTACTCTGGTAGGCCGTGCCCGTTTCGAACGGGATGGCGACAGCTGGCAGGCAAGCCTCTATCACGAGGTGGACTATCCGGACTTTCAAAGCTGGCTGCAAAAACAGGGCTTTTCCCTTCCTACACCGGATGAATGGGCCTACCTGTGCGGTGGTGGGTGCCGCACCCTGTTTCCTTGGGGGGATGGGTTAGACTACTCTATGCGTCTGCGCTGGTTTGAGGATATGGATGAGGACGAGAACAGGCCTTACGACATGGAGGAGCCCAACTTCTTCGGCCTGTCCATCGCCTACGACCCCTATATGCGGGAAGTCGTGAACGCCGACCGGCTCACCACCTGCGGCGGCGACGGCGGGTGCAATATCTGCGGCGGGCTGGGGCCGTTCCTCGGTTTCCTGCCCTGTTCTCCACACTGCAAGCCGGAAGTGCAGGAGGAAAACGAACTGAATGGCAACTATGACTTTTACCGGCCCATCATCCGGGTGAAGCTGGAACCGAAAGGAGAGAATGAAATGCCTGCAACAGAATGGCTGAATAAATATGAATCCATCCAAGGCAAACTAGCCTGTAAAATCGACCTGGATGCCTATTTCACAGAAAAGGGCATTGGCAGCATGGCGGTGGATGTACTGGACATCGGCACAGTCCATTTCCCCACCGGGACGGTCTTTGCCTGCGACCCTCTGGTGGAGCTGGAGGACGCCCGGCCCTATCTCCAGACCATCCCCGCCGGGACTTACTCGGTGCAGATCTGCGTGGTGCCCAGCGAACAATACGGCGACCGCTACGCCTGTGTCAAAGTAGCTGTCAGCGACCAGAAGCCAGTCCGGTACGAGCTGGGCATGGTGGGCAATGAGGACTTGGAGGAAGAACTAGAGGACGGCGATTTCTTCGGTTTCGGCGTGGATGCCGGTATGGGCTGTATTGCGGACATCCAGACCCGGGAAGCCTTCCTGGTATATTGGGCCAAGCGCCTGGGGAAGGATGAGGACATCGACCCCTATAACGACTTGTTCTGTGATTTGTTGGAGAAAAATTTCCAGATGAACCCTATGTACCAGAGAGAGGGCGGTGACTGGCTCAACTGGACAGTGCCGGAGACGGACTGTGACCTCCCCATCTTTGCCTCCGGCTGGGGCGATGGGGTCTATCCGGTTTATTTCGGCTATGACGCCCAGGACAAGGTCTGCGGGGTGTATGTCCATTTCATCGATATTGCGGAAAGTTACAATCAGTGATCAGAAAGAAGAATATTTATGAATCTGCTGGAGCAGTGCCAGAAAGTGTATCCGGACCGGCCATATTCTCTCAATGAAGGAGGAAATCGACATGGTATATACAGCCCAATATCCCTCTCCCCTCGGTATGATCACCTTGGCCAGTGACGGCCAAAATCTCACCGGTTTGTGGTTGGAGGGGCAGAAGTACTTTGCCAGCACCCTCAAGGGGAAGATGCCCCTTCAAGAGGAGCCGCCGGTGCTCCAGGCCGCGAAAAGGTGGCTGGACCGGTATTTTGCGGGGGAGAAGCCGAAGATTGACGATCTCCCTTTGGCTCCTGAAGGCAGCAGGTTCCAGCAGGAAGTTTGGAAGCTGCTCTGTGAAATCCCCTATGGGTCGGTAACTACTTATGGAGAGCTTGCCAGAAAAATAGCGGCCATCCAAAAGAGGCCGAGCATGTCACCTCAGGCGGTGGGCAGTGCAGTGGGCCGTAACCCCATCTCCATTATCATCCCCTGTCACCGAGTGGTGGGCACCAGCGGGAGCTTGACCGGTTATGCCGGAGGCATCGGGAAAAAGATTCAGCTGCTGGAGAGGGAAGGGGTGGACACCTCTCGTTTCACCATCCCCACCAAAGGAACTGCCTTATGATCATCAGCGCCAACCGCAGGACCGATATCCCGGCTCTGTAGCGGAGGGCATCCTCCCCGGCCCTTCCCAACTCTCGGAAAGGCATGGGCCGGTTATATCGATGGCCTTGCGGCCTTTTCCTACGCGGATGTGGGGAAAGGCTGCGTTTTCTATAACGGTGGAATTCATAAGTATAAATAGGATAATTTGTAAAAATTATTACGAATTGTATTGTAAATAGAGAGGCGATCCATAGGGATAAAACGGGTTCCCTCCGGCTGGGGGCGCAAAAAGCGGGAGGGCTAACTTAGCCCTCCCGCCGACGGTATGTATTTTATTTCCCAGTCCCGTTCGCTGGGCCATGGAAATTTCTACCGGATGCAAACGGATTCGATTATTCTTTTACCAGCTGGGCCAGTTCTTCCACGGTGGGGATGTCAGCCGCATTTTTGCCATAGTGGGCATAGGTGATGGTCAGGTTCCCGTCCACCACAAAGCAGGCGGGAAGCTGTAATTCCTCTCCCTCATAGGTACCGTGCTGGAAACCCTCCTCTTTGGCCTTGGCGATTTTGCTCATGGCATCGCCGCCGGCCAGTTCCATTTTGTCTTTAGCGGGGCGGATGTCCAATTCCCTATACAGTCTTTGCTGAGGATCGCAGATAATTTCAAAAGGCAAATCTCCCGGCTGAATCTGCTGGGCAATTCCTGCAGGGTCAGATTGAAGCACTACCAGGGCTTTTGCCCCCTGAGAGGCAATTTTCTCATACTGTACTTTCAGCTGATGGATGTCATATTGGCACAGGGTGCAGCCATAGTACCGCAAAAAGAGGATGGCGGTGGGGCAGTCGCCGGTCAGCTCCCGGAGGGAGACACCGGAGCGGAAGGGGGTATCCACCACGAAGTCAGGCATCTTGTCGCCGGCTTTGCACTTTTTGCTTTGGAACCCGCCCTGGGCATTGAAGACGTCCACGGCGGTTTTCAGCCTCTCCAGGGCTTCTATCAATACTTTGGTGGGGCAAGCCAGGTTGATTCGCTCAAATCCGTCCCCTTCCTCACCAAAGAGGATGCCCTCATCCAGGAAGAGCTTGGCTTCATCCTTCATAAAGTTTTCCAGATCCTTGCCGTACATGCCTAAGCCGCGGCAATCCACCCAAAGGAGATATGTACCCTCCAAAGGATACACTTTCAGCTGGGGCAAGTTTTTCTCCACAAAGGCTTCCACCGTTTTGGCGTTGAGATGGATAAGGGAGAGCAGCTGATCCAGCCAATTTTCACACTTGTTGTAGGCGATTTCACAAGCTTTGTAGCCTAAAATGTTCAGGTTGAGCACTGCATTGGAAAGGCGGGCGGAGGCGAATTTTTCCCGCAGTTCTGCGTTGGGGATAATAATGTTGGAGGTTTGCATGCCAGCAAGGTTAAAAGTTTTGCTGGGAGCGGTGCAGGTGATGGTGTTCTGGGCAAACTCGGGGCAGATGGAGGCCAAAACGGTGTGCTTATGGCCGGGCATCACAAAATCCTGGTGGATCTCATCCACTACCAGGATAACATCGTTCTCCTGGCAGATGCGGCCCACCTCCGTTAATTCCTCCCGGGTCCAGACCCGCCCCACCGGGTTGTGGGGGCTGCAAAGAATCATAAGAGTGTTGGCAGGGTCTGCGGCTTTTTGGCGCAGGTCCTCCAGATTGAAGGTGTAGCTGCGCTTCTCCTCATCGTGAATTAGCGGGCTGTTGACCACCTTGCGGCCGGTCATTCCCACTACCATGCTGAAAGGGTAGTATACGGGGCGGTTGATGATGACCCCGTCGCCAGGTTTGGTGAATGCCTGGACTGCGTAGCCCAAAGCAGGCACCACGCCGGGAGCGGTGACAATCCACTGGGGGTCTATTTTCCAGTTGTGGCGGCGCTCCATCCAGGAAGTCACCGAAGCCAGGTATCCCTCGGTTTCAGTGGTGTATCCCAGGATGGCTTCGTTCAAGTAGTCCTGAAGCCCCTCAATAATTTCCGGTGCATTCTTCAGTTCCATGTCCGCTACGGACAGGGGGACAATGTCCCGTTCAATATTTGGATTGTATTTTTTCATCCCCTCCCACTTGGAGGAGCCCGTGCCAGTTCGGTTGATCAGTGTTTCAAAATCATAATGCATAAACAAATGACCTCCTGCTGTATTCTGCTTGGCATGTTGCAAATGTGTATCGGTTATGGATGGAATGTTAACTGTCTAAACAATACCACCAATTGACTGGAATGTCAATTAAAACAGTTTTTACCAGCATTTATATGTAAATATTAGACAATTTCCCATCGATTTCCCAATTTAGGGACTAACCAATGGCAAAGAGGCTTCCTATTTCCGGAAAGAGCCGATTTGTTTTCGAATAGCGGTCAATCTGTATTCACTCAAAAAACACATTTTCAATTTATCCTTTTTGTATTATACTAAGGGTGACTGTGAAAACCGCTAACAATTGCCCGAGGAAAGGTGATGGATTATGTACCAGATTTTGGTGGTGGATGACGAGGAACGCATCCGCACTCTGATTCAAAAATACGCCCAGTTTGAAGGGCATGCCGTATCTGAGGCGTCCAATGGCCTAGAAGCGGTGGAACTTTGCCGGAAAAAGGATTTTGACTTGATCATTATGGATATTATGATGCCGGAACTGGACGGTTTCTCCGCCGTCAAGGAGATCCGCAAGACCGCCTCCACCCCGGTGATCATGCTCTCCGCCCGGGGGGAGGAATACGACAAAATCCACGGCTTTGAGCTGGGGGTGGACGACTATGTGGTCAAACCCTTTTCCCCCAAGGAGCTGATGATGCGGGTGGATGCCATCATGAAGCGATCCGGCCGCGGTGGGGATCAAGACCGCCATGAGGTCTATAAAACCGGCGGCCTGCTGGTGGATTTCACCGCCCGCAAGGTGTTGATTGATGGGGAAAATGTGGAGATGTCCCCCAAGGAATACGACCTGATTTTCTACCTGGTGAAAAACCGGGGCATTGCCTTGACCCGGGAGAAGCTGATCTGCGAGGTGTGGGGGTATGACTTCTACGGCGATGCCCGCACCTTGGACACCCACATCAAGCTTCTGCGCAAAAGCCTGGGCAATTACAGCGACCGGATTGTCACTCTGCGGGGTGTGGGGTACCGGTTTGAAGGCTGATAGAGAAGGGGACGGGTATGGGTATTGCGGCAATCAAAAAGCGGTTTGACAACACCAGCATCAAATGGAAGATCTTTGCAGTGCTCATCAGCTTCTGCACCATCTTGCTGGTGCTGCTCTGGCTGTTCCAGGTGGTCTTTCTGGACAGCTTTTACAAACACATCAAAATCAGCACGGTGAAAAAGAGCGCCAACTCCATTGTGCAGAACATAGACAATGAGCATCTCCAGGAATTGGTAGAGCAGATTTCCTTCGGCAACGAGGTCTGTGTGGACATCCGATGGCAGAATGGGGAGAAAAGGGTCTCCTCCGACGCGCTGCGAGGTTGCCTCATCCACCGGATGCCCAACGAGGAACGGTTTGGGCTTTTCCAAAAAACCCTGGAAAACGGCGGAGAGCTGTTGGGGTATTACAACTATGACAGCTTCCGCCTCCCAAATTTTGACACTGGGAAGTTCAAAGGGCCGTTCCCCAAGGTGGAACACTCCCCCCAGCAGACCATCATCTTTTCCAAGGTCATGGAGGACCAGAATGGGGAATTGGTATTTATTATGATCAATGCCTTGGTATCGCCGGTGGATGCCACCGTGGCCACCCTGCGAACCCAGTTTTATTACATCGCCGGGTTTATGCTGCTGTTTGCCACCCTCTTGGCCTTGGTGATCTCCAAATGGGTGTCCAGCCCCATTGAGGCTATCAACCGCTCGGCCAAGGAATTGGCCACAGGGGATTATGACGTCCACTTTTCCGGCAGCGGTTACCGGGAGATCAACGAGCTTTCCACCACCCTCAACTATGCGGCCCAGGAGCTTTCCAAAGTGGACGGGCTTCGGCAGGAGCTGATCGCCAACATCTCCCATGATTTGCGCACCCCGCTGACCCTGATCAGCGGCTACGCCGAGGTGATGCGGGATCTGCCCGATGAAAACACCCCGGAAAACGCCCAAATCATCATCGATGAAGCCCAGCGGCTTTCTACTTTGGTCAATGATGTCCTCGACCTCTCCAAGCTCCAGTCGGGGATGCAGAGCGTCAACTTAACCGATTATAACCTGACCGATTCCCTATCGGGGGCGGTGCTGCGGATGAACGAGCTGCTCCGCAAAGATGGCTATTCCCTGGAGTTTTCTTATGACCAGCCGGTGTGGGTCCATGCGGATCAAACCCGGATTCACCAGGTGTTTTACAACCTGCTGACCAATGCCATCAACTACACCGGTGAAGATAAAAAAATCTATGTGGAACAATCGGCGGCGGGGGAGTGGGTCACCGTTCGGGTGCGGGACACCGGTGAAGGGGTCTCCCCGGAGAACCTGCCTTATATCTGGGACCGGTACTACAAGGTGGATAAAACCCACAAGCGGGCAGTGACCGGAACTGGATTGGGCCTCTCCATCGTCAAATCGGTGCTGGAACTCCACGGCGGGAGATATGGGGTGGAATCCACGCCGGGCGGCAGCACATTCTGGTTCCAGCTAAAAACCGTGCCGCCCCAGGAAGAGAAATAAATGACGCGTTCCATAACAAAAGCCCCCGGCTTAAAGCCGGGGGCTTTTCATTCAGATGGGAACTTTGGTTATTTGGGGAAGTTGGAGCGGTCGTTGTCCTTGAGCACCACGTCGTGGGCGCCGCCTTCCACAATGCTGGTAGCGGAAACCAAGGTGAGCTTGGCGTTCTGCTGCAGCTCGGGGATGGTGAGGGCGCCGCAATTGCACATGGTGGAACGAACCTTGCTCAGGCTGACGGCCACATTATCCCGCAGGCTGCCGGCATAAGGAACATAGGAATCCACACCCTCCACAAAGGAAAGCTTGGCCGCGCCGCCCATGTCGTACCGCTGCCAGTTGCGGGCACGGGCAGAGCCCTCGCCCCAATACTCCTTCATAATGCTGCCGTTGATGTTGACCTTCTCGGTGGGGCTCTCGTCAAACCGGGCGAAGTAGCGGCCCAGCATCAGGAAGTCTGCGCCCATGGCAAGGGCCAGGGTCATGTGATAGTCGTAGACGATGCCGCCGTCGGAGCAGATGGGAACGTAGATGCCGGTCTCTTCAAAATACTCATCCCGGGCCTTGGCCACGTCGATGAGGGCGGTGGCCTGTCCGCGGCCGATGCCCTTCTGTTCCCGGGTGATGCAGATGGAGCCGCCGCCGATGCCGACCTTGATGAAGTCAGCCCCGGCTTCGGCAAGGAAGCGGAACCCTTCCCGGTCCACCACATTGCCTGCACCCACCTTGACGGTGTCGCCGTATTTGCCGCGGATAAAGTCCAAGGTGCGTTTCTGCCATTCGGAGAAACCCTCGGAGGAGTCGATGCACAACACGTCAGCGCCGGCTTCCACCAGGGCGGGGACCCGCTCCTCATAGTCGCGGGTGTTGATGCCCGCGCCCACCATGTAGCGCTTGTGGCTGTCCAGCAGTTCCAAAGGGTTCTCCTTGTGGGAGTCATAGTCCTTGCGGAAGACCATATACATCAGGTGGCCGTTGTCGTCCACGATGGGCAGGCTGTTGAGCTTGTGGTCCCAGATGATGTCGTTGGCTTCCTTCAAGGTGGTGGCGGGGCCGGCGTAGACCAGGTGGTCCATCCCAGTCATAAACTCGCTGACCTTGGTGGAGGTGTCCATCCGGCTGACCCGGTAATCCCGGCTGGTGACAACGCCCAGCAGTTTGCCGGTGGCAGTGCCGTCCTCGGTGACGGCCATGGTGGAGTGGCCGGTCTTCTGCAGAAGTTCCAGCACATCGGCCAGGGTCTGGTCGGGCTTGATGTTGGAGTCGCTGACCACAAACCCGGCCTTGTAGGACTTGGCCCGGGCCACCATAGCGGCTTCGCTTTCAATGGACTGGGAGCCGTAGATAAAGGACATGCCGCCTTCCCGGGCCAAGGCGACGGCCATTCTGTCGTCGGAGACCGACTGCATGATGGCGGACACCATGGGGATGTTGATGGAGATGGCGGGTTCCTCCCCCTTTTTGAACTTGACTAGTGGGGTTTTCAGGCTGACATTGGCAGGGATGCACGCGGCGGAGGAATAGCCGGGCACCAACAGATACTCGCTAAAGGTGTGGGAGGGCTCTTCAAAATAAAACGCCATAAGTTACGCTCCTTTGCATCTGATGTAGGGATCTATCTGGATGGAAAATCATATAGAGTAGAATTGTATCTATTATAGCACACTTTGAAGCAAAGGGAGCAGGGCGAACTGCCAAAATCTAGAGGGATTTTGCAGGGCTTTTTGCAGAATTTTGCCGGATTGTCCCGAATAAAGAAACCCGGGCGAGGAAATTTAGGTTCTCCGCCCGGGTTTTGACACAGAAAAAGGGGTTACAGGGGAATGGATCGGCACTTGCCGCAGCTTTCTGCAATGGCCAAGAGAGGCCCCATTCCTTGAGGGGACATTTCGGGGACATCCGCCAAAGGGAAGGGAATGCCCAGCTCCTGGTACTTGGTCAGGCAGAGCTTGCGGAAGGGGAGAAGCTCCAGCTTTTCCAGGTTGGGGTATTCTCCGGCCTTGGCGGCCAGCTCCCGGATGTGCTCTGGGGAATCGGTGAGGCCGGGCACCACCACGTGGCGCACCCAGAGGGGGATCTCCATCTCCTGGACCAAGTTCAAGAAATCAAGGGTATGTTGGTAGCTGCCATGGCACCGCTGACGGTATGCCTCCTCTGAGAGAAATTTGATGTCGCAGAGGACCAAATCGGTGTGGAGCAGTACCTCCCGTGCCTTTTGCAGGTTGCCTGCGCCGCTGGTGTCCAGAGCGGTGTGGAGGCCCATGCTGTGAAGTAGGCGGAACAGTTCCGCTACAAATTCCGGCTGGGCAAGGGGTTCCCCCCCGCTGACCGTCACCCCGCCACGCTTGAGGTAGGGCCGGTACCGGGCGATCTGCTCTGCCACCTGGGTGGGGGTATAGGGGGTGCCGCCGGCGGGATCCCAGGTGTCGGGGTTGTGGCAGTACTGGCAGCGCAGGGGACAGCCCTGCAAAAAGACCACATAGCGAAGGCCAGGGCCGTCTACCGCCCCCAGGGACTGGAAGGAGTGGATTCTTCCGGTGTTTTCCATGGTTTTCCCCCGTTTCTACATGGCTTGGTGGAATGTGCGGGCGATGACCTCCCGCTGCTGTTCCCGGGTCAGCTTGATAAAGTTGACCGCATAACCGGAAACACGGATGGTCAGCTGCGGATACAGTTCCGGATGATCCATCGCATCCAGC
>OJRZ01002760.1_pt1 | contig 10345 bp, 12 predicted proteins | sample 1599291 | NCBI WGS metagenome assembly OJRZ01 (sample SAMN04168657, study PRJEB22393) | human gut metagenome | biome: human gut microbiome; feature: stool | host: Homo sapiens | collected 2014-03-20
CACGCCTTTGCGCACTGGGAAGTATTTTTTGAGTTTGTTCAGCTCCAGGAGCACTTGTTTCTGATCGCTCACTTGTTTTCCTCCTCTACCTTGTGACAGGCCACAAAATGGCCGGGCTCATATTCCAGCGCCTGAGGCACTTCCTGCCGGCAGCGTTCGGTGGCATAGGGGCAGCGGGGATGGAAGCGGCAGCCGACGATCTCCTCGGTGATGCTGGGGAAGGTGCCGGGAATGGGCCGGATCTCGAATTCATCCGAGTCCACATTGGGGACCGCTGCGATCAGGCCGTTGGTATAGGGGTGCAGCGGATTTTCGAAGATCTGCCGGGTGGCGCCCTCCTCCACCTTGGAGCCGGAGTAGAGCACGATTACCCGGTCGGCGATCTGGGCTACCACGCCCAGGTCATGGGTGATGAACAGGATACCGGTTTTCATATCCTGCTTGAGCCGGTTCAGGAGCAGCAGCACCTGCTTCTGGATGGTTACATCCAGGGCGGTGGTGGGCTCATCGGCAATGAGCAGCCGGGGCTGGAGGGACATCATCATGGCGATCATGATGCGCTGGCGCAGGCCGCCGGAGAGCTGGAAGGGATACTGCTTCATGCGTTCCTCGGCATTGGCAATGCCCACCTTTTCCAGATCACTGAAATCGGCTGGACTGCCATACTCGGCCTCGCAGAAATCGTTGATAAATTCTTTGGCAATCTCCAGTGAAGCAGGTTCCGGCTCCTCGGACAAAAACTCGCGCTCAATGAAGTCGGCAACATCCTGGCTGTTACCTTTGCCGCCATGGGCACGGTAATCCATCAAACCTTCTTCGACCAGTTCGCTGGATACCGCATATCCGGCCTCCTCCAGATAACCGGCGATTTCTTCTATCTGCGCCTGTTCCGGGGTAAGGGCCGGGGGCAGCTCCGCGATCTGCTCCATCCGGTGTTCATACTGCTTGATGGAAGCTGTTATTTTATCAAAATTCTCGGATACGGAAGCGACCCGCGCTGCCAGCAACTCATAGTCCGTGATGTTATGTTCAGTCAGATAATTCAGCGTTTTCGCCGCTTCCTTCAGGTTATGGATTTTCAGCCAGCGTTCATAGCCCGGCCCGCGTCCCTGCAAGCGGCTTTGAATATCTAAAAGCAGATTGACCCGGCCATTCTTTTGAAGCGGCGCAGCCCTCCGGCGCGGGCGCTTCACCGGCTGTCCAATGCGCTCTTGGATAGCCTCCTGCGTATAGTCGGCTCCCAGGGTTTTGGCACGGGTAAACCGTTCCTGTCCCTCGCTGGCCAGACGAAAGCTCAGGGCCTTCCGGGTGGTCTGGATCTCATATCCTTCCCGGCGCATGGCTGCAAGAAATTCCTCATAGCTTGACACCGTTGGCAGTACCCGGTCAATCGTCCGGCGCAGCTTGTCCTTCCAGCTTGTGCCGCGCCGTGCGTTCGCCCACTCTGCATAATGCTTACCTTTTTCTTTGGGCTTTTCAATCACGGAAAGGCCATGCTCCCGGCTCAGGCGGTCATTGATTTTCCGGATCGCCTGATAGGTATTCCAGTAGTTATTGAACTTGTGAGAACAGTCCAGGGCGGTGCTGTTAAATTCGATGTGGTGGAGTAGGGAAGCACCGCCTTGTCACATTGCTGTGATAGGTTTGCGCCACCCTCTCCGGGAACCGTACGTACCCCTCTCGGAGTATACGGCTCTGTTACTGCTCGTTCAGACAAAACTCACTTTTTGTGGATAATACTGCGGTGGCAATCCCTGCACACCACAAGCGTTTTTCTGTGTTTGGCAATCATTGCGATTTCCCACCGTTCCTTGCCTTTGAGATTTTTGAGTTTGTTAATGTGGTGAACCTCGTAATGGTCGCTCTCTGTCGTTCCGCATAACTCACAGACCTTTGCTTTCAGCCGGTTTTCAAGGGTATTGACTGCGTATCCGTAGACAACGGCAGCATTGCTGATGTAATCCGTAGCAGGGCCCTTGCCTTTGCAGTCGGCGTAATTTGCGAAGTAACGCCTTTTGTTTCCCTGCTTCGTTTCATAGGGTATACCCCATTTTCCTGTGCCATCATTAAACTTGTCAATGGTTTTGGATAGGCTGGTTTTATGCTTTGAAGCAAGGGTTTTTAAGCAACTGTATTCCATAAGGTAGGCAAGATAGTGCAGCTTGCAAAAGTTGCTTGCCATACCATAATAGTTGCATATTCCTCTTAACTCCGCATTGTATACTGAAACGATTTCTAAGTCTGTGAGCCCAACCAGATATTTCCGATGAACTGGAAACATGGAACCATCTTTCTTCTGTATCGCCACACCTTTAGTGAAAACGAATTGACGGATTTTATCGTTAAGTGGCACCAACAGTTCTACACCCCCATTGAGGGTACGCATTTTTACATGACCGGGGCCACCCCGCTTTATTTTTCCGCTTCTGCGCACACGCACATCATAGCCTAAGAACCTTGCACATTTACTGCTATGGGTTATGAGCGTTTTATCTTCACTGAGTTCCATTTTCAGTGTATCTCCGATAAACTCGGCCAGTTTGCTCTTAATCCATTGACAGTCCTCACGGTTTCCCTTGACTGCTATTAGAAAATCATCCGCATACCGAACATATTTCAGTTTTTTGTCGGTCTGCGCAGTGCAGGGAATGGTCATCAGTTTCTGACGTTTGGGCTTATACTCTGCCAGCACCATTTCCCTTTCCTCACCTGTTACTTTCGTCAAGCGGTGGGATAGCCGTTTGATTTCATTGTGCAGCTCTCGGTATTCAGGTGTGATTTGTCCCACTCCGGGCGTGTCAAATTCGGATTTCAACTTCATTACAAACTTGTCCAATTCATGCAGGTAGATGTTGGCGAGTAGCGGAGAAATGATACCGCCTTGCGGTGTACCGCTGTACGTCTTATGGTACTGCCAATTCTCTAAATATCCTGCTTTCAGGAATTTGTAAATCAGCTTGGTTATCCGAGCGTCCTTGATTTTATTGTTCAGCAAGCCTACAAGAACAGCGTGGTTGATGTTGTCAAAGCAACCTTTGATGTCGCCTTCAACAAACCAACGCGTACCGTTGAACTCCCGTCTCAACTGTTTTAAGGCCGTATGACAACTTCTTTTTGGCCTAAAACCGTGGGAGACATCCAGAAAGATAGGTTCATATACCGCTTCCAGTATCATCCGCAACACTTCCTGCACCAATTTGTCAGTAAAGGTTGGTATACCTAAGGGACGCAGCTTTTTGCGGTTATTCTTCTTCTGGATATAGGTTCGCCTCACCGGCATGGGCTGATAGGTTTCGTCCGCCAATGCTTTGATAATACTATCTATTTTGGCTTCACTGAAACCGTCCGCCGTATCCTCGTTTACTCCTTTTGTTGCCGCACCGTTGTTGGCATACAGGTTTTTGTATGCCACAAAGTAAATGTCAGGACGCAACAGATAGCGATACAGTTTTGTAAATACTTCTTCTTTATTTGCAAGTGAGTTTTGACTGATTCTTGCTAAAATTTCCGTTGTTGGCTTCATGTGAGGTTTTCCTCCCTAATCAACTTCTAATTTTAGTGCGCAATAACTGTGCCCCTTCGCCATGTAAGGGTCATTACCCCTCTCGGACTACTACGAGCACTCCGTACCCATGCAGGATTTTCAGGCTCCAAAGCCATAGCCGCTTTTTCATTCCCCCTTTCGTGCGGCACTCCTGGTTAGGGCATCCCCGGTTAGCAATGAGACTTGGTAAATTCGGATTCTCGGTATCGCTTTCGCTTCGTTACCATAGGTTCCCCTACAGGTTGTACGGAATGATTGATAACCGACAAGACCACAACCATAACTTGCCTTTTCCGTACCAGAGGTTTCAGGCAATTTTCCTCTATCGGCACATAACAGAAACTGGAAGCTCACGTTCAGTAAATCCAACTTATACCTTATATCCGATTAACATTGCGGTTCAGTCGCACCCGATTGCCTTTAGGTGACTTACCGCTTTCCAGCCGTACTGTGTTCCCGTGTCAGCTTTCGCCTTTCGGTTAGGCTGGTTGTTTCCCGCGTTATCTTACGGGGCAGTACCTCATACTGCTTTTCTCATTGCCCTATCCGGGCGTACGGCGTGGATGTGCTCTTTGTCTACATGGATGCCGATGACCGTCTGGTAGCCGGGCAGGTGCTCCTCCGCAAACTCCCGCGCGATCTCCAGCGCCAACTCCGGGGTGACCTCTCCGGGCTGAAAGGACTGAATGAGGTGGTAATACTGTACGCCGCCCTCCTTGCCCACGGCCCGCTTGGTCTCCAGCATCTGCCGGCACTCATGGCCAGGGTCACAGTTGAGACGGGCTGTAAGGATCTGCTCCTGGGTCTTATCCCCGTTGAGCACATAGCGGATGCCCACGTCCAGGCGGCCCTTCCGGGCCAGGATCTTGGTGATGGCCATTACTTTTTTGCTACCTCATACATGAGCTCATAGACCTGTTCCAGCAGGTACAGCCCCCGCCTGGCGTCCTCCGCCTTGGCAATTCCGGCGTTGACGCTGCGGGCAATCTGGTTGATGTTGACGCCGATTTTATGCACCTCGGTGCGCAGGGCCTTGATCTCCTGTGAGGGGAGCGCCTTGACCTCCTTCCCCAAAATAAGGCGGCGGAGATAGGCTGTCTTGGAGAGACCGCAGGTGCGGGCACTGTGCTCCAGCCGTTCCTTTTCTTCCGCGGACAATCTCAGGCATATCTCGTAGCTCTTTGGCATCGTCACTCCTTCTCCGGCCTGTGGCCGCTGATTTTCCGCCCGAAGGCGGCATGGGGGACAGGGGTTCAACCCCTGCAAGCGCGCAAAAGATATCTTTGCGCTATGCTTGCGGCCTCACCGCCAGAGGCGGCGAGGCTCCCAGCCCCGCCAGGGCGGGGCTGCTCCTTCAGCGGTATGATTGATTGAAATTCCGAGGGACGGACCGCTTTTCCACAAAAAAGGGCGGGAGGCGTGATTCCCATCCGGTCGCAGCTTGGCTGTTTCCCGTCCGTTCCTGCCCTATTTCCTGACGCAGACAAAAGGCCCAGGGTGCGCTGTTGCACACCCTGGGCCCAAATCTTACGATAAATTGTGGCGATTCGGGTGCTACAGGTAACACCCAGCTCCAGCCATTTTAACGCTCAGTATCTCTGGACGGTTTCTTTGTATGGCCTGGAAGCATACTCCGCTCACGCTCTTGAAGCCTCTGCAGCGAGTAGTCGATGATCCGTTCCTTTCGGAGCGCCAGAATCTCTTTGTAGAACCTCCTCTGGAGTCCTGAAAGGCAGGGCGTCTCATCAATCAGACGGCAGATTTGCTCCATATCCAACCTTGGTCCGATTCGCTTCAACGCCGCGTTGCAGCCCTCGTATTCCAGAGAGGACAGAAAATCAAAATACCGGATTTTTTTGTCCTGCTGCTTGATTCCAGACAGGGGGATCTCATATACCCGGAAGTCCATTTCCCGTGGATCACTGAGTACGGCCTGCATTTTCCCCTCGTCCAACTGCGGATACAGGCAGCTGCCGCAGTCGAATACCGGAGCCAAGGCTACCATATCATGCACAGTATCATAGAGGACGCCCCAGTTTCCATTGTGTCGATCCCAATTGCCGATCAGGGCGTCTACAATGAACATATCCCAAAACCGTTCTTCCAGCTCCTTGGGATCTATGGCCGGCTGCTCATGGATGGAGAACAGAATATCGTCCAGCTCTGTCCCGTATCCGTTCCGCTCCGAATCAATCACCTGGTTTTTCATTGAGGCAAAGTCCTGCAGGACAACACCCGGGGATGTAAAATCCTTACACGCCACTACAATCTTTTCTTTTCCGTGATAGGTATAGGTCCCCGGCAGAGTTTCCTGTACTGGAATGCCCGCCAGGGCAAAGATGTGGCAGCCCAAATACTCGGAGAGACAGCTATTGGCATAGCTCATGTCCCTGTTCCTGGACGGATGCGGCGGAAACTTCAGCATATACTGCTCATCTTGATATATGACAGAGCGCTTGCTGCCATTGGCGCCGCCATAGGTCTTGTTCCGTCTTGGAAGATTCGTAAAGTCTATCATATCAGATTACTCCGCGCTGAATGCGCAAATAGGTTTCCCGCAGGTACCACGCCTGCTCGGAGCTGATTTCTCCCTCCACTTCCGCGGAGTTGATGTCGGCCTGGAGCTCACAATAATACGCGTCGAAGTGGAGGTCGTTGGCGCCGTTGTCCTCCGCCTCCCAGGCCCGCTTCATCGTATCCAGAGACCTCTGCAAATAAGGGGGAAGGCCGCATTCCAGATAGGCGCGATCTACGGGAAGCCCGGTTTCCTTATCATATCGCTGTTCCATTGTCCTGCCTCCTCGTGCGGTTCTCTTTCCATGATACCCGATAGTTTATAGAATGTAAACAGGATTTTAAAGTCGGCCTTGTACAGTTGGCCGCGGCATCCAGCCGATGCCGCGGCCGCTGCGGTTAGTCGTTTGTCGGTAACGGCTCATCCGGTTCGGAAAGGGCCATCTTGACTTCGGCGCAGTTGTGCTCACAGCAATAGACCGCCGCTTTCCAAGGGTCTTTGTAGCGTGCCGCCACCTGCTCCATACCGAGGAAGCCGTAAACGATGACTTCCCATGTGATGAGCTGTCCATTGATCGCCCGTTGGACTCCCATACAGTTCCCTCCGTTTCAATCTGTATTATACTGGGCTGCTTCCACAGCTACACAATACCACATACCGGGCGGGAAAGCGATTCCTATTCCCGAACAGGCCGGACTATCCCCAAACAGCCCTTTCCACCCGCAGTCTGGAGCACGGCCTCGGAGTGGCCGGGCCGGACAGCCCTCACCGAGTTTGGCCCTCTGTTTTTTGAGGCTGCTTGGCAGGCGCCCTGGCCCGTTTCTGAGCGGGATAGTAGGCTGTGAGGCAGGATTGGCGTTCTATTATCGGGTAGGAGTATCTTTGGGCGGTCATGATGCCCGCCTCTGTAAATGGGGGCTGGAAAACCGCACCATGACGGTTCAGGTGCTCCTGTGAGAGCTGGGATTTTCCCTTTCAGGATGATCATCTGTTCATAGGGCTCTCCACTGTGGAGCATCGTCACCATATTCCCCACACACAGGGGCTGGCCGTGAATATCCTTCACATCGGACAGGTCGCCCCAAAAGCCCGCTACATAGCGGCTGCATTTGCCGTCATCAGAAAAAAGGTATTCAATACCGCGGTTTCCAGACGGTTCCGCCATCCACCGCATTCCAGGGAAGAAGCAGGCCCCTGTGTGTCAGGATATAGTTGGCCCGGATCGCATAGAGCTTCCCGCCCAGCCAATTCACAATATCAGGGAATGCGTAGGGATTTCCGGCAAATACCGCCCGCATTTTGCGCGTACACAGCCACTCAACAAAGTCCCATACGTTTACTGCTTGATGCATGGCATACCCATAGATGTTCACTTGCCGCTGCTGGTCATCCGATCCCTCGATGAATACGACGAGGTCATGGTCAAACCGGATCATTTGGATCAATTTCTGTTCTTCCATTTTTACACTCCTTCTCCAGTTGTGGCGCCTACAGTATATCCGGACGCCGTCAAGAAGGCCATACCCATTCCCCACACAGTGGCCGGAATAGACGAACAGCCCTTCCGGGCGGGAGCTGCTATGCCGCCCAGCCCTGGCCCAGCGGGCATACCCACCGCTGATCTCCTCCCCATCCCGCATGAGTGGGATGGGCTTCCCGGTCAGAATATGCCGGCCCGCCTCCAGCTTTTTCTCAAACATCTCTGTTTGCCTTGTTTACTTTTGTGCCTATATAAGTTATTATATGAGCACGAAAGGAGGGCGTTCTATGCCTGCATTCGATGTTCTGGATGCTCTGGTTCGCGGCGGAAACGGTGTGCTGCGGACTGCGGATGCCGTTGCTGCAGGGATCACCAGGCCTGTGCTTGGAAATTATGTGCGGGAACGAGACTTGGAGCGTGTAGGCCACGGGCTCTATCTTGCCCCGGATGCCTGGAAGGATGGGATGTACCTGCTCCATCTGCGCTGTCCGCAGGCCGTGTTTTCCCATGATACCGCTCTTTTCCTCCACGACCTGACCGACCGGGAGCCGCTTGCCTATACGGTGACTGTAAAAAGCGGATACAATCCGCACCGCTTAAAGGGTGACGGTGTGAAGGTGTACCGCATCAAGGCGGAGCTGCACGGCCTGGGCCTGTCGCAAACAAACACACCATTTGGAAATCCGGTGGCGGTTTATGACCTGGAGCGCACCGTCTGCGATGTGGTACGCAGCCGGAGCGGCATGGATGTCCAGGTCCTCCGGGATACACTGAGGCGGTACGCCGGCCGGAGAGACAGGGATCTGCGCCGCCTGATGCACTATGCCGGAGCGTTCCATGTAGAGAACATCCTGAGACAGTATTTGGAGGTCCTGTTATGATTAAAACATCCAGACAGTTAAAAGACCTGATCAACAATCTCGCCCGAAAAAATGCGGCAGACGCGCAGCTTCTCATGCGGAATTACATGATGGAGCGCTTTCTGGAGCGCGTCTCGCTCTCACAGTTCAGGGAGAATTTTATCTTGAAGGGCGGGATGCTGGTCGCGGCCATGGTTGGGCTGGATACACGCTCCACCATGGACATTGACGCGACGGTCCGGGGTGCCGCCGTAGATGTCGACCATATCAGCGATATGATCTCCGAGATCATATCCGTCCCGGTCAAGGATGGCGTTTTCTTTTCCTTAAAAAGCGTCTCCGAGATTATGGACGAGGCGGAGTACCCCGGTGTGCGGGTGTCCATGGAGACGATGTTCGATGGGGTGCGCACTCCATTTAAGATTGATATTTCTACTGGCGACGCAATCACGCCGAGAGAAGTTCTCTACCGTTTTCATCTGATGTTCGAGGAGCGGGCCATCGAGATACTGGCCTATAGCCTGGAGACCGTGTTGGCCGAGAAGCTGGAAACGGTCATTTCCCGCGCCACAACCAACACCCGTATGCGGGACTTTTATGATCTCCACATTTTATGTCAGCTCTATGGCGGCACCCTGACGGCGCAGGTTCTGACAGACGCGCTCTGCGCGACGGCCAGGAGGCGTGGGACGCTCCGACTGCTGTCTGAGGCGGAGGATGTTCTGCGGGAGCTTGCGGACGATCCCCACATGAGGAAGCTCTGGGATACTTACCGTGCGAGGTACAGCTACGCCTCTGAGCTGACATGGGATATTGTCCTCTCCTCCGTTCGGCAGCTTTGCATCGCTGCCGGGCTTGCGGTGGAGCTGCCGGAGGTCACTCTGACCGCTCCATCCAGGACAGCGGCCTCAGCAGTTCTGCGTAGGAGGGAAAAAGAGCGTTGACGGCCATGTTCACGCCGCCTGGCGCAGCTCCTGCTCAATCCGCTCCCTGGCCCGTCTGGCATACTCGCCGGTGACCTCGATGCCGGTGGCGGTGTAGCCCTCCAGCACGGCGGCCAGGATTGTGGTGCCGCTGCCGGCGAAGGGGTCCAGGATATGGCCGCCCGGCTCGGTGATCTTCACCACGTCCCGCATGAGCGGGAGGGGCTTCTCGGTCAGGTGGATGCGGTTCTGGGGATTGCCGTACTTGAACACACCGGGCAGGCAGGGGACGGGGCGGTTGATGGGCATATCCCCGTTGGAACCCCAGACGATGTACTCCGCCTGCTGGCGGAAGCGGCCCTTCTGGGGGCGGCTGTTGCCCTTGTCCCACACAGCGGTGCCCCGCCAGATCCAGCCCGCCCACTGGAGGGCGTCGGTGGCCGCGGGGAGCTGCCGCCAGTCGATGAACATACACACCGGCGCGCCGGGCTTGCAGATCTTTCTGGCATCCCCAAGCCACTCCGCCGCCCAGCGGGTCCAGGACCGCTGGTCCTTGGCGTCCCCGTCGAAGGGCGGGGGCGCGTGATCCCCCATGCTGGAATACTTCTTGGCCGTGGACTTGTTCTTCTCTGCCTGGGTACGGCCTCCAGAGGCGTAAGGCGGGTCGGTGATGACCGCATCGAAGGTGCCGGGGGCAAAGCCGCCCAGCAGCTTCAGCGCGTCGCCGTGGAGAATCTCCCACTTATCGTTCATGGGCATCCCTACCTTTCTTTTTGAACAGATTTTTGAGGTTTTGGCGCGGTGGAGAGCTCCGTCTCCAGATACTCGCTGATGATACACAATGCTTCATTATAGCTGCCGGAGCTGGTGACCCGCTGAAACATCTCATCGGCCTGTTTGCTCTGCCCGGCCTGTTTCAGCAGCCGGGAGGCCCGGCCCAGGATGCCGAAGATATTTCCGTCGTGGCCCGCCAGCGCCATTTTGGGTTTTGCCGGCCGCTGCTCCTGGATAAAACCGCCCAGC
>OJRZ01002789.1_pt1 | contig 10285 bp, 5 predicted proteins | sample 1599291 | NCBI WGS metagenome assembly OJRZ01 (sample SAMN04168657, study PRJEB22393) | human gut metagenome | biome: human gut microbiome; feature: stool | host: Homo sapiens | collected 2014-03-20
CAAATAGACCGCCTGTAGGCAGACTGTCAGCGGCGCCGCAGGCGCTCCCTTGGCCGTCGGGTAGTATCTCCAGGAAAAGCCGCCCACCGCCGCTCCGCAGCAGAGGAAGAACCCGCAATAGAGCAGCCATCCCAGCGCCATCTTGTCCCGGTCATCAAAGCGGTAAATGGAGAAGGCCGTCCGCCCCGGAAGCCCATACCCCCGGCTCTTCATGCTGTCAGCTGTCTCAATTGCATTTTCCAGGCTCCAGGTAAGCATGATGGAGAAAATCGTGACAGCGTTTCGAATCCGCCGGATAACCCCACCATCGGAGACATCCCGTCCGATGCATCGCTGCGCCTCCGACACAACGTGGAATTGGGCCTGGAACTTTGGGACAAACCGCAGTGCCATGCTCAGCACCAGCGAGAGAGCCGGTATGAGCCTTCCAAACAGGTAGACAAATTTGTCCGAGGTCATCACCGCTGTGTAACAGGAAAACCATGTCACCACTGCGGCCAGCATGGCTGCCGCCGCTAATCCATACAGGATACTCTCCAATGTGAGCGGATTTCCCGAAGGCAGGTATGTAAGCAGGGTCGCCCCCTCATGGTTGAAGGCCGGGTTGATCAGGGCGGCCATCGCCATCATGGGGAGCATAAAGACAAGCGAGAAGCGTATCGCCTTCCGCCCCCTCAGATAGACCGCATAGGCCAGCGCCGACCCAAGGGAAATGCCGAGGCTGACCGGGTGCATGAAAAACATTGTAAAGGCTATCACCATTCCAAAATACAGAAAATTTATTATTGGGTGATAGCTGGAAAAGGTATCTCTATTTCGGATAAGGCATCCCCTCTAAACACCGGGTACGGCAGTCAGCCGTACCCGGTGTGCATTTCTGTTGCGAGGCATTCCCGGTATGCACGCTACTCGGCCTACTCTGCCCGCGGCTCCTGTTCATGCCTCGCTATCTCGCCGGCAATCTCTTGAAAGCGGCCAGCAAGATAGCCATAGTTGTCCCTTTGGTGCGGTATCAGGCATTTGCTGCAATCCTTAACGCCGTTCTCCAAATGGTGAAGCATCTCCGCACGTTCTGCCCAGCATATACATCGGACGATAGCGGAACAGGCGGCTGAGTTCCATCCCTTCCGCATGGAGCGGCAGGGATAGCGTTCCCACGCCTTATTGGAGGAGAAAGAAAACGTCCTGCCTTCCCGGTATTGCAGTTGCTACACTCCCTGCAGTAGTGCAGGAATCGTCCCGCAACCACGCACTCGTTCAGATAGGTTCTTACAGGAACGGCAACTGCATTTGCCTCTACCGTATACGGCATGAGCATTATCCCTCTGAAAGAATTTCAGATCACTCTCCAGTCGAATAAAAACCGCCCACATCCACACCCAGGTCGCAGGTGTAGACCCACTCTATTACATCCCCCTCTTTGAGCTGATAGCGTGAGCAGCCATAATTGGGGAACCACCCGTTCACTTTATACATCCAGCCGGACAGCTCGCCGCAGTCAAACTCATAGAGGTTGTTAATCCCCTCAATATAGGCGGAGTTGTACATCGGTGTATCCTCAAACTCCATGTGGATGCCGGCCTTCCGCATCTCACGTTGGAGCACATTGAACACACTTTCACCCTCGTAGAACGTAACGGTCGTCGCAGGGAATATGACTCCGTCTTCCGGCACCAGCTCCACTTTTTCCGGGTCCAGCCAGTCGATGTTGTCCAAAATAGTATTGCAGCGGACAGAGAGCGTACAGGTATGGGTCACATCGGAGAACTCCACATCCTGCGGCTCCACCGGCAGAGGCTTTCCTTCCGGCACTGGATCCGTAAGATACTTGTCCTTTCCAGTCTCCGGATTGATCTCCATGCCGTTGGCCTCTGAGTATTTCCTGTCTCCCTTTTCCACACCGGCGGAGGAGCCGCCCGCAATGGCTTCTGCCGCCGCAATTTTTTCCTCCGCCGTCATTCCGCCTTCCAGCCCGCCGGGCCGGGATGCCAGCCCCTCCGGCGAAGGCGTTGGTGTCTCTGGAGCCGCAGACTCCGTGGGTGCAGGAGTTTCCGAGGGCTTCGGGGTTCCCGGAGACGCAGGGGTTTCCAAAGCCCCTGCCGTCTCCGTCGGCTCTGGGCTATTGCCATCTTTCCCTGTTTCCTCTGGTGTTTGGCTGGGCTGTATGCTCTCCAGCACCGGGCTGCTCTCGCGGACGCCTACTGTCCATCCCTGGAGTCCCGGTGCATTGCCACCATACCAAAAGGCCGCCGCCAGGATCACCAGGATAGCCAGCGCCCCGATTACCTTCCCCTTCGTCAGCTTCATTTCTTTTCTTCACCGTCCTCCTGCGGCATATACAGGCAGTAAGCCGGACACAGTTCTCCCATATAGATCCACACGTTTTCGCCCATATCAATAGGTTCAGAGAACGTCAGATTCGGAATCAGGAGCTTCAGTGTAGTCCGTTTGCGCCCACTTATGTTCACACCTTCCGCTGTGGGCGTCTTCTGGAATTCCTCCACTCGTTGGGACAAATCCGGAATTGCCAGCTCCCGTGCAAGTTTGGGCAGAACCTCTTCTTTCCGACAGCACACCACATTATTCTGGTTCCTGAACCAGCTCTGATTCAGCATGGTTCTTTTCACTCCTATACAATAAATTTACAGCAGATTGGCACTGCTTAAAAGGTTGAACAGCATCTGAGCCACCTCGGCCCGGGTTATAGCCTCCAGGGGCCTAATGTTCAGCTCAGCCTGGTTCAAAATTTTCTCCTGATAGCAGAATGCCAGCGGAGCGCGGGCCCATTCGGCGGTACTCATATAATCAGGGAACTGCGCCAGCATATTTCGGGTTGCTGCATTGTCCATTTCTGTCTCCAGTCCGCACAGCTTGGCTGCACGGGAAACCATTACCGCGGCCTCCTGGCGGGTGATCGTGCCGCTGGGGTTGAACCGGCCGTCTCCAACTCCGGTAATAATGCCGCAGGAATAGGCTGTCCCCACATAGGGCGCATACCAGGCCTCTGCGGCAACGTCAGAAAAGCTGTTCTTCCCCTCCGGTGTGAGCCCGAGTGCCCGCACCACGATTGCAGCAAATTCGGCACGCGTCATGCTTCCCTCCGGGTCAAAGCTTCCATCGGACTTGCCGTCAATAATGCCGCGGGCGGCCAGCGCCTCAATGGCAGGCTGATTTTTATGGGCATTGACCCCGGTAATGTCATCGAATGTTTTGCCCATCTGAGTGATAGGGCTGGAATGGACTGCCGGATCTTTCCCCTCCAATCCCGCTCCTTTGGCAGGACCTGTCGCCGGTCCGTCTGGGATGGTTCGGGCATCGCTCATCCGGTAGAGGCTGTTTCTGCCGTCCTGAAGCCGCTGGGCGGCAATAAGGCCATAGAACGCCTGCTCCGATGCCATCTGATTGGAGCCGGAGCCGTCTGCCGTGTGCAGGAACCCGTTTCCGGGCAGATAAAAGGTCATCAGATTGTCCAGGAGCGTGTTTCCGTTTTTGACAAAACGGGGGTCGTCCAGCGGAATTCCCAGCTCGCACAAAGCTACGATAATCTGGACACAGCTCTCGGAATTCCTAGTCCCCCAAGAGGAAAAACCGCCTTCGCTGTTCTGCTTCTTGGACATGCACGCCAGCGCTTCCTCCGTCGCCTTTGCCACTGCTGGCTGATCCTGATACTTGGCCAGCGCCTGCAGCGCCATCCCTGTGATGTCCGGGTCGGATACGCCGTCTCCGGAGGATGCCGCAGAGGTTCCTCCGAAAAGGCTCCACCCTCCGTCAGGCAGCTGGCACTCCAATATGCGGTCTATGTACATCTGCCGGGTCGCCTGTGTCTCTGCCCCTGGGTTTTCCGGCATGGGGTAATCTCTGGAGTCGAGCGCAATCAACGCCCAGATGGGGCCGTTAAGGCCCTGCCAGATGGTCTTGTCATAGTCGCCCAGCGGTTTAGTCAGGTCATATCCCCCCACATTTCTGGCGTCCTTCCCAATCGAGCTGAGGGCGACAATCACCCGGGAATACTCCGTATATTTCTTATCGTGCAGCTTGCCGTCGCAGGCCTTCACATATGTCTCCACAGTGGCATAGTAGTCCTGATAATAGCTGTCCGGTACATCGTACCCGCTCCGGGCCAGCCCCAGCACAGCCCATTCACCGCCGATAGACCCTACCTGCGGGTTCTGAACGGTGCGGTACATATATTCTGCGGTATCCTGCACCGCATCGTTCAAGGTCTCTTTGGATACGGCCGCCTGTGCTCCCGTCAACAGGCCTGTGGTCAGGGACAGGGCAAGCACAAATGCGAATCCGCGCTGTTTCCATTTCTTCATATGACCGAGTCTCCTTCTGCTTTTTCTTCGGAAGGCCCTGCAGGTTTCCCCCAGGCACTGAGCCAATAGCTCCACAAATGCTTCATGGCAAGCTTGCTAAGGACGGGTATGCCCATCAGCTCCATGGCCTTTTTATTGCTGCATCGCTTTTTTTGAAACAGCATCTTGAGCTCCGGCGGGATTTCTTCTTCCTCCGGTGGGCGCCAGCTCTCTCTGACAGATCTGCACATATGTTCCGCCAGTTCTGCCTCCCGCTCCGTCAGGGGAGAACCAATCCGTTCACAATACGCCCTGAATCCGTCAGCGGATACCCGCTCCGGCCAGTCTGGCGGCCACCGCTTTTGCTCTTCCAGCCTCTTCCGAAATCCTCTGGCGCCCAGCAGGCTTTATTGATGTTTCCAAACCGCTGCTTCAAATAAACCTGGCGAATGGGGCTGAGCTGATATGTCCGAGGCTTATGCCCCGGATGGTCCATTGTCACCACCACAGCCTCCAAAAGCGCCTCATCCGTATAGCTCTCATAAATCTGCCGGCCAATATTCCCTTTGGGGTCAAAAATTCTCCACAGGTCCGGATCCATCGCCTGTCTGGAAGTTCCCTGCTCTCCCCGGCTTTCCTCGTCCAGCTCTGAGAGCCACTGGCGGTATCCCCGCAGCTCTTTTTCCGTCAGCTTTTGCTCTTTGAGCATTATACCGCTCACCTCAACAAGTAAAGGCACGCTCTCCCATTGGGTGAACGTGCCTTGTATCGGTACATCCCACCCATTTTTCCACAATCAGGTCTTGCCGACTGGACGGCGGGGGCAGGCCCGTACCGGTTTCCCGGAGTTTCACCCAACTGTGTTTTCTGTTTGATTGTGGGCAGGGCCGCCCGGCAGGTCGAATTCGGTCTGCCGGGCTCCTGCTCGAGTAAGGAGGGGCTCCCTCTATCCTTACCGGGGGAGCCCCCATACAGCCCGGCCTGGTTTTGCAGACCGGAGCCAAACGGGGCCTTTATGGTTCTTCCAGAGTCTCAGGCCTTCTCCGCCTTGCTCTCCAGAAGCCGCATCAGAATGGCGGCAACCTCAGCGCGGGTGGCCTGGCCCTGCGGGTCCAGACGATTTCCATCCTTTCCGGTAATCAGCTTCTCCGCATAGGCCCACTCCATAGCCCGGGTTGCCCAGGCGGAGGTATCCGCACCGTCGGCAAAATCCTGTAGACTGGCTGTTTTGCTCACATCCCAGCCTTTGAGCTTTGCATAGCGGTACAGGATGGAGGCAATCTGCTCACGGGTCACGCTGCCCTCCGGGTCAAAGCCCGCACCTGTGCCGCTGACGAGACCAGTCTGGCTGGCCCAATCCACAGCCTCGGCGTACCACGCATCCGGCTTCACATCCGGGAAACCGGATGCGCCAGACGCCTCAGGCTCGCCCTCCAGCCGCCACAGCGCCGTAACCAGCATCGAGCGGGTCATGGGGCCGTTGGGAGAGAAGGTGGTTTCACCCGTTCCGGTCAGGATACCGTTCTGGTAGGCATACACCACCGCGCCGTAGAACCAGTCCTCCTCCTTCACATCCGTAAAGGGCATATCCACCACCTCGACAGGCAGCGCCACGAAGGTGCTCAAGTGGGTGGTGGTCAACTCAAGGAAGCGCTTTCCACCAGTCTTGACACACTTGCCCACCAATTGTTCCACAGAACCGTCGTCGCTGATCTGATAGACGACATAGCTCTTGCCCACCTCAAACGCCTTGTTCTCCACCGGCAGATAGAGGGTGATGGACTTGCCGCCGAAAGCGGTTACCTTCTCCTTGCCGGAGCGGATGGTCACCTCGGTCACAGAGCAGTCCTTCAGGGCCTCCTCGGTCACATCCTTCTGTCCCTTCAGCAGCCCACCGGCGTTCTCAGCTTTACCGGCGGCCACCGTCACGGTGACCGCGCCACCCTCCGTCGTTTCGGAAATGGAGGTCAGGACATCCCGGGACAGAAGCACCCGGCCCAGATCGCTCTGTATGGATACACTCGCCTTTGTCTCTTCCAAAATAGCATCCACGGCGCCCTTGGGGAATGTGACCTCCAGGCTGGTGGCCTCACTGTCCATCTCGGGAGAGATGGCAATGATCTCCGCCTCGCCTTCCACTGCATTCTCGATCATCGTTTCGATCTCTTTTTCGGTAAGCTCCACCTTGGCGTTGCCGTCCTTATCCACATTGGCCCCCGGCTTCACATCCACGGTTGGAACGTCCGGCTTTTCAGGCTGCTTGTCAAAGTCCTCCTTGGCCAGCGCGGTTTTCGCGCTGTTAATTTTACTTTGGCTGGCCTCAGGGTCCGTCAGAACCTCCATGGCGTCCATATAGACCTCGTTGGCCTCCAGAACCTCGTCGTCGTACTCGCTCCGCAGCTCGGCCACGGCCCAGGTAAGGGAGCCCTTGTCACCCACGTTCACGATACTGGAACTGCCCCAGGCGGTATTGTCTGCGTTCAAGTCTGCGCCATATCCCCAGACGGTGAACTGCCAGCGCATGACCTCGCCGTCCGACATCTGCCAGTTCGAAGCGCCCACGCCGGGGAAGTCGTTGTCCACGCTGTACATCCAGCCGGACATGTTGTGGTAATCAAACTCGCTCAATGTCTTATCGCTGCTGTCACCCATGTTGACGGAGCCGGCATGGTCCAAGATGTACTGTGGGATTTTGGCTTTGGTCTGGTTCACAGGCTTCACACCGGCCAGGTAGAAGCTGTTGGTAATGCTTCCGGTGTTCTCCCAGTCGTAGCCGTTCTCTCTGAGCAGGTCGGTAATGACCACGCTGGCGGGGGTACGGTCATCCACAGTGACCAGGGTCGGCTTAATCAGATAGCCCAGACTCAAGGTGTTTGCGTCCATAGACACCGCCACCTTGATCCGTCCGGCGTGGTCAGCAGGGATGGCCTGCATAGCGGCCAGCGCCTTGTTCAGGGCCGCGATGATGTTATTTTCGATGAAGTCCTCGGCGGGCAGAGCGGCGTTGATATCCGCAATTCCCTGCTCATATGCGGCCACCAGCTTTTTCCAGTTTGCTTCGCTGTAGTCGCTTTTCTTATACTTGTTAAATGCTTTTTCCAGGTTGTCCAGGGCAGATTCCCGGTGATACTGCATCTCCGGGTCGTCGGGGGCCACGGGGCCGGTGCGCTCCGTCCACTTGGCGTAGAGCATGATGCCTTTCCCCGGCATCCGGGCGGTATTGGCGTCCCACTTCTTGCCCTCGGTACAGGCCGCATCATAGTACCAGCCGCCGAAGGCATTGCCGCTCTTGGCAACACTGGGCACCTTGGACGAATCCACCTCGCTGAGGATGGGGGCGGTCATGGTTTTCAGCGAGTCATCTTTAAACGTGCCGCCCTGGGCGTCAAAGGTAATGGTTGCGTCATCCACCGAGAGGTAGATCGCGCCCGCGCCGTCTTCGCCGTACATGGCGCTGACGCCGTCTATGACGCCGCTTAAGGCGGTCACACCGTCAGGGCGGATTTTCTTGCTCAGGTCGTTGGGATCCTCATTGGGGTCGTTGAAGTCGGCCATAACCTGATAGACCCACTTCTTCCCATCCCACTTGTAGACGTAGCTGCCGTTATAACCGTTGACCGCGAGATAGTTCCGTCCTTCGCCCGAACCGTTGACAAGCGCATAGGGGATCCCGTCCTGGTCCAGCCCGAAGAATCTGCTCTGGGCACTATTTGCATTATTAAGGTGCAGCCCTTCCAGCGACAGCTTCGTTGCGGAGCTGCCATCCCACAGGTACGGGTCATAATTATTTTTCCCTGCCATGAGGAGCAGTTTGCCGTCGGCGTTGCCGCTCGCCACCTCGAGCGAGCCGGAGATGTTTGCGGTTTCTACCTTGTTCCAGGTTGTACCATTGTATTGGTACAGGCCGTCGGCCGCCCCGGCGTAGATCTCCGTGTCGCTCACCCGGTAGAAGGAGTTGAACTCCACATCATTCTCAATCCACTGCATCCCGTCCCAGTGACCCCGGTACTGCCAGACGGTGCCGTCCGAGAGGATGACCAACGCTTCGTTGTAGAGTCTGGGTATGCTATAATCGGGGCCAGAAGAGTTTTTCTGATAATCGGAGAAGCAGGAGTCCTCCACCTGGCTCCAGGACGTCCCGTTGTAGCGGTAGAGGAAATGGCCGCCTCTAACCTGCGTGCCCTCGGGGGCGGAGACATAGCCCGGCGAGGTGACCTTATCGATCTCCTTCCCCACCTCGCTGACAGCGGCCAGCAGGCCGCCTTGTCCATCCGGCCCCACGGCGAGGACGCCAGCCGCGTCTCCTTCCGCGGCGGGCAGGCCGTCGCTGATGCTCATCAGATCCCGGTCCCCGCTGTCCGCCCAGGTGTAGACGCCGTCCTTACCGTAGAAGTACAGTTCGGCCTCTCCGGTCTCCGGATCGGTCCAGCCGGACACCCCGCGGATGTCGGGCCCCGCCTCTGTGGTGGAGCCTTCGGTGCCGGCGGGTACGTTGGGGCTGGTCACATAGGTGAACGCGCTGTTGGCCTCGTTGGCCTCTGTCGAGATCTCGTAGGTCTTCTCCACCGTCTCCGTGGTGCCCGCGTTGGTTCGAACCGACGCCGTCACCGTCAGCTTGTCTGTGTAGGGCAGCGGGTCGATGGGGAGCCAGATGCAATAGGTTTTGCCGGCCTCCCAGTCCTGTGTAATGACGTTGCTGCTGAGAGGCGCTCCCTCTGCCAAGCTGCCCCCGTAGAGCGTGACGGTGAGCTGTCCGTCCGGGATCTTGGATGGTACGCTGAGAGGGAGGTAGAGCTGGGCCCGGCTGCCCGCCGGAAGCGTGTCCCCCTCCTTCTCTGCGAAGGACGGATTGACAGTGATCCCCGAAGATCCGCTTCCCTTCAGATACGCGCCCTCGCCCAGGGTGACCTCCGCCAGCTTGAAGTGAGCGGTAAAGGTCACGCTCTCCATGCCCTCGGCCAGGGCCACCGTCATGGGATTGGCCGTCTCGTCCCAGTCCCGGGTCAGTTCCTCCAGGTTTATCGTCTGGAGGCCATTATTCTCCACGGGAGCGGGGGACTCCTCCACACCGGGGGTCTCCTCCACGTTGGGGGTCTCCTCCACACCGGGGGTCTCCTCCACACCGGGGGTCTCCTCCACACCGGGGGTCTCCTCTACATCGGGGGTCTCCTCTACATCGGGGGTCTCCTCCGCGTTCAGGCGCAGCAGAGCCACCGGGGAGGGTGCAGCCGCTTCCGCCCCGGTGGCATCCTCCGCCCCGTCCGGGGCAGGCTCGGCTGGCGCAGGCTCTTCCGTGGGTGCGCCGGTCTCATCCGGCGGGGTCTCCGTCCCGTCGGCAGCTTCCTCCGGCGGCGCAGTTGTCTCCGGCTCGGAGGGGGCGGGCTCCGGCGATTCGGCAGGGGGCTCCGCCTCGCCGCCATCCTCCGGCATATCCTCATCCGGAAGCGCCTGCTCCTCCGGCGCGCTGTTTTCCGCGCCGGTTGGAACGACCTCCCAGCTCCAGTAGTCAAATACATAGAGTTCATCCGGCGTGGCCGTCAGGGTGTACTGATCCGCGCCGCCGGAAGAATTTTCATAAGTAAATGCGGCCGTTCCGTTCGTCTCTGCATTCACTGTGGGAACACGGCGCTCCCGGAAGTAGGCGGTAAAGTTGGTGTTCTTCGTCAGGTTCACGGTATACGGATTGTCATAAATGCGGTCAGAACTTCCCTCCGCGAGCCAGTAGTCGAACGCGTAGCCCTCCGCCCCCATAGCGGCGAGTACATATTGATCGGCCACGGTACCTTTCAGTGCCTCTGCCGTACCACGTCCCTCCTGTGCGACGGATACGGTCGCGGAATACGTTGATTCAGCCGGTGCTGGAGCGAGGATGATCGTGCTCCCCCCACCAAGCCCATAACCACTATTGAGGATTCGGGACATACTCGTCATTTTGAAAGACAACTTGTTGCCTTGAATCGTTATAAAAGTTTTTTCCTCCGTATTTG
>OJRZ01002795.1_pt1 | contig 10258 bp, 9 predicted proteins | sample 1599291 | NCBI WGS metagenome assembly OJRZ01 (sample SAMN04168657, study PRJEB22393) | human gut metagenome | biome: human gut microbiome; feature: stool | host: Homo sapiens | collected 2014-03-20
GAGAAATAGAGATGGGGAAATTGATGATTCTTATGAGCATAAATAGTTTTCTTCTGGTAGTTTTCTTTTTGTCAGTAAAAGAGACTAGAGCGTGTTTGAAAAACATTTTAAGTTGTTCATTTTAACCAAATTAATATCGAGACAATACATAAGAAGCCTAAGTAGGTGAATGCTAATTTATCATAACGTGTTGCTATTCGGCGAAATGCTTTCAATTTCAGAAAGTAATTTTCGACCAGATGTCTTTCCTTATAAAACCACCAATCGCAGCGACGTTCAAATTTAGCTCCTCGGCGGGATGGAATGGTTGGTTCACCGCCATGATCGTAAATGTAATCTATCAATTGATTACTGTCGTATCCACGGTCTGCCAGAACTTTGCTTCCATCTATTTCGATATGATCCAGTAAAGGAATTGCATAATTGATATCATTACGCTGCCCTTCACTGATCATAAAGTACACTGGATAGCCATAAGAATCTACTATTGCATGGATTTTGGTACTGGCTCCTCCACGGCTGTGTCCGATTTCATTCGAGGCCCCCCTTTTTTAGCACCTGCGCTATGTTGGTGAGCCTGAACAATGGAAGCGTCTATAGATAATTCTTCCAGTTCAGCCTCCAGGCTTAGAATGCGAAAAATATTATCCAGAATCCCGTCATCAATCCATTTACGAAAACGACTATATACAGTTTGCCAGGAACCATAACGTTCTGGAAGATCTCGCCAGGGTGCACCACTGCGTGCTAACCAGACCATCCCATTAAGAATGATGCGGTTATCTTTTCGTGGACGTCCCTGCTTTCCTGTATTTTCAGGAGGGAGTAATGGTACAATACGGTTCCATTCTTCATCTGTTAACTCATATCGTCTCAACATAGTGAACACCCCTTTTTCTTTATTTTATCATGAAAAAGGGAAATGAAACATGCGTTTTGTGCAATTTTTATTTTTCAAACACACTCTAGAGCGTGTCGCTCTAACAGTTTCCTGTGTAACCGTATCACAAATTCCAGATAATGTCAAATTTTTATCAAATTTTGTCCTACTCGACATTTTTTAAGGCTTCATCCATAGGAACCTTCTTCACTCTCCGAAATTCCAGCAAAGCAACGATTCCGTATGTAATGATTCCTGCTGCAAACATCTGCACATAGATCATCGGGTCGATCCAGAGCGTGATCCATCCGGAAATACTGGACAGCATCATCTCCCGAAACAGAACTTTCATGATTACTGTTTCTAGCGGCAGACTCAAAAGCAGACAGAACACCACCACCAAAGACGTGGACATAATATATAGCTTGCTGATCTCGCCATTTGTATAGCCCAGGATTTTTACCATTGAAATAGACTGGGCATTTTTTTCGATAATGATCTTGGAAAGAAGATAGATCAGTACCATATAGATCATAATGGCAAATCCGTTTACCATACCCATCATACTTCCCATGGATACATCCAGCTGTCTGGAGATCTTTGTCAGTGCATCAAGGTCAACTACAGATCCTATATACTGGCTCTTGATATCTGTAAGCTCTGTATCTGAGAAATACCCACTGTAATAATCCTCTCCCAGATCAAAAATATCATTCAGTTCACTGCGGGGCATAAACACACACAAGGCAGCCGTATAACCATAAACTCCTGCTATTTTAAACGAATATTTCTCTTTTTCGTATTTTTCTTTCAGAGTGATGGTATCCCCCACATGAAGCAGGAATTTATCCGCATATGCGCTCGAAATATAAACTGCTGCGCTTTCTTTTTCTGCATTTGCCGTATTCTTGTTATCTGCTTTTTCTTTATTCACCGCTTCATCTTTTTTATCTTTTGTATTATTAAAATCTATCGTTACATACCTGCTGTCCGGTTCGATCCCGTAAAGCAGTACTTCCTCACTCTTATATTTTCCTGGCAGTGTATTCAGGGAATAAGCAGAAAATTCCTCTGCATCTTCATTGTCTGTTCTGGAATCCATATAAAACTCCAGCAGAGAGATCAGACCGTCAAATTTATTTCCACTTACTGCGCTGACCGGAACCTGAAGCATATACTGGTATTTTGCCAGCATATTGTTCTGGATTTCCACCTGGTAATGGGACAGTGCCGAAGGAAGCAGCAATCCGAACATCAGCAGCAGATTTGCAAACAGGATCCCGATAAACAGAACCATATAATTACTCATATTCTGAAAAATCACCCGAAGCCGGAATCTGGAAAAGATTTTCATCTTCGGACTCAGATAAATTGCCCTCTTCTGCTTTCTTCCCGACAGATCCCTGCGCAGGAATTTTAACGGTGACAGCTTCAGCTTATGTCTGAGCACTCCGTAATTTACCACCAGCATAATAACTACCGGAACCAGAGTTGTAAGCCCAAATGCCTCCCCATTCCATACGGTCACATAAGTCGGAAGACTATAGCTTCCATAATACATATCTGCACATACATCCTTTAATACAGTGTATCCAAGGATATTTCCGATCAGTGCACCCACAAAAGTAACCAGCACCGGAAGTGTCATATAGTGAAGAATCAGTTCCTGTCTGGTATATCCGGACGCACGTAAGGTACCGATAACACCGGCTTCTTTCCGTATCGTATTGCTGATGGTAATTCCGAATACAAAGGCCATAATCACCATAATAATATAAAGAAGCATGATCATCATGGCCTTGTCTCCACCCATATCATCCCCTGTAAAAGTAATGGCCTGATTCAGATACCGGGGTACAAAAGCCTCCAGTGTGACAATCTTTCCCATATCCTCCATCAGATCCTCGGAAACTTCTTTCTCTTCCTTTTCTGTCTTCGGTTTTTCGTCATAGATCCAGGAATAATTGTACTGCAGTTTTTCCTGCTCCAAAGAATCAAACTCCTCCTCAGTCACAACAGAAACCCCAAATTTCACAGCATCAAACATGGAATCGTTGTTATTCTGAAACAGGCAACTGTAGTCGGAAAGTGCCACCAGGCCGGTAATTTTCCAGGTTCTTTTTCCGCTCCGGAGCGTATCTCCCACAGACAGATTGTTGTTGTCTGCATACATTCTGTCAATGGCAATCTCTCCTGTCCCGGCAGGCAGCTCTCCCTTCATCAGGCAGACCTTGTCCACCTGCTGCCTGTTTTTAAAAAAACGCATGGTGCTTCCATTATCCAGAGGTTCCTCCACATAATAATTATCATACAACTTCACACCCAGCGCCTCTATTTCTTCTCTCTGGGTTTTGTGGACTTGCTCTGCTGTGCGAAAGTTTCCGTCTTCTATGTTGTACTTCTCAAAACCTTCATTGTAAGCAATAAGCATACTGTTATCTGCAACCAGAAAGCCTGACACAAATCCAATGGATGCAACCATCAGGATAAATACAACCAGATACTTGCCCAGTTCTCCCTTCAGTTCTCTGGGCAGACGTTTGCGTAAAGGATTTTTCATCATATGCCTCCTTACCAGTCAAGCTCTGCTGCCGGGATCTTATGCTCATTGAGGTAATTTTTGCGGATCATCCCATCGCGAAGCTTCACCACCCGGTCAGCCATATCTTTGATGGCATCGTTATGCGTTACCATGACGATGGTGTTGCCGTATTTCTGGTTTACCGTCTCGATCAGCTTCAGGATTTCCTTGGAGGTATTATAATCCAGGGCTCCTGTAGGCTCATCGCAAAGAAGAATATCCGGATTCTTTACAATGGCTCTGCCAATGGCAGTCCTTTGCTGCTGACCACCGGAAAGCTGATTGGGAAGCTTTCTTTGGTGCTCATAGATTCCCAGCGTATGGAGCAGTTCATCTACATCCAGAGGCTTATCACTGAGATAGGCTCCCACCTCTATATTCTCCCGCACTGTAAGATTGGGGATCAGATTATACATCTGAAAAATATATCCCAGATGCTTACGCCTGTACAAAGACAGATTCTTCTCCGACATATCTGCCAGACGCTCCCCGTCTATGACCAGATTTCCCTCGTCTGCACTGTCAATCCCACCGATAATATTCAGAAGCGTAGACTTACCCTATCCTGTCAAGTAATATCCAAAAAAAATTGTCGATTTTTGCAATTAAAAGAAACCATTCTTATCGCTTCTTCTGTACTGGAAAAGAATTTTTCCTTTCCAACTCCTGTCCTTGCATTTCCATCTTTTTTATGAAGATGTGCTGCTGACTGTCAGTTTCATATTGAATTGCCACACCAAGATCTTTTTTCATAAATGCAGCAACTCCCATATCCGCAAGAACCTCCTGCCCTTCTTTCTCCTGAAAGCTGATTTTAGGGAAAGCCTCGGATAATTTTTCTGTAATATACAGTTCCATTTTTTCCAAACTCTCAAATGGCATAGCCTGTACTCTTTGTAATATCTCCTGCAAACGTTCCTCTCTCATAATACATCTGCAATGATCTACACCAAATACCATAGCAAGGCTGTGTCCGCAATCCCAGGATACATGAATCTGTCCGGCATCATCTACAAACTGTACGGTTCCTAAATCACCGGGACTCAGTTTTACATACGGATCAGCCTCCATATCTTCCAACTCTACCCGACACCCCGGTGGGTACATATTTCTTAACACAATTCTCTCCGCATTACTTATCACTGTTTTCTTCCTTTCTCCAATCCGGCTACCGTCCCAAAGATTTCTCTGGAACATTTCCCTCCAATAAATGCTCTCTTTCTTTATTCCATTCCAGCACCTTTTCCATAGCAGCTTCCAACTGATCTTCTACCGGTTCTCTTGTATAGGTTCTATATTCCTGAAAATATTCTTCCAAAGTGTTCTGCTGTATCTCCAGTTCCTCTTTATCATAACAATCCGGCTCTTCCAGTTCCTTCAACTCCTGCAAGATTTCCCAGCATTCCAAAACTCTGTCTATCTCCCGCATTTCAAGCAGATAAGATAAAAATGTTTCCTCTGGCATAATACTGAAATAGCACCGATCAAACCATTGCTCAATATACATGCGTTCATCAGAACCATTGGTATGTGTACCACAAATCAAATCTGCAACAAAGTTTTCAAACAGTTCACCAATTGATAGCCCAACTTTTCCAGACTTCCTACAGAGCTCTTCTACCTCATCTTGATACAACCTGATAGAAACAATTCGCTTCAGGCTTTTTTCATAGGGGTCTATATCTTCCCCTGTCTCGCAGAAATGCAGATATGTATCCGTATAAATGTTTTCCATATCGCAAAATCTCCGGCTCATTGCCACATAATCCTTACTTTCCCGGTCCCATTCCAGTCGGTAATGATGTTCCCTTGCATGTTCCTCTAAATCTTTCCGTATAATATTTCTGGTTGCTTCCGGCAACTCTGCAATAAAAATGCTTGTATCTGGAACTGCTAATACTCTTTCTTTTACCACATTTGTCCTCCCTGTTTGTAAACATTCCTTGCCGCCGGCTGGTTTCCCAATACGTCCATATAGAGGATAATTCCCTGCGGGTCCAGATGTACGGTCATAAATTTCTGTATTTCCTGTAACAGAGCATGATCGGAAAATCCAGCCGGACAACCAATAAAATCCCTGATTTTTTCTACAATGTCCGGTTTACGGAACTCCTGCAACACCAAAATCGGAATCGTGTGCTGCCCTCCCATAGCATCATAGGGCAACGCTTTCCGCAATTCTTCTAAGAGATGCCGGTAATAATCAACTACCACCTGGTCTGTTTTCCAGGACTTTTCCTCACAATCCCGGAGTAAAAAATCATACCCTTTTTTTGCCTGTTCCATTTCTTTCAGGATTTCTACTGCCTCCACAGAGCAATACCCTTTCTCTTCTATCAGTTCCATCAGTTCTTCCATAGAATATGTTTCAAGATACATGGCTCTTCCCCCATCTTCTTTGCCAAATTTTCTCCTAATACAAAGAAGAGGAAGACACCGCAGCGTTTTCCTCCTCTTTTATGAAATCTCCTTTACTGGAATCCAGGACAATAAGCTCTCCTGGTTCTTTCTTTTTTATCCTGCTGTTTCCAGAAATTCGTCCCTGTATTTCCATACAATTTCAATATGTTCCGGATCATAAAAATTTATGACTTCAATCAGCTCATGCAGAACTTCATAAGATAGCTCTTCTAATCCCTGATATTTTACAAAAAGTTGTAATCCTTCTGATTTCTCCTTTTGTTTTTCCTCCTCCCCTTTTAAAATTCTTGCTTCTATCTCCTGTATCTTTTGCTGATAAGCTGCTATTTTCTCCATACAAGTTTGTTTTCGTGCCAGGTAGTCCTTCAGGGAAATCTGTTCTTCTGCATATTGTTCATACAGTTCCATTTTCTCCTGTTTACAAAGTGCCAACTTCTTTTCATATTGCTTTTTTCGATATCGGAGTTTCGGAATATTCAAAGTCTGATTGGCTTTCTTTAACTGCTTTATGGTATCCTCTGCAAGGGCTACCTGCTGTCTTATCATAATTAGCACCAGTTCTTCCAACTCTTTCTGCTTATATTTCTTTGGATAACAGGAAGCATTGGGGGCTGTCGTAACACTTTTACAATAAATCGGCTTTTCTTTGTATTCTGTCCGTATCCGCATTTTCCGACCACAATGCCCGCAACGGATCAAGCCTGCAAAAATATTCTCAGAAGACGGTGTAGACCCATGATATTTTCTGTCCTTCTGTACCATGTCCTGGATCTCCTGAAGCTCCTGTTCCGTTACAATCGCTTCGTGTCCTCCTTTTACGCAAATCCAATCCTCTCTTGAAATATATCGGTACTCTCTTTTTGACGGAACCCTGGTTTCTGTTTTCCCTCTTACCGTCAGTCCTGCATAAACCGGATTAAACAAAATCAGCTTTACTAAATTTCCGTCCCAGAATTTCACAGATTTCTTTGCTTCCGGCGCCCAGCCTTTCCTTTGAAGATATACGGTAGGTGTTTCAACTTCTTTTTTATTCAGGTCCCTGGCAATGTCTGCATAGGTCTTTCCTTCCAACCTTTGGTCGAAAATCCCCCTTACAACGGAAGCTGCCTCCATATCCAGATGAAGTTTTGTATGAACACCGTCATGGAAGCAATATCCGTATGTTGGGATTGAACCATGATATTGTCCCATTTCAGCCTGTTTCCTCATAACTTTTTTGATATTGTCGGAACAAATCTGGGGATAAATCCCATTGATCAGGTTCTTAAATTTAATCTCCGTATCCTTTCTTTCGGAAGGTTTCTGGCTGCTGTCATAAAAATCATTGATTGAAATGAAACGCACCCCAAGGAACGGAAATATTTTTTCGATATAGTTTTGTGTTTCTATGGTATCCCTTCCCAGGCGGCTCAAATCTTTGACAATGATACAGATCCGTTTTCTCCTGGTAATCAGCCCCATCATGCGCTTAAATTCCGGGCGGTCAAACGTTGTACCGCTGTAACCGTCATCTACAAAGAAGAAAAGCTTTGCCCCTGCAAACTCCGGCTGGTTTTCTACAAAGTGCTGAATTAAAAGCCTTTGATTTTTAATGCTGTTGCTTTCCTCCATTTTTTCTTTATCATCTCTGGAAAGACGCAGATAAGCAAAAACAAAATCACACTGCATACGGAAGACCTCCTTCCATATTGTCCAGTTCTTTTTCCAGCTCCTTTTCAAATAAATCCCCAAACCAGAACACGATTTCCACATAGTCTTTGGAATATACCGTAATCTTTTCAATAAAACGGTCCGCAATTCCTTTCTCTATCTTCTGAAATCTTTGGTACTTTAGAAGTTCCTCTGTCCAATCCATTCTTGCCTTCACCTGATCTAACAGGTGCTGTCCACGAAGCTGTATCTGCTTCATATTCTGCCTGGCTGCTTGCTGTTCTTCCTGATAGATTGATTTAATCTCCTGATATTCCTTGCAGTCCAACAGCCCGGTAGCATAATGCTCAAACAAGGTTTCCAGTTTTCTTCCATATTTCTCATACTTCTGTCTGGCATTTTTTATTTTTTCTGCTACCTCCTGCTCCAGCTTTTGATAAAACTCTGCACCATAGGTTTTCTTACTTTCTACAGCAAGCTGGATCTGGTAGCGGAGTGCTGCCTTGACTGCCTGATTGATGTAGATTTCATTCACCGTCCGGAAACATTCCGTATGATCGGTAAGGGAAAAGGAAGGGCATTTATAAACCATATATTTGTGTTTCTCATTGCCTCCGCTCCTGCTCCTTCCAAGACGTCTTCCGCAATGCCCGCAGAAAATCCTTCCCTTAAAAGGGCCATCTGCCCCCTGTTTTTCTTTTGGGTTTGCAGCCCAGTTATCCAACGTATCTTTCCAGCGTTCCTTTGCAATTTCCTGTGCTTTCTCATAAATCGCCCGTTCCACAACTGCTTCCCAGGCATTTTCACACACTTCCCACTGCTCTTTTGGTATCATCTGAAGGGGAATATTCTGCGCAAGCATCTGTTTTGTTTTCCCATAAACAGCAGCACCTATATAAACGGGGTTCTGTAAAATCTTCCTGATACCGTCTGATCTCCATAACCGCCTTTTTTCCGGCTCCTTTCCCTGTTTCCTTTTCTGGTAGCTGTCCTCCGGTCCTAATACCTTTCTGCCATTCAGTTCCCTTGCTATATCATAGCTTGACATTTCTTCAAACACATACCAGTAAAAAATCTGCCGGATTATTTCTGCTTCCTCTGGTTCCGGCACCAGCTTCTTACTGTTTTCCTCTGCTCTTTGGTATCCATAAGGAGGTCTGGAACCCCAAAACTCTCCCCGTTCCCTGGACAGCCGGTGCGCCTGTACCAGTTTCTCTGAAACTTCCCTGGCATAATAATCATTCATAAAGTGTTTCAAAATATTGGTGGTCCTGTTTTCTACACAAGCTGGGTTTGCGCTGTCATATTCGTCCATAACGGAAACAAACCGGATATTTAAGGTTGGGAAAATCACATCAATCAAATCTACAGCATCTAAGGCGTCCCTTCCAAAACGGGCAAAATCCTTTACAATGATGCAGTCAACCTTTTTATTTGCCACATCTTCCATCAACTCTTCAAATGCGTCCCTTTGGAACGTTGTACCTGTCACACCATTATCCGCATAGACTTTTACCACCAGCATTTCCGGGTGTTTCTTTGCGTAGTCTTCACAGATCTGTTTTTGGATATAAATGGAATCCCTTCTGCCATGCCCTCCGTCCTTTTCGGAAAGCCTTACATAAATATAGGTTCTCAGATACTTAACTTCTGGCTTGCTGCTTTGTCTTCTCTGTCCTCTTTTGCTTACCTTAGGCACTTGCTTCCGCCCCCTTTCCTTTCAGGAAGGCTTCCACACGCCGGTCCGGCTTTGCCCTGTTTACCGTTTCCAGCAGTCCCAATACCTTTTCAAATTCATCTTCAAACCAAAAATGAATGATAATGCGCTTCTGTTCATATACCTCAATCCGCTTGACCAGATTTACCAGCATTAAGCGGTCCACTTCCGTCCGGTCCCGGTATTCCAGAAAATATTCCAGCCACTCCTGCTGTTTTTCAAGGGTTTCCTGCAAGTTTCGGATTTCCCTTTGCTGGCACTCCATTGCCTGCCGGATTTCCTCTAAAGACTGGTCATACTTTGCTTTGAAGGTTTCAAATTCTGTCCGGTCCAGGATTTCTTCTGCAAAACTGTCATACAGTTTTACTTTAATGTTTAAAATCCTCTGGCTCTCCTTTTCCAGCATCTCCAGTTTTTTGTCTTCTTCCAAAAGCCGCTGTCTTGGGATTGAGGCAGTTTTTACATACGCCAGTATCTCTTTCAGCTCCACCAGAACAGAAATATAATGCAGGATTGCCTCTGTCACAGCTCCTACCAGTTTTTTCTCACTGATACTATGGGAACTGCACTGCTTTTCATAAAGGGAAGTCGAACATACATAATAGTGGTGGACTTTATCCGGGCTTTTCAGTACCATGCTTTCTTTACAGTCCCCACATTTTACCAGGCCGGAAAGAAGCGCCAGCCCCTTTGCACCCCTCATGGTATCCATTTTCATCAGGTTGCCTACCACTTCATATTGATGTCTGTTGATAACCGGCTCAAAGGCATTTTCATACCGTATCCACTCGGCTTCCTCTTTGTGGATCACAACCTTTACTTTATGGTTTGGCGTTGTTGTTTTTCCCTGTATCAGCACTCCGGTATAGCGTTCATCAAGAAGGATACGGCGTACCATAGTTGGCATCCAGACCGGTTTTTCCGTCAAGCGGAACCCTGTCTTTAATTTCTGTTTTAAATATACCTGCTTATACCGAAGAGGCGTCAAGATCCCACGCCGGTTTAATTC
>OJRZ01002799.1_pt1 | contig 10233 bp, 3 predicted proteins | sample 1599291 | NCBI WGS metagenome assembly OJRZ01 (sample SAMN04168657, study PRJEB22393) | human gut metagenome | biome: human gut microbiome; feature: stool | host: Homo sapiens | collected 2014-03-20
AGCTGCCGGAGCGGTGCTTAAGCCGCAAGGCGGGAATTGTGCGGTGTTGCCCTATAAATTATTACGATATATACGCGAAAGGAGGCCCGGAGCCCCATTGATCCCACAGGAATACATACAGGAAGTGGTTGCACGCAATGATATTACCGAAGTAATCGGCCAATATGTGCAGCTGCGTCATCGCGGGCGGACCTATACCGGGCTGTGCCCTTTCCATAACGAGAAAACCCCTTCGTTTACCGTCTACCCGGATACCCAAAGTTTTTACTGCTTTGGCTGCGGTGCGGCGGGGGATGTGATTAACTTTGTGCGCAAAATTTCCAACCTGGGCTATGTGGAAGCTGTTAAACAGCTGGCGGGCCGCGCCGGGATGCCCATGCCGGAGGAGGACGACCAGGAAAGCCGTTCCCGCTCCCGCCTGTTGGAGATCAACCGCAACGCCGCGCGCTATTTTTATGACCAGCTCAACGCCCCAACGCCGGAAGCCGCCATGGCCCGCCGCTACTGGCGCGAAAAACGCGGCCTTTCGGATGCGGCCATCCGCCGGTTTGGCCTGGGCTATGCACCGGAAGATTTTGTCGGCCTTCTGCACTACCTGCGCCGCCGCGGCTTTACCGAGCCGGAATTGGAATCCTCCGGCCTTGTCAAGCGTAGCGCCAAGGGCAATCTGTATGATATCTTCCGCCACCGCGTGATGGTGCCCATCATTGATGTGCGGGGCAATATCATTGCGTTCGGCGGGCGCGTGATGGATGATTCCAAGCCGAAATACATCAACTCGCCCGAAACGATGGTCTACCACAAATCCCGCACGCTGTTTGCGCTGAATGTGGCAAAAAAATCAACGTCCAAGCGGTATATCCTCTGCGAAGGGTATATGGACGTCATCTCGATGCACGAAGCCGGGTTTGATACCGCTGTCTGTGCCTGCGGCACGGCTTTGACGCCGGAGCAGGTCAAGCTGCTGACGGAATACGCCGACGAAGTGGTGCTGAGCTATGACTCGGACGAAGCAGGCCAGAAGGCAACGGAGCGCAGTTTGGCGCTGTTTTCCGGTACCAATTTGCAGGTGCGGGTGCTGAACATCCCCGGTGCCAAGGACCCGGATGAATTTATCCGCACCTATGGCCGCGACCGGTTTGAAGCCGTGCTGGAAGGCACCGCAACCCCGCTGGAGTTCAAGCTGGCTAAGGCAGTGAAAAAATATGACCTGCGCAACGATGCCCAGCGCCTGCAATATGTGGATGAAGCCATCGGCATTCTGGCAGGCAGCGCGGTCAGCCCCACGGCGCGGGATGTGTATGCCGGGCGCATTGCGGAGCAGACCGGCATTGATAAAAAGGCTGTGTTGGTCCAGCTGGAAAGTGCCGTGCGCGGGGCCGGGCGCAGGGCGCGCCGCAAAGAGCAGAACGAACTTTCCCGCCAGGGGATTGCGGCGGATATCCGCGTGCCCTATGACCGCGGGGGCGAAGCTGCGCTGGGGGCCGCAAGCGCCGCCCGCCAGCTTGTGGCGGCTATGCTGCAGGATGCCGGCGCCATCCCCTACATCCGGGAGCGGCTGAACCTTGGCATGGTGGTGCTGCCGGAAATGCAGCAGGCAATCAAGGCGATTTACGACTGCGCCGCCCGCGGCCAGCCCGCCAACGCCACGACCCTTTCCCCCTTGTTGGAGGAAAAAGCCTACAGCCAGGTGATGCTGGCCCAGGCCCAAAACGCCGATACCCGCCTGACCCGCCGGGATATTGATATGCTGCTGGATCGTTTGCAGACCGCAAACCCCGAAAGCGCCCAGGTGGCAGGCACCACAGACGATGAATTCCGGCAGAAATTTGCCGCCCTTGCCCGCAAAAAAGTGGGCGAACGCCCGCCGGAAGAATAATTTCCACCCGGCCAAAACCATGTTGTTTTATCCCGTTCCAGTAAGATGGGCAGAATAAAAACCAAAGGAGAAACTACTTATGGCAGAAAAGAAAGATTCGATTCGCAACCTGATTGAACAGGGCCGCCGTGCAGGCAAATTGACCAGCACCGAAATCAGTGACGCTATGGAAGAAAGCAGCCGTGTTATTGACGCGGAGCAGATGGAAAAGCTGTATGAAGAGCTGGAAAGCAACGGCATTGAAGTGGTGGATGATGACGCCACTGATATGTCCGCTGTGGCCGATATGGGCGAGGAGGGGATGGATGACTTTGAGGATACCGTTACCTCGGACGGCATTACCATCGATGACCCTGTTAAGGTTTACCTGAAAGAGATCGGCCGCGTGCCCCTGCTGACCCCCGATGAGGAAGTGCAGCTGGCCCTGGATATCCAGAAAGGCGGCAAGGACGGCGAACGCGCCAAGCAGCGCCTGAGCGAAGCCAACCTGCGTCTGGTAGTTTCCATTGCAAAGCGCTATGTGGGCCGCGGCATGCAGTTCCTGGACCTGATCCAGGAAGGTAACCTGGGTCTGATCAAAGCGGTTGAAAAGTTTGACCATACCAAGGGCTTCAAGTTCTCCACCTATGCAACGTGGTGGATCCGCCAGGCCATCACCCGCGCCATTGCGGATCAGGCCCGCACCATCCGTATCCCTGTGCATATGGTGGAAACCATCAACAAGGTCAAAAAGGTTTCCAGCCAACTGCTGCACGAAAACGGCCATGAGCCCAGCGCCGAAGAAATTGCCGAGCGCCTGGATATGCCGGTGGACAAAGTGCGCGAGATTATGCGCGTGGCACAGGAACCCGTCAGCCTCGAAACCCCCATCGGTGAGGAGGAAGATAGCCACTTGGGCGACTTTATCCCCGATGAGGAAGCCCCCGTTCCCGCCGAAGCCGCCAGCCAGACCCTGTTGAAAGAGCAGCTGGCCGATGTGCTGAAAACCCTGACCCCGCGTGAAGAAAAGGTCCTGCGCCTGCGCTTTGGCCTGGAAGATGGCCGCCCCCGCACGCTGGAAGAGGTGGGCAAGGAGTTCAACGTTACCCGTGAACGTATCCGCCAGATCGAAGCAAAAGCCCTGCGCAAGCTGCGCCACCCCAGCCGCAGCAAAAAGCTGCGCGACTTCCTGGATTGATGCCGTGATTCTTATATAGAATAGAAATAGCAAATTAAAATCATCTGCACCCGTACTGCTGTTTGCCCGGCGGTGCGGGTGTATTTTTGTGTGCAGCAGGCATAAATGACAAAGCCACAGCATACGATTACCCTGATGATATAGGGGAGGGGATAACGATGTGTGGAATTGCCGGACAGATCAGCGCGGACCCAAATAAGATTGCAGCCAACTACCCAGCTTACTGCCGAATGCAGAAAAGCCTTGCACGCCGCGGGCCGGACCAGCGGGGAATGTACCTGCACGGCCATGCGGCGCTGATCCATGCGCGGCTGGCTGTGGTGGATCTGGAAAACGGCTGCCAGCCCATGGTGCTGGATCAGGGCGGGGAAAAATACATTCTGGTGTACAACGGCGAGCTGTACAACACGCCGGAGCTGCACGCCCAGCTTGCGGCTCTGGGCCATCGCTTTGTAAGCCATTCCGATACTGAGGTTTTGTTACATGCTTTTGCCCAGTGGGGGCCGGACTGTCTGGAAAAGCTGAACGGTATTTTTGCATTTGCTGTGTGGCAGCAGCGGGCGCAAAAGCTCTTTCTGGCGCGGGACCGCATCGGGGTCAAGCCGCTGTTCTATGCCCTGCGCGGGGACAGCCTGATCTTTGCTTCCGAGCTGAAAACGCTGCTCTGCCACCCGGAGATCCCGCCGCAGGTGGATGCCCATGGGCTGGCCGATGTGCTGCTGCTCGGCCCCGGCCGCACGCCGGGGTGCGGGGTGTTCCGCAATGTGCAGGAATTGAAGCCCGGCTGCTGCGCAGAATACACTGTGCCACAGGTTGGTGCGCCGCGCCTCACCGTGCGCCGCTACTGGCAGCTGACCGACCACGAACACCCCGATGATTTTACCCACACCGCAGCCAAAGTGCGGGACCTGGTGATGGATGCCGTCACGCGGCAGCTGGTATCGGATGTGCCGGTGGCAACCTTCCTTTCCGGCGGGCTGGATTCCAGCCTGATTTCGGCAATCGCGGATTCCCACTTTACGGCGCGGGGCAAAACGCTGCAGACTTTCTCGGTCGGTTATCAGGATAACAAAAAGTACTTCCACGCCACCCATTTCCAGCCCAGCCCGGATGCGCCGTATATCCGCACCATGAACCAGTTCTTGAACGCGCAGCATACCTGGGTAACGCTGGACAGCGAAGCACTGGCCGCCGCCCTGCTGGAAGCGGTGGACGCCCGCGACCTGCCCGGTATGGCGGATGTGGACTCCTCGCTGCTGCTGTTCTGCCGTGAGATCCGTAAAACAGCCACTGTGGCACTTTCCGGCGAGTGCGCGGACGAGATATTTGGCGGTTACCCCTGGTACAGGGATAAGACCGTGCGGGAGCGGTATGGCTTCCCTTGGGCGCAGAGCACGGCATACAGGGTCAGCTTTTTTAAGCCGGAGGTGTTCGGCGGCATTGACCCGGCGGCGTATATTGATGAAGGCTACCGCGCCACGCTGGAGCAAACTTCCATCCGCCCTGGTCTGGATCCCCTGGAACAACGGATGCGCCAGATGTTTGCCCTGAACTTTAACTGGTTTATGCAGACCCTTTTGGACCGCAAGGACCGAATGAGTATGTACAGCGGGCTGGAAGTGCGCGTGCCGTTCTGCGATTACCGCATTGCGGAATACCTGTACAGCGTGCCGTGGGAATATAAGGATTACGAGGGCCACGAAAAAGGCCTGCTGCGCCAGGCGATGCAGGGCGTGCTGCCCACGGAAGTGTTGTGGCGAAAAAAGAGCCCCTACCCTAAAACATGGAACCCGGCGTATTTGAACGCTGTCAGCGCCATGCTGCGCAGTGCGATGCAGGACCCGGATGCCCCGCTGCTGCGTATTGCCAAGAGGGCAGCGCTGGAACAGCTGTTGACCGCTGCCGAGACTGCGACCCCCTGGTATGGCCAGCTGATGACCACCCCGCAGACCATTGCCTGGTTTGTGCAGCTGAATTACTGGCTGCAAAAATACCGGGTGGAGCTGGTGTAAATACCCGTGTGGCAGGCCCGGCATCAAACGCATAACACCAAAAACAGACGAGTGCCCACCCTGCACACGGATAACGGCGGGAAGGGCACTTTTTGTTTGCAAAGCGTAAAAAACGGGAAAATGCAGAAAAACGCAGGCTGCAACCCATACAAAAAACACACAAGGTAATTGGGCATTGTGCCAATTAGCGGCATTTCAAGGATTTGTCAAGTGGCAAAAGAAATGCAAAAATAGCACTTTGCCAAAAGAAATGTGACACGCAGCCGGGCGTTCAATTGCCTGATAAAAAAACACGCAAAATGCCAAAAGAGCCCTTGACAATCAGCTTTTTGGCTGGTATACTGGCATAGTATCACAAAATGGAATAGAGTGCCCTAAAGGAATTTTGATTTTTTCGCGTTTTTTCAAACTTTGTTAAAAACGACGAATGTTCCAAGAAAATCATTGCTTCGGCGGAGCGCTTTTGCCAAAAACAAATCTGAACGGAATAGGAGTGGTCGCATTTTATGGTAAAGGTCAAGCCCGTACAAAACGGTCGAACCTCCAGAATGAGCTTTTCCCGCATCAACGAAGTGATTGGCATGCCCAACCTCATCGAGATCCAGAAAAACTCTTATAACTGGTTCCTGGACGAGGGCCTGCGCGAAGTGTTCCACGACATTGACGCGATCGAGGATTACACCGGGAATCTCTCGCTGGAATTTGTCGATTACCGTCTGGACAAGCACCCCAAATATACCATTAAAGAATGTAAAGAGCGTGACGCAACGTATGCTGCGCCGCTTTATGTCACTGCGCGCCTGTTGAACAAGAGCACCGGCGAAGTGAAGGAACAGGAAATTTTCATGGGCGATTTCCCGCTCATGACGGATTCCGGCACTTTCATTTCCAACGGTGCAGAACGTGTTATCGTCAGCCAGCTGGTTCGTTCGCCCGGCGTGTTCTATGCTTCCAGCAAGGACCGTACCGGCAAGGACCTTTTCACCGCAACCATGAACCCCAACCGCGGCGCATGGCTGGAATACGAAACCGATTCTTCCGATGTATATTATGTGCGCATTGATAAAAACCGCAAGCTGCCGGTTACTACCTTCCTGCGCGCACTGGGTCTTGGCACCGATGAGCAGATCCGCCAGTACTTCGGCGATTCTGAACCCAAAATCAACGCCACCCTGGAAAAGGATATCACCCATTCCACAGAGGAAGCCCTGCTGGAGTGCTACCGCAAGCTGCGCCCCGGCGAGCCGCCGACGGTGGAAAGCTCCCGCAGCCACATCAACCTGCTGTTCTTTGATCCGCGCCGTTACGACCTGGCTCGTTTTGGCCGCTTCAAGATGAACAACAAGCTGTGCCTGTCCCGCCGTATTGCGGGCTATAAGACTGCCGAGGACATCATTGCCCCGCTGACCGGCGAACTGCTGGCCGCTAAGGGCGAGCGCATCAACCACGAAAAGGCTGTTGAAATTGATAACGCCGGTGTTTCCCGCGTTACTGTTATCGTGGAGCGCAAGGGCCAGGATCCGGTCAATGTGATCGTGTTCTCCAACGGCTGTGTCGATGCCCAGAGTTTCTTCAGCTTTGACGTGAAGGAATGCGGCATCAACGAGCGCGCTTCCTTCGCCGAAATCCGTAAGATTCTGGATGCTACCTCCGATCCGGAAGAGCAGAAAGAACTGCTGACCAAGAATCATGATAAGCTCATCAGCCGCACCGTTACCGTTGACGATATCTTTGCTTCCGTCAACTACCTGCTGGGCCTTGACCATGGCATCGGCGTGACCGATGAAATCGACCACTTGGGCAACCGCCGCGTGCGCAGCGTTGGCGAATTGCTGCAGAACCAGTTCCGCATCGGCTTTGCCCGTATGGAGCGCGTTGTGCGCGAGCGCATGACCCTGCAGAACCAGGAATCCGGCGAGATCACCCCGCAGAGCCTGGTCAACATCCGCCCGGTCGTGGCTGCCATCCGTGAGTTCATCGGTTCCAGCCCACTGTCTCAGTTCATGGACCAGAACAACCCGCTGTCTGAGCTGACCCATAAGCGCCGTCTGTCTGCTTTGGGCCCCGGCGGTCTGTCCCGTGACCGCGCAGGCTTCGAAGTCCGCGACGTTCATTATACCCACTATGGCCGTCTGTGCCCGATTGAGACGCCCGAAGGTTCCAACATCGGTCTGATCTCCTATCTGGCATCTTTCGCCAAGATCAACAAGTACGGCTTCATTGAGGCACCTTACCGCCGCGTGGATAAAGGAACCGGCGTTGTTACCGATGAAGTTGTTTATATGCCCGCCGACGTTGAAGATGAATACATCGTGGCACAGGCCAACGAACCGCTGGACGAGAACAACTGTTTTGTCCGTCCCCGCGTTTCCGGCCGTCATCGCAACGACATTCAGGAATTTGCCCGTGAACAGGTCGATTTCATGGATGTCTCTCCGCGAATGATGGTTTCTGTGGCTACCGCCTGCATTCCCTTCCTGGAAAACGATGACTGTAACCGTGCTCTGATGGGCTCCAACATGCAGCGTCAGGCTGTGCCTCTGATGGTTACCCAGCGCTCTCTGGTTGCTACCGGCATGGAATACAAGGCTGCTACCGACTCCGGTGTCTGCGTGCTGGCTGCCCATGACGGCACCGTTGAAAGCGTTGACGCAGATAAGATCGTTGTCCGTCTGGAAGATGGCTCCGCCGATACCTATGAATTGATTAAGTTTATGCGCTCCAACCAGGGAACCTGCGTCAACCAGCGCCCCGCCGTCTATGTGGGCGATGTTGTCAAGAAGGGCGACGTTCTGGCTGACGGCCCCGCCACCAAGGACGGCGAGATCTCTCTGGGCAAGAACGCTCTGATCGGCTTCATGACCTGGGAAGGCTACAACTATGAGGACGCTGTTCTGCTGAACGAAAAGCTGGTCCGCGAGGATATCTACACCTCTATCCATATTGAGGAGTACGAGAGCGAAGCCCGCGATACCAAGCTGGGACCTGAAGAGGTGACCCGTGATATCCCCAACGTCGGCGATGATTCCCTGAAGGATCTGGACGACCGCGGCATTATCCGCATCGGCGCCGAAGTCAAGACCGGCGATATTCTGGTTGGTAAGGTTACCCCGAAGGGTGAAACCGAACTGACCGCCGAAGAGCGCCTGCTGCGCGCCATCTTTGGCGAAAAGGCACGGGAAGTACGTGATACCTCCCTGCGCGTTCCCCACGGTGCTTACGGCATTGTTGTGGATGTTAAGGTCTTTACCCCCGAAAACTCTGACGAGCTGCAGCCCGGCGTGCGCACCTGCGTGCGCGTCTATATCGCCCAGAAGCGTAAGATCAGCGTTGGCGATAAGATGGCAGGCCGTCACGGCAACAAGGGTGTTGTTTCCCGCATTCTGCCGCAGGAGGATATGCCCTTCCTGCCCGACGGTACCCCGCTGGACATCGTGCTGAACCCCCTGGGCGTGCCCTCCCGTATGAACATCGGCCAGGTGCTGGAGGTCCATCTGGGCCGCGCCGCCGCCGCTCTTGGCTGGAAGATCATGACTCCGGTGTTCGACGGCGCCCATGAGGAAGATATCCGCGATGCCCTGCGGGAAGCTGGCCTGAGGGAGGACGGCAAGACTGTCCTGTACGATGGCCGCACCGGCGAGCCCTTTGACAACCCGGTTACCGTGGGCTACATGTACTACCTGAAACTCCATCACCTGGTTGACGATAAGATCCACGCCCGTTCCACCGGCCCCTACTCTTTGGTCACCCAGCAGCCTCTGGGTGGTAAAGCCCAGTTCGGCGGCCAGAGATTCGGTGAGATGGAGGTCTGGGCCCTGGAGGCCTACGGCGCCGCTTATACCCTTCAGGAGATCATGACCGTCAAGTCGGATGACGTGGTGGGCCGCGTCAAGACCTTTGAATCCATTGTCAAAGGCCGCAACGTGCCCAAGCCCGGCATCCCCGAATCCTTCAAGGTGCTGATCAGCGAGCTCCAGTCCCTGGCCTTGGACGTCAAGGTCCTGGATAAGGAGGGCGAGGAGATCGACCTGCGCCAGAACTTTGATGAGGATGAGGATATGGGCCTGCCCCACGGCGACGAGGATTTGTTTGAATCTACCAACGTGGAGGTAGAGGGCGAGCTCAACGAAGGCTTTGCCATTGAAACCCCGGATCTGGATGATCTGGAAGAGCCGGAGACCCTGGACCCCGACCTGTTCGAGGGCTTTGACGACGATCTTGGGCTGGATGACGATCTGTCTGATGATAAATTCTAAAAGGAGGGGTCGTGTATATGGAATTTAACGTGTTTGACTCAATTAAAATCGGTTTGGCTTCGCCGGAAAAAATCCGGGAGTGGTCCTATGGCGAGGTCAAAAAACCCGAGACCATAAATTACCGCACCTTAAAGCCGGAGCGGGACGGCCTGTTCTGCGAGCGCATCTTTGGCCCCACCAAGGACTGGGAGTGCTATTGCGGCAAGTACAAACGCATCCGGTACAAGGGCAAGATCTGTGAGCGCTGCGGCGTTGAGGTCACCCGTTCCAAGGTGCGCCGGGAGCGGATGGGCCACATCGAACTGGCCGCACCGGTTTCCCACATCTGGTACTTTAAGGGAACCTCTTCCCGGATGGGCCTCCTGCTCAACATGTCTCCCCGCCTTTTGGAAAAGGTGCTGTACTTCGCCTCCTACGTGGTGATCGACCCCGGCACCACCAACCTGAAAAAATACACCCTCCTCACCGAAAAGGAATACCGCGACATGCGGGAAGCCTATGAGGATGACTTTGAAGCGGGCATGGGCGCCGAGGCGGTCAAACGCCTGCTGGAGGATCTGGACCTCGACAAGCTGAGCGAGGATCTGCAGCTGGAGCTGAAAACCGCCGCCGGCCAGAAGAGGGCGAAGCTCCTCAAACGGCTGGAGGTGGTAGAGGCCTTCCGCACCTCTGGCAACAAGCCCGAGTGGATGATCCTGGATGTGGTCCCGGTCATCCCCCCAGACATCCGCCCCATGGTTCAGCTGGACGGCGGGCGCTTTGCCACCAGCGACCTCAACGACCTGTACCGCCGGGTCATCAACCGGAACAACCGCCTCAAAAAGCTGCTGGAACTGAGCGCACCCGATATCATTGTCCGCAATGAGAAGCGGATGCTCCAGGAGGCTGTGGACGCCCTGATCGACAACG
>OJRZ01002817.1_pt1 | contig 10176 bp, 5 predicted proteins | sample 1599291 | NCBI WGS metagenome assembly OJRZ01 (sample SAMN04168657, study PRJEB22393) | human gut metagenome | biome: human gut microbiome; feature: stool | host: Homo sapiens | collected 2014-03-20
GGCAGGAACAAATCCAATGATCGAGAAGCTTCACGAAGAATGCGGCGTGTTCGGCATCTATGACACCACCGGCGGCGATGTGGCGGCCAGCACCTATTTTGCGCTATACGCCTTACAGCACCGGGGCCAGGAGAGCTGCGGCATCGCGGTCAACGACTGCGGGGTCATCTCCTCCTATAAGGACGTGGGCCTGGTGCCGGATGTGTTCACCCGGGATCACCTGGAAAAGGTGGGCTCCGGCCAGATCGCCGTGGGCCATGTGCGGTATTCCACCATCGGCATCCCCACCCGGGAGGATTCCCAGCCCTTGGTGATCCGCCATGTCAAGGGCCCCATGGTGGTGGCCCACAACGGCAACCTGGTCAATGCAGAAGAGCTGAAAGAGGAGCTGGAGCTCAAGGGAGCTATCTTCCACACCAATTCCGATGCGGAGATTATCGCCCATGTGGTCACTGAGGGCCGCTTGGCCACCGACTCCATTGAAAAGGGGATCGAGCTGGCCATGGACCGGCTCAAAGGCGCCTATTCCATGGTGATGATGAGCGCCACCAAGCTGATTGCCGTCCGGGATCCCGAAGGGTTCCGGCCCCTGTGCATCGGCGAGAAGGAGGGCGCCATCATCTTCGCCTCCGAGACCTGCGCCCTGGACAGCTTGGGGGCCAAATACCTGCGGGAAGTGGACCCCGGCGAGATTGTGGTGGTGGATAAGGCCGGTATGCGCTCCATCCGCACCCACTGCAAGGGGAAAGGCCATGTCTGCGTCTTTGAATATGTGTACTTCGCCCGGCCCGACTCGGTGGTCGAGGGGGCCAGCGTCCATGAAGCCCGCCAGCGGGCCGGCGCTTTCCTGGCTTTGGAGAGCCCCGTCCAGGCGGACGTGGTCATCGGTGTGCCGGATTCCGGCCTGGATGCCGCCTTGGGCTTCTCCAAACAGTCCGGCATCCCCTACGGCGTGGGCTTTATCAAAAACCGGTATGTGGGCCGTACTTTCATCCAGCCCACCCAGGCTATGCGGGAAAACGCGGTGCGGATCAAGCTCAACGCCCTCTCCGCAACTGTCAAGGGCAAACGGGTGGTTTTGGTGGACGATTCCATCGTCCGGGGCACCACCAGCGCCCGGATTGTCAAGCTGCTGCGGGAGGCCGGCGCCGTGCAGGTCCACCTGCGCATCTCCGCACCGCCCTTCATCGCCCCCTGCTACTTCGGGACGGACATTCCGGACAGTGAGCACCTGATCGCTCATGACCGCTCCCCGGAGGAGATTTGCGCCCTCACCGGCGCGGACAGCCTAGGCTTTCTGCCGCTGAAGATCCTACATCAGATCGCCCCGGACGCTGGCTGCGGCTTTTGCGACGGATGCTTCACTGGCAACTATCCCATCCGCCTCTGAGGGAAATTGGGGACGCCCGCCGAAAGTTTTTCTTGACAATGGGGGCGGCGGTCACTATAATATCCCATAACAGCAAGGGCGCTGTGGCATGGACCACAGCGCCCTTGTCCGTTTTTTCAGGCAATACCGTTAAACGCAATGAGGGAGAAGAGTACTGCGGGGACTCAGTCCCAGCGAGCGGGGGATGGTGAAAGCCCCGCACAGGAGGCCGCGGGAAGAACGCTCCGGAGCGGAAACCCGAACGCACCGCGCCAGTAGGGGGAACGGGCTGCGACCGTTACATCGCGCCGACTTGTCAGAGCCGGAAAAGGGGCCGCCGTCCGGCGGCAAATTAGGTGGCACCGCGGAGCGCAGCATTCGTCCTAATCAAGAGGACGAGGGCTGCGCAAACATTTTTGGAGGTGCTTTCTATGTGCGTGATCGTGGGATTTACCCAAAAGACCAGGGGGCGGGAAGAGGTCTTGGCCTGTCTGGACCGGGCCTATACCAGGGGCCCTGACATGGCCCGGGTGGCGGAAACCGCCTCCGGCTGGCTGGGCTTTCGCCGTCTGTCCATTATGGGGCTGGACGAGCGTGGGATGCAGCCCTTCGCCCTGGGGCCTGACCAGGTGGTGTGCAACGGGGAGCTCTACGGCTGGCGGAGGCAGCGCGCAGAGCTGGAGCAGAGGGGCTACACCTTCCGCAGCGGCAGCGACTGCGAGCTCCTGCTGCCCATGTACCGGGAGTACGGGCTGGACATGTTTGCCCGGCTGGACGCGGAGTTCGCCCTGATCCTCTACGATGGGGAGGCGGACGAATACGTTGCCGCCCGGGACCCCATTGGCATCCGGCCCCTCTTCTATGGCTGCGATCCTGACGGCGGCATTCTCTTCGCCAGCGAGGCCAAGCAGCTGGTGGGCCTGTGTGAGCAGATCCTCCCTTTCCCTCCGGGACACTACTGGTACCGGGGACGGTTTGGTGTGCACCCCGTCAAGTAGACAGCGAAATAATTTACATTTTACGCATGAAAATCCTTCCTGCATACCATATGGTGCTGGGTGCTATGCAGCCAGTAGACGGTCATGGACTTCCATAGGGGTCCGCACACCCAGGCCGCGCTGGAGGCGGTGGAAGTTGTAATAGGTGATGTACTCCTGGATCATCTTGACCAACTGCTCCCGGCTGGTGAACCGCCTGCCATAGTAGCGCTCCCGCTTGAGGATGCCCCAGAAGCCCTCCATGGGGCCGTTGTCAATGCACTTTCCCACCCGGGACATACTCTGTGTAATGCCAGCTGCAGCCAGCTTGTCATGGAAGATCTGAGTGGTATAGGCGCTGCCCCGGTCGCTGTGGAGCAGAGGGCGGGCTCCGGGATTGCCCTCCAATGCCTGAGCCAGAGTGCGATGGACCAAGGCAGCGTCGTTGGTGTCCCGGATGACAAAGGAAACGATGCGCCGGTCACACAGATCCAGGATGGCGCTCAGGTAGAGCTTGCGCATGTTGGTGCCCGTATAGTAGTGAAACTCCGTCACATCGGTGAGCCACTTTTCGTTGGGGCGGTCGGCGTAAAATTGGCGGTCCAACACATTCTCCGCCAGCTGTCGGGGGGATGATGCCGCCCGAGTGCAGCCATGTGGGGCATGTTTTACCACAGACTGAATCCCAAGGCCACGGCAGATGCGCAGTGTCCGCTTATCGTTGACCGGCGTATGGTAATACTTGTCCAAATCGTCCCGAATGCGGCGGTATCCCTTGTCTGGGCTCTCCCGGTGGATCTCCTGCACCAACTGGGCGATGCGCTGATTCTCGGCGACGCGGCCCCCGGCTGTCCCGGAGCGCCACTGGTAATAGCTGGCCCGGGAGATATGCAGTGCACGGCAGGCTGGCCCCACAGGAAATCCCTCGTTTTCCGTACCGTAGCGCACCGCTTCATACTGCTGTTCCTGCCGAAACTGCCTCAGCGATCCCCCCTTTCCAGCTCTTGCACTTTTTTTCGCAGATACAGTTCCATTTTCAGCAATTCATTCTCCTTCTTCAACCGGGCGTTCTCGATCCGCAGGGCCTCATCCCGGCTCCGGGGCGTTTGGTCCGCCAGGCGCTTGCCACGCCGGTCCTCCAATCCCGCGGGACCCAACTCCTGATACTTTTTCACCCAGCTCCGCAGCGTCTGTACGGCTACTTGGTGTGCCTGCGCCACCTCTTGGAGCGCCCGGCCGCCCTCCAGACAGGCTAGCACCGCCTCCAGCCGTTCCTCTATGGTGTGGTCGTTCCTCATGATAGTTCCTCCTCTTTCTCTCTTGGAGTTTCTCTCATGATACGCCTTTACCCAGTCCAATACCAGATTCCCGGAGCGCAAATGATACTTTTCCGCGATGGCCATGGAACTGCCCTGACCGGACAGGTACTCCTCCGCCACTTGGCGCTTGAAGTCCTCGCTGTACTTCCGTTTGGAGCGATTCCCATTCTCCTCCAATGCCGAAATTCCCTCCGAGCGATACCGGCTGATCCAACTCTCCATGGTGGTGTGCCCCACTCCGGCCCGACGCGCCGCTTCCCGCATACGCAGCCGTCCTGCAAGATATTCCTCCACCAGCGAGACTTTTTCCTCAAAAGCAACTTCTTTTCGTTTGCCCATCCTGTATTCACTCCCAATGTTATTTTCCTGTCTGCTTTATTGGGAGCATACCAGTTTGTCCGCTACGCCAACCCCGCCCGTCCCGGCCTCAGCCGGTCCGACGACATGGACACCGTCTGCCAGAACATCCATGACAAGCTTATCGCCGCGGTGGACAAGCGGCTGGACGCCGATGCCCCCCTGGGCTTTCTTCTCTCTGGCGGACTGGACTCCAGCCTGGTGTGTGCCATCGCCGCCCGGCTGCTTGGAAAGCCTATCCGCACCTTCGCTATCGGCATGGACACCGACGCCATCGATCTGAAGTACGCTCGGAAGGCAGCGCAGTTCATCGGGGCGGACCACACGGAGGTGATCATCACCCGGGACGACGTGATAGCCGCTCTGCCCAAAGTGGTGGCCGCCCTGGGCACCTGGGACATTACCACCATCCGGGCCAGCGTAGGCATGTACCTGTGCTGCAAGGCCATCCGCGAGGCTACCGACATCCGGGTGCTCCTCACCGGGGAGATCTCCGACGAGCTCTTCGGCTATAAGTACACCGACTTTGCCCCCTCTCCCGCTGCCTTCCAGGCTGAGGCGGAAAAGCGGGTGGAGGAGCTCTACATGTACGATGTGCTCCGGGCGGATCGGTGTATCAGCGGCTGGTCCATGGAGGCCCGGGTGCCCTTCGGGGACCTGGACTTTGTGGAGTATGTCATGTCGGTGGACCCGGCGTTGAAGGTCAACCGCTGCGGCAAGGGCAAGTATCTGCTCCGCCGGGCCTTCCAGTCCGATGCTCTGCTGCCTGACGAGATCCTGTGGCGGGAGAAGGCGGCCTTCTCCGACGCGGTGGGCCACTCTATGGTGGATGATCTGAAGGAATATGCCAGAGCGCAGTACAGCGACCTAGCTTTCACTCGGGGCTGCGCCCAATACCAGTACCGCCCGCCCTTCACCCGGGAGAGCCTGCTCTATCGGGACCTGTTCGAGCGGTACTACCCCGGCCAGGCCCGGATGATCAAGGACTTCTGGATGCCAAATCGGGCCTGGGAGGGCTGCAACGTGGATGACCCCTCCGCCCGGGCACTGAAAAATTACGGGGCCAGCGGGTTCTGACGCGTCAAAATTTGAACTTCCAACTTACCCAAGGGAGGGATCGGTATGGCAAAGTATATCTTCATCACCGGCGGGGTGGTATCCGGCCTGGGGAAAGGAATAGCGGCGGCCTCTCTGGGACGGCTACTGAAGGCCCGGGGGCTGAAGGTGGCCCTCCAGAAGTTCGACCCCTACCTGAACATTGACCCGGGCACTATGAACCCCTATCAGCACGGGGAGGTGTTCGTTACCGAGGACGGGGCGGAGACCGACCTGGACTTGGGCCATTACGAGAGGTTCACCGACGAAGATTTGACGGTGGACTCCTCCATCACCTCCGGAAAGGTCTACTGGTCCGTCCTCAGCCGGGAGCGTGAGGGGGCCTTCTTGGGGGGCACGGTCCAGGTCATCCCACACATCACCGGTGAGATCAAGGAGCGCATCTACCGGGTTGGCCGCCGGGAGGAGGTGGACGTGGTCATCACCGAGATCGGCGGCACGGTGGGAGACATCGAGTCCCAGCCCTTCCTGGAGGCCATCCGTCAGGTGGCCGCTGAGGTGGGGCGGCAGAATGTGCTTTACCTCCACGTCTCCCTCATCGTCTCCATTCCCGGCACCGGGGAGCCCAAGAGCAAGCCCACCCAGCATTCTGTAAAGGAGCTGCTGGGCCTGGGCATCCAGCCGGATGTGATCCTCTGCCGCTGCGACGGGCCGGTGTCCCAGAAGGTGCGGGACAAGATCGCCCTGTTCTGCAATGTGCCGCCGGAGCGGGTCATCTCCAACGAGACCGCCCCCATCCTCTACGAAGTGCCGCTGATGCTGGAGGAGGCCGGGTTGGCAAAAGCGGTGTGCGAGGTATTGGGACTTCCCTTCAGTAAGCCACACCTGGAGGAGTGGCGTGCCATGGTGGAGCGAGCCAAACGCCCGGCGGGCCGGCTGGAGATCGCCCTGGTGGGGAAATATGTGGCCCTCCACGACGCCTATATCTCCGTGGTGGAGGCGCTGACCCACGGTGGGATCGAAAACGGGGTGCAGGTGGATGTCCGTTGGGTGGACTCCGAGGACATCAACGACAGCAATGCCGCGGAACTGCTGGCTGGGTGCGCTGGGATCATCGTGCCCGGCGGTTTTGGGAACCGGGGAATCGAGGGGATGATCTCCGCCGTCTGTTGGGCCCGCGAGAATCAGGTTCCCTATCTCGGCATCTGCCTGGGGATGCAGATGGCGGTGGTGGAATTTGCCCGCAACGTATTGGGCTACGCCGACGCCGATTCCTATGAATTTGACGAGAAGACCACCCACCCGGTCATCCACCTGATGGACGAGCAGCGGGAGATCACCGAAAAGGGCGGTACGATGCGGCTGGGAAGGTACCCATGTGTACTCCGGGAGGGGAGCTTGGCCCGCCGCCTCTACGGCCAGCCCTCTATCAGTGAGCGGCACCGCCACCGGTATGAGTTCAACAACCAGTTCCGGGAGGAGATCACCGCCGCAGGGATGGCGCTGACAGGACTTTCCCCCGATGGCAAATTGGTGGAAATTGTGGAAATCCCCACCCACCGGTGGTATGTAGGGGTCCAGTTCCACCCGGAGTTTAAATCTCGTCCCAACCGGCCCCACCCGCTGTTCTGCGGGTTTGTGGGCGCGGCGCTGGATCTTCACCAAGACAGATGCGGCCAATAGAAGAACCCGGCAGAAAATGAAATTCGGCCGCCGCCAGGGGGATAAAGGCGGCGCCTGCAAAAGCAAAAGAAAAATCCCCTTGGAGTGCCTGGATTAGCGCCCCCAAGGGGATTTTTGGAGTTGTAAGTGGTATACCTTACACCCGTTGCAGCCGTTTTGCTTTGTTGTAGGCGACAACACTGGCCCCGATGGCCCCTGCATATTGGGACAAGGGGTGGGTGTTTACCTTCAGGCCCAAGAAGGATTGGAGGGTGGAGCGGAAGCTCTCAAAATTGGCCAGCCCCCCGCTGAAAAAGACCTCCTCCTGGAGGGAGAGCTTCTGGGCGAAGACGGCGGTCCGGCGGCAGATGGATTGGATGACCCCCAAGGCCACATCTCCCCGGTCAGCTCCGGTGGCCAGCAGGCTGACAATCTCGCTCTCGGCGAAGACGGTGCACATGCTGGAGATGTTGACCGGGTGTTTGCCCACCACAAACTCGTCGATGGAAGCAAGGTCTTCCTCCAAGATCCGCATCATCACCTCAATAAACCGGCCAGTGCCGGCGGCGCATTTGTCATTCATCAAAAAGTCCACCACGTTGAGGCCGTTGTCCAGGAGGATCACCTTGCTGTCCTGGCCGCCGATGTCCACCACCACCCGGGTGGCGGGGTTGAGATAGGCGGCCCCCCGGGCGTGGCAGGTGATCTCGGTGACCTTTTGGTCAGCCTCCTCCAACAGATCCCGGCCATAGCCGGTGGAGACGGTGAAAGTCACCTCTGGGGAGTGGAGCTGGTGATACAGGGCGAGGATACTCTCCCGCGGGTTGGCGGAGGTGGGCAGGATGGCGGTCCTCACAACCTGAGTTCCGTCAAAGAGGGCTCCTTTGGTGGTGGTGGAGCCGGAATCAATTCCCAATGTCAGCATGGCGCACCCCTTACAGCATTTCGATGAAGGCGGCAAGACGGGTGTTCAGCTGGCCAGCATCAGAGGTGGAAAAGTCAGTCTCTACGCTCATGTAGGGGATGCCCTTTTCCTGGTTGACAAACCGTTTGATGGACAGAGTCTCCACATTGTAGGTGTGGCAGGCCTGGAGGATGACCTCCACCACCGCATCCACCTTATATTCGTCGATGAGCCGGTCCATCAGCAGAATGCGATTGGGGTTTGGGCTCATGCAGGAACAGCCGATGTTCAGGTATTTGCGGGCCAGGGCGTCGTAGACATCGGGGTTCTCCTCGTCCACCAGGTCTTCCACCGCTTTGGCGCCGCCGCAGTTCTCATAGCAGACCACATAGGCCCCGTTCTGCTCAATGGCGCCGACAATCTTTTCCATGACGCCGCCCAAGGGGCAGCCGGTGACCAGGATACGGGGCTTCTTGGGCAGCTTGTTGGTCTCGTACTCTGTCATGATCTTAGCGATGATGTCATCGATATCGCTGGCCAGCTTGTTTTCCTTGATCCGCTGGTCCATCCGGAAGGTGGAACCGTACAGGACCTTGTACTGGTCCACGCCGGTCATGGGCACTGGATCCAGCTTGGACAGGGAGTAAAACCGCTTCATGGCGCGGCGCACATCGTTGCGGGAGCGGATGGCGGCGCGGATGTCGTCCTCGGTGATGGTGACGCCGAACTGGGCCTCCAGTGCCTCCTTGAGGCGGATGATCTCCTTTTTCCACAGAACCAGGGAATCCTCGCTCTGGGTGTTGGGCAGGTTCATCACATGGACGTTTTTAAACTGGCCCAGGTATTCGTACATCTTCTTTTTGCCGTCGCAGGTGGTTTCGCCCACGATCAGGTCGGAGAAGTAGAAGTAGGGGCATTTGTCGGTCTTGGCAAACCCGTAGCTGGATTTGATCAGCGGACAGAGGTTGCGGGGCAGGTCTTTCTCCGCGTCGGGAATGGTCTCATCGCTGGTGGAGCAGAGGCTGACGGTAATGGCTCCCATGGCGATGGCCAGCTCCTGAGGGAAATAGGTACAGAAGGTGCCGATCATCGGTATGTTGTTGTCCTTGACTTTCTTGGCGCTAATGAAGGAGTTGCGCCGTGCCTCGGCGAATTCTTCAAAGATTTCGGGCAGCTCTTTTTTTAGTTCCATCTTGTATCCCATCCATTCTATCGTAATTCCATGAAAAACCGCCCCCAAAAGGCGGTTTTCGGCATAAGCCAACAAGATTAGTTTACGGTTGGGGAGTGGGAAAAAGCAAATAAAAAATATCTATTCTGCGGGCCGAGCCATCGCCTTTTTCAATAAGAAAAAAGAGCGGCGGGATACTAGGCAGGGTGTGGGTGGTTTCGACATGGGAAGGCAGGTATAATAATCGCTGATGAATGAAGGGAACGGTCAAGAATTTGTAAATATTACTAAATTTTATGGAATTTTTCTCTATATTTTCTGTATGTTTGCATGGGTGTTTCTTGAAAAAATAGGAAAAAGCTGGTATGATTAAAAAAAGAGGAAAAGGAGGTGCCGCGATGGCTCCAAGGAGCAAAAAAGAACGGCAGGCTCTTTCAGATTTTCACGGGGGAAGCAACTGCCGCGCCTGGGAGTATCTGGGCGCCCACCCCGCCCGCCGGGGAAGGGGAAAGGGGGCGATGTTCCGGGTGTGGGCCCCCCATGCTCAACAGGTTTCGGTGGTGGGGGATTTCAACAGCTGGGATTCCCACAAGCACCCCTTGTCCCCAGTGGGGGAAGGGGGCGTTTGGGAAGGGTATGTCTCCGGCGTAGAGCCCTTTGCCTTATATAAATACGCCATCACTGCCGCTGACGGGCGGGAGTTTTTGAAGGCGGACCCCTACGCCTTCCACAGCGAGACCGCGCCTGGCACCGCTTCCCGGTTCTACGACCTGGAGGGGTATGCCTGGAAGGATGAGAAGTGGCTGGCCGCACGGCGGGAAAAGGATCATCTCCACAGCCCCCTCAACATCTATGAGGTGCATTTGGGCTCCTGGCGGCGCTACCCCGACGGGGAGCCCTTTGATTACGAAAAGCTGGCCCAGGAGCTGATCCCCTACGCCAAGGGGATGGGGTACACCCACTTGGAACTGATGCCGGTGACCGAGTACCCCTATGACGGCTCCTGGGGGTACCAGGTGACTGGATATTTTGCCCCCACCTCCCGCTATGGCACCCCGGCGCAGTTTAAAGCCTTTGTGGATAAATGCCATCAGGCTGGGCTGGGGGTGATTCTGGATTGGGTTCCCGCCCACTTCCCCAAAGACGGCTGCGGCCTCTATGAATTCGACGGGGAGTGCTGCTATGAATACAGGCACCCCCAAAAGCAGGAGCACGCTGGCTGGGGGACCCGGGTGTTTGACTACGGCCGCAGGGAGGTGGTAAGCTTCCTCATCTCCTCGGCGATGTTCTGGGTGGAGGAGTACCACATGGATGGCCTGCGGGTGGATGCGGTGGCGTCGATGCTCTATCTGGACTATGGC